>Ga0210377_10001452_pt1 | contig 21690 bp, 19 predicted proteins | sample PLM4_65_b1redo_FD_155480 | JGI IMG/M metagenome (GOLD analysis project Ga0210377, IMG submission 155480) | Groundwater sediment microbial communities from an aquifer in East River, Colorado, USA - PLM4_65_b1 redo | ecosystem: Environmental > Terrestrial > Soil > Riparian zone | place: USA: East...
GGCACGCGGCGGAGCGAATTATCAAAGCCTTGCTGGACTCAAGTGACAGTCACTTCTAAAGTGACTGTCACTTAATTCTGAGTATAATGAATCCAATGAAAGCTGTTAGACGATTTGTTACGCCATTATTGGTAATGTTTATCCTGCTGGCATCCTGGGGGTCAGCACAGGCACAGTCCGCAGATATGCAATTTTTCCCCGAAACAGGACACAGCGCAAAAGGAGCATTCCTCCAATTTTACAAGGATGCAAAAGACCCAAAGCTGGTTTTTGGCTATCCCATCACAGAACAGATCAAATCCAAAGACGGCAGGACCGTGCAATACTTTCAACGCGCCCGCTTTGAATTAACGACAGACCTCCTTGGAAAGCCAATCATACAACTCACATCGCTTGGGCAGGCCACCTACAAACCTGGCACACAAATGAACATCGCCAATACAGCGGGATGTCAGTTGTTCCTTTCAGGACAACGAATCTGTTATGAATTCCTGGATTTTTTCAAAGCCAACGGTGGAACATCTCAATTCGGAAATCCCATCTCACCGTTTGAATTTCACAACGACCTGATCGTGCAATATTTCGAAAAAGCACGCTTCGAGTGGCGGGCAGATCGCCCCAAAGATCAACGTGTTGTGATCACAGACCTCGGACGATTATATTTTGATCAACTCGGTGAGGATGCCGCGCAGCTTAAACCAGTCACTCCGCAGGATGCAACGATCAACTCCGTGCTGTCAATTAAAGTGCGAGCCTTCATGTTAAAGTCTGTCACGCGATCGAGCGGCCAGCAAACAATATATGTGATCGTCCAAAGCCAGACCCTTCAATCCGTTTCAAATGCAAATGGCAAAATTGTTATTCACTGGCCCAACGGTAAAACAGAGGAATATTTCTTTGTTACGAACAGCTCCGGCATTGGCACCGCTTCATTCAATTTTTCGGATCAAAAGCAAGGGGAACTCGTACCCATCGACGTCATCGTGGTATACCAAGGTCTCGCCGGCACAACCACGACGTCATTCAGGATCTGGTTCTAGAGTTCATCCAATTCGAACACCGGCCCATCTTTACAAGCCATTTTCCAACCTGACTTGAGAGTCACCGCGCAAATTCCACAATCTGCAACTCCCCCACAGGGCATCGGTGTGCGGATGAGGACCTGCGCTTCCTTCCAAGCCCAGGCCTGTTTCATCGTTCCCAAATGTTCTCTCAACCCAGGCAGATTCTCGCGAGCCGCATCGAATGCGAGATAATCTGCCCATTCTAGGATTTCAATAAGCGCGGACATTGGTTGTACTTCCACGTCATCGGGCAAAGTGTCAACAGCAATGTCACTGACCAACACTACCGCAGCCTCCCGCCTCAGCGCGAGCGCGATCAACCCACGTAACCGAGACGGCGCATCATCAAATGCGACAAGTCCAACTTTTTGGGCAGATAATGGCAAAGCAAATCCCCTCCCAAGTGGGCCGCGCAAATAAATTTCATGTCCCGGAGTCCAGGAATCAGGCAGAGGTGCCGCGGCGATAAAACCTTGAGGGGCAGAATCCGTATAAAAAATGGGAACAGGCAACGGTGAGTCTGAAGCGTCGCTTGCAAGCAGGTATTGCCCCGGAGATGGGATCAGATTCGCGGGGCAGGATATCCGCGCATGACGGAGTCCGTTCTCCAGGGTCAACTCGACAACCTGACCTTTGGCTGTATGCATGGCGCTATGCTATCATGGCGGTATAATAATTTCAACTATGAATTGGAGGAACCATGAATATTGTTGATGTCATTCGATCTTTGGCAGGTTTTGCATGGCTAGCCGCCCTCGGTTTGGGTGTGCTTGCCATCACCCGCGCCAGTCGAAATCAAGGTGCCAGGGGAGTTGGTATGACGGTCGTACTTGTACTTGTCGTTGCCCTTGTGCTCACCACCCTGGGAGCCGGCCTGGTGTATGTTGAATCGACTGAACGAGGTGTGGTCAAAACCATCAGCGCTGGAGGTGTTCGCCCCGAACCTCTCCAACCTGGTTTGCATTGGATTCTGCCAGTCGTGGAGCAGGTGGTGACCTATTCAATTTCGAACCAAAACTACACCATGTCCGCTGTAGCCGCTGAAGGGCAGGTACCGGGAGACGATTCGATCCGCGCCCGCACCAAAGATGGGCAGGAGATTATCATTGACGCTTCAGTACTTTATAGAATTGACCCAAGAAAAGTTGTGCAACTTCACATCATATGGCAAAACAACTACCAGCAGGGCATTATACGCCCCGAAGCGCGCGGCATCATTCGTGATGCAGTTTCACAATATGGAGTGGAAGAAGTTGTTTCGAGCAAACGGGCTGAAATGGTGCAAATCATTACAGACCAACTAGGCGCCACGTTTGCCGCGAATAATTTGGAGTTGGTGGACTTCATCTTGCGTGATCTCCATTTCAGCGAAGGCTATGCGGCGGCAGTGGAACAAAAGCAGATCGCCGAACAACAGGCGCAACAAGCCGCATTGACCGTTGAACAGAAGAAGCAGGAAGCCGAGCAGGCTCGTCAGGTGGCGCAAGGCCAGGCAGATGCGGCAGTGATCGCGGCGAAGGGCGCGGCTGATGCGCAGATCATTCAAGCAGAAGCGCAGGCGAAAGCCAATGAATTGATCGGGCAGTCACTTCAAGAAAACCCGGAGATCCTGCAGTACCAATACATCTTGAAACTGGCTCCGGGCGTTCAGACGATATTCATTCCAAGTGGCAATCAATTCATTTTGCCATTGCCGAATACAACCACGACTACAACTCCAGCCCTGACGCCATAATTCAGTAACCGAGTAATCCAAATGACCAGTAACCACAGAGACTGGTTACTGGTCATTCTTTTTCAGGAGATGGAATGCCGATTCCACAAACTGGACGCGAGATCAGGCTCACGACCCTTTCCGCATGCGCGGGTTGAGCATCCAAACTTAGCGCCGACGCGCTGACGCAGGTCTTGCGTCCCATTAAAGACATCTTCGATGCCGCCTCATTCCCGGACTTGTTGGTTGGTCTGCGGGAACCTGATGACGCGGCCGTTTGGCGTTTGGACAATGACCGCGCCATTGTTGTCAGCACCGATTTCTTCACCCCCGTGGTGGATGATGCATATGATTACGGCTCCATCGCCGCGGCTAACAGCCTCTCCGATATTTATGCGATGGGCGGACTGCCCTTCCTGGCTTTGAATATCGCGGCATTACCGGATAATCTGCCAAACGAGATCTCCAGCGAGATCATTCGCGGCGGCGCGGAAAAAGCACGCGAAGCGGGAGCCGTTATCGCTGGCGGCCACACCATCAAGGACAAGGAACCCAAATATGGACTCGTTGTCATCGGATTCGTCGATCCGCGCAAAATGTTGAGCAAAGGTGGACTCAAGGTTGGTGATGCGCTGGTGCTGACGAAGCCTTTGGGGTTTGGTGTGACAACAACAGCCTTAAAACGCGAACAAGCAGAAGAGCAGGATGTTTTGGAAGCCGTAAATTGGATGAAAAAATTAAACAGGGCAGCAAGCCAACTTGCGATTGAATTTGGTCTGCGCGGCGGCACGGATATTACCGGTTACAGTTTGCTCGGTCACGGTATGGAGATGGCAGATGCCTCCGGCGTCGCGTTGAAATTGGACTTTGCGAAAATTCCGTTCATTTCAGGTGCAAGAAAATATGCTGACAAAGGCTGTTTCGCTGGTGGGGCATTCGATAACAAAAGTCACTTCGAATCAAAAATAACATTCGCCGATTCAATTGATGAGCAAAATCAATTGTTGTTATTCGACCCACAGACGAGCGGAGGTTTATTGGTTGGAATAGAACAAGAGAAGTTGGATTTATTCCATGCGCGCGCAAAAGAATTAAATCAGCCAACATGGACGATTGGTGAAGTGAAGTCAGGTTCAGGCATTCAAGTAATCTAGGAGGCTCCCATGTTTATGCCCGGTTTTGGTATTGGTGAATTACTGACCATGCTCATTGTTGTCATGTTTAGTCTCGCCCTGCCGGCCGCGATTCTTTTTGTATTGTATAAAATTTATATCAGGCTCAGGAACATCGAGGAGTATCTCAAGAAAAACTGAAGGCTGTTTCCCATCTGAGCAAAAATTGAATTGAGCCATGAGGGTAAACAGGCGCGTCGAAACGGGAGCATGTTCAAGGGTCCGGTAGGATGCGAATTATCCATAGTACAATATAGGGAACTTAGTGAAGTCCACAGGAACATGTCAGAAATCCCCTTACAAATCAATCTTACTTCCGGGCTGATCGCCATCGCCATTCTGCTCGTGCTCAACAGTGTACTGGCAATGGCAGAGACAGCCCTACTCTCTGCGCGCAAGGCGCGTTTACAAAACGAAAGCAACAAAGGCGATGCACGTGCGGCGATCGCGTTGAAGCTCACTGAAAACCCGAACCAATTCCTTTCAGTTATTCAGATCGGGATCACATCCATTGACCTGCTCATCGGCGCACTCACCGGCGCGACACTCGGTGTGTGGATCGACGTTCAACTGGACAAACTCCCTATCCTGGAACCATATAGTGAAGTGATCGGTTTGTTGGTTGGCATACTTCCGATCACTTATCTATCGCTTGTTTTAGGCGAACTGGTTCCAAAAAGACTGGCGCTGCGCGATCCTGAGGGGGTATCTTCCGCCGTCGCGAGGCCAATGCTATTCTTCTCATATGTGTTTTCGCCGATCGTACGGTTTTTAAGTTTTTCCACAGAATCAGTGTTACGAGTGCTGCGTGTAAAAATCAGCGACGAACCCTCCGTGACCGAGGAGGAAATTCAGTTGATGATTGATCAGGGAACGGAAGCGGGCATCTTCGAAGAAGCTGAACACGATATGGTGGAGGGCGTGTTCAGCCTGGGCGACCAGCGCGTTTATTCATTGATGACGCCTCGCCCAGACGTGGTCTGGCTGGATATCAGCGACTCGCTCGAAGAGATCCGCGCGAAGATCGCCGGAAGCGATTATTCGCGGTTTCCAGTCCGGCAGGGCACTCTGGATGTAATTCTCGGCATCGTCAAAGCGCGCGACCTGCTGGTGCCGAGCCTTGGCGGTGAGCAGATCAGGCTCAAAGACCTGCTCAGACCCGCGTTTTTCATCCCAGAGACAATGTTCGCGTCGCGGGCACTCGAAGTTTTCAAGGAAAAGGGCACCGAGATCCTTTTGGTCATTGATGAGTTCGGCGGCTTGCAAGGATTACTGACGATCAATGACATCATTGAAGAGATTGTTGGTCAGATAGAACTCGAAGAACCGCAGGCGACCCAACGCCAGGATGGATCGTGGTTGCTGGATGGAATGCTCGAAGTGGATGAATTCAAGGAGCTATTCAGGCTCCCGGTTCTTCCGCACGAGGATGAATATGAAACCCTGAGCGGATTTGTGATGGTCTCGCTCGGTCGCGTTCCGCAGACCGCTGATCAATTCGAGTGGAGCGGCCTGCGGTTCGAAGTCATCGACATGGACGGACGGCGTGTTGACAAGGTACTTGTCACCACCCTGCCACAACGACAAGTCCCTCAGGAACAACGCGGAAGCTAAAACACAGCAATAATCTATTCACGGCGGCAATAGCAAAAATATCATGCCTGGTAATTTTCTTCGCGCAGTCATCTTTGATTTCGGCGGGACGCTCATGTACGGGCGTCAGGATTGGGGGCCTATCGTTGCACAAGCAGACGATGCCCTCACAAGCTATCTGCGTGCCCAGGGCATGGAGCTCAATATCACGACCTTTCCACTTCAGTTCCGCAAACGGCTGGGAAAATATTTCAAGCAGCGCGAAAAAGATCTGCTCGAAACCACATATACTTCCGTCCTGCGTGAAATGCTCAAGGAAAAGGGATATGATGACGTTGCCGATAAGATCATCCGCAACGCGCTCGACGCATTGTTCGCTGTCACCCAAACCAACTGGGTGCTGGAAGAAGATGCCATCCCGACCTTGCGAAAACTGGAGTCAAACGGATATCGCATGGGTATCATTTCGAATGCAGGGGATGACCAGGACGTGCAACAACTTGCGCGACGGTTTGGCATCAACCATTATTTTGATTTCATCCTCACTTCCGCTGCGTGCAGTTACCGCAAACCACATCCGCGCATTTTCGAGCTTGCCCTCTCGAACTGGTATCTGGTTCCATCTGAAGCTGTGATCGTTGGCGACAATCTTGATGCAGATATCGCCGGAGCAAAACGCGTGGGACTTTACGGAGTCTGGCTCAGCCGCCGCGCTGCTCCCAGAACGGAGGACCAGCTTCGCATCCAGCCAGACGCGAGCCTGTCCTCGTTAACTGAACTTCCGGCGGCCCTTGATCGTCTCCAGGTACAATAAAATTAAAATCGCAGCCATCACAATGACCCAAAATAAATCCACACTTGCCTATCTCGCTCTCGGCATAGGCGTTCTGGCATTAAGCTTTTCAGCGATGTTCGTGCGTTGGGCCGGTGTGCCTGGTCCTGTGACAGCGTTTTACCGGATGTTCCTGTCCATTTTTCTTCTTTTCCCGTTCTTTGCGCCTCGCATCAGACTAAGCCGCTCGTTGACAAAGACCGCGATCCTTTTTCCCCTCCTGGCAGGGGCATTCACCGCCTGTGATCTCGGGTTGTGGACCACGGCATTGGATTACACAACGATTTCAAATGCGACACTGCTTGGCAACACATCCCCACTTTGGGTCGCATTGGGAGCCTGGCTGGTATTTCGCCAAAAACTTCCGGGGCGTTTTTGGCTTGGACTGTTGCTTGCGCTCTCCGGCGCGACTCTTATATTAGGAACCGATTTCATCCTGCATCCGCGCTTCGGTATTGGCGATGTGATGGCGATCTTAACAGGATTCTTTTATGGTCTCTATTTTCTGTTCACAGAGAAAAGCCGGGAACACTTCGATTCCATCAACCATATCTGGCTGGTCGGAGTTGGTGCAAGCCTCACGCTTTTTATCATCAATATCGTCCTCAACAACTCACTCAGTGGTTTTTCCACGCAGACCTGGCTGATCTTCCTATCAACGGCACTGGTCTCACAATTGATCGGTTACATGGCAATGGCGTACGCCCAGGGACAATTACCTGCTTCAGTTGTTGCCCCCACGATGATCCTACAGCCAGTGTTATCCACAGTCCTGGCAATACCATTGTTCGGCGAAATTCCCAGCGTCTGGCAGGGCCTGGGCGGAACGATGGCGCTCGTCGGCATTTATGTTGTCAATCAATCCCATCAAAGTGCGGTACAGAAAATCCCCAACGCGTAAGATCCACCTTGAATAAGTTGAAGGCTTGTATTTCATTCAGGAAGCTTATATACTACAGAGCGCCGCATAATTATGTAAACTTGAAGTTTAGATTTTGGCTTACAAAGCCATTCAAAAAGTTTACTTATTAATGAGACCAGCGGTAATACCAATAATTCAATTCAGGAGGAACATATGCAACTCGATGCTTTGCTTGAAGTCGCCGTGGGCCTGGTCTTTACCTGGCTCGTTCTAAGCGTGGCTACCATGCACATACAGGATCGGATCGGAAGTTATCTCGAATGGCGCGCCAACTTCCTTCAGGAAGCCATCCTCAACATGGTGAAAGACCGGTCAATGCTGGAACAATTATATGCTCATCCACTGATCCAGGCTTTATCTCAAACCGATCGAAAAGGCAGGGTAAAGAGGCCAACGAGTATTCCCAATACCGCCTTTGCCACAGCTTTGCTCGAAGTCATCATGAACGCAGGCAGGCCAGGCCGGGAAATCCCCATTGGGTCCATGTCCATCCAACAAATGCGTGAAAGTGTTCGGAAGCTGAAAGAGGAAAACCCGGAACTCGGCCGTACCATTGAACGTGTATTGCCCGGGTTGGATAGTGAGGGTCTGGCATTGGAAGACACCATTGCCAAATATCATAAAAATGTCGAGGACTGGTTCGATACCGTGATGAACCAGGCATCCGAATGGTATAAATCCCATGCACAGACCTGGGCTTTCATCATCGGTTTGGCGCTTGCAGTCATCTTCAACATCGACACACTGAATATCACCAATCAATTATGGCGCGAACCTACTTTGCGGGCAGTCATCGTAGCGCAGGCGCAGAACCAAAGCCAGGTCGGTCAACCTCAAATCACGAATATAAGCGAGAACTTTGAAAAGTTAGCGATTCCAGTCGGCTGGACATCCGTGCCGCTTGAAGTTTCGTCGGCATGTAAATGGCCTCCAAAAGCAGAGAACAAACCAGCTTACTGGTCGGTGGATCATCAATGCCGGGAGATGTCCAATCTCCCGCAATGGGGCAGCCTTTGGGGCTGGATCGTTAAGGTCTTCGGCTTTGTGGTCAGCGGCGTGGCTGCCATGCAAGGTGCTCCGTTCTGGTTTGATGTCCTGCGCAAAGTAATTGGTTTCCGCAGCCAAGTGCAAAATCCACCCTCTCAGCCTCAATCTCCGACACCCCCATCAACCCTGCCTGCGCCCGTTCCGTCTCAAGCGCCCGAGCCCCCCTCAGGCGTCAAGCCAGCAGGTTAGATAAACAAAGACTGCTTCTCGAAGTCCCATAAAGTATAATCAACTTACTCGTACAAAATCACAAAGGAGAGCATCCCATGGAGATCAAAGTTTCAACTGAAAATGGACGGGTTCCCGTTACGGTCATGCACATAGATGGCAATATCGACTCCGCAACGTATGAGGTATTCAAAGCGAAAACCGACGAACTGATCAAAAATGGCACACGCCATATCCTGGTGGATCTATCCCACGCACCCTTCGTCAGCAGTGCAGGGTTGCGCGCTTTGCATGGTGTGTTCAACCAGCTCCGCTCCCTGAACCCCGATGCAAACTTGAGCGATGATGATATGAAGAAAGGTATCAGTGCAGGGACTTACAAATCTCCCCATTTGAAACTGCTGAACCTCTCCAAGGAGACAAAGACAGCTTTCGAACTCAGCGGCTTCGACATGTACATCGAAACATTTACGGACAGGAAGACAGCCATCGCCTCTTTCTAAGCCGACACCTGATTCCAGTTAAGGACGCCTCACCGCGTCCTTTTTTATTACCCATCCGATGGCTTTCCTCTTTCTTCTTTCCTTCCCACTCTTAATTTTCATCATTCCGAATTCATCCTTCATCCTTTTCCTCCTCCTGCTATAATCCCCATTATGTCCGATCTCTTCGACCACGCCATGCAGGAACGAATGAAAAGCGAAGCGCCGCTTGCAGCGCGTATGCGTCCGCGTACGCTGGAGGAATATATCGGTCAGGAACACATCGTTGGCGAGGGCAAGCTCCTGCGCCGCGCCATAGAATCAGACAGGCTGTTTTCATCCATCATTCTGTGGGGACCGCCTGGGACAGGCAAAACCACGCTCGCCCAGGTCATCGCGAACACCACCAAGAGTCATTTCGTCACGATCTCCGCGATCCTGGCAGGCAAAGCGGACCTGCGTGTCATCATCGAGGAAGCGCTCGAACGCCGCAGGCTTCACAACATCCGCACGATCCTCTTCGTGGATGAGGTCCACCGCTGGAACAAAGCCCAGCAGGATGCGCTTCTCCCCCATGTTGAAACCGGCGCTGTGACTTTGATCGGCGCGACAACCGAAAATCCATATTTCGAAGTCATTAAAGCCTTGATCTCACGCTCGCGTGTGTTTCAACTACGAAATTTGAATCAGGAAGAGACTGGCATTCTGATCGACCGCGCCCTCACGGATAAGGAACGCGGCTACGGCAACAAACGAGTCAATCTGCATCCCTCCGCCCGCTCCCATCTAATTGACATCGCCAGTGGCGACGCACGCAACGCGTTAAACGCCATCGAACTCGCCGTGGAGTCAACGTCTCCTGACGTTGACGGTGTTATTCAGATCACGCTGGACGTCGCACAGGAATCGATCCAACGCCGTGCCGTTCTCTATGATAAAGATGGTGACGCACACTATGACACAATCAGCGCGTTCATCAAATCTGTTCGCGGCTCAGACCCCGATGCAGCTCTCTACTGGCTGGCAAAAATGATCTACGCGGGCGAAGATCCGCGCTTTATCATTCGTCGATTAATTATTCTCGCGGGTGAAGATATCGGCCTTGCAGACCCAATGGGACTCGTCGTTGCGTCCTCTGCCGCGCAAGCCTTTGACTTCATCGGCTTGCCCGAGGGTATTTACCCGATCGTCGAAGCGACCCTCTATCTCGCCACTGCCCCCAAATCCAATAGCGCGGGTGCGTACTTCAAAGCGATGAAAAAGATCGAAGATGAAGGTCAAGTCTCCGTGCCGCGTCACCTCATGGACGGAAATCGGGATGCTGCCGCAATGGGACACGGCAAGGATTACGTTTACCCACACGAACACGAAGGGCATTTCATCCCGCAACAATATTTACCCAAACGATTGCTCGGCACGTATTTTTATTCCCCATCACAAGAGGGATATGAGGCTCAAGTCACTGCGCGTCTAGAAATGTGGCGCGAGGCACAACGCAGAGCACTGGGAATTACAAAGGTGGAGAACATCCCTGCCATGAGCGAAGAACAGATCCAGGAATTGAAGCGGAAGATCAAATAAAACCCTATGGATCAAATCCGCCCATGGCTGTTCATTGGAAGCATTCGCGATACGTTAAACAACAACTATCTTGCCTACAAATCGATTCAAGCCATGCTACAACTGGCGGCGAAAGTGGAACAACCCGGCATCACATCCCTTTATCTGCCAGTGGAAGACTTTGCTCCGTTGCAGTTCGAATTGCTCAAAAAAGGTGTTGCGTTCATCCACGAACAGAAAAGACTCGACCATCGCATACTGGTCGCCTGCGGTGCAGGGATCAACCGATCGAGCTCGTTTTGCACAGCCGCGGTGAAGGAGGAAGAGGGATTAAGTCTGTTCGAAGCCTTCAAAGAGGTAAAGAGAAAACACCCCGAATCCATGCCGCACGAGCCGGTTTGGGAATCTTTATGCGAGTACTACAACGAGACAATTCCATATTTGGATGTAATGCGAATCAAGGTATAAAACAAGGATATCTTTAATCATGCCCCTACTCTTTCTCATCCGTCACGGTGAAAACGACTTCACCAAGAAACACAAGCTCGCCGGGCATTTACCCGATGTCCATTTGAACGAACGCGGGCAGAAGCAAGCCCAGGATCTGGCTGACGCGCTCAAGGATGTGCCGATCAAAGCCATTTATTCGAGTCCGCTGGAGAGGGCCCGAGAGACGGCAACGCCAATTGCAACGGTATGCAGGCTGGAGGTCCAGATTGAAGCGGGGCTGATCGAAACGAACGTCGGCAAATGGCAGGGGCGTTCACTCGCATCCTTGAATCTGAACAAGCATTGGAAGGTCGTTCAGCGGGCTCCATCACGTGCGCAATTTCCCGAAGGCGAAACGTTCTACGAGTGTCAGGCACGCGTTGTCGTCACCCTGGATGCAATTTGCAGAAAACATAAACCGCGGGATATTATCGTCTGTGTCTTTCACGCAGACCCGATTAAGCTCGCTATCGCACACTATATCGGCATGCCTCTTGACCAGTTTCAGAGGCTGGGATGTGACACAGGTTCCATTTCAGCGTTATACATTGGGGAGATGGGGGCAAATTTGATCAAATTAAATCAGCGTCCTCCGTTTGAGTTTCTTTCAAAAGAAAAGAAGAAATAGTGGCAAAACTCAAACTCGACTTGCACGATATCTATAACCGCGGAGACCAGATCGATGTGGAACTCAATCGCATCGTGGAAGAAGCGATGGAAAAGAAGATCGCTCTTGTGGAGATCATCCCCGGCAAAGGCAGCGGACAACTCAAGAAGAAAGTGCTGCGCTTTCTCAATCAGGGACATATCAAGAAGTTATATCATCGCGTTGAGAAGGACGATAAAAATTTCGGACGTATATTCATTCACTTCAAATTCTAACGCTTGTCTCTTTAATAAGTAAACTTTTTGATTGTTTTGTAAGCCAAAATTAAACTTCAAGTTTACATAATTATGCGGCACTCTGTAGAAACAACAAACAAGTTTATATGGCACGCGGCATATTTATTGGTAATGGTATATGAATAATCCCCCTTCCGGCACCGTCACCTTTCTCTTCACTGACATTGAAGGCAGCACCAAACTTGCGCAGCAATATCCCGATGCGATATCTGCCCTGATTGCCCGGCACAATGAAATTCTGAATCGAGCGATTGAAGCGCATAACGGCTTTGTCTTTCAGGTCGTCGGCGATTCTTTTTCTGCGTCATTTCATAATGCGATTGACGCACTGAACGCTGCGTTGGACGCGCAGCGGCTATTGCAAAACGAAGCATGGTCGCCCGCATCCATCAAAGTGCGCATGGGGATACATACAGGAGCGGCGCAATTGGAAAGTGATTCAAAAGAGACGCCCTATTCAGGGTATGCCACATTGGCATTGACTCAACGAATCATGTCGGCGGGACATGGCGGACAAATTTTACTTTCTCAAAGTACACGCGACTTAACAATCGACAGACTGCCGGAAAAAGCACAACTCGCCGACATGGGCGAGCGGCGCTTGAAGGATGTTCTGCGAACAGGACATCTCTATCAGTTATCCGCTCCAGATTTGCCATCAGAGTTCCCGGCGCTTAAGACACTGGAATTATTCAGCCACAATCTCCCCGCCCAACTTACATCATTCATCGGTCGTGAAAAAGAAATTGATGAAGTCAGAAATTTGGTGGACACACATCGAATCGTTACACTCACCGGCTCGGGCGGCGCGGGGAAGACGCGCCTCAGCTTGCAAGTGGCTACGAAATGTTTGGATCAATTTTCAAACGGCGTATGGCTCGCGGAACTTGCACCCGTTGCCGACCCAACACTCATCTCACAAACATTACTTTCAATTTTCAACTTGCGCGAGGATAGCCACCGCACCACGCTCGAAGTCCTCATTGATTACCTGCGTGCGAAGACGATTCTGCTTCTGCTCGATAACTGCGAGCATCTTATCGAAGCCTGTGCACGAATCAGTGAAGACCTTTTACATGCCTGCCCAAAACTGAAAATCCTTGCCAGCAGCCGCGAAGCACTGGGCATCGCAGGCGAAGTGTCTTACCGCGTGCCATCTCTGGCGACTCCAAACCCGGGCAATTTGCCGCCTCTTGAAAAACTTTTGAATGTCGACTCGATTCGACTCTTCATCGAACGCGCGACGACCGCCAAACCCGATTTCGCTTTGACGAAAGACAACGCCTCATTCGTGGCTCAAATTTGCTTCCGTTTGGATGGTATTCCCCTGGCGATTGAGTTGGCCGCTTCGCGTGTGAAGGTTTTATCCCCCGAACAAATCGCGGCGCGGCTCGATGACCGTTTCCGCCTGTTGACGGGCGGCTCGCGCACAGCACTGCCGCGCCAACAGACTCTGCGTGCCATGATTGACTGGAGCTACAGCCTGCTTTCAGAAGAGGAGAAGATTTTGTTTCGCAGGCTGGCGGTCTTCGTCGGCGGCTGGACGCTTGAGGCAGCAGAGTCAGTTTGCGGCGAAGAGAGAGGCGGGTTTGATGTCCTGGATTTGCTCACGCGTTTGGTGGATAAATCCCTCGTCTTTACTGAAGAATCCAGGGGCGAGATCCGATATCATCGTCTGGAGACCATTCGCCAATACTCGCGCGAAAAATTTTTCGAGACCGATGAAGTGGAGACTTTGAGAGATCGTCACCTTGATTTTTTTGTGCAATTTGCTGAGTTAGTGGATGAAAAACTAAAAGGTGGGGATCAGATGATCTGGCAGAACCGCATGGTAGAAGAGCAGGGTAACCTGCGTGCTGCAATGGAATGGGGAATAAGCAGAAATCCTGATAGTGCTCTACGGATCGCTGGCGCCGCAAACCTCTTTTTGACAGCAGGCGGATATTCTGCTGAGGGTTTTCGTTGGACGCAGAAAGCATTGGAGCAGGTGGAAAAAATTCCGGTCCCCATAGGCTTCACAGAAGAGCAGCGACTTCTCGCACGCGCCAGGGCTTTACGCGGGCTTACAAGGTTATATCTGTCATTGGGAGATAACGCAAATGCGAAGCGCGTGGCAGAAGAAAGTGTAGCTCTATACCGCCAGAGCCAGGATCGACGCGGACTGGCTTTTGCTTTGGTTGTGCTTGCCTATCCGCTGGAGTTTCTGGGGGAGCGTATGCGAGCCGAAGCAGTGTTACAGGAAAGCTATTCCATCGCCCGCGACGAAGGAGATATTTATGTAATATGCAGATCATTGAACATCCTGGCACGGGTAATTATTGACCTGCATAATGATCTTGAGTTGTCGCAACGTTATGTGGAGGAGTCACTCCGCCTGGCAAGAGAAACGGGACTCCGTTCTCAAGAGGCGCAGGCTTGTGAGATATTAGCCACCCTCGCAATACATAGAAACGACTACCTTGAAGCACAGACGCGCTTCACAGAGTCTGTGAGAATCTATGAGGAAATTGGAGCGAGGTTCAATGTTATCCTCGAAAAAAGCAACCTGGCGCATCTGGAACGTCGGCATGGCGACTACGCAAGTGCGCTGGAATATTACCGCGAGACCATCATCGCCTTTCGAGATATGGCACAGAACGGCGCAGTCTCACACCAATTGGAATGTTTTGGGTTTATTGCCCTCGAAGAGAATCAAGACGAACGCGCTCTGCAATTGTTCGCCGCAGCAAATGCGCTCCGCGAAAGGAGCGCTACACCGATGACCCCCGACGAGCAGCTCTATTTTGAAGAGCAACTGACAGACTTGCGGGAGAAAATGGATGAGATACAATTCGATTCGGCATGGTCAAAGGGTCATATGATGACCATGGAACAGGCGATCGAATTTGCGTTAGAGGAGAGTCATGAATAACCTCCCCACCGGCACCGTCACATTTTTATTTACCGACATCGAAGGCAGTACAAAACTCGCGCAGGAATATCCCAATAAATGGGAGTCGTTGCGAGAACGCCATCATGCCATTATGAAATCAGCAATGGATGCTCACAATGGTTATGTCTTTCAAATCATCGGCGATGCATTTTGTGTTGCGTTCCATACCGCAAACGACAGCATCCACGCAGCGATAGATGCTCAACGGAAGTTGCAAACTGAGAACTGGGGAGAAACTCCCGTCAAAGTTCGCATGGGAATCCATACGGGAAAGGCAGAAATCCAGGAAAATGGTGAGTATCATGGTTACCTTGCCATGAGCCGCATCCAGCGCCTCATGTCCGCGGGACATGGCGGGCAGGTGCTGATCTCGGCGGCTACGCAAGAGTTGCTGCTCGAGGATTTGCCAAAGGATGTTTCCTTGCGAGATCTGGGCGAACGACGCTTGAAGGATTTGATCCGTCCTGAGCATATTTACCAGCTTGTAGTTCCTGGCTTACCGGTTGATTTTCCTCCGCTCAAAACGTTGGAGGCTTATCGCCATAATCTCCCCGTGCAACTGACGAGTTTCATCGGCCGTGAGAAGGAGATGGAGGAGATCAAACAAGCCATCTTCACTCACCGGCTGATTACTTTGACAGGTGTAGGTGGGACGGGCAAGACACGTCTTTCATTACAAGTCGCTGCAGACATGCTCGATCAGTTCCGAGACGGTGTTTGGTTCGTGGAACTGGCTTCCATCAGCGATCCTGACATCATTGCTCAGACGATCGTTTCCTGCCTGGGCATTCCCGAACAACCTGGCTTGGCGATGCTGCAACTGCTGCTGGATTATGTGCGTGTGAAGAAACTCCTTCTGGTGTTAGATAATTGTGAGCATTTGATCGAAGCCAGTGCAGAGTTGGTGGATACGTTGTTGAGTAGCGCACCCTCTGTAAAAATCATAGCAACCAGCCGGGAGGCATTAGGGGTATCCGGAGAGATGACCTGGCATGTGCCTTCACTATCTCTGCCTGATGTTAAACAAGTGCCAACCGTCGAGCAACTTTCTCAATATGAAGCGGTCCAGTTGTTCATTGAACGCGCCATGCTGGTGCAACCCCATTTTCTTGTGACCAGGGATAACGCGCCTGCCGTTGCCCAAATCTGTTATCGGCTAGATGGCATTCCGCTGGCGATTGAACTCGCGGCTGCGCGCGTCAAAGGACTTAGTGTCGAGCAAATCGCCTCGCGCCTCGATGATCGCTTTCGTTTGCTGACGGGAGGCAGCCGCACTGCGCTTCCACGCCAGCGCACACTACAAGCCACGATCGATTGGAGTTACAAGCTATTATCGGAAGAAGAGCGTATACTGCTTCGGCGATTATCGGTATTTGCCGGGGGATGGACGCTCGAGGCGGCAGAACAAGTTTGCGCGAGCGATGAATTGGAATCAGATCAGATTCTGGACGTGCTCCTGCGCCTCGTCGATAAGTCATTGGTCATCGCAGAGACGCAAGAGGCAGAGCCACGCTATCACATGCTTGAGATGATTCGGCAGTTCTCCTATGAGAAGTTGTTGGAGTCACACGAGCTTGAGAATGCCCATAATCGGCACTTGGATTATTTTTGCAGGCTAGTGGAAGCCGCTGAACCACTTTGGTTCAGCGCAGATCGTAAACCATCGCTGGAACGACTAACCCTGGAGCATGATAACGTTCGGGTAGCACTACGGTTGGCAGCAGAATGCGGAAGCTCAGAGATCGAATTGCGTTTGGCGGGAGCGCTTTTCTGGTTTTGGTATCATCGCGGTTATTTGATCGATGGGCATAGGCGGCTAGAAGAAGCACTATCACACACTTCTGTAGATGTACCCACTGCCGTGCGAGCAAAGGCGCTTCTGGGTTCGGGACACTTGGCATACTATTCGGGTGACCTAGATGCTGCACGCACGCGCCTTGAGGAGAGCGTTCGCTTGTGGCGTAACATCGGGAATCACCGCTATCTTGCATACACCCTCATCTGGTTGGGAATCGCTGCGGGGCATCAAGGCAACTTCAACGTTGTGCGCCCCAGCCTCGAAGAGAGTATTGCGCTTTTTCGAAGATTGGAAGACGAATGGGGGCTGGCGGTAGCAATTTTGTACCTGGGAGTGAATGAGGTTCTCGGACGAACCGAGCCACAGGACCAAGTGCATGGATGCTCACTGCTGGAAGAGAGCACGAACCGATTTCGTCGCCTGGGAGATCATTGGCAGCTTGGTGCCGCGCTTTTCTATCTCGGAATAGCAGCCCAGAGTGATAAAAACATGGCGCAATTGCGATTCGAAGAATCTCTGGCCATCTTCGAGCAAGTTGGCGACAAATGGCGTATCAGCGTAAATTTGGATCACTTGGCCAACATCGCGCGCACTAAGGGTGACTTTCAGCGGGCAGCAGTACTTTACACCAAGAACTTAGTATTGCTTCGAGAATCAGGCAGGCCACAAGTATATGTGCTGAGCAATTTGGGCTATGTCTCTCTGGCACAGGGCGATTCGGAACATGCGTCCGCGTTTTTTGTAGAAAGCCTGCAAAGCGCGCTCCAACGAAACAAAACAAACATGATCCCCACCGTGTTAGCAGGATTGGCAGGCGTCGCTTGCGTGGAAGGCAAAGTAGAGCGTGCGACGCGGCTGCTGGCAACGGTTGGGAAGCTAACAGAAATCATCAAAGAGTCGAAGTTGGAACCGTTCGAACAAACCATTTATGATGGCAACATTGCTACTGCCCGCGCACAACTCGATCAAGCCGCGTTTGCGAAAGTGTGGGCAGAAGGTCGCGCCATGACCATGGAACAGGCGATAGAATTCGCGTTAGAGGAAAGTCATGAATAATCTCCCCACCGGCACCGTCACCTTCCTCTTCACCGACATCGAAGGTAGTACGCGCTTATGGCAGGAAAATCCAGAAGCGATGGCGGTCGCACATGCGCGGCATGATGCGATTCTGCATGAGGCAATTGAATCCAATCACGGGTATATCTTTCAAATCGTCGGCGATTCCTTCAGCGCCGCGTTCCACAATGCCATTGATGGACTGCGTGCAGCATTATCTGCTCAGCGCGCACTCACAAGGATGAAGGATGAAGGCGGAAAGACACTTGCACCGTACGCAAGTGCAGGTGTGAACAAAGATTCAGATTCATCCTTAGCACTTAAAGTCCGCATGGGGCTGCACACGGGCACAGCAGAAATATTGACAGATGGTTCAGGTAAATATGATGGCTACGCCACGATCGCATCCACCCAACGTGTGATGTCTACCGCTCATGGTGGACAAATACTCGTCACGCAAACTACACATGACCTGTTGCAGAATGAATTACAGGACGATGTTACCCTGCGTGATATGGGTGAACATCGCCTAAAAGACTTGCGCGTGCCACTGCGACTCTATCAACTCAACGCGCCTGATCTGCCGCAAAACTTTCCCGCCATCCAATCGCTTGATACACGACCGAACAATCTCCCCATACAACTCACATCCTTCATCGGTCGCGAAAAAGAGATTACCGAGATCAAAGCATTACTCAATTCATCACGTCTCGTCACACTGACAGGTTCAGGCGGAACGGGCAAGACACGCCTTTCGATTGAAGTCAGCAGTGAAGAACTTGCTGCATTTCCCAATGGCGTGTGGCTGATTGAACTTGCGCCGCTTTCTGATTCTTCGCAAATCATCCCCGCGCTGGCGCAAGCTTTTGGGTTGCAGGAACTACCGTTCAATCCATTGACGAAACTTGTTGTAGATTATCTGCGCGATAAAAAGCTTTTGCTCCTGCTCGATAACTGCGAGCATCTCATCGAAGCCTGTGCGCGTCTCGCCGATGATTTACTGCATCAATGTGCGGGACTTAAGATCCTTGCCAGCAGCCGCGAAGCCCTGGGTATTGCGGGCGAAGTTTCCTATCGCACCCCACCTCTTGCGGATTCCGAATCGATACGCCTTTTCATGGAACGCGCCCGCGCTGCCAACCCAAATTTTTCGCTGACCGATTCAAACGCTTCTTCCATCGCCCAAATCTGCTCCCGCCTCGACGGCATTCCCCTCGCTATAGAATTAGCCGCGGCGCGCACCAAACTGCTTTCCGTTGACCAGATCGCGGCGCGCCTCGATAACCTCTTCCGTCTGCTCGTGGGAGGCAGTCGCACTGCATTGCCGCGTCAACAAACCTTGCGCGCATTAATTGATTGGAGTTACGACTTACTCGCAGAGGAAGAAAAACAACTTCTGAGAATTGCATCCGTCTTTGTTGGCGGCTGGAAATTGGACGCACTCGAAGCCGTATCCGCTAACCCAAACGCCATCGAGCATCTTGAACAACTTGTCAACAAATCGCTGGTTGTCACCGAAGAACGCGGAAGCGAGATGCGTTATTTCATGTTGGAGACGATCAGGCAATACGCAAGAGAAAAGTTGTTCGAAGCGAAGCAATCGTCGGCGGCGCGTGACCGACACTTCTTCTATTTCGATGATCTTTCAGAAAAGATGTGGGATGTATCCCGCTTGCCGGATTTGTTTGACTGGCGGGACCGGGCCGATGATGAGGCTGAAAATCTCCGCGCCGCGCTTGAATGGGGATTGCAAAACAACCTGGAAAAAGCTCTGAATTTAGCCGCTAACTTTTGCGCCGTCTCGGGTTGGATGAGCAAACAGGCAGAAGCTCTGGCGTTTGTCAAATTGGCTATTGATCAAACCAGATCATTGCCGCCTGTGGATGGAGTTGCCCATATTCATCGCCAAAAATTAATCGCCAAGGCATTATTCGCGCAAGGCACGGCTGCCATGGGGCAGGGTAATATGCCTTTCGTCATAGAGGCCTTGCAGGAGGCAATAGCCATCTCGCGCAGCGCAGGCGACAGACTCATCCTTGGCTACAGCCTGGAAATGTTCTTTATCTCAACGACCTTCATCAATGTGCCCGGCGGACCGGAGGCTGCGCAGGAAGGGTTGAACATATTTATGAATGAAATTGATGACAAGTGGGGCCTGGGTCTCGCTTATCAAAGCATGGCAAGGGTCGCCTCGAGCAAAGGGGATCTCAGCGAAAAGCAAAAATATTTTGAAAAGCTCAAGGATCTGATGCAGGACGCGCCTTTATCATTTCAGGCTGGAATGGTCTTCATGGGCATGGGTATGGACGAACGCGTTCATGGAAATTACGCAACTGCAAAACAATTATTTGAAGATGGGCTCATTATTTTCAGACGCCTGCGCAACAGGAATTTCCAAATGGTTAATACGAGCGAACTCGGCCACATCGCGCGGCAAACCGGGGAAATAGCTCACGCGAAGAAAATTTACCAAGAAACCATCAAAGGCTGGCAGGATCTGGGAAATCGCGCCGCCATTGCCAACCAACTGGAATGTTTTGCATTTATCGCCATGGTCGAAGAAGAGCCTCAGCGCACCGCAAAACTGCTTGGCGCGGCAGAAGCCTTGCGAGAAAAAATCAGCTCGCCGATGACCGACTTTGAGCAAATCGAATACAACCAGTCCGTTGCGCAATTGCGCAACATGCTCCCCGAAGCGGAGTTCAACTCACTCTGGGCAGAGGGTCACGCCCTGACGATGGAACAGGCGATACGGTTGGCGCTACAAGGAGCAGACGATTAACTTGCTAACTTTCAAGAATGTTCTTCAACTTCTGAAAATCTGATTCGGTATCCTTCTTTATCGAGCCGGCAATCAAAGGTTTCAACAATATCATGATCCCACTGGTTTGCAGAGTGAATTTATAGGTTAGCCTTGTCCCTCCATTTTCTGCATCGAACGCATAACTGACCGTGGCTTGAGGACCCTTAATCGTCTTTGTGGTGAAGCGCTTGTTCGTCTCAAAGGCTGTGATCTCCGCAAGGATTTCAGACTGTCGTGGACCTGTGCGCCGCACTTCACGAAAACGAGTGCCCACACGGATTGGCCCTTCGGTGAGTTGCTCGTTTTCAACAAGGCCGGCCTGCCAGGTTCGCAGATTTTTGGCATCTGCCAGGAACGCAAAAACCTTTTCAACCGGACTATTGAGATGGATATTTACTTCATGCTGGATCATATAAACTCCTTATTTTAGATACCGTATAAAGATATTGAATATCCTTATGATATAATTAAATCAAAGAAATGTCAAGAGCCATGACAACATCAAATCCATCGAAACGCAAATACGATTCCACCCGCAGGCAGGTTCAGGCGGGCGAGACGCGGCGCCAAATCCTCGAGGCAGCGCTTAGGGTATTCATGCAACGCGGTTACGCGGGTGCAACGATCGAAGCCATTGCCTCAGAAGCAGGGGTCGCCCTGAAAACGGTTTACGCAGTTTTCAAGAATAAGAGGAAAATTCTTGTAGAGTTGTTCAACATTTCCTCAGCACCCGGAGGTGAAGAAAATGTCCCTTTGCTCCAGAGAGCCGGGCCACAAGCCGTATCTCAGGAACGCGACCAGCATCGCCAAATTCAGATGTTTGCTCAGGTTGTAGCCAACAACCTCGAAGGGGCTGCATCCGTCTCGGAGATCATGCAAACGGCTGCAAAGACTGAACCCGATATTGATAAATTGATGCAATATCTTAGTAAGCAGCGCTGGCAACATATGACAGTTGCTGTAACGCACATCACTTCCAATGGTCCGTTGCGGGAAAAAATGGATGAAGTAGAGGCTACTGAGACAGTATGGACTTTGACCAGCCCGGAAGTCTTCCTTTTGTTGACGCGAGACCGCGGTTGGTCAAAGGGCAAATATGCAGAGTGGCTGGCAGATACCCTAATAAGAGCATTGTTGCCCTGATATCCTTGCGAA
>Ga0210377_10001453_pt1 | contig 21688 bp, 8 predicted proteins | sample PLM4_65_b1redo_FD_155480 | JGI IMG/M metagenome (GOLD analysis project Ga0210377, IMG submission 155480) | Groundwater sediment microbial communities from an aquifer in East River, Colorado, USA - PLM4_65_b1 redo | ecosystem: Environmental > Terrestrial > Soil > Riparian zone | place: USA: East...
CGCGCTGCAGCGCGACCTCCCGGCCGGCGTGACGGCGCGACTGCAGGCCGCCATGGAGTCGCTCACCCGCGCCCGCTCCCTCGGCGCCATCGCGAGCCTCGCCGCCGCGGCCATCCGCGCGCCCGCCGCGTCGGCGGCGCCGGCCGCGTCGGCCCCGGCCGCGGCCCGCCCGGCGACGTCCGCGGCGACCGCGGCCGCGGCCGCGACCCGACCGGCGACGCCGGCGACGACCGCACCCCTGGCGCGCTACCTCCTGCGCGCGGTCGAGTCGGCTCCGGCCGGCGACGCCACGCGGCGGATGGCGCTGCGCGGCGCGCGCATCGTGATCACCGACGACGAGCAGGGCGTCGCCGCGATCCTCGCCGACCTCCTGCGCGAACGCGGCGCCGAGACCTACATGCTGCGCGCCGTCACGCTCGCCGGCGTCATGCCCGCCGGCGCCGCGTTGAACTCCGATGGCCGCGTCGATCTCGCCGATCCCGCCGCGGTCGCGGCGGCGGTGACGCAGCTTCAGGAGACCGCCGGGGCGCTCACCGGGGTGATTCACCTGCTGCCTCTGCGTGGTCCCGCGACCTTCGCGCCGGGCGATCTCGGCGCCTTCAGGCGCCGCGTCGCCCTCGAGGTCAAGGGGCTGTTCCACATCGTGCGGGCGGCGCGCGCCGACCTGCGCGCCGCCGGCGAGCGCGGGTTGGTGGTGGCGGCGACCGGCATGGGCGGCGAGTTCGGTCTGCGGCCCGGCACGGCGCTGTTCCCGGCCGGTGGCGGTGTCGCCGGGTTCACCAAGACACTGGCGCTCGAATGGCCGGCCCTGCGCTGCAAGGCGATCGATCTGGACCACGGCGCCCCCGCTGCCGAGCTCGCGGCCGGCCTGCTCGGCGAGATGCTCGCGGGCGATCCCGAGGTCGAGGTCGGCCTGCGCGACGGCCGCCGCCACGTGGTGCGGCCGGTGACGGCTCCGCTCGGGCCCGCCGGCGGCGATGCGCCGGCACTCGGACATGACGCCGTGGTGCTGGTCACCGGCGGCGCGCGCGGCATCACCGCCGAGGTCACCGTCGAGCTGGCGCTGCGCCACCGCCCGACCTTCGTCGTCGTCGGACGCTCGCCCGAGCCGCCGGCCCAGGAAGCGCCCGAGACCGCCACACTGGCGACACCCGCCGCCCTGCGCCCGGCGCTCCTCGCGTCGTTGCGCGCCGCCGGCGGCGCGGTCACGCCGGCCGCGGTCGATCGCGCCCTCGCCCGGCTCATGCAGGAGCGCGACACGCGGCGCGGCCTCGCCGCCCTGCGCGCCGCCGGCTCGCAGGTGCGCTACTTCGCCTGCGATGTCCGCGACCCGCGCGCCGTCGGCGCGCTCCTCGACCGCCTGTACACCGAGCACGGCCGCGTCGACGGGGTGGTGCACGGCGCCGGCCTGATCGAAGACCACCTGATCGAGGACAAGGACCCCGAGTCGTTCGCGCGCGTCTTCGACACCAAGGTCGACAGCACCTTCGCGCTGCTGTCGCGTCTGCGCCTCGACCGCCTGCGCGTCTTCGTCGCTTTCACCTCGGTCGCCGGCCGCTTCGGCAACCGCGGCCAGGCCGACTACGCCGCCGCCAACGAGACCGTTGCGCGGATGCTCGGCGCCGCGGACGCCCTCACACCGGCGCGTCTCGCCGGGCTGCACTGGGGCCCGTGGCAGAAGACCGGCATGGCCTCGGCCGAGGTGCAGCGCGCCTTCGCCGAGCGCGGGGTCGAGCTGGTGACGCCCGAAGCCGGGCGGCGCGCCGGCGCCGACGAGATCGCGCGCGGCCGCAAGGGCGAGGTCGAGGTGATCCTCGGCGACGGGCCGTGGCGCGCCTACACCGTGCCGGCGGAGATCGCAGCGCCGGCCGGCGGCCCGCCGCGCACCAGCGCGCGTCCCGCCGCGGCGCGGCTGCCGCTCCTCGACGGCGAGCGGCTCGTTTCGGGGCCGGGCGGCGCCATCGAGCTGGTGCGCCGCCTCGACCCGGCCCGCGATCTGTACCTCGCCGACCACCTCCTCGACGGCCGCCCGGTCTTCCCGGCCGCCTGCGCCATGGAGCTGATGGCCGAGGTGGCGCAGCGCGGCTGGCCCGAGTACCAGGTTCTCGAGATCGAGGCGTTCCACGTCGTCAAGGGGATCGTCCTCGAGGAGGGGCCGCGATCGGTGAAGGTGATCGCGCGCGCCGAGACCCAGCCCGACCCGGAGCGTCTCGGCGTCGCCGCCGATCTGTCGATCGTCGACGTCGAGACCGGCCGGCCGTTCTACCGCGCCAGCGTGCGTCTCGGCGACCGTCTTCCCGAGGCGCCGATGCTCGGCTTCGGCGCACTGCGCGCGCCGCGCCCGTTCCCCAAGACGGTCCGCGGCGCCTACGAAGACTGGCTGTTCCACGGCCCGCTGTTCCACGGCCTGACGAGCATCGACGGGCTGGGCGACGACGGCATCAGCGGCTCGATCGCCCCGTCCGACCCGGGACGCTGCGTCGCCGGCGCCCAGGGAAGCGGCTGGCTCATCGATCCGGTCGTCGTCGACAGCGCCTTCCAGCTCGGCATCCTGTACGCGCGCGCGCAGTACGACGTCACGCCGCTGCCGGCGCGCTTCCGGCGCTACCGCCGCTTCGCGCCGCTCGACCGCCAGGCGATCCGCTGCGAGTTCCGCTCGCGGGCGATCGCGGGACCCAGCGTGCTCGAGATCCAGATCGCCCTGGTCGGCCCCGACGGCCGGCTGCTCGGGCTGATCGAGGACATGGAGCTGTCGTGCAGCCGCGATCTCAACCGGCTGGCCGGGCGGAGCGCCGCGGGACCGGCGCGATGACCGATGTGAAGCGCGACATCGCCATCGTCGGCATGTCGTGCCTGTTCCCGCGCGCCGCCGATCTCTCCGCGTACTGGGAGAACATCCTGGCGGGTGTCGACGCCATCTCCGATCCGCCCGAAGGCTCGTGGACGCACGCGGTCACCGACCCGGAGGCGAACGACAACGACCGGCTGTACACCAAGCGCGGCGGCTATGTCGGCGACCTGGCGCGCTTCGACCCGCTCGCCTTCGGCGTCATGCCGAAAGCGGTCGACGGCGCCGAACCCGAGCAGTTCATCGCCCTGCAGCTGGCGCGCGACGCGCTGGCCGACGCCGGCTACGCCGATCGGCCGTTCGACCGCCGCCGCGCCGGCATCATCCTGGGACGCGGCACCTACGTGAACCGCGGCGTCATCTCCTGTTTCCAGCACACCATCGTCATCGACCAGGTCCTCGACCTGCTGCGCCGCCTGCACCCGGAGCACCCGGCGCCGCTCCTCGAAGAGCTGCGCCGCGCCCTCAAGGCCGGTCTGCCGCCGTTCAACCCGGAGAACTCGCCCGGCCTGGCGCACAGCGTCCTGGTCGGCCGCATCGCCAACCGCCTCGACCTCATGGGCCCGGCGTTCACGGTCGACGCCGCCTGCGCCTCGTCGCTTCTGGCGGTCGACTACGGCATCCGCGATCTGCTGGATGGCGCCTGCGACATGATGCTCGCCGGCGGCATCCAGGTGTCGACGACGCATCCGATCGCCCTGTTGTTCACCCAGCTCGGCGCCCTGGCGCGCAGCGGCAAGGTCCGCCCGTTCCACAGCGGCACCGACGGCACGCTGCTCGGCGAGGGCGCCGGGATCGTGGTGCTGAAGCGGCGCGCCGACGCCGAGCGCGACGGCGACCGGATCTACGCCGTCATCCGCGCCGTCGGGACGTCGAGCGACGGCAAGGCGATGGGTGTCCTGGCGCCGCGCGTCGAGGGCGAGGAGCTGGCGATGCGGCGCGCCTACGAGGGCGGCGGCATCGACCCCGCCACCATCGGTCTCGTCGAGGCGCACGGCACCGGCACGCCGGTCGGCGACGAGGTCGAGATCGAGGCGCTGACGCGGATCTTCCCGGCCGGCGACGGCCGGCCGCGCCTGCCGATCGGTTCGGTGAAGTCGATGATCGGCCACTGCATCCCGGCGGCGGCCGCGGCGGGTCTCATCAAGGCGGCGCTCGCGGTGCACCACAGGATCCTGCCGCCGACCCTGCACGCCGACGCGCCCAACCCGAAGCTCGCCGGGACCGGCCTGTACCTCAACGCCGCCGCCCGGCCGTGGATCCACCCCGGGCCGCATCCCCGCCGCGCCGGCGTCAGCGCCTTCGGGTTCGGCGGCATCAACGCGCACGCCATCCTCGAGGAGGTCGAGACGCCGGGTCCGCGGCGGCATCTCGTGAGCGTGCCGGGCGCGCCGTTCTCCGAGGCGGCGCCGCCCGTGTTCGTGAACGTCCACGCGCGCCGCGACTCCGAGGTATTCGTCGTGCGCGCCGCCGACCGCGCCGACCTGATCGAGCGGGTGCACGCGCTGATCGCCTTCATCGAGCGCAACCCGGCGGTCGCCGCCCACGACCTGGCATTCACCCTCAACTGCGACGAGAACGCGCCATCCGGCGGCACCTGCATGACCCTGGTGGCGGCGGACTGCGACGAAGCGCGCCGCAAGCTGCTGTGGGCCGCCGGCCGGCTCGCCGACCCCGCCTGCCGCCGCATCAAGGAGATCGGCGGCATCTTCTGGTTCGACGAGCCGCTGGCGCGGTCCGGCGGCATGGCCTTCCTGTTCCCCGGCGAGGGAGCACAGTACCCCGGGATGCTCGCCGACCTGTGCCGGCATTTCCCCGAGGCGCGCGCCTGGTTCGACGTCATGGATCGCGCCTTCCGCGATCACCCGCGCGGCTTCCTCCCCAGCCAGATGCTGTTCCCGCCGACCGCGGCCGGCGCCGATCGAACCGCCGACGACGGCGACGCGGCGACGCGCGACGACGCCCGGCTGTTCGAGATGGAGGTCGCGATCGAGTCGGTCTTCGCGGCCGATCAGGCGATGCTGGCGGTGCTGTCGCGGCTCGGTCTGCGGGCCGAGGCGATCGTCGGGCACAGCACCGGCGAATACTCGGCGCTCATGGCCGCCGGCGCCGTCGAGGTCGAGGACGAGGATCGACTGATCGACTACATCCTCGAGGGAAACCGCGCCACCGAGCGCGCCATGCGCGCCGGCAAGGTGCCGCATGGCGTGCTGCTCACCGTCGGGCCGGCGGCCCCCGACGTCCTGCGCGATCTGACGGCGCGCGGCGACCTCTACCTGGCGATGGACAACTGCCCGCACCAGGCGGTGGTCTGCGGCGACGACGAGGCGATCGGCCGCGCCGAAGCGGCGCTCAAGGCGCGCGGCGCCATCTGCCAGCGCCTGCCGTTCGCGCGCGCCTACCACACGCCGCTGTTCGAGCCGGTGTGCGAGGAGCTGCGGCCGTATTACGCCGGCGGCCGGTTCGCGGCGCCGCGCACGCGCCTTTACTCGTGCGCCACCGCCGCCGCCGTGCCGCCCGACGCGGCGGAGGTCCGCCGCCTGGCGCTCGAGCAGTGGGCGCGGCCGGTCCGCTTCCGCGAGACCATCGAGACCATGTACGCCGACGGCCTGCGTCTCTTCGTCGAGGTCGGGCCGCGCGGCAACCTGACCGCCTTCGTGCAGGACACCCTGCGCGGCCGGCCGCATCTCGCGGTGGCCGCCAACCTGCCGTCGCGCTCGGGGATGACGCAGCTGCACCACCTTCTGGCGATGCTCGCCGCCCACGGCCGGCCGCTCGACCTCGCGCCGCTGTACACCGGCCGACGGGTCCGGCGGCTGCCGGTGGAGACGGTGCTCGCCGGTGCCGTGCTGCCCGCCCCGTCGCGCCGATCGCAGCCGCTGGCGATGAACCTGCCGCGGCTGCGGCTCGACGAGGCGTTCATCGAGCGCTGGAACGCCGCGACGCGCCCGGCGGTCGCCGCGGACGCGCCCGCGGCCGTCACCGTCGCCGCCACCGCGCCGCCGGCCGTCGATCCGCGCGAGGCGGTCATGCGCGAGTACCTGCGAACGATGGAGCAGTTCCTGCGCACCCAGGAGGCGGTGACCCGGGTGGCCCTGCACCCCCGTCCGTCCGGGGGCGGGGGTGCGCACGCGACGGCCCCGTGGCTCCCCGCCGCCGCCAACCCCACAACGGCCATCGTCACCACCGCGGTCGCGACGGCGCCACCATGGCTGGGCGATGTCGTCCGCCGCGACCCCGACGGCACGACCCTGTTCCGCCGCCTCGTCCAGGTCGACGACGACATCGTCCTGCGTGACCACACCCTCGGCGGCCGGGTCTCGGAGGATGCGTCGCTCACGGCCCTGCCGGTCCTGCCGCTGGCGATGAGCCTCGAGATCATGGCCGAGGCTGCCGCGGAGCTGGCGCCCGGGCTCAGGCCGATCGGCCTGCGGGATGTCCGGGTGGGCCGCTTCATCGGCCTCGAAACCGGGGCGGTGGTCCTCGACATCGAAGCGGTTCCCCGGCCGGGCGGGCGCCAGGTCGATGTGACGATCCGCTCCGCCGCCGCCCCCGGCACCGCGGTCGGCCCGGGTGCGCCGGGCGCCGGATCGGGAGCGCCGGCGACGCAGCCGGCGGTGCAGGCCGCGGTCCTCCTCGCCGAGCGCTACGTCGAGCCGCCGGCCGCCGACGCGCTGCCGGCGGACACCTCGCGTCCCTGCCGCTGGGCACCGGAGCAGCTCTACGCCGAGCAGCAGATCCACGGCATGTTCCACGGCCCGAGTCTGCGCGGTGTCGTGTCGGTCGACCGCACCGGGCCATCGGGGGCGGAAGGGACGCTGCGGGCCCTCCCGGCCGGCGGTCTTTTCCGATCGCGCCCCGATGCGACATTCCTGATCGATCCTCTGAACATCGATGTCGTCAGCCAGGTCCTCGGTTACTGGACCGCCGAGTACCTGGAGCGGGCCTTCGTCGTCTTCCCGTTCGCCATCGATACGGTCGACATCCATGGACCCGCGCCGGCGCCGCCGGCCACCGCCGTCGGGCGCGTGCGCTGCCGCCCCGAGGGCGACAACCGGGTGCGCGCCGACATGCAGGTGATCGACCGTTCGGGCCGCCTCCACCTCAACATCAGAGGCTGGCAGGTCAAGCGGATCGACCTCCCGGAGCACCTGTACGCCTTCCGCCTGGCGCCGCGTGAGGTCATTCTGAGCACACCGGTGCCGGTGCGACTGCCGGGGCAGGTCGCCTGCTGCCGCCTCGAGTTGCCGTACGGTTTCATGGATGCCGACGGCGGGGTGTGGTGGGAAAGCCTGGCCCACTTCGTCCTCAGCCGTGCCGAGCGCCTCGCCTGGAGGGCTCTCGGGGCGCCGAAACGACGTCGCGAGTGGCTTTCGGGGCGCGTGGCGGCGAAGGACGCCGTCCGCCATCACCTTCTGGCGACGCGGGGGATCACTCTTTTCCCGGCCGACATCGAGATAACCCCCGACCAGCATGGCCGGCCGCAACCGCGCGGGGCAGTCCTGGAGCGGCTCGGGGTGGCGTTGTCGGTGTCGATCGCCCACACCGACGGAGTCGCCATGGCCATCGCCGCCGAGCCGGCCCGGGGGATCGGCATCGACGTCGAACGGATCGATCGCCGCCGCGGCGAGTTCGAACGGGCGGCCTTCACCCCCGATGAGTTGCGCCTGCTGGGGCCCGACGACGGCGGGACGGCCCGCCGCGAGCGCGGCCTGCGACTCTGGTGCGCCAAGGAGGCCGTCGCCAAGGCGATCGGCCGGGGGCTCATGGGAAGCCCGCTCAACCTCGAGGCACAGGACGCCGACCAGGCACTGGGGCGGGTGGGGTTGCGGTCAGCCGGATCCCTCGCCCGGGAGCTGCCTCACCTCGCGGGGGTTGCGGTCGTCGCCTACGTCGACCGCCAGGGCGATCTGATCGTGGCCACCGCCGCCACCGATCGGTAGGGCCCGAGGGCCCAGAAAAGCCCGCCGGACACAGGAACTTCGAATTTTCCGATTGACAGAAAACCCGCATCACGAGTATATTCCCGCCATCGACGTTAGGGGGGGACGTTACTTCGGGACGCTCGAGCCTGTCGTGGTGCCGGGGGCGCCGACAGGGCTTCCGGGGGGGGCCCCGAGGGGCGTGTTCTGTTCATGTGGACGCGTCTCATTCCGCCTCGCAACACACATAGAGTCCAGTAACACGATAGTCCGAGACCTGTGCTGTGATCACGTTTCCACGCATGGAGAGGAGGACCATGACGACCCTGAAAAACCGGATGCACCTGTCTGTCTCGGGCCGCTGTCCCGGGTTCCGCCCGGGCCGCCTGAGTGCCCTGATTCTGCCGATCGTCGCCTTCGCGCTCGCGTTCGCCCTGGCGACCGCGACGCCCGTCTTCGCCGCCGATTGCACCGACACCGACGGTGACGGCTATGTGACCTGCTCGGGTTGCACGGCCGGTAGCAATACCTGCGGCGACTGCGCCGAGGGCAACGCTGATCGCAACCCGGGCGAGGCCGAAACCTGCAACGGCGTCGACGACGACTGCGACAGCCTCATCGACGACATTCCCGTGCCCGATCCGATCGACGGGATCGACAACGACACCGACGGTCTCATCGACGAGGGCTTCGCCCCCTGTATCTTCCATCAGGAAGGCCCGGCCAACGAGTGCAAGACCGGCGGCGCCACCCTGTGCGTGGCGGGGGCGCTGACCTGCGTCAACCCGAACGGCGCCGACGCCGTCATCCACTACTCGGCGGAGACCCTGGTCGCGGGCAACTGCGATGACGGGGTCAACAACGACTGCGACACCGCCCTGGCCGACGGCGACGGCCTCGACAACGACGGCGACGGCACCATCGACGAGGCCGGCGAGGTCAAGGACCTCACCGACCTGAAGGATCCCGGCTGCCAGCAGCCGGAGATCTGCGACAACCTCGACAACGACGGCGACGGTCTCATCGACGAGACCTTCCCGAGCGGCCTGTGCTCGGTCGGCGTCGGGGTCTGCGAGCGCAACGGCAACTACGTCTGCACGGCGGATGGCGGCGGCGTGGTGTGCGGCGCCACCCCCGGCAACCCCAAGAACGAGGGGACGAACTTCGGCGTTTCGTGCGGCGACTTTAAGGACAACGACTGCGACGGCTCCGCCGATCTGGCCGACGCCGACTGCGCCGGCTTCGGCGCGGCCGAGCTGTGCGGCAACGGCATCGACGACGACGGCGACACCCTGATCGACGAGGGCTTCCCGGCGCTCGGTCTGCCCTGCTCCGCCGGCACCGGCGCCTGCACCTCCTTCGGCGTCTACGTCTGCACGGGCGACGGCACCGGCACCGAGTGCGGCGCCGTGGCCGGCTCGCCGACACAGGAGGGCACCGGCTCCGGCAACTGCGTCGACGTCGTCGACAACGACTGCGACGGGCTGGTCGACGCGGCCGACCCCGACTGCTCCGGCGCGTACGAGGATCTCGGCGCCTACTGCTCGCTGCCTTACCTGCACGGTCAGCCGGGCAGCGACTGCACCGGCAAGCACATCATCACGTTCGGCGCGGCGCACGGCACGGTCAAGGCCGAGCTGATGGCCTTCGACACCGACGGGACGCTCCTGGCCGTTCTTCCGAACATCGTGTCGGGCGACGAGGGTCACCTCGCCAGCCGCATGGAGCCGGCCGACTTCAAGTGGGTCAGCAGGAAGAACAAGCAGCGCACGTCGCACATGATGTTCGCGCCGATGCCGCTGCTGCGCGTCACCGCCACCCAGAACGGCGTCGAGGACGTCGCCTGGTGCGGCATCATGCCGTGGCTCGATGTCACCGACCCCGACGGCCTGACGCTGTCGCTCAGCGAGACCAACGAACTCGAGGTCAAGGCCTTCCTGCCGCTGGTCAACGTCGACACGCTGACCATCCAGATGGACGGCGTCGACATCCTCGCCGACATCCTGGCCGACCTCGGAACGAACACGGCGGACGCGCTGCCGACCGGCAACACCCCGCTGTGCGCGGCCCCGGGCTCCTGCGTCTTCCCGGTGCCGGCCGGCTGCGGTGACGCCGGCACGGTCGACGTCGAGATCCGGAACCTCAAGGTCGAGGGTCTCGACACCAGCATCGCCGCCACCGCCAAGATCGGCACCGGCACGCCGAACCAGGTCAACACCCTGTCGTTCGACGTCATCGGGCTGCCGCCGGGCGGCCACATCTTCTACGTCAACGGCTCGCCGCTGCCGCTCACCAAGAACGTCGCCGCGGTCTGCCTGGTCGACGACACCACCGACACCGGCATCGCCTCGGCCTTCGGCATCCGCATCGACTCCCCGACCGATCAGCAGCTGATCGCGTCGGCGCCGGTGCAGGTGCAGGGCAAGGTTTGCGGCGGCAACGAGGTCGCGACCTTCAGGATCAACGGCAAGGACGTCGACGTGACCCCGGATGTGAACCAGACCTGCACGCCGGGCAACGGCACAACCGTCGCCCCCGAGTGCGTCGTGCCCTTCGATGAGGCGATCGGGAAGACCGACCTCAGCCTGGCGGTTGCCGGCACGGCCCCGCTCGGCACCTTCAAGCGCGGGACCAACCGGGTCATCGCCGACGCCGCGGACATCCTGGGCAGCCGTACCTTCAACACCGACGTGCTGTTCGGCCTCGGACCGGTGCAGACGCCGAGCGCGACGCTCACCCAGAGCCTGAACCGCACCACCGGCAACGCCATCAACGAGGCCTACCAGGCGATGGCCGCGACGGTCACGACGACCATCGACCCGTCCATCTCCGTCGGCATCGATGAATCGGCGGCCCGGAAGTTCTTCAACGAGAAGTGCACCGACGCGATCAACACGTTCACCGCCCGCGTCGAGGCCAACCTCGAGGGGGACAGCTTCGGAGAGATCGACGCCGAGCCGGGCTGTTCCTGCAACCTCTACAACGTCCCGGTGAAGATGGAGGAGATCAACTTCGGGACGCTTCCCGATCCGGCCTGCGTGATCGAGTTCCAGACCGACCAGATCGTCATCAACGTGCAACTGCCCGATATCAGCATCCAGGTCGGCGCCCACGATTCGTGCACGGATCACGGCCTGTTCGGCGAGTGCATCGCGCGCACGATCATCGACGTGACCGCGGTCACCAAGATCCAGGATCTGGCCTTCGGATTCACCATCACTGAGACCCAGATCGAGACCGACACGCCGCCGGACCCCGCCTCCAAGTCCTTCACATGGGAGGTGGTCGACCCCGACGGCACGCCGCTGTACTCCGCGGCCGGCACCTGCATCGCCGGCGACCAGATCGGCAAGGAGTGCTTCGGTGACGCCTCGTGCCTGAACGGCGGCGCCGGCTCCTGCTCCGGCGCGGTCAAGAACGAGTCCTTCGACAACGTCACCCACAACGGCAGTGACATCGAGTGCTGGGGCGCCGACCTCTGCGGCATCTTCCAGTTCATCGGTTTCCTGTTCGTCGAGATCTTCACGCTCGGGTTCGCCGATGGCGCCGACATCGTCGGCATCATCGACTTCGACTTCGACTTCCAGGAGGACTTCTTCGCCCAGCTGGACGCGAGTGAGCCCGATCCGTTCGACACCGACGGCATGACACCCGATCCCGACGCCATCAAGGCGCCCGGGACGATCGAGTTCACCGCCGGTCCGAGGAACGTCGAGATCGAGCCGGGCGGCATGACCGTGACCTTCGGCGGCGATTGGGCGGTCGTCATCGATCCCGCCCAGCCGCTGACCCCGCCGCCCGCGGCGACCAACGCGGCCGCACCGACGGTGCCACAGATCGTCGGCCCCGGCGACGAAGTCTCCATCATGCTCGCCGATGACGTCTTCAACCAGATTCTCTACTCGGAGCGTCGTGCCGGGAAACTCACGGCCTTCTGCTCCGACCTCGACGGCCTGACGGTCGACGACCTGCTGCCGCCCGACTGCGAAACCCTCACGGGGGCAACCGCGGGAGCGACCGCCACAGCCCAGGGTCTCTGCCACGGCGCCCGCGGCGCCGACTGCGAGACGCTGGTCGCGACCACCAGCCCCGTCTTCAACACTCCGATCAAGCAGGGTGCCTGCCACGGGATCAAGCACGACGACTGCACCACGATCCCGGCGGTCAGCCCGCTGATCGAGAAGGCCTCCTGCAACCTGTTCAAGACCGTCAACCTCTCCGCCAGCGACGCACTCCTGGTCTGCGGGCGGCTCGACGCCGAGCCGGACATGCTCTTCCGGGACGACGACACGAGCGATAACACTGTCTTCACCGACGTGCTGCTCAACGACTTCAACATCGTGTTCACCCTCGACCGCGCCAACGACGGCTACATCGGCTCGATCGATGACCTCAAGGGGTGCTTCACGGCGGAGGGGAGCGCCGCGCCGGACTGCCTCATCTACTCGGCCTGCCTCGACCTGACGATGAAGGCACGGCTGGGGATCGACAACAGCACCTGCTCGCCGACCCAGACCGGCTACGTTTTCGATGTCTTCGACGTGATCAAGACCGGCTTCGTCGGCGGCGTCCTGTGCGCCGCGGCGATCCCGACCGACGATCCGATCGTGCTCGACAACGGTGCCGACAGCACCGCCACCGACGCCGTCGCCGACGCCTCCGAGGCGTTCGCTCCGGCGTTCTGCATGGACGGGCTGAACTTCGGCGATACCCTGACCTTCACCAGCGCCGGCGCCAAGATGTTCGCCATCACGACGACCGGCGTCGAACCCGGCTTCGCCGACTGGGTCGGGCTCACGGGGAGCCTCGTCTCCCCTCCGTAGTCGCAGCGTCCCGGCCGGCGGGTCATCCCGCCGGCCGGCTGTAGACAGACTGCCCCGGCCCGCGAACGCGGGCCGGGGCTTTTTTCATGTTCGGTGTCGCCACCACGGTGGGGACGCGCTCCCCGGTTCGCCTACGGCCTCGCCACCATGGTCACCACCCGATGCCGTAGTCGTCGCCCTGGTTGGAGGCTCCGCCGCGCATCGTGCCGTGCGCCTGGTCGAACAGGATCGCGGTCATCGGCCCCGAGTTGCGCTCGGCGAAGTCGAGCGTGTACCCCATCGCCCGCAGCCGGTCGCGCACCCAGTCGGGGGTGCGGCTGTCGAGGGTCAGCCGGCCCGGCCGCGACTCGTGGTCGCCGAACGACGAGCGCATCTGGTACGAGGTGATGTTGGGCGCCTCGGCCGCCTCCTGCACGTCGAAGCCGAACTCGACCACGTCGAGGAAGAACTGCAGCAGGTTCTGATCCTGCGTGTCGCCCCCCTGGATCGCGGCCGCGAGGTACGGCCGGCCGTCCTTGAGCACCAGCGTCGGTGTCAGCGTCACGCGCGGCCGCTTCCCCGGCTCGATGACGTTGAACGGGTTCTCGCGCCGGTCGAGGACGAACATCTGCGCCCGCTGCGACAGGCCGATGCCGGTCTTCCCCGCCACAACCGCCGGCACCCAGGCCCCGGAGGGCGTCATCGACACCACCCACCCCTCGGCGTCGGCCGCGACCACCGACGTGGTGCCGGCGCGGAAGGCCTCGTCGAACGTGAGCGACGAGGTCTGCGTCGCCGGCGCCGCCGGTGGCGGCCACGCCTCGAGCAGATCGCGGAACGGGTTCGTCTCCCCCTGGAACGGGTACGGGTCGCCCGGCTTGATGTCGGCGCGATTGCGCCCGGGGTCGAACGCCGCCCAGCGCCTGCGGGCGTACTCCTTCGACAGCAGACCACGTACCGGCTCGTCGGGGGGGAAGGCCGGGTCGCCGTAATAGAAGTCGCGGTCGGCGAACGCCATGTTCATCGCCTGTGTCACCGTGTGGATGTAGCGGGCGCTGTCGTAGCCCATCCCCTTCAGGTCCTCGCCCTCGAGGAGGTTGAGCGCCTGCAGCATCGCCGGCCCCTGCGTCCAGGTCGTGAGCTTGTAGACCTCGAGGCCGCGATAGGTCGTCGACACCGGCTCCTCGAACTTCGGCTTCCAGCGCTCGAGATCGGCGGCGGTGATGAGCGCCCCCTCGCCCTGCGCCGCCGCGGCGAGATCGCGCCCGAGGGCGCCGCGGTAGAACAGGTCGTAGGCCGCCATGATCGCCGCCTTGCGGTCCTTGCCCGCCGCCAGCGCCGCCTTCTCGGCCTCGACCAGGCGCCGCAGCGTCGTGGCCAGGTCCTTCTGGAAGAAGAGCGCCCCCATCTCCGGCGCCTTCCCGTCGCGCGGCAGGAAGACCGCCTTCGAGAACGGCCACTTCTCGAGCCACGCCTGCTCGCGCTCGATGGTGCGCACGAGGCCCTCCTCGATCGGATACCCCTCCCCCGCCATCTCGATCGCCGGCGCCAGGACTTCGCCGAGCGACAGCCGCCCCCACTCCGCCAGCATCACCATGAGTCCCCCGGGCGTCCCCGGCGTGATCGCGGAGAGCGGGCCGTACTCCGGCGGGTAGGGCAGCCCTTTCGAGCGGTAGAACTCCACCGTCGCCCCGGTCGGCGCCACGCCGAGGGCGTTCACCGCGATGACCTTCTTCGTGCGCGGATTCCAGACCAGCGCCTGGGTCTCCCCGCCCCAGGCGAGGGTGTCCCACATGGTGCAGGTGGCCGCGAGCATGGCGCAGGCCGCATCGACCGCGTTGCCGCCATGCTCGAAGATGCGCGCCCCGGCCGTGGCCGCCAGCGGCTTGCCGGTGACCGCCAGCCACTTGCGCGCCTGCAGGGCAGGCTTCTGCGGGCGGGCCAGGAGGGCGCCCCATGGCAACGACAGTGCGACGACGGCGGCGAGCGCCGCCGCGAGGTGGCGTTTCGAAAGCGCGATTGGCTGCATGGCATGGTCCCCCGTGGAAGCCGGGGGAGATTCTATCGCGGCGCAAAGGGGATCATCACGATATCGCCGCGTCACGCTCCGTGACACCATCGGTGGCCCGATGGGAGGCCGCCCGGCCGCCACCGGCGGCAGACCCGGCGCCCGCCGCGCACCTTGAATCCACCGCCACCCGGCCGAACCCGGTCCTTACGAGTCCAAGTTGACCGGCCTGAAGGGCTTCGCCGGGGCCGGGACGTCGGGCTCGAGCGCCTCGGCGAGGTGCGCGCCGATCATCCGCTGCCCCTCCTCGTACAGGTGCACCGCGTCGAAGAAGCGATCGGCGCGGGGCTCGAGCGCCCGGCGTCCCCACGCCTCGAGATCGATCACCTGGAGCCCGCGCGCCCGGCCGAGCTCGCGCACGCAGTCGTTGTAGCGCTCGGCCATGCGCGCCAGGACGTAGGGGTTGTCGGTGAACGGCGGCAGGTGCCCCTTCTCGAGCGTCCGCGCGTCGGGCGCTTCGTTCATGACGTAGAGCCCCGGCAGGGTGACGAGCGCGACGCGGCTGCCGATCGACTGCAGGCCGTCGACGACGCGCGCGAGCTGCGGCATGAACGACGGCGTGTAGTCGTCGAGCGCCGCGACCTCGGGGGCGTTCCGGTCGGGATGCTTGGGCTTCTCGTAGGCCAGGAGGGCCTGGTGCTGGGGGGTGTCGAGCGCCGCGGCGGCCTTGTTGTAGGCGTCGCTCAGGATGCGCAGCGCCGAGGAGCGTCCCGGCAGGTCGCGCCCTTCCTTCATGAAGGTCTCGGAGTAAAGCGCGTTCCAGCCGATGTAGATGGTCGTCAGCTCCGGCTTCAGCGTCTTGAACTCCTCGAGGCGGGCGAGGACGTTCGCGGGACCGTACCCCTCGACGCCGGCATTGATCACCTCCACGTCCCGGCCCAACCGGCGCAGCTCGCTCTCCATCACGCGCGGGTACGGGTACGCTTCCCCGAGGATGGTCCCGAAGGTGCAGGAATCGCCGATCGCGAGGATCCTGAAGCGCGCGTGGGACCGGTCGACCTCCGGGCCGCGGTAGCCGTCCTGGTCGATGGAGATCACGGTGGCCTCGCGCCGCACTCCGAGCTTCGGGGCGCGCGCTTCCAGGTACTTCACGGCCAGGACGTGGCCGTCCCGGCGCTTGCCGTCGAGGACGTCGGCGAGGGTCATCCGGCAGCCCGGCCGGAGCCGCCAGTTCGACGGGTCGCGCGGGTCGATCATCTCGTACGGGTCGAGCCCGAGCGCCCTGGCCGCCGCTTCCGGGTCGGGCGACGCGGCGGCGGCGGGGCGCGGCTCGACGTGGGCGCGAACCCGGAGTAGCACGCGCGCCGCCGTTTCGGTAAACGCCACCAGCACCAGCACATAGATAAGGAAGCAGGTGGCGCGCCGGCTGCGGGAGGGCGGCTGCCTCGGCTCTGTCGTCGGCGGCATAGACCCGCAATATAGGGTCCCGAACCAGGCGGGTCGCGTCGCCTGGACAACGCGCGGGTCGATCACTATATTGAATCCGGCCCGCATGATGAGCTCCGAAGCGATCGATCTCGACAAGGCGCGCGACCAGGTCCGGCAGGCGTACACCGCCACGGCCGTGCGGGTCTCCGAGCGCGGCTTCCGCGACAATCCGACCTACATCGCCACCAAGGCGCTGGTCGACTGGGACCTCCTGGAAGGGATCGACCTGCGCGGCAAGGAGGTCCTCAACGTCGGCTGTCTCGAGCCGATCGACGAGATCCACTTCGTCCGCCACGTGCGTCGCTGGGTCGCCGTCGACGTCCATCCGGACGTCGTGCGGATGGCGGATCGGATCGCGCGCGAGGAGCTGCCCGCCGACCTCCATGCGCGGCTCGCCTTCCAGGTCGACGACGCCACGCGGCTGTCGTTCCCCGACGGCTCGTTCGACGTCGCGGTCTCCTATTCCACCATCGAGCACATCCCGGGCGCCGAGGACCGGCGCGCCGCGCTGCGGGAGATGGCGCGCGTCGTCCGGCCGGGGGGGCACGTCGTCGTGACTGTGCCGAACAGGTTCAGCACCTTCCTGTTCGCGCACCGGCGGAACAAAGCCGGGTCGAGCGACTACGGTTACTGCTACCTCTACGCGCCGAACGAGCTGAAGCGCGACCTGCGAGCCTGCGGCCTCGAGGTGCTGCGCTTCTCCTCGGAGTGGCACGGGATCCTGACCCTGCCGTCGTTCCTGCCGGGGCCGATGAAGAACCTCCTGTTCCCCCTCGTCTACCTCGGCGAGCGGATCGGCTGCCTCGCCCGCAAGCCGGGATGACGCGGGACGCCGCCGCACGCCACGACGCCGCTCCGGAGCCCGTCCGCGCCCGGGATGCCGGCCACGCGCGTCCGCCCGGCCGCGAGAATGTCTACGGCCATCGGAAGCGCCTCGAGTTCATTGCCGCGCGGCTGCGGGAGCACCGGACGGCCGCCGCCACGCGGCGGCCGTTGCGGGTGCTCGACATCGGGTGCGGCACCGGGGTGATGATCACCCGGCCGCTGGCGAGCGCCGGCCATGAAGTGACCGGGCTGGATATCGACCCGGTGTCGATCCGCCAGGCGAACCGCCTCAACGTCGCGCCGACCCTGCCGAACCTGACCTACGTCGCCGGCCGGCTCGAAGAGCAACGCTGGGACGACGCCTTCGACGCCATCGTCGCCTCGGAGGTTCTGGAGCACGTCCCCGATCCCGACGCCCTCGTGGTCACGCTCGGGCGCTGCCTGAAGGCGGACGGACTTCTTCTCCTGACCGTGCCGAACGGCTACGGACCGTTCGAGATCGACAGCCATCTCTGGGAGGCGCTGCACAGGATCCCGGGGTTCTGGCGGCTCGAGTCGGCCTGGATGAGGACCAAGGCGGCGGTTCTCGGCCTCACCGGGCATGCCGCCGCCGCGAAGGCGGCCGCCGCGGAAGAGGATTGTCCCGGGAGCCTGGCGACCCTCAACGAGAATTCGCCCCATTGCCAGCGCTTCACCCGGGGCAAGGTGGTGCGGCTGATGGAGCGGCACGGTCTGCGGCTCGTCGCCTGGGGCAGGAGCGCCGTGTGGTCCGGGCCGATCGCGCACACGATCCTGCGTGATTCCAGCACGGCGATCAGGCTGAACTGCGCGCTCGCCGACCGGCTGCCCGCCTGGATGACCTCCGGCCACTACTTCTGCTTTTCGCGCGTTCCCGCCGGACCCGTCGCCCCACGCGACGCTCGATGAGATCCGCGCGGCACAACAGGCCGCGCGTCCGGCCGTCCAGGACTCGCGAGCGTCTTGATCCCGGCGCCGATCCAGCACGCGCGTAAGTACGGCATCGCCGGCCGGAGGCCATTCAACTTCGGCCGGTTCGCCCGCGATCACGCGGGCGCTCAGACGATCCGCGCCAGCGGCATGTGCGGCACCGACATGCACGTCCACAAGGGCCACATGGCCGCGGGGAGGGTCAAACCTCGGATTGAGACCTGCCCGCCGGCGAAGGCCAACGACGTGCGCGATCGTCTCGAGGCCGGCAAGGTGCGCTACCGGGCGGTGCTGACGCTGTAGTCGCTGTGGCGCCCGGACCCCGGTCCACCCAGACCTGCTAGGATAGCCGCTCCCAACCGGCTGGAGGTGAGACGATGCGCACGCGTTCGTTCCTGAGACAGGCCGCCTGGTTCCTGCTTTTGTCCGTCGTGGTTTTCGGCTTCGGCGTCACGGGGTTCGCCCCGGCGGCCTGGGCCGTCGACAAGGCGCCGCCCCCGGTCCTCGACCGCGAGCTGTTCTTCGGCGATCCGGAGATCTCCCAGGGGCAGATCTCGCCCGACGGGCAGTTCATCTCGTTCGTCAAGCCGTTCAAGGGGACCCGCAACATCTGGGTGAAGGGCACGCACGAGCCGTTCGAGAAGGCGCGGCCGCTGACCGCCGATACCCGCCGCCCGATCCCGGCCTATTTCTGGAGCCGCGACAGCCGCTTCATCCTGTTCGTCCAGGACAAGGGCGGCGACGAGAACTACAACATCTACGCGGTCAACCCGAAGGACAAGGCGGCCGAGGGGGCCGATGTCCCGGCGGCGCGCAACCTCACCGACCTCAAGGGCGTGCGCGCGACGATCTACTCGGTGCCGAAGACCGAGCCCGACGCCATCTACGTCGGCCTGAACGACCGCGACGCCGCCTGGCACGACCTGTATCGCGTGTCGATCTCCACGGGCGCCAGGACCCTGATGCGCTCGAACACGGAGAAGATCGCCGGCTGGTTCTTCGACAACAAGGGAACGCTGAGGCTCGCCCAGCGGGTCGCGGACAACGGCGACACCGAGGTGCTGCGAGTCGACGACAGCGCCTTCACCAAGGTGTACTCGTGCAACGTCTTCGAGTCATGCGATCCGCTGCGCTACGGCAAGGACGATCGGCGCGTGTACATGTCGAGCAACAAGGGGGCCGACGTCGACCTCCAGCGCCTCGTGCTCCTCGATCCGGCCAGCGGCAAGGAGGACGTGGTCGAGTCGGATCCCCTCAAGCGGGTGGATTTCGGCGGGCCGATCTTCTCGGATGTCACCGACGAGCTGCTGGCCACCACCTACGAGGACGAGCGGACGCGGATCTACTGGCGCGACAAGGCCTACGAGGCCGACTACAAGTGGCTGGAGAAGAAGCTCCCCGGCAAGGAGATCGCCCTCGGCTCGTCGACCGCCGACGAGCGCCTGTGGCTCGTCGTGGCGGGCAGCGACACCGAGCCCGGCGAGCGCTACCTCTTCGACCGCAAGGCGCGCACGCTGACGTTCCAGTACCGCATCCGCGAGAAGCTGCCGCGCGAGGCGATGGCCACCATGAAGGCCGTGAGCTACCCGTCCTCCGACGGCCTGATGATCCCCGCGTTCCTCACCCTGCCGAAGGGCGTCCCCGCGAGGGGCCTGCCCGCGATGGTGTTCCCGCACGGCGGCCCCTGGTACCGCGACTCGTGGGGCTTCAGCGGGTACGCGCAGTTCCTCGCCAACCGCGGGTACGCGGTCCTGCAGCCCAACTTCCGCGGTTCGACCGGCTACGGGAAGAAGTTCCTGAACGCGGCCAACGACGAGTGGGGGCAGAAGATGCAGGACGACCTCACGTGGGGTGTCAAGTACCTGGTCGCGCAGGGGGTCGCCGACCCGAAGCGCGTCGGCATCATGGGCGGGTCGTACGGCGGCTACGCCACGCTGGCGGGGGTCGCCTTCACCCCCGACGTCTACGCCGCCGGGGTGTCGATCGTCGGCCCGTCGAACCTGATCACGCTCCTCGACAGCATCCCGCCCTACTGGGAGTCGATCCGCAAGATCTTCCTGGTGCGAATGGGTGATCCGGCCACGCCCGAGGGCAAGGCGCAGCTCGAGCGGCAGTCGCCGCTCAACTCGGCGAAGAACATCAAGACCCCGCTCCTGGTCGTGCAGGGCGCCAATGATCCGCGCATCAAGCGCGCCGAGTCGGACCAGATCGTCGTGGCGCTCCGCGAGCGCGGCTTCCCGGTGGAGTACATCGTGGCGCCCGACGAGGGACATGGCTTCCAGCGCCCGGTGAACAACATGGCGATGTTCGCCACGGCGGAGAAGTTCCTCGCGCACCACCTCGGCGGGCGGTTCCAGGAGTCGATGACCCCCGAGGTCGCGCAGCGCCTCGGCGAGATCACCGTCGACGTGAAGACCGTGACCCTCGCGAAGAAGGTGGACATGGCGTCGGTCGGCCTGCCGAAGACCGCGACCGGTCTCCTGGTGGGCACCCGCAACTACCAGGTCCGCATCGAGGCGGGCGGCCAGTCGATCCAGATGACGATCGCGCGCGAGGTCAGGGAGGAGAACGGCAACTGGGTCGTCGTCAACTCGATCAAGAGCCCGATGGGCGATGCGCGCGAGGAGTCGACCGTCGAGATGGGAACGCTCGCCGTTCTCGGCCGCAAGGAGCAGCAGGGCCCGCTCTCGATCGACGTGACGGTCAAGGACAACAAGGCCAGCGGCAGCATGAGCATGGGCCCGCAGGCCCGCCCGATCGACATGACGCTGGGCGGCCCGGTGTTCGCCGACGGCGCCGGCGCCGACGACGCGCTCGCCGCGCTGCCGCTCGCCGCGGGCTACGCGGCGACCTTCAGGAACCTCGATCTGCAGCGGCAGAGGGAGAAGCTGATGCAGCTCAAGGTGGCCGGCATCGAGAACGTCACCGTGCCCGCCGGCACCTTCGAGGCCTGGCGGATCGATCTCAGCCCCGCCGACGGCGATGGCGGCAGCTCCTCGGTCTGGATCGCGCGCGACTCGCGCAAGGTCCTGAAGTCGACCGCCGTCATCGTCGAGATGGGCGGCGCCACGCAGACCATGGAGCTGACGCAGTAGAAAGGGAACCTGTGCGCCGCGCTAGCGCGGGTACAATGACGCCGGCATGAAGACGGCCGACGTCGTGATCGCGGGGGCCGGGATCGTCGGCTCCAGCATCGCCTGGCACCTCACGAAGGCGGGGTGCCGCAATGTGCTGCTCCTCGAGCGCGAGGCGAGCCAGGGGCAGGGTTCCACCGGCAAGAGCATGGGTGGGGTGCGCGCGCAGTTCGCCACCGAGCACAACATCCGGATGTCGCTGTACTCCATCCCCTTCTACGCGCGCTTCGAGGAGATGACCGGCAGCCCGGCCGGCTACAAGCCGCACGGGTATCTCTTCGTGGCGACGGCGCAGACGCACCTCGATTACCTGCGCGCCAACCGCAAGCTGCAGAACGCGCTCGGCCTGGTGAACGTCGAGGAATGGACGCGCGAGCAGATAGTGGCGCGCGTCCCGCTGCTGCGCGCCGACGACATCCTGGGCGGCGCCTACGGCCCGACCGACGGTTTCGTCGACCCGTGGCTGGCGATGGAGGGGTTCGCCAACGACGCCCTGGGGCGCGGCGCCGAGATGTGGCGCAACGCCGAGGTAACCGCGATCGATGTGACGTCGGGCCGCATCGCGACGGTCCGCACGACCGCGGGCGACGTCGCCACCCGCGTCCTGATCAACGCCACGGGGGCCTGGGCCGCGCGGCTGGCGGCGCTGGCGGGCGCCGCGCTCCCCGTCACGCCGCTGCGCCGGATGATCTGCCCCACCGAGCCATTCCCGG
>Ga0210377_10001454_pt1 | contig 21682 bp, 31 predicted proteins | sample PLM4_65_b1redo_FD_155480 | JGI IMG/M metagenome (GOLD analysis project Ga0210377, IMG submission 155480) | Groundwater sediment microbial communities from an aquifer in East River, Colorado, USA - PLM4_65_b1 redo | ecosystem: Environmental > Terrestrial > Soil > Riparian zone | place: USA: East...
CCTCCGAGGCGCTTTCCGTCTTCTCTTTATATTTTTTCCAATTAACGCTGTCCCAGATTTCAATGCGGTTATATAGCCCGGTAACTACGACTTCCCTTTTCAGGTTCGCGTACTTTCTTAAATAGTCCGGAATTAGCATTCTGCCCTGACGGTCAAGCTCCGCGTCCATCGCCCCGGAAAGCATTAACCGGGTGAAGGCGCGTGAGTTTGCTTGCGCGAGAGGCAGGGCAATTATTTTGTCGGCAAGTTTACCCCATTCTTCTCTCGTGAACACGAAAAGACAGTTATCCAATCCGCGCGTGACTATGGCCCCGGCTGAAAGTGTATCGCGGAATTTTGCCGGTACCGCCATCCGACCTTTGGCATCCAAACTGTGTTGATATTCCCCAAGTAGCATGAATTATGTAGAAAGCAGTAGAACCTCACTTTCCCCACTTTCATCCACAATCTACCACTTATGTTTAATGATAGTCCACTTAGGCACACTTAAACAACAAAATCTGTGAATAATTTAAAAAGCCCAGCATTTCTGGGCTTTTTATGTGTTTGTAATACCAGGATATGCACACCTTAGAAACAACTACTTCTCAACACAAACCTGGCTATCTGTTTGGGCATTTTTTAATATTTCCAGAAGGTCTGGAAGCGCAAGCGCAATACACCCCGCAGTTGGAGAATAAGTTGGCCGTGCCACATGCATAAAAATAGCGCTCCCCTTTCCTGGAATCGGCGGCTTGTCGTTGTAACCTAAAACCACAATCACGTCGTACACTTCATCCTCACGCCACAAATTTTCGGCGCTTGCCGAATACGGCATCACAACCTCCTTATTGTAGTTCGGGTCGTCCGGGGCATCGCACCAGCCGTCTTCCGGTTTCAGGACCACCGTTTCAAACGAAGATTCGGGCTTTGCCACACGATCTGCCCGATAAAATACTTTTCGGATTGGAAAACAACCGAGAGGCGTCGCACCATCTCCTTCTTTTTTGTCAGCCGAAATCCCGCCCTTGCCGAGAACGCACTTGAATTGTTTATTACCCAGCGTGAGAGTGCCGGAGGAATTCACGGTTATATTCATAGATTATTTATATTGAAAAATTGCCTGTTTTGAAATAGTATAGCCCTATCGCACCTTTAGCTCAGTGGTAGAGCGTTCCGTTCACATCGGAAAGGCCGTAGGTTCGATCCCTACAAGGTGCACAATTTAAAAAGCCCCGTTCGCGAATTGCGCGAACGGGGCGAGGCCTTCATGCCAAAACAAGGACGGTGCGGGAACTGCGCCGGACGCGCAGCTTGTCCTTGAAGCGCTGCACGAGTATGCGCCCGGAACGGTCGGTGCCCAGGAAATATCCGAATGGTAGCTGTCGTCGGTCTCTCACGTAGACGACCTGACTACCCTTGGATGCTTGGGTCGGCTCCACAATCTCGGGCGGAAAGGTCATCTCAATCGTGTCGTCTTCCGACACATCGTGGGGTTCCATGCACATGGATGCCCTCTTGAACTTGAGGCGGCCGGTGTTCACGTACTGAATCGGCATCTCCTGTGTATCGTCGGGGTTGAACTTCGCTTTGTGGATCTTTTCGACCACCTTCTCGATCGCGACGGCAACTCCGAGGAGTGCGAAAATCGCACCCAGGAAGTATGCTGCTGGAAGAAAATCCGTGAAATGCATATGCATTCTCCTTTTCTTTTGTTTTAATACTCTTTACTAATAGTAACACTTATAACAATAATGTCAAGTAAACAAAAGCCCGCTAGCGAGCGGGCATGAGACGGGAGCGAAAAGCGGAGAACTTTCTCTTCAGTGCTTCCCTGGATTTCGCGTGGAAAAGAAAGGCGAGGGCGCAAGGGATTCCACCGGGCATGAAAGCGACGAGTAAAACAGCAGAAAGCGTGATAACGACGGAAAGGACCACCATCCGCACCATTCTGTCCTCCTGATTCTATCTGGGACAATTGTAGCACATCCAGAGGATTTTGTAAAACCAAAAAGCGCCCCTTCGGGCGCCTATGGTTTTTACTGCAATTCCACGGTCGCTCCTGCAGCCGTGAGCTTCTTCTTCATTTCGTCCGCCTCTTCTTTTTTAACTCCTTCTTTCACTGTTTTTGGCGCTCCGTCCACCAAGTCCTTGGCCTCCTTCAGCCCCAAGGTGGTTACTTCACGGATGGCCTTAATGACTTGGAGCTTCTGTTCGCCAGCGGCTTTCAAAACCACATTGAAGCTGGTCTTCTCTTCCGCAGCAGCGGCTCCCGCTCCTGCCCCGGCAGCAACCGGCGCGGCGGCGGTGATTCCGAATTTTTCTTCCATCGCTTTCACGAGTTCAGAAATTTCTAGGGCACTCATGGATTCAATTTTAGAAAGTAAATCGTTGTAATCTGCCATTTTATTGTTTTTAGCTACTAGCGACCTTTTCGCCTGACTCACCCGTTTCCGTTTGAGGGTTGGTTTCTATCCGTATTTCTGTTTTAACTTCCGTGGGTTCCTCCACTACAACTTCCGCGGTAGTAGGCGCTTCAACTTTCGGTTCCTCAACTTTGGGAGCAACACCCATCTTGGCCTTCTCTTGAAGTATGTACATGAAAGCCCTAAGAGGAGCAACCAGCATCCCCATAAACTGGGCCAAAAGAACTTCGCGCGGAGGCAATTGCCCGATAGCGATAACTCTTTGGGCATCCAGGGCGTTCATCTTAACCAAATCGTATCCGCCTAGAATCTTTTTTATGTTTTCGGCTTTTTCATCTTTGGTTTCGCCGAGTTGGGATAGGAATTTATATATCGCCCCGCTCCCCTTTTCCACGTCCGGAGAAAAAACCGTTCCCACCGATGTTTTAAATTGTTTCAAATCATAATCAATACCCTTCTGTTTAAAAAGCAGGGATAGTAAACGCTTTTTTATCATTAAAATATTAGACCCCAAATCCTTGGCGCTCCGGCGGAGTTTCCGTACCTCTTCGGCTGGAATTCCCGAAAATTCCGCAAACGCCAAAAACTTACTTCCCGCGAGAAGCGTTTCGGCGTTCTTTAGTTCGTCCTGTTTTTGAGCTTTGGTCTTCATAAGGAATAAAAAATCCTGCTCCGAAGCAGGTTTAAGGCCCAATTTCTTGGGTTTTGCCTAGGCAGGTCTTATGCCCTTTTATGTGGGCTGCCTGTCCCGCTACCATCTAACTCATTAGGGAAGCGGGATCCCGCTAAAAGCGGGGCTGTCTTCAGAATAGGTATATGGTAGCAGAAGTTACAAATAAGTCAATTATCCCCTAGGCATAGGTTCAAATCCAGGCTTTCCGGTATCGGAGATTATATAGATAGGTCCACTAGGGCTTCCCCATCCTGGGGTTGTTATCCCACCATAAGCCGGGTATGGTTCACCAAAAGCGTGAATCTGCAATAAATACGGCCCATAGGTTACTTCATTTCCTCTTGCATTCTTGCCCATAGGAATGGTTATGGAATAACTTCCGGTGTCTGGCACATTATCCGCGCGCCAGACTAAACTATCTAATCCATCCAAGTTGCCGTCGAGTAATTCCAGAGAAACAACTTTTACACTGCTGGGTATTTTGGATTTCCAAGTTATCGTATGCGTCGTTCCCGGTTTCCAATTTTGCGCGACCACCGGACTTGTTATCTGCAAGTCTGAAGCACCAATGGGCTGTATTGAGCGAACTATCTGATCGAAAATAGATAAAATGTTTTGATTGGTGCTATACGTATGGGGCATACCGAAAGCATTTAGACATTTCGTAATTCCGGCTAAATCACAACGAAATTGCCTTCCGCCAAAATCAATCCGGTCCTTTACCCCATAGGAACTGGGTGGGATAAGGGTTACAAACTCTTTCCCTTCTATTGTCCAATCACCGGGATATTTGAAAGATATCTTTCCATATCCGTTATAGTCATAATTGTAGGTTTTCCAATTTGAAATATCGGGATTACTGTCGGTACTAGTAGTGGATGAATTGGAGCCCTGATTTTTACCATAATACTTCGACGCGCTGTACCATGTGAGTCCGGCTACTGCAACCAAAGCCACAATTATCAAAACCGGCACCACCGCAAAACCCTTGTTTCTGCTCATATCCTATATAGTCCGATTTTCAGTGCGGAATGTCAAACAAACCAAAAACCGCCTTGCGGCGGTTCTGGTTGGGATTAGTAGTTGTCCCTGCGGCCGAAGCCACGGTCACCACCCCTATCGCCATCGCGGCGAGGTTCCATTGGGCGAGCTTCGTTCACAGTAAGAGTTCTTCCATCCATCTCTTTACCGTTCCACATCTCGATCGCCTTAGCGGCTTCCTCGTCGTTCGTCATTTCCACGAAACCGAATCCCTTGGAACGTCCGCTCATCTTATCTTTTATGATAGTGACGGAATCCACGGTACCGGCTTGTGAAAAAGCTTCGCGGAGACTGTCCTCGGTGGTTGCCCACGCGATGCCTCCTATATACAATTTTTTAGCCATAAATCCTTAAATTAGTAAGTACGACCTCGTTTATCCTTCCAACTTACTAATCGTAAGGGAATGAGATAAAAACACTTACTTGGGCAGTATAACTCATTTAGTTCCCACAGTCAAGTGCGGCAAAAACGCCTGTTTTTAGTCCCAAAATATGAGAATTAGCGCGATAATGCCCAGGATGGAACCGACAACCTGAGTCTTGGTTAAAATTTCTCTGTATAAAAATACTCCCACAATTACAGCAAGTATCGCCGAGACAACCGAGAAAATAATCGCGCCTCTCCCCAAACCGGAACCATGGCGTATGGAGTACAACCAAAATGAATTGGCGGCGACGTAGGAAATTAAAGCTCCGGCCCACCAAACGTAACTGCCGCGCAAAGACCACTCCTTAGCCAATACATCGGCTATGAGTTCAAAAACTATGAGCAACACAAGAGATGGTAACCAGGGTGTCATGGCGGGGGCACTAGGAATCGAACCCAGGTTATCGGTTTTGGAGACCGACGTCCTACCACTGAACGATGCCCCCGAGTTCAGGTATTCTTACATGAATTTTAGCATTTTCCCACCAGCGGAAGTTTTTGCTTTTTCGGGGTGTTTCGGACGAGCGAAGGCGAGGAGAATCAGCGAATTTTCAGTGGAAAATTACGCGACCCCAAAAAACGGAAACTGGACTGTCTTATTTCCCGGTTAAGCGGGTTTCCTTGTGAACCGTAGATTTGCGGCACCAACCGCAATATTTTTTGAATTCAATCTTCCTCTCCACCTTTTTCTTGTTTCTGGAAGTGTAATAATTACGCCTATTGCAGATGGTGCACTTTAATCCTATCAAATTGTCGGCTCGCTTTGCTTTGGCCATAGGGTAACAGAATAACAGAAAAGCAACTTTTTGTAAATACTGGAGCCAATGGCCGGAATCGAACCGGCGACCTACTCCTTACCATGGAGTTGCTCTACCGACTGAGCTACATTGGCTTTTAACCAATTTAGATACTAGTTGATTCTCTAAATTTTTTCAAATAATTCTTATTGAGTTAGCTAATTCTTGATGTACTTGTTCATTCTCCACTTTCGGCCATTTCCTCTGTTTAAATTTTTGTAAAAGGGCGTGAGTGCGTGACAATTGGGACATAATAAACGAAGATTTATTTCCAGATTATTCTCGGCATTTCCATTAATATGATCAATTTCCAACGGGATGGTTCCTGTTACGGGATGTTTTTCATTCCATCCACACACGGAACATCTATTCCCAAATTTTTCAATTAAATATCTTTTCAAGTGCTGAGAAATGTTTCTAGCGGTGATCCCAATATTTCCATTCACTTTCCCATCTTTCCAATTCTCAACCCATTTTTTGTGTTGAGAATCAAGCTGGCACTTATTAGAACAAAACTTGATTTGATGACGTTTATTTAGGATTTTCAAACAATTGACACATTTATCCATAACCTAAGTATACCATAACATACCCCGAGCTTTGGTATACAAATTATCAGTGAGCCGCCTGCAGGAATCGAACCTGCGTGCATGGTTTACAAAACCATTGCTTTGCCACTAAGCTAAGGCGGCGACTTTTTGATTGTACTGATTTTCCACATTTTTTCAATCTTCTTAGTGGAGCTGAAATCGGTTAGGATTAAGCGGTACTATGGGTAAATTTGTTCACCCTTCGCTCCGGCTCAGGATGAACTTTATATAAATATGTCAAAGTTTGTTCACCTTCACACACATTCCCACTACTCCCTATTAGACGGCTTAGCCAAAATTGACGATCTCATTGCCCGCACCAAAGAATTGGGAATGGACACCCTGGCCATAACCGACCATGGCGTGCTCTATGGCGCGGTGGAGTTTTACAAGAAAGCTGTTAAAGCGGGAATTAAGCCCATCTTTGGAGTAGAAACTTACGTTGCGCCCAAAACCCGTTTTGATAAAGACGGCTCCGAAAAATACTACCACCTCATACTCCTGGCAGAGAACGAGATAGGTTGGAAAAACCTCATTAAAGTGGTTACCAAAGCTAACGTGGAGGGGCTTTATTACAAGCCACGTTTAGATAAGGAATTACTCCGCGAAAATCACGAGGGATTAATAGCGCTTTCCGCCTGCCTCGCGGGCGAGGTAGCCAGAAATCTTTCCGCCGGGAATAAAGAAGGCGCCAAAAAAGTGGCGCTGGAATATCAAGAAATTTTTGGGAAAGGAAATTATTTCCTAGAAATCGGTGATCACCCCGGCATAGCCGACGTTGCCAAGGTCCGTCCGCTTATAATAGAACTCTCCAAAGAAACCGGCATACCGCTCGTTGCCACCCAGGACATACATTACTCCCGCAAAGATGAAGCGGAATACCATGACATCCTTTTGGCGGTCCAGACCGGCAACAATCTGGGCGACGAGGGAAGATTAACCCTTAAAGACGACGATTTTTCCATGACTTCCCCGGAGGAAATGGCGGAGAAATTCAAAGATGTTCCGGAAGCGATAGAAAACACGGTTAAAATCGGCGAGCGCTGTAATGCCAAGCTGGAACTCGGCAAGATACTCTTGCCCAATTTCCAAACTCCGGAAGGAAAATCCCCGGGTGAATATTTGAGGGAGTTATTGGATACTAAAATAGTAAATCGTTATCCCAAAACTACTCCGGAAATCAAAGAACGCTTGGAGTACGAGCTTGGGGTTATAGAGAAAACCGGTTTCGCGGATTACTTCTTAATCGTCTCCGACCTGGTGAACTGGGCGAAGACCCACGGCATAGCGGTCGGTCCCGGACGCGGCTCTGCGGCGGGAAGTATCATTTCTTATATTCTGGGTATCACGGACGTAGACCCACTTTACTATGGGCTCCTCTTTGAAAGATTCTTGAATCCGGAACGCATACAGATGCCTGACATTGACCTGGATTTCGCGGACACCCGCCGAGATGAGGTTTTGGCATACGCCAAGCAAAAATACGGCGAGGACCATGTGGCGCAGATAATAACTTTCGGAACCATGGCTGCCCGAGCCGCGATAAGGGATTCTGGCCGCGCCATGGGCATAGGTTATGGATTCTGCGACCAGATAGCCAAACTCATCCCCTTCCAGACGAAACTCGGGGATGCAGTAGAAAATGTGCCGGAGCTAAAGAAAATGTATGAGGATAATGCGGACGCCAAAAGACTTATTGATTCCGCGAAACACTTGGAAGGCGTAGCGCGCCACGCTTCCGTACATGCCTGCGGCACTGTGATTTCCAAGGAGCCGCTCATAGAAAGGGTCCCTCTCCAGCTGGCTCCCCAGGACAAGACGAACATCATCACCCAATTTGAAATGCATTCCATTGAGGACTTGGGTCTTCTTAAAATAGATTTATTGGGATTACGGAACCTAACCATAATTGAAAACACCGTGAGGCTGATCAAAGAACTTCAAAGCAAAGACTTGGATATCTCCAAGCTGCCCATGAACGATGTGAAAACCTTTGAACTCCTGCGGCGCGGGGACACGACCGGCGTGTTTCAATTTGAGTCCAGTGGCATGCGCCGCTACATGAAAGATTTGAAACCGACCGAATTCGGGGATTTGGTGGCCCTCGTCGCCCTGTACCGCCCCGGACCGCTAGAAATGGGCATGGTTCCAAAATACATTGACCGTAAACACGGCAGAGAGGAAGTGGCCTATCTACACCCCAAACTTGAACCTATTTTAAAAGACACCTATGGAATCGGTGTGTATCAAGAACAGATGATGCGAATCGCACGCGACCTCGCCGGCTACACCCTTCCGGAAGCGGATACTTTACGCAAAGCTATCGGCAAGAAAATAAAATCACTCCTAGACGAACAAGAGGAAAAATTAGTGAAGGGCATGATTAAAAACGGCATTGATCAAAAAACCGCTAAAATCATCTGGGATCTTTTCCCTCCTTTCGCCAGATACGGCTTCAATAAGAGCCACGCGGTCTGCTATGCCCTGATCGGTTACCAAACCGCGTACTTGAAAGCGCACTATCCCGAAGAATTCATGGCCTCACTTTTAAACGCCGAAATAAATGACGTGGACAGAATCTCGTTTTTGGTAAATGAGGCGAAAGAAACCAAGATCGAAATCCTGCCTCCGGATGTAAACCGCAGTTTCATACAATTCACGCCCGAAGGTGAAAAGATACGTTTCGGGCTATTAGCCATCAAAAATGTTGGCGGGCAAATCGCAAAAGAAATCTCGGAAGAACGCATGAGAAACGGCCCCTTCAAGACTTTCCCGGAATTCTTGAACCGCATACAACACAAGGATTTGAACAAAAAATCTATGGAATCTTTAGGCAAGGCCGGGGTGTTTGATTCTTTGGGCATGGAACGGAACCAAATCATCCAAAACATAGATGAGATTTTGCGGTTCCATAACATCGCCAAGCGAAGCGGCACGCAGAACAGCAATTCCCTTTTTGGCGCGGAGGTTTCCGCGGGAAGCTTGAAATTGAAAGATGTTCCACCGGCTTCTTCCCAAGAGAGACTGGCATGGGAACGAGAACTCTTGGGATTTTTCTTAACCGACCATCCCTTAAAACCCTGGCAGGAAAGATTTAAGGCGGCTAATTTAAAAACCCTGGAAGAACTGCGGGGCATCAAAAATGAGAAATTACTTTTCCGCACTGCGGGCCTTATCTCCAAGGTACAAAAAATCGTTACCAAGAACGGCCAGCCGATGGTGTTTATAACCCTGGAAGACCTTTCTCCCCGTCCGATTGAGGTTTTAATCTTTAATAGCACCCTTCAAACTACCCAGGATGTCTGGGTTCAGAATAATATCGTTGTTCTAGAAGGACACCTTTCCTGGAAAGACAATGACGAACCTAAAATTATCTGCGAAAGGGCAAAGAGAATAGAAGCTTAGCGTTTGGGGCGCATCAAGGGGAACAATACCGTCTCCCTAACTGGCTTATCCATTAAAACCGCGAATAGGCGTTCGGAGAGGCCGAAACCGGCAGTGGGAGGCATTCCGTATTCCAAGGCTTCCACGTAATCTTCGTCCAAACGCTGGGCTTCTTTATCACCCTTTGCCCTGGCTTTTTCTTGTTCCTCAAAACGCGCCAGTTGGTCCAAGGGGTCATTTATCTCCGACCAGCCATTCCCCAATTCTGTGCCGCAAGCCACCACCTGAATCCTCTCCACTAGACCGGGGTCTCTTTCGGATTTTTTTGAGAGAGGCGAAATCTCTACGGGATGGTTAATTAAAAACGCAGGTTGTATGAGTTTTGGCCGCACCGTTTTTTTGTATATTAAGTCTATTAATTTACCCTTGCCTAACCCGGGCGCAAGGGAAATTCCTAACTCTTCCGCGCGTTTCACAAGTTTTTCCTCGCTGGCCCTCGAAGGATTCAAACCGTTATTTTCTGTTCTAAAAATCTTCACATAATCAATCCTCTGCCACTTGCCGCCCCAATCTATCTCCACACCTTGCCAATTGCTTTTCAGTCCTCCTAAAACTTTTTCTATTATTTTTTTATACATCTTCTCCGTGAACCTCATTAAATCTTTGTAGTCGGCGTAGGCCCAGTAGAATTCCAGGGAGGTATACTCCTGAAGATGTTCCCTGTCTACTCCTTCGTTCCGAAATACCTTCCCAATCTCAAAAACCCTGTCAAAACCTCCCACAATCAGGCGTTTTAAGGGAAGTTCCAGGGAAATCCTCAAATAAAAATCCTGGTTTAGGGCATTGTGGTGGGTTAGGAAGGGTTCCGCATCCGCCCCGCCCGGGACTTCTTCCATAACCGAAGTTTCCACCTCCATAAAACCTGCCTTCTTTAAAAAATTTCGGGTAGTATCCCAGAAAAGAGTTTTCTTTATAAAAAGCTGTTTAGTCTCCGGATTGGAGAGTAAGTCCAAATATCTTTTGCGCAGGCGAGTTTCTACGTCTTCCACTCCATACCACTCGCTGGGAATAGGCAGAAGCGCCTTGGTCAAAATTTTTAACTCTTTTGTTTCTAAACTTTTTTCTCCCTTTTGGGTCGTAAAAAGTTTTCCCTTAGCGGAAACAAAATCCCCCCGGTCCAGAACTTTGCGCCAAAAATCAATCTTATCCGTTAATTCCTTTTTTAGAACCAGTTGGAAGGAATCGCTCTCGTCTTTGATGTCTATAAAAATTATGTTGCCCTGGTCACGAACGCTCATTACCCGCCCGGCAATGGACGCTTCCTTGCCGTCTTCAAATTTTTCCCTAGCCTCGGCAAGCGAAAAATCCCGTTCCGCTTTTGCGGGATAGGGGTCTATGCCTTCCGATTTTATTTCGTCTAATTTTTTTAAGCGTTCTTCTCGTAAAGATTCTTCCATTAGTCCTGATTATACACCCTCGCTCGCAAGCCTGGGATATTTACAAAAATTTCTCTTATCAATTGTGAAAAAGGGTGTAAAATCAGGACTTTAGGCGATGCCCACAATTTGGTAAACCATGAGGCCGGCTGGAGTTTCCACCTCTACATGGTCGCCGATTTTTTTGCCCAAGAACGCGCTGCCCAAAGGAGATTCGTTGGAAATCTTGTTTTCCTCGGGGCGAGATTCGCTGGAACCGACAATGGTGTATGTTATGGTCTGCCCGTTCTTTTTTACGCTAACTTCCGAGCCAATCCCAACTTCATCCGACTTGCCGCTCTTCTTTATAATTTTAGCGTTTTTTAGGAGTTCTTCTAATTCAAATATCCTGGACTCAATCACGCTCTGTTTTTGGCGCGCTTCCGCATACTCCGCATTTTCGGACAAATCGCCGTATTCTTTGGCGCGTTTCAAATCTTCCGCTATCTCTCTGCGGGCGTCTTTTTTTAAAGTTTCGAGCTCCTTCTGGAGCTCGTCAAATCTTTCCTGACTTAGATAATATTCCATTTTCTTGAGTATTGATTCTACGTGTTTCTGCCTCTAATGCCATAGGCATTTGTCCACAACCTTAGGCGGATTCTAATGGTTTCCATGAGAACCTGCAAGTAGGCGGAGGCTTTAACTCTGGAACTGGTGTCGTTCACCCAATGTACGGGGATTTCCTTAATTTTAAAGGCCATTTTACGGGCCAAAGCCAGGCATTCCACATCAAAGCCCCAGCCGTTGATTTTTGACCTTTTAAACACCTCGGTTGCCACCTCTGCCCTAAATGCCTTAAAACCGCACTGGGTATCCCAAATTCCCGGTAAAACCAAAACCTGGATTATGAGGTTCCCTATTTTACCCGGTATTCGCCTCACTATGGGTTGGGGCGGGTCAAGAAATGCGCCGCGCACAGCCCGTGAACCAATGACAACATCGTATCCTTTATGAAATATGGGCTGCATTTTTTCAAAATGGTCAATGGTAGTAGAGTCGTCCGCATCCGTAAACAACCTTATCTCCCCTCTTGCCTTTAACATTCCTTCTCGCACCACACTGCCCTTGCCCTGGTTTACTGCGTTATCCAAGAGGCTTAAGTTTTTTATCTCCCCCTCCATGCTCCTTACTACTTCCGCTGTATTGTCTTTGGAACCATCGTTCACCACTAAGATTTCGTAATCGTATTTCGCGCCCCTTAAATACTCGTTTATGGCGCGAAGAGTTTTGGGCAAACGCTTCTCTTCGTTGTAGGCAGGAATAATTATTGATAAATAGGGGTTCGCCATTCTGATTAAATTTTAGTTAAAACTTCCGGACCGTTTTTGGTTATCGCCACCGTGTGCTCAAAATGCGCCGCAAGCGACCCGTCCGCAGTTACAAAGCTGTCGTCCTCAAGCTGCCTGACTCTCGCTCCGCCCGCAGTGACCATCGGCTCTAACGCCAAAACCATGCCTTCTTTAAGTTCTTCCCCCTCTCCCGGACGCCCGAAATTAAACACATATGGGTCCTCGTGAAGATCCCGGCCAATTCCATGGCCAGTTAGGGTTTTCACGACCTCAAAGCCATTGTCTTTTACGAAATTTCCGATGGCCGCGCCCAAATCTCCCAGGGTGTTTCCTATTTTTGCCGCAGCGATTCCCTTCTTCAGGGCTTCTTCCGTCACCCAAACAAGCTTTGCTGCCTTTTCGGATACCTCGCCCACTTTCACCGTTACCGCCGCGTCGGAATAAAATCCCCGGTGTATCAAACCCAAATCCAATTTAACCAAGTCTCCTTCTTTAATAACGTAATCGGAGGGCAAACCGTGCACCACGGTCTCGTTCATAGAAACACAGATTGTGGCAGGAAAAGGTTTTTCCGCACCGGAGGGCTGGTAGCCCAAGAAAGCCGGGCGGGCGCCTTCGGACTCAATAAGTTCTCTTGCTCGCGTATCCAAATCCAGGGTTTTTACACCTGGCTTAACCTCGGCTTTGAGCGCACTTAAAACCCGGGCGAGTTTCCGGCCCGCTTCACGCATAACCTCAATTTCGTGAGGTGCTTTTAAGGTTATCATTTATTTCGCCAAAGACTTGATAAGGCGCCTCCTCTGCGTGAATTTTTTTGACCGCGAACCCCTCTTTTTCCATATAACCAAAAATTGGCTCTGTTAGTTCGTGGAATTCGGCCAAACGGATTTTTATGGTTTCGGGGTTATCTACTTTCCTTTTTGTGAGTTTGCCTCCGCAAACCGGGCAAGCAGTGGGGTTCCCAACATACTGGGTTAAAAGCGGAGCATCGCAGAAAGAGCAGACCATGCGATTTTTGTTGCGCTCCAAGGAAATTTCCTCCGGCACTTCCAATACGAACACTTTTATCTTTTCTTTGCCGTATAACTTTTCCAGTTCCGGCAAAAGTTTCTGGGCTTCGGAAAGAGTGCGGGGCGAACCGGAAAGAATTACTCCCAACCCCGCCAGGTGCACCCGTTCAATGTTTTCTTTAATCAATCCGAACACCCAATCCGAATCCAAGAGCTTTCCCGATTCAAAAAGCTCCCGCTGTTTCAATACAAAGGGATCTTTATCTTTATCGGAATCATAAATAATGCCCTCCAGCATCCTGCCGGTGTCCAAATGGACTAATCCCAACTTTCTGGCTAAAAGGTTAGCCTGGGTGCCCTTGCCGCTCCCAGGAGGGCCATAAAGAATAATGACGTTATTGCTTGACATGGTTTGGCTTTGAACTTCTACTTAGTCTAGAACTTAGCACGAATATTGGAAAGGAGCGCGCAGTGAGCGTCACGGTTGTCACACGGGGACATCTTGTAGAGAATCCCATTGTTCAAGAGCCGCAGATCCGACCACGTACACAGGTGAGCCTCCTCTGGAGAGAAGCGGGTGGAAAACTCCAATATTTCACGGGAGAGGTAAGCGCCACCCAACTCGAAATCATAGAAAACGGCGACGGAGTGCTCACTGTCCACATCAAAAAGACCGCCCCCTAAGGGGCGGCTTCCTTATTCAATCCCTTCGTACCCTCTAACTATGAGCTGCGAATTTATCTGGCGCATAATTTCCAGAACCACGCCCACCACAATTATCAAAGCCGTGCCACTCACGCTTAAAACCTGAAGGCCGGTGATTTTTTGAATAACAATCGGAAGAACAGCGATTAGCCCCAAGGCCGTTGCCCCTATTACGGTTATGCGGTTAACAATTTTAGAAAAATGTTCCTGCGTGCTTTCTCCCGGGCGGATGCCGGGCACGAAGCCGCCTCCCCGCTGGAGGTTCTTGGCAACTTCTTCCGGATTGAAAGTAATGGCGGTGTAAAAGAATGTAAACAGAAACACTAAAAGGAAATAGATTATTCCATACCAAAGCTGGTTATTTAAAAATCCGGTGACGAGGTCATTCACCCTAAGTCCCCAATCCTTATGGAACAAGGCCACGATTTGTGCCATAAATTGGGGGAAAAGAAGAACAGAGACCGCAAAGATTAAAGGTATCATCCCTGCCTGGTTCACCTTAAGCGGCAAGTAGCTCGTAGAACCGCCGTACAATTTGTTCCCGCGCACTCTTCGGGCGTAAGCTACCGGAATCTTCCGCTCTCCTTCGTTTAAATACACAATTCCCATAATCACCAAAATCACAACCGCGAGAAATCCCAGATAAACAGGGAGTTCCTGGGCGGTGTAGGACGCGAAAGCCTGCTGAACGGTGGTGGGGAGGTTGGCGACTATGCCGGCCAGAATGATTAAAGAGATGCCGTTCCCAATTTTCTGTTCGCTAATAATTTCCCCCATCCAGAGCGCTATCATGGAACCGGCGGTTATAGCCAAAACATTAGTCAGTAGCCCGAGCAGACTGGGACGGTCAATCACGTTTTGTGCAATCAAAAGATTCAAGAATCCGTAGGATTGTAGAAATGCCAAAGGAACGGTTAGAAGGCGGGAATAGCGGTTAAATTTCGCCTGTCCCCGAGCTCCTTCTTCGTAATACATCTCCTTAAACTTGGGGAAAATTATGGTGAGGAGCTGCATTATGATGGTAGCGGTGATATACGGCCCCACCCCCAACATAGCCACCGAAAGGCGCCCAAGTCCGCCTCCGGAGAAGAGGTTAAGAAAGCCGAAGATTTGGTTGGAGTTAAAAAAAGAAGCTAAACGCGCCGGGTCAATGCCCGGAATGGGCACTGCCGCGAACAGGCGGTAAGAAATCAAAATAAAAAGGACTATAAAAATTTTATTCCTTAAATCCTTTATTCTAAAAATTTGAAGAAGGAGATTCATTATTTGCCCCGCTTAACCTCAGTTTCTACCTTTCCTCCGGCTTTTTCAATTTTGGCTTTAGCGCTCTCGGAAACTTTCATGCCTTTTACGAGAATCGGAAAATCAATCTCTCCGCTTCCCAGAAGTTTTAATTCCCCTCTAAAATCGGATGGAATTATTTTTGTCTCCTTCAGGACGTCGCGGTTTAAGAAGTGCTGCCTATCCTCTTGAATCCTGGTTTTTAGGGTTCCCTTAATATCTCCCAAGTTGAAGACGAGAACCAAATCGCTTTTGGCTTTATTTCTAAAACCCCGCCGTTTGGGAATGCGTATGATGAGGTCGCGTTCTGCGGGTCGTATGCGCCTACCCGAACGGGATTTTTGCCCTTTGGTTCCCCGGCCGGAAGTCGTGCCGCGTTTGCCGCCCCGCCCTATGCGAGTTTCTTTCTTACGGTTAAGTTTTGAAAATTTATTTAAAATCATTTTACTGTTTTTAAGGTCTTAAGAGCTTCCATCGCGGCCATGGCGTTCGTAAGTTTGTTGGAAGTGCGATTCACACATTTGGCGGTGGCGTCTTTAATTCCGGCCAAGGAGAGCACGAATCTAACCGCCCCTCCCGCTTTTAAACCATGCCCCGGCTTGGCGGGTTTTATGATTACCATGGCGGCGCTATACTTCGCGGAAACTTCGTGAGGCAGGGTTCTTAAGTCTTTAAGATTCAAATGTAGGATGCTTTTTTTGGCTTCGGACTTGGCCTTGGCAACGGATTGGGCCACATCCAGTCCCTTGCCCACGCCTACGCCCACCCGTCCCCGTCCGTCGCCTATAACCACGGTGGCGCGGAAACGGAAACGTTTACCCCCGGCCACCACGCGGGTAACACGCCTCAAATCCAAGACCTTGTCTTTAAATTCTTCCGGAGGCCGATTGTCCCTGAATTCTCTTTGTCGTTGATTTCTTTGCATCTTAAAATTGTAGCCCGCCTTTCCTTGCGCCATCCGCAAGCGCCCTCACCCTGCCGTGATAAACGTAACTCCCCCGGTCAAAAACAACTTTTTTAATCCCTTTTTCCGCGGCTTTTTTAGCCAAAAGTTCTCCCACTTTTTCCGCGAGCTCGGTCTTGCCTCCTTTTTCCGATTTAATGCCCCGGGAAGAAGCGGATAAAACGGTTTTGCCGGCTTCGTCGTCAATAAGCTGGGCGTACATAAAACTATTGCTCCTGAATACCGAAAGCCGCGGGCAATCCGAAGTACCCCTGCTTTTGGCGCGGGCGCGATTTGCCCTTCTTATCCTGATTTTCTGTAATTTCTTGGCTTCCATATTGGTTTATTCCGTTACTCCTGCCTTTTTGCCGACTTTCCGCCTTATAACCTCTCCTTTGTAGCGAATTCCCTTGCCCTTATAAGGCTCCGGCTTCTTAAAGTCCCGGATCTGGGCCGCAACTTGGCCTACCGCAGCTTTATCCGTTCCGCTTATAGTAATGGAGTTCTTGTCCAGACTTATGGAAATTCCCTCCGGAGGCGTAAAACGCACCTGGTTTACGAAACCCAGATTTAAAACCAAAACCTTTCCCTCCAAAGACGCGCGGAAACCCACCCCTTCGATTTCCAAAATCTTGGAGAATCCCAGTTGTACTCCTTCAATATGGTTTTGGATTAGTGACCAGCTGGTACCCACGTTCGCCCGGCTTTGTTTGTCTCCGGCCTCCGCCTCAACCTTGATGGTCTGCGGTTCTACCGCGACTTTAACCCCGCTCAAAAGCTTAAATTCGGCATTCCCTTTTACGCCCTTAAAGTAGAGAAGGTTGTCTCTCTCCTCAACGCTTACTCCTTCCGGTATTTGAATTGTTTTTTTTGCTAGGCGGCTCATTGTTTTAAAAAATTACTTATTCTTTACCAAACCTGAAAAAGATACTCGCCGCCGACTTTATTCTTGCGGGCTTCCCTGTTGGACATAATCCCCTGGGGGGTGGATAAAATCGCCAAGCCCTGCCCCTGGCGAACAGAGGAGAGTTCTTTGTATCCGGTATAAAAGCGGCGGCTGGGCTTGGACAAAAGCTTAAAATCGCTTATGCGCGGTTTTCCGTTTTCATAAGCCAGCTTAATTTCTATGAAATTCTTTTTGCCGCCCTCTTTTTTGGAAACGGATTTCACGTATCCGTAACCTTCCAGCACCTTCAGAACCTCAAAATCCATCTTGGAATAAGGGGTAACCAAAGATTCTTTTTTGGCTTGAGCGGCGTTTTTAATTTTTACAATCAAATCGTAATACATATTATTGTGTTCCTTACCAGGATGATTTCTTTACGCCTGGTATTTCTCCGTTTGTGGCCATTTCCCGGAAGCAGATGCGGCAGATTCCGAATTCCCGCGAATATCCCCTCTTTCTACCGCAACGAAAACAGCGCCGAACTATGCGGGTGGAATATTTGGGTTTCTTTTTGCTTCTAGCTATAACGGATGTTTTGGCCATTATTTTTTAAATGGGAATCCTAATTCTTTGTAGGTCCCTATCGCAACCTCGCGGACTTTCTCTTTAGGCACTATGTTTACCCCCAAAGGGAAGGTAACCGGAGATTGCTCCGGGTTCACCTCCGGGAAAACCATTTGCTCCCGAAGCCCTATATTTAACACCCCTCCTTTGTCCACGGACTTAATGTCCAGGCCGCGGAAGTCGTGCACGCGAGGCAGAACAATTCTAACCAAACGCTCCAAAAAATCAACCATTTTGCGGCCCCGGAGGGTTATGCGCACACCCACTATCTGGCCTTCCCTGGTCTTAAATCCGGCGATAGATTTCTTTGCTCGCGTAACCTGCGGCTTTTGTCCCGTGAGTAACGCCAGGTCTCTTTCAATCTGAACCAAAACTTTGTCCTCGAAATTAGCCTGGCTGCTTAGCCGCCCCACCCCCGCGTTCACCACGATTTTCTCTATCTTATTTTTTATTTCGTTCACTTCTTTTTTGGGCGCCATATGGGTGTTTAAAACGTCGCTTCGCATTTTTTGCAATATCGCTCCTTTTTTTCGCCGTTCACACGGTGACCGACCCTAGTCGGCTTTTTGCAGTTTTTGCAGATGAGTTGAACTTTGGACGCCGCCACCGCGCGGGGCATGGTTACTACTTCACCTTTTTGCCCGGCCTTGGTGGGACGAACTCTCTTTTTAAACGTATTTATGCCCTCTATAACCACCCGCTCTTCTTTGGGAAGAACCCTAAGCACGTTTCCGGTTTTGCCCCGGTCCTTGCCTGATAAAATTTTAACTTGGTCTCCTTTCTTGATATTCATGCGAGTGTTTGTGTTCTTTGTGATTACTATATGATTTCTTCCGCCATAGTCATCAATTTTTCATATCCCCGGTTTTTAAGTTCTCTGGGCATGGGCCCGAAAACTCTGGTCGCAATCGGCTCCTTTTTAGGGTTCACAACCACCACCGCGTTCTCGTCAAAACGCACATAGGAACCGTCTGGCCTGCGCCAAGGATTCCTTTGGCGCACCACTACCACCCGCACGATATCCTTTTTCTTAAGCTGTTTCCTGGGTTCCGCTCCCTGGACGGAAGCTACAATCAAATCCCCTATCTGGGCGTAACGCCTGCGGGTGCCGCCTAAAATCCTAAAACAACGCACCGTCTTCGCGCCGCTATTGTCCGCAACTTTTAAAATGGAGCGTTCCTGTATCATGTTATCCTTCTTTAATTCCTTCTTTGGTTCCGCGCTTTTCGATAATAATCCAGCGCTTGTCTTTGGACATTGGCCGGTGTTCCTGGATTATGACCACGTCTCCGGTTTTGTATTCGTTATTCTCGTCGTGGGCCTTGAATTTCTTGGTTACCTTGAAATATTTCAGGTATTTGGGGTGTTTTTTCATGCTGGAAATCTGAACCACCCGGGTCTTAGCCATTTTGTCGGAGACAACCACGCCCTCTAATTTCCTTTTTCTGTTGTTTGTTTTTATTTCAGTCATGTTATTGGCTATGTAAAAAGGTTTGTATGCGGGCGATTGTTTTTTTGGTTTCCCGAATGGATTTTACGTTCTTAACTTTCCCCCCCATTAAGTCAAAGGTTAGTTCTTGAAGTTTCTTTTTCATGTCCAAAAGCATGGCAGATAATTCTTCCTTGGGCTTATTTTTTAATTCTTGTATTGCGCTCTGTTTCATGGTTATTGATAAATAATTATTCTCCTTTCACGACTACTCGGCTTTTGAACGGCAATTTGTGGCCGGCGCGGCGGAACGCCTCTTTGGCCTTCACGACATCCACGCCATCCATTTCAAAAATTATTCTTCCAGGCTTAACCGGAAATACATAATGGTCCACGCTACCCTTCCCTCCGCCAAGCGTTTTTTCCGGGGCTTGTTTTGTAATCGGCTTATCGGGAAAAACTCGAATCCAAAGACGTCCTTCTCTCTGAATGAAATTGGTAATCGCGCGCCTCGCGGCTTCTATTTGCTTGGAATCAAGCCATGCGGATTCCGTAGCCTTAAGGCCATACTGGCCATAACTCAAGCTGAGACCCCGCGTTTCAACCTGTCTCCCCTTGGAGCGGCCCTTATGCCATTTTCTATGTTTTACTTTTTTCGGTATTAACATGGTTTTATTTGCGGGAAGAATTTTGGTTTTCGTTTTTGGCTTTGTTAAAAACCTCTCCTTTATATATCCAAACCTTGACCCCGATAGTGCCGTAGGCCGTAAAAGCGGTGGCTTTTCCGTAATCAATGTCCGCGCGCAAAGTCTGTAAGGGCAAAGCACCGCTCTTTAACATCTCGCGCCGGGCTATCTCCGCTCCTCCCAAACGCCCGGACATGAGAACCTTGCCTCCCTTAACCTCCCGGTTTTGCATCACCTGTTCCAAATATTTCTTCATGGTCCTGCGGAAAGGCATGCGCCTCTCCAAATCCCAGGCGATTTGCTGTGCAGTATAGGTTGCAGAAATCTCGGAACGTTTCAGCTCTTCCACGTTCAAACTCAAGTTAATCTTTTGCTTTACGGTTTGAAGACCTTTGAGCCCCTTTTCAATGGCTGCGGAAAGTTCCTCAATGCCCTTACCGCCTCTCCCTATTACGAGACCAGGGCGGGCGGCTTTAACCAAAATGCGTAAATTGGAATTGGTGCGCTCAATTTCAACTCCTGCGATTCCCGCCAGACTTATCTTGCTCTTAATAATTTTCCTTATAAGCTCGTCTTCTTCCAAAAAGCGGGCGAAGTTAAATTTCCTGCCCTTAACAGGCCCGCTGCCGGGACCTTTACCGAGGGACGGGAAAAACCAGCGCACCGGCCAGTCTTTGGTTATTCCCAGTCTTAATGATTTTGGATTAATTTTCTGTCCCATGGTTTTGGTTTATACGCTTTTCCTGCGGAATACTTTCTGGAAAAATCCCGGCCTTTTGTCTTGTTTCTGGGATTTTGGTTTTTCTTCGCCTTTAGTCTCGGACTTTTTCTTTTTGGATTCCCCTTCCGGCTTCTTCACTTTCTTCTGAATCACAATTGTGAAGCGCTTATCTTTGGGATTTTCAACTTCGGTTAATACTATAGTTACATGGCTCATTTTCTTCTGAATTTGGGAAGCGCTTCCTCTCGCGCGCATCATAAGGCGCTTTAACATCGGGCCCTGGTCCACGGTTATCTTGCCCACAACCATCTTATCCGGGTCCAATTTATTGTTCTTGGCATTCGCCACTGCGGAACGCAAAAGCTTCAAAAGCGCCTTGGACGCTCTCCGGCGTTGCATCATAAGCTGGGCCTCGGCTTCGTTCACCGACATGCCCCGGATTATGTCCGCGACTGCGCGCACTTTGCGTGGCGTCATACGGAGATAATTAAGTTTTGCGGTTTGCTCGTTCATATTTATTTTTTACCACCGCTCGCGGCGGCTGGTTTCGGGGCTCCGGCGGCTGCGGCAGAAGCTTCCAATTCTTTCTGTATCTTTCCACCATGGCGCACGAATTTCCTGGTAGGAGAAAATTCCCCTAAACGATGTCCCACCATGTCTTCGCTGGCCCTCACTTCAATAAAAGTTTTTCCGTTATGGACTGCAAAAGTGTAACCCACCATTTCCGGAGAGATTTCAGAATCCCGCGCCCAAGTTTTAATAACCACGTTTTCAGACGCTTTATGTTTGGAAATCTTTTGGAGGAGATTCGGGTCCACCCAAGGACCTTTTTTGGTGCTTCTAGACATTGGTTAATTATTTACGGTTACGTTTTGGCCGACGGGAAACAATGAGTTTGCTGGATGCCTTTCTCTTGTTTCTGGTTTTCCTGCCTCCGGTAATGTTGCCCCAGGTGTCCTTCGGGCGCTTAGTGCCACGCGGCTGACGGCCTTCGCCGCCTCCGTAAGGATGGTCAACAGGATTCATGGCGGAACCGCGCACCGTGGGCCGGATTCCCAGCCATCTGGAACGCCCGGCTTTACCGCTCACAACCAAGTTGTGTTCGGAGTTGGAAACCTGGCCTATGGTTGCGTATCCGTTCCAAAGGACTTTGCGTATTTCGCCCGAAGACATTTTGAGGTCGGTATGGCCGTCCGCATTTGCCAATATTTCCGCGTAACTCCCGGCGGAACGAGCCAATTGTCCGCCTTGTCCGGGCCGCAATTCAACATTATGCACTTGGTATCCTACGGGAATGTTACGCAAAGGCAAGCGGT
>Ga0210377_10001455_pt1 | contig 21669 bp, 21 predicted proteins | sample PLM4_65_b1redo_FD_155480 | JGI IMG/M metagenome (GOLD analysis project Ga0210377, IMG submission 155480) | Groundwater sediment microbial communities from an aquifer in East River, Colorado, USA - PLM4_65_b1 redo | ecosystem: Environmental > Terrestrial > Soil > Riparian zone | place: USA: East...
CAGAAGCTGGCGGCGGAGCGACATCGTGTGATTATCCGCACACTACGAACCGGCGCAATGTCCGTGGGGCGAAATTGCTCAGCAGCAACGCCCGCGCTTCTCGCCGTGCTCGCAGAGCGCGCGACGTGGATCGGCGCCGAGGCGCGTCGCGCCGACGAAGCCGTGTAAGAAGTTCCGAAGCGCCGAGAGTGCGGAGCGCAGGCGGGTCATGCCTCCACCGCTTCCGTCGCGATCGCGGCCGCGGTGCCCGGTCCACGCAGCGTCTTCCACCACACGCGCATCGCGTCGAGCACGACGATCGCGACGAGCGTCATGAACAGCGCCGTGATGCCCGCGTCGAGGCGCGCGTTCCAGATCAGGGTCTGCGTCTCGAGCGCCTTCTCGGGCGGGACCAGGCCCTGCGCGAGCTGGTTCACGAAGTGCTCGGCCTGGGCCAGGAAGCCAATGCGCCGGTCGGGGTCGAAGATCTTCTGCCAGCCCGCGGTCATGGTCACGGTCAGGAGCCACGCGAGCGGCGTCGCGGTCGCGAACGCGAACGCGGGGCGAGCCGACTTCACGAAGAGCGTGGTCGCGAGCGCGAGCGCGGTCGCGGCGAGGAGCTGGTTGGCGATGCCGAAGAGCGGCCAGAGCGAGTTGATGCCGCCCAGCGGGTCGATCACGCCCTGGTACAGGAAGTAGCCCCAGCCCGAGACGATCAGCGCGGACGCGAGCAGGTTCGCCGGCAGCGAGGACGTGCGCCCGAGCGGCGCCCAGACGTTGCCCAGCATGTCCTGGATCATGAATCGGCCGACGCGCGTGCCCGCGTCCAGCGTGGTCAGGATGAACAGCGCCTCGAACATGATCGCGAAGTGGTACCAGAGCGCCTTCATCGCCTCGCCGCCGAGGGCGCGCGAGAAGATCTCCGCCATGCCCACGGCGAGGCTCGGCGCGCCCCCCGTGCGCGAGAGCAGGGTGGTCTCGCCGACGCTGCGCGTGAGTGACTCGAACGCCGCGGCGTCGAGCGCGAAGCCCCAGCCGCTGATCACCTCGGCCGCGTGCGCGACGTCGGTACCGATCAGCGCCGCGGGCGAGTTGATCGCGAAGTAGACGCCCGGGTGCATCACGCTCGCGGAGAGCAGCGCCATGATCGCGACGAAGCTCTCCATCAGCATCGCGCCGTAGCCGATGAAGCGCGCGTCGCTCTCCCGGTCGAGCAGCTTCGGCGTCGTCCCGCTCGAGATCAGCGCGTGAAAGCCCGACATCGCCCCGCAGGCGATCGTGATGAAGCAGAACGGGAAGACCTTGCCCGCGAAGACGGGGCCTGTGCCGTCGATGAACTTCGTCAGCGCCGGCAGGTGCACGTCCGGGCGCACCCAGACGAGCCCCACCGCGAGCAGCACCACCGTGCCGATCTTGATGAACGCCGACAGGTAGTCGCGGGGCGCGAGCAGGAGCCAGACCGGCAGCACGCTCGCCACGAAGCCGTAGCCGATGATCGAGAGCGCGAGCGCGCGCTTGTCGAGATCGAACCAGACCCGCAGCGTCTCGTGCTCGTCGATCCAGCGCCCGCCGACGACCGCGACGAGCACGAGCGCGACGCCGATCAGGCTCGCCTCGAGCACCTGGCCGGGGCGGATGCGCACCATGTACACGCCCATGAAGAGCGCGATCGGAATCGTCGCCGCGACCGTCGAGGTCGCCCACGGGCTGCCGAACATCGCGTTCACGACCACCAGCCCGAGCACGCCGATCAGGATCACCATGATCGCGAGCACGCCGATCAGCGCCGCGGCTCCGCCGATCGGGCCGATCTCCTCGCGCACCATCTGGCCGAGGCTCTTGCCGTTGCGGCGCAGCGACCCGACCAGGATCGTGAAGTCCTGCACCGCCCCGCCGAGCACGACCCCGATCAGGATGTACAAGGTGCCGGGCAGGTAGCCGAACTGCGCGGCCAGGATCGGGCCGACCAGCGGACCCGGCCCGGCGATCGCCGCGAAGTGGTGACCGAAGACCACCCAGCGATTCGTCGGCACGAAGTCCTTGCCGTCCGCCAGGCGGTGCGCGGGCGTCAGCCGCTTGTCGTCGAGGACGAGCGCGCGCGCGGCGAGGAACGCCGAGTAGAAGCGATAGCCGAGCGCGTAGGTGCACAACGCCGCGACCAGGAACCACGTGCTCGAGATCGTCTCGCCGCGCGAGAGCGCGACCACCCCGAGAGACCCGGCGCCCGCGAGCGCCACCGCGACCCAACCCAGACGAGAGACGAACGACATGCCGGCATTGTACTGTCCGCACCAAGGGGGAACGGATGCGGCGCGGAATTCTCGCCCTGGTCATGAGTCTCGCGGCCGGGTCCGGCCTGGTCGCCTGCGCGAACCTCGCCGAGTTCATGCGTCCTCACACGTACGGGCCGAGCTTCGACTACATCCCGGACGACCAGGTCGACTCGGTCATGTGGCAGCTCGCGCGCGACGTGAAGCGCATCGATTCGCTCACGCACGATCCTGCCGGAATCACGCCACCGCAGCGCGACGAGATCGCGCGGCTGCTCGTGATCATGGACGACGCGGCCCAACGGCTCGGCAAGGAGGGCGTGCGCACGAACCACCCGCTGATCGACGATCACCGCGAGGCCTTCCGCGCCGACCTGGAGGCCGCGAAGCTCGGCGTGCTGGCGCAGCCGCCCAACTACACCCTGGCCGAGAACGTCGCGGTCGCCTGCATGCGCTGCCACGAGCACGGCACGCGCTGAGCTGCCCGGTGCCATAATCGCGCCACACGAGGAGGGCGCCATGAAGGACGTGAAGGGGAAGGTCGCCGTGATCACCGGCGCCGCGAGCGGCATCGGCCGGGGCATGGCCGAGAGCTTCGCGGCGGCGGGGATGAAGCTCGTGCTCGCGGACGTCGACGCGGCGCGCCTCGGAGACGTGGCGCGCGAGCTCGAGAAGACGGGCGCCGAGGTCCTGCCGGTGAAGACGGACGTCTCGCGCCAGGTCGAGGTCGACGAGCTCGCTCGCCGCGCGCTCGACGCGTTCGGCGCCGCGCACGTGGTCTGCAACAACGCGGGCGTCGCGCACGGAGGCGTGCCGACCTGGGAGAGCACGCTCCACGACTGGGAGTGGATCGTCGGCGTGAACCTGATGGGTGTCGTGCACGGCGTGCGCGCGTTCACGCCGCTCCTGCTCGAGCAGGGTGAGGGCCACATCGTGAACACGGCCTCGATGGCGGGGCTGATCTCGGGCGGGGGCAACGCGCTCTACGGCGTCACCAAGCACGCGGTCGTCGCGCTCTCCGAGGCGCTCTTCAACGAGCTCGCGGCGCTGGACGCGCGCGTGCGCGTCTCCGTCCTGTGTCCCGGCTGGATCAACACGCAGATCCTGCAGTCGTCGCTGCGCAACCAGCCCGAGGCGGTGCGCCATCACCGCCCGGAGGACCGCACCAGCCCCGAGGCGGAGATCCGCCGCAAGATGGTCGAGTCGCTGCTCGCGAGCGGGCTCGATCCGCGCCGCGTCGGCGATCTCGTGCTCGACGCGATTCGCGAGGAGCGGTTCTGGGTCCTCACCCATCCGCAGTGGAAGTCGATGATCCGCCACCGGATGGAGAACATCCTCGAGGAGCGCGACCCGACCCCCGCGGGCGCACCGGACGCAGCGAAGCGCTAGCGCGACTCACGCGGATCAGTGCGCGTGCGGAATCGGCTTCGGCGGCGGAAGCGCCGCGAAGGCGCCGTGCGAAGGCGCGCCGCGCGTGAGTGCCAACGCGTAGATCAGCGGCGGGAAGGGCAGGGTCTTCCGGCCGTTCACGAGCAGCATGGGCGTGCCGTGGATGTCGTGCTCGACCGCCCAACGGATGTCGTCCTGCAGCTTGCGCTCGGTCTCGGGTGAACGCACGCAGGCCTCGAGCTCCGCGGCCGGCAGCGCGCGCGCGCCGAGCTCGAGGACGAGCGACTCGGTGAGCTCGCCCTGGCGGTGGAAGAGCTCGCTCGTCAGGTCGAACGCGCCGGCCCTCCCCTCCGCGCAGATCTGCACGCGCGCGGCCAGACAGGGCACGGGATTGCTGTCGTCGCGCTTCACGCTCGCATTGCACGACGGATCGAGCGGGTACTGATGCGGCGCGAGCGCGAGCGCGTCGGGCCCGAAGCGCTCCTGGAGCTGCAGCAGCGTCTCGTGAAGCTGCGCGCAGTGACTGCAGAGTATGTCGGACCACTCCGTGAGCTGTAGCCGTGCATTCGGCGGGCCGATCACGGTGCGCGGCGGCGGCGGCTCCCAGACGGGCGAGGCAGCGTAGTCCGCGAGCGTGTCGGAGAGGAGCTGACGCCCCTGCTCGGGCAGCTCCTGGATGAAGCGCGCGAGCTCCTGGTCGTCGGAGGTGCCGCTCGGCAGGCGTTCGACCGCACCGACCGCGCGTGCCCCCGCGGCCACCGCGTTCGGCGGCGTGCGCAGTCCCGGCAGGAGCAGAGCTGCGAACGCGATGACGAGTCCACCCGCGGCCAGCGCCGCGCCGCGGACGAGGCCGCTCGGCACTGCGCCGCGAGCCACCGCGAAGCACGCGCCGGCGTAAGCCAGCACGAGCACGTAGGTGAGCGCGCAGGTGGTGCAGACGTGACCGAAGCGGAGCGATGCGCCGAGCAGCGCCGCGACGCCGAACGCGCCCGCCAGGCCGGTGACGAACGTCGCGGCAAGCCACGTGTCCGCCGCCCGGCGGCGAGCCAGTCGCGCGCGCGCGACGAGGGGCAGTGCGAAGGCGACGAGTCCCCACGCAACGCCCCAGCCTGCGACCGGGAGACCCGTCCAGTGGTGCACCGCGTTCGCGAAGGGCGAGTCCCAGACCTCGGCGCAGTGACCGCCGCCGCCCGGCGCGCAGAGAACCTCGCCGCCGCGCCGCGCGACGATGAGCTGCCACCATTGGAAAGTCGCCCAACCCGCGCAGAGGAGCCCGAGCGCCGCAGCCCACGCGAGCGCACCGGGACGCGCCGGCGCCCTCTCGTTCGATCGATTCTTCGCCACGGCGCAACGCTAGCGAAATCGCCCGGAGTTTGACGCCCGCCACCGGCGGTGGGAGCCTCCGCGAATGGCCGCACCCACGAAGCTCGGCGAGAAGCAGCTCGAGAACGCGCTTCGGGCGCTGCCCGGCTGGACGCTGCGCGAGGGCAAGCTGCACCGCGACTTCAAGTTCGCGGACTTCAGCGCGGCGTTCGGCTTCATGACCCGGGTCGCGCTCGCCGCCGAGTCGCGCAATCACCACCCGGAGTGGTCGAACGTGTGGAACCGGGTCAGCGTCGATCTGGTGACCCACGAGTCGAGCGGCATCACCGAACGCGACGTCGCGCTCGCGCAGGTGATCAGCGAGCTCGCGGGCTGAGCTCGGCGGCGATCTCCAGCTCGATCACGGTCGCGAGCGGGTCGAGCACGTCCTCGGGCACGCGGATCGTCAGCTCGCCGAGCGGGTCGGCGTTCGTCATCTGGTCGAGGATCGTGGTCCGCGCGCGGTGCTCGAGCGCGCGGCCGGAGGCGAGCTCGCGAACCGCTCGCACGCGGCGCACGGGCACGCCGCGCACGCTCACCGACTCGTACGGACGCATGAGCAGGTGCAGGAAGACGCGCTCGGCCTTGCGCGTCGACGGGCCGTAGAACTGCCACGGCTCGAGCCCGGGCTTCGAATCGTGGATCGCGTCGCCGTACGCCGCCATCCAGCGCGCGAGCGCATCGAGGCGCCCGGTCTGCTCGGGCGGGAGGGCGCCGTCGGCCATCGGGCTGACGTTGAGCAGCAGGTTCCCGCCGCGGCTGGCCACCTCGCACAGCGCGTGCACGAGCTCGCGCGCCGACTTGTAGCGCGAGTCCTTCGGGTTCCACGCCCACGTCTCGTTCATCGTGAGGCAGGTCTCCCAGCGCCGCGCAGGCGGCACGGGCGGAATGAACTGCTCGGGCGTGTCGTAGTCGCCCTCGCCGGGCAGGCGGTCGTTGATGACGATGCCGGGCTGGAGCTCGCGGATCAGCGCGATGAACTCGGCCGCCCGCCACTCGGCGGGGCTTCGCTCCCAGCCCCCGTCGAACCAGACGAGGTCGATCCTCCCGTAGTCGGTCATGAGCTCGCGCATCTGCGCGAACTGGAACTCGAGGAAGCGCGCCCACTGCTCCGGCGTCGGCCGCGGCGTCATCCCGAAGCGATACGGGCGGTGCTCGTCGCCGAACGCGGGATAGTCGGCGTGGTGCCAGTCGCAGAGCGAGTAGTACAGGCCGACCCGCAGGCCGTTCTCGCGCGCGGCGTCGACGTACTCGCGCACGAGATCGCCGCGGTACTTCGAGTCGGCGATCGAGAGCTCCTTCGTGCGCGTCGGCCACATCGCGAAGCCGTCGTGGTGCTTCGCGGTGAACACCGCGTAGCGCATGCCGGCGCGCTTCGCGCGCGCCATCCAGTCACCCGCCGCCGAGGGATTCGGCTCGAAAGAGCTCGCGCTCGCGTGGTAGTCCCGCGCGGGGACGGATGCCTGCTTGCCGTGGAGCATGCCGGCGCCGCCGACCAGCGGCCAGCTGATCTCGATCCCGCGCTGCGCGATGTGGTCCCAGTGGATGAACATCCCGAAGCGCGCGCCATCGAACCAATCGGTCAATCGAGGGACTCGAGGCTCGCGAAGAGCTCCGCCTCGCCGGGCAGCCCGAGAATGCCGCGCGCCGCGGCCACGCCCGAGGTCACCACGCCGTAGACGCCGCCGCCGGGCTGTGCCCAGTGCCCCGCGAGCCAGAGCCCGGGGATCGGCGTCTCGTTCGCCGGACGGCCGGGGCCGATCTGCTCCGGCGAGAGCGCCCAGCCGTAGATCGCGCCGTCGCTGTTGCGTGTATAGCGCTCCATCGTCCGCGGCGTGCCGCCCTCGGCGAAGTGCACGGAGGCGCGCAGACCGGGGAAGCGCTTCTCGGCCGCGGCGAGCATCGCGTCGACGCGCGCGTCCTTCCCGGCACGCCAGCTCTCTGCAGCCGTGTAGGGGACGAGCGTGGTCAGCGTCATCAGGTGGACGCCCCGCGGCGCGAGCGACGGATCCGCGAGCGTCGGCACCGTCGCGGTCCACCAGCCGGGCCGGCCCGCCAGGGTGGATGCATACGCCGCCTCGTGGTCGAAGCCGTCGTACACGAACGTCTCGTGCGTAGCGCCGAGTCCCGCAAGGTCGAGATCGGTCGCCACGTAGGTCACGAACGCGGACACCGACGGCGTGAGGCGCGCCAGCGGGCGCCGGAAGCTCGCCGGGAAGTGCGCTTCGCCGACGAGCTCGGTGACGGTCTGTCGCAGGTCCGCGTTCGAGACGATCACGGGCGCCGATATGCGCTGGCCGTTTTCGAGCACCACGCCCGCCGCGCGCCCGCCCTCGATGGTGATGCGCCGCACGGGGCTGCGCAGCAACAGCTCCCCGCCGCGCTGCTCGACCGAGTGCGTGAGCGCGCGCGCGAGGGACTGGAAGGTCCCCTTGCAGTAGAACGCCCCCTCGGCCACGTACGAGAGCAGCATCGTCGCGAAGTAGAGGAACGAGACCTGTCCCGGCGGCAGCCCGAGGTACGGCCAGAACGTGCCGAACACCGCCTTCGCGCGCGGATCGTCGAGGTGCTCGTCCATGACACGCGCGAGCGTCGCGCGCCGGTAGCGCAACAGCGTCGGGAAGCGGCTGGGTCGCCGCATGACGTCGAAGGGCGAGGCCAGCTCGGCCGCGCGCCGCGCCTCGTTGCGGATCGCGAGACACTCCTGCATCAGATCGTGCATGCCCTTGCGTTCGCTCGGGAACGCCTCGGCGTGCGAGCGCAGGAACTCGTCCAGACCCGCGCGCGGGCGCAGCTCTAGCCCGGGGAACGCCGCCGTGTAGAGCGGATCGATGCGCTTGAACTCGACCCGGTCCCGCGCGCCTACGACCTCGAGCAAGCGGTGCACGAGCCCGCCGCCCTCGAACGGCGAGGGCTCGCAGCCGCCGACCAGGTGCACGGCCGAGTCGAACAGGTACGCATTGCGCCGGAAGGAGTGTGCGTAGCCGCCGGGCCGATCGTGCCGCTCGACGACGAGCACCTGCTTTCCGCTGCGAGCGAGCAGCGCCGCGCAGGACAATCCACCGAGGCCGCTCCCCACGACGATCGCGTCGTACCGGTCGTGGCGCGCCTCGCGGCGAAATCTCATCGCGACCGCATCAGCGGACTCGGAACTCTTCGGGGTCGTTTCCCGCGAGCCCGTGCTTCAGCATGAAGTCGACCACGGCCATGCTGTAGCGGCTGTCGCTGGCTTCGCCCGTGAAGACGCGCGGCATGTGCTTCGCGAAGTGGAAGTCGAGCAGCCGGCCGAACCGCGTCTGCCGCACGTAGTTGCCGACACGGAAGAGCGTGAAGAGCCGGCCGCTGTAGTACGCGTCGACGATGCGCGTCCAGTCGTCGAGGATGCGGATCGTGCGCTCCTGGAAGCGGCGCATCTTCGCTGGCGTCGCGCCGCCGAGGATCGCGCGCGAGAGGCTCTTCGCGCTGTCGAGGCCGATCAGGAGCCCGCTCGAGAACACCGGGTCGACGAAGCCGAAGGCGTCGCCCACGAGCGCCCAGCCGTCGCCGAAGCCGCGCGTCGAGCGGAGCTGGTAGTTCGAGTAGCGCACGACGGGAGTCAGCCGCTCGGCCTTCGCGCCCCAGCGGCGCGCCGATTCGTCGCCGCGGAGGAAGCCGTCGAACTGCTCCTCGGCGCCGTTGCCGAACGTCGCGAGGTAGCTGGCCGGCGCGACGAACCCGACCGAGACGCGCCCGGGCAGCGGAATCCGCCAGCCCCAGCCGTGCTCCATCCGCTCCGAGTGCACGTTGCCCGGGAAGACGACGTCGACGCCCGAGCAGTGCGCGTGCAGGGCGGTGTCCTTGCGCGGGCCTTCGATCGTCGGAAGGTCGAGCAGCCGCGCCACCGTCCGCAAGCGCCCGGTCGCGTCGACGATCAGATCGGGTGGGCCGCCGAGCGCTTCGCTCGCGATGGCCAAGCTCGCTTCGTCGAGGCGGATGCGGTCGCTCTCGCCGTCCCGGTCGATCCGCACCGAGTGATCGATGCGCTTCGCGCCCGCGCGCAGCGCGTTGTCGAGCAGGGTTTGATCGAAGAGATCGCGGGGCACGTTGTAGGCGTAGGGCGTCCGCGCGCCACGCGATTCCGCGAAGCGGAAGGAGAGCTCCGCGGTCGGGTAGAAGACGAACGTCGCGCCCGGCTTGTACATGCTGTACTTGGCGACCTCGTTCTCGACGCCCAGGTCGCGCAGGAACGGGATGACCGCGGGGACGAGCGACTCGCCGACGATGATCGGCGGCCGCTTGCCGCGCGTGAAGAGCGCCGTTGCCACGCCGCCGCGCTGCAGCCAGGTCGCCAGGGCCGAGCCCGTCGGACCGCTGCCGACGATGGCAACCCTGCGAATTCCGTCACTCCCCATATGCGCCGCAATCTAGACGAGCCGGACAGGCGTTTCAACGCGGTTGACAAGGCGCCGACCGCGGTGCGAAACACGCAGGCGTCATGAGCTGGAGCCGCGACGCGCTGACACAGCGGATCTACGAGATCCTCCGGGGGGAGCTGCTCGCGGTCGGCGACGAGTTCACGCCGCAATCGAACCTGGTCGAGGCCGGTCTCGATTCGCTCGCGGTCACGCAGCTGATGCTGGCGATCGAGGAGAGCACGGGCATCTGGGTCGACGAGGGTCTGCTCACGGAGGAGACGCTCGCGAGCGCGGAGAGTCTCGCGGCCTGCGTGCATGGCCAGCTCGCGCAAGCCTGATCGCGTTCCGCTCACGGGCGCGGATTGCTTCCTGCGCGCCTTCGACTCCGAGGTGCGCCGCATGGCGGGCTCGAGCCACCTCTCACAGCTGATCCTGCGCCTCGGGCCGGGGCTCGACGCGGACGCGCTCGCCAAGCTCGTGGCCGAGACCGCGCAGGCACAGCCGCTGCTCCGCTCGCCGATCCGCAGGCCCTTGGGCTTCCTGCCCCCGGTCTTTCGCACAGATCTCGCCGCGCGCGCCGCGCTGCCGCGCGTCGAGGTGCACGACGCGCGCGCGGGATCGGGCGATGCGCGCGAGGTCCCGCCGCTCTTCGCCGCGCGTCTGAACGAGCGCTATGCCTCGCGCCGCGGCGAGCTCCTGCGCTGCGACGTCGTCCGCTACGACGGCGGCTCGGCCGGAAGCGACGTCGCGTTCACCTGGCTGCACATGCTCTTCGATGGCTCGGGCAGCGAGCGCTTCGTGCGCTGGCTCGACGAGGTCGGGCGCGGCCTGCGCAGCGCGGGCGAGCTGCCCGACGAGGTGCGGGCAGCCGGCGCGGGCGAGCCCGCGGCCACGCGCGCGCGCGGCGATCTGGCGCTGCGCTGGCGGGCGCGCATGAAGGCGTTCGCGGCGCGCGCGCCGCACTCGGTCGCCGGTCCGCTCCGGCGCGCGCGCCAGGACCTCCGCTTCGACCTCACGACGCACACGCGCGACGAGACGGCGCTCATCGTCGCGCGCGCGAAGCGGACCGCGGGGTTCCTGACACCGATGCTCTTCTACCTCGCCGCGAGCGTGCGCGCGCATCACGCCGTGCATCACGCACGGGGGGTCGACCCGGGGAGCTACGTGGTTCCGCTGCCCGTGAACCTGCGCGCCAAGGGCGGGCAGGGGGAGATCTTCGGCACGCGCATCTCGCTGGTCTGGTTCCAGGTCTTCCCGGAGCAGGCGGAGAGCTTCGACGGGCTCCTGGCGGAGCTGAAGGCGCAGCGGCTGGCGACGATCAAGGAAGGGCTCGTCGAAGCGGGCAGTGCCGCGATGGACTTCGCGCGCTGGCTGCCGCGGCGCTTCTACGCGCGGCTGGCGCGCGACGGATTCGACGGCGAGCTCTGCTCGTTCTTCTTCGCCTACACGGACGAGTTTCTCCCCGGCATGACGAGCTTTCTCGGCGCGGCGATCGAGAACGGCTTCCACTCGCCGTCGGTGCCGCCGTCGCCCGGCAGCGGCGCGATCTTCTCGATCCGCGACGGCCGCCTGAACTTCACGCACGTCCGCCAGGAGGGGGTCTTCTCGGGCCGGGAGCTCGAGCTCTTCCGCGCTTCGCTGCGCGCCGATCTGCTCGGCGAGTGAGCGTGGCGACGAACGCGGAGAGCTGCGACGTCGCCGTCATCGGAGGCGGCAGCGCGGGCGTCGCGGCGGCACTCGCGGCGGCGCGCAGCGGCGCGCGCACGGTTCTGGTCGAGCGCTCGGATCGGCTGGGGGGGAACGCGGCGCACGCGTTGGTGCACACGATCTGCGGGCTGTATCTGCCGGCGGGCGCGAGCGAAGCGGTCCTGGCGCACCGCGGGATCGCGCGCGAGATCGCGCTCGCGCTCGGCGGTCAACCCGAGCGCGCGGGCAAGGTCTGGTACCTGCCCGCGCCTCCTGCGGCGCTCTCGGCGCTCTACAGGGAGCGGTGTCGCGTGCAGGCGCCGCTCGAGATCCGCTTCGGGGCGGAGCTCGTCGAGGCGGAGCTCGCCCGCGACCCGAGCGGTGAGTCGCGGTTGGGGGTGCGCGAAGCAACGGGCGGCCGCGAGCTGCGCGCGCGCGTGGTCGTCGACGCGAGCGGCGACGCGGCGGTCGCCTGGCTCGGCGGCGCCGCCTGGGAGATCGAGCCCCCCGAGCGGCTGCAATGTCCGTCGTACATCTTCCGGTTGGAGGGCGTCGACGGCGATGCCCTCGCGGGCTTCGCGCGCGTCCAGCTCACCACCGCGGTCGCGGGTGCGACGCGCACCGGTGTGCTGCGCGCGGGCGCGGAGTCCGTGGTGCTGCGCGCCTGCGGTGCACCGGGTCAGGTGTTCGTGACCTTGAACGTGGCGCGACCGACCGGCGCTGGATTCCACCCGCTCGATCCGGACTGCGTCGCGGCGCTCGAAGCGAGCGCGCACGAGGACGCGGAGGCGATCGCGCGCTTCCTTCGCGAGACGCGCGCGGGCTTCGGAGCGAGTCGCATCGCCGAGCATCCGCGCCGGCTCGGCATCCGCGAGACGCGGCGCGCGCTCGGTGCCGTGGTGCTCACCGGCGAGGACGTGCTCCACGGCGTGCGCCGCGACGACGAGGTCGCCGTCTCGACCTGGCCGATCGAGCTCTGGCACGACCACCGGCGGCCGCACTTCGAGGTGCCGACGGGGGCGTGCTCGGTGCCGCTGGGATCGCTCGTCTCGCGCACGCATCCGCGCCTCGGCATGGCCGGCCGCTGCATCTCGGCGACGCACGAGGCGCTGGGCGCGCTGCGCGTGATCGGCACCGCGCTCGCGACCGGCGAGGCGATCGGGCACGCGGCGGCGCTCGCGGCCGATGCGGGAACGGCCCTCGCGGCGATTGCGCCGGCGCGGGTCCGCGAGCAGACTCGCGCGCTGTGAGCGAGACCGTGGTCGACCTGATCCGCGCGCACGCGGCGCGCGCGCCCGATCATCCCGCGCTGATCATCGGCGGCGCCGCGGGCGCGCCCGCCGTTCGCGTCTCCTATGGCGAGCTCCTCGCGCGCGTCGACGCGCTCGCGCTCGCGCTGCGCACCCGGGGCGTCGCCCGCGCGCAGCGCTGCGGCCTGGTTGCGCGCCAGGGGCGCGGCTTCGTCGAGCTCGCGCTCGCGCTCCTCGCCGCGGACGCGTGCTTCGTGCCGATCGCCGACGACCACACCGGCGCGGCGCTCGACTCCTTCGCCGAGCGCTCGGCGCTTCACTCGATCGTGCTCGAGCGCGACGGCGATCCGGGCTTCGAGCTCGTCGCGCGCCCGCCGCCCCCCGCGGTCGACGGCGAGGACGACCGCGCCTTCGCGGCGCTGCGACCGGCCTATCTCCGATTCACCTCGGGGACGACCAGCCGGCGGAAGGGCGTGATCCTCGGGCACGCCGCCATCCTCGCGCGGCTCGCCGCTGCGAACCGGGGCCTCGGGATCGGTCCGGCGGATCGCATCCTGTGGCTGCTGCCGATGGCGCATCACTTCGTGGTGTCGATCCTGCTCTACCTGCGCTTCGGCGCGACCATCCTGCTGCCGGCCGGCTCGCTGGCGAAGCCGATCCTCGAGCTCGCCGCGCGCGAGCGCGCGACGGTCCTGTACGCCTCGCCGTACCACATGAACCTGCTCGCGCGGGACGCTTCGGACGTGCAGCTCCCCGACGTGCGGCTGGCGATCTCGACCGCCGAAGGGCTGCGGACCGAGATCGCGCGCGCGTTCGCGTCGCGCTTCGCGCGGCCGGTCGCGCAGGCGCTCGGCATCATCGAGGTCGGCCTGCCCGTGCTGAACCACGTCTCGGCGGCTGCGAAGCCCGGCGCGCTCGGCCGGCCGCTGCCGGACTACGACGTCTGGCTGCGCGGCGAGGACGGCAAGCCCGTCGCGCCGCCGACCTCTCCCGAGAACACCGGCGAGATCTGCATCCGCGGCCCCGGCTGCTTCGACGCATACCTCGATCCGTGGACCCCGGCGAAGTCCGTGCTCGAGCCCGACGGCTTCCGCACGGGCGACCAGGGCTGGTTCGACGCCGACGGCGACCTGTTCCTGGTCGGGCGGCGCGCGAACCGGATCAACATGGCGGGGATGAAATTCTTCAGCGAGGAGGTCGAGGCGGTGCTCGACTCGCACCCGCGGGTCCGACGCAGCCGCGTGCGCGCGCGCGAGCACGCGCACCTGGGCGAGATCCCGATCGCTGAGCTCGAGCCCACCGATCTCGCGCACCCGCCGACCGGCGCCGAGCTCGGCGCCTGGTGCCGCGAGCGCCTGCCCGCCTACAAGGTCCCGCGCGAGTTCAAGCTCGTCGAGTCACTCCCCGAGACCGTGACCGGGAAACTTGCGCGATCGTAGCTCCAGCCACGACCAGCGAGATGAAGCCGAGGTAGCGGGGCTCCGGAATCGGCGCGCCGACGACATCGATCGAGTAGTCCGCGAGCGGCACCGCGAGATCCGGATCGAGGACCGTTCCGCCGCACTCGAAGTCGCAGTTGAAGACGCCGATCGCCGAAGGGTCCGCAAACGCGGAGGTGAAGGTACCCAGGAGCACCCCCGTGGCGGGGCCCGTGGCGATCGCGACCCCGTTCGCCGTGTTGACCAGGATCAAGACGTTCCGCCCGTCGCCGAGGGGATTGATCCTGAACACGCTGTCCGCCGGGCTGATCGCGGGGTTCGCCGTATTGACTGCGAAGGTGTCGAGCCCGGTGACGAGGAGCTGGACGGCGCCGAACGAGTAGCCGTCCTCGACGTCGATCGTGAGCGACCAGTCGTACACCGGACCCGTCTGGCCCGGATCGAGACTCACGAGGATGTCGAAGGGCGCGGCGAAAGCCGGTGACGACCCACCGAGGAGAGCGACCAACACGAGCAGGGGGGCGCGCATCGGGTGCATGGCTCGAAGCTACGCCCGTTGCACCGAGCGAGTCAACGCTTCATTTCGGGATTCTCGACGCTCTGCGGAACGAGCGTGGACTCGTAGCCGCAGCTCGCGCTGGCGATGTGCACGGACCCGTCCGGGTCGCGCGTGAGCGCGCGGCCCTCGAAGGCCGGGTCGTCGGTCGCGAGGAAGTGCGCGCGGTGCAGGTCGCGAAGCACGTTCTCGGGTGGCACGGGCTGCGCCGGGCCGAGCTTCGACTCGGTCCAGACGTCGACGCCGATCTGCGTCACGGAGAACGCCTTCGCGCCAAACGGCGTCAGTCCGAGCAGCACCAGGCGCGGTCCGTTCTTCTGCACGACCAGCCCGTAGGCTTCGTCGACCCTCTCGCCGCGCACCCGGATGCGCTCGTGGATCACCCAATCGCCCTCGAGCTCCGCCGTCGAGCGGAGGCTGCCGGGACAGTCGGCCAGGTGCGGCAGAGCCAGCGCGAGGACGGCGGGCGGCGGCTGCACGTGCGCGCAAGCGACCACCGCCAGGAGCGCGAAGGCGAGCTTCCCGGCGCTAGACATCGCGCTTCACCGCCTCGACCCGCAGCGCGAGCAGCGTGACCGGCGCGAGCACGAGCGAGAGGGCGATGCCCACGCCCGTGGTGAGCCCGATCGCGCGCAGCGCCGGGTGACTCGAGATCGCGAGCGTGCCGAAGCCGAGGATCGTGGTCAGGCAGCAGAGCAGACACGAGACGAGCGTCGCGCCCATCTCCTCCGGGTGGTCGACGCTGTCGACGACGAAGATCCCGTAGTCGACGCCCATGCCCATCACGATCAGGAGGCTCACGGCGTGGAGCAGGTTCGTCTCCGTGCCCGAGAGCGCGAAGAACGAGAGCACGAGGATCGCCGTCAGCAGCGCGGGCAGGAACGCGGCGAACGCGCGCCGCCAGCCGCGATAGCGCAAGATCAGGACCACGAGCACGCAGGCGCTCCCGATCGCGATCTGCAGGAGCGTCCGGTCGCGAAAGCGCGCGGCGATCTCGTTGATGAAGGTGCGCTGCTCGAAGAAGTGCACGTCGGGCATGTCCGCGAGCGCCGCGCGCACGACCTCCGGATCGCGCACGCCGCGCAGGTAGGTGATCGCCGCGGTGCGCTCGTCGAGGTCGAGCACGAGGGACGAGGCGAGCGGGCCGAGCGGCGAAGCGCGCAGCTCCTCGAGCGTGAGCGGCCCGGGCGGCGCGGCCAGGGTCTTCGCGAAGGGCTCGAACGTGCCGCTGCGAAAGCCCGCCGCGCTGAACTGGGCATCCACCCGCGCGCCGAGATCCGCGCTCGCGCGCAGCGCCGTCAGGTTCCGGCGCTGCAGGTCCTGCGACCACAGAAGGTCGTGCAGCGAGCGCACCCCCTCGAGCTCTCCCCTCGCTTCCAGGGCCGAGAGCCGCGCGTACACCGCATCGTTGCGCGCCACCGCGGCGTCGGGATCGTCCGCGAGGGCGATCACGAAGCGCCCGCCGTCGAAGTTCGAGACGCGCTCGCGCACGCGCGTCTCCTCCGCGGTCAGCGCGGGGTCGGGCTGACCGAGCTTCGACAGGTCGTCGTTCCAGGTGAGGCGCGGGATCGCGAAGGCGCCGAGCGCGGCGATCGCGACCGGCACGAGCGCGAGCGCGGCGCGATGGCGCCGCAGCGCGGGGATCCACCCGTCGAGTCGTCGCGCGAGCCGCGCCGAGATCGGCGGCACGCGGCGCGTGAGCGGAACCATGTCCGGCAACAGGAAGAGCGTCGTCGCCAGCGCTCCCGCGACGCCGATCACCGAGAACACGCCGAGCTCGCGAAAGCCCGGAAACGACGTGACCGCGAGGCCGGCGAAGCTCGCGATCGTGGTGACCGCCGCCATCGAGAGCGAGCCGGAGATCCGGCGCGCGAGCTGCCACGGCGACTCGTCGCGCGGAGAGAGGCTGCGCAGGATGAGGAAGTGCGTGGGGTAGTCGATCGTGACGCCGATCAGCGACGCGCCGAAACCGATCGTCATCCCGTCGAGCCGCCCGAAGATCGCGAGGCCGAGCGCCATCGCCAGGAGAATGCCTGCGACCGCGGGCACCATCGCGAGCCCCAACGAGAGGAAGGAGCGGAAGAAGAGCCACGAGAGCAGCGCCACGCCGACCGTCGAGAGGGTCGAGATCATCGACGCGTCCGCTCGCACCTTCGTCTCTGCGTCGATCGCGAAGCGGTTCGCGCCGCTGATCTCGAGCACGAGGTCCGGCCCGAGCCGCGTGCGCGCCTTCGCGAACTGCGCCTGGATCTCCGCGAGCAGCGGCTGCTGCGCGACCGTGTCGAACGCCGAGCTCTTCGTGGCGAGGAGGATCACCGCCCACTCGCCGTCGAGGGTCGTGAAGACACCGTCGCGTGTCGCCAGCGCGGGCTGGCCCGCCTGCATGCGCTGGAGCACCGCGCGGAAGGCGCCCAGCGGGTCCTCGGGCGCGACGCGCTTCAAGAGCGGCGCGACCGGCAGCGCCAGGCTGCGGCGAATCTCGTCCGCCTGCGCGCGCAGGCCCACATCGCTGAGACGCGCCGGAAGGTCGCGCTCCGGCTCGTCGGACAGGAAGGACAGCCGGTGCGGGAAGTACAGCCGATAGATCTGCTCTTGCAGCGCTTCGTCGGCGCCCGTCTGGAGCCACGCGACCTCGGGGTTCGCGCGCAGCGCGGCCGCCAGCTCCTTCGTCGCCTCGACCGCGCGCGCCGGATCCTCCGCCGAGATCGTGAGGATCATCGTGCGGGTCAGCTCGCTGTGCACGAGCTCGCGCGAGATCCGGGCGAGCTCCGCGCCCTTCCCGTCGGGCATGAAGTTCGTGATGTCGGTCGTGAACGTGATGTGCCGCGCGGAGTAGACGAAGAGCGCGACGCCGAGCGCGGCCCAGGCGACGAGCCGCGCGCGCCGGCTCACTGCGCCGCCTTCGGCCCGAAGATCGCGCGCTCCTCTTCGGCGCCGAAGGCGCGGTCGACCTCGGTCTTCTCGAAGAGCGTCTGCGTGCGGTCGCCGTCGGTCTCGACCAGCTCCATCTCGCGCATCGTCTGTCCGTCGCCCGAGAGCCGCAGCGAGGTGATGAAGCGGTCGAGCGGCGCGCCCAACGGGCTGAGCCCGAGCGTCCAGCGCGCGCCGTCCGCCTGGAAGTCGAGCTTGTAGATCGCCTCGAGCGCGGCGCGGTCGCCGCGCCAGAGCACGATCAGGTTCTCCGCGAACTGGCGCGCCACGGGGTTCTCGCCGAGGTCGACGTCGCTTGCCCCGGTCTCGTCCTCGAAGCGCATGCGCTTGCCGTCGAGCACGAGCCGGGTCGCGGCCGGGGCGGTCGTCACGCGCGCGAGCTTGTCGGGCGGCACGAAGTAGAGCGTTCCCTTCGTCTCGAGGGGCGCGTCGAGCAGCGCCATCACCTTCACCTCGCGGAACTCCGCCACGACCCCACGGGTCGTGGCCATGTGCCGCAACAGCTCGTCGAGGGTCAGCGATCCCGAGGGGACGGGCGCTTCCGACGCCAAAGCGATCGCTGCTACGAACGAGAGAAAGAGCGCCCGCATGCGCGGAGGTCTAAACAAAGCGCGCGCCCGGCGCTAGGCTCCGTTCCGCGGAGCCGCGAAAATGGCGGCTTTCTCTGCAACGGCGCTCGTTTACAGCGCGAGAAGCGCGGTGGTAGACTCGCCGAGTGCCCGCGAAAACGGCCACGGGGGGCTCGTAGCAGGATGCTCGCGCGAATCTCGAAGGTCTGGCGAGCGCTGCGCAGCGGCATCGGCTTCGCCTCGTTCGGATTGATGAGCGTCTGGCTCGCGGCGGTCTGGCTGCCGTTCCGCGGCTTCTGGGACCGCAAGACGCCGGAGCCCTGGCGGCGCGCGCAGCGTGCGATCCACAACGCCTACGCCATCCACATGGCCGTGATGGAGCTGATGGGCATCATCCGGGTGCGCTGGATCGGCGCGGAGAAGCTCGGAACGCTGGGGCACCAGCTGATCGTCGCGAACCATCCGTCGCTGATCGACGTCGTCCTGATCATCTCGAGGCTCCCGCAGGCGGATTGCATCATGAACAGCGAGTACGCCGAGAACCGCTGGCTGCGGGGCGCCGCGAAGGCCGCGGACTACATCCGGAATGACGCCGGCGCGGAGGTCGTCCGGCAGGCGACCCGGCGGCTCTCCGAGGGCCGGACCCTGGTCATCTTCCCCGAGGGCACGCGCTCGCCCGAGGGCGGGCTGGGCCGCTTCCAGCGCGGCGCGGCCCATATCGCGCTGGAGACCGGCTTGGATATGCTCCCGGTGCACATCACGGTCGAGCCGCCCATGCTGATGAAGGGCCAGAAGTGGTATCACGTGACGAAGCGGCGCTCGCTGTTCACACTGCGGGTGGGTGAGCCGATCGTCGCGAAGGAACATCTCGATGGGGGCGAGTCGACGGTGATGGCGGCGCGGAAGCTGACAACCGTCTTGCGCGCGCGATTCGCGGGAGGGAGCGTGGATGCAGCAGGCGAATGAAGGACTCGAGGCGGAGCTGAAGAAGCTGATCGTCGAGGCGCTCGTGCTCGAGGACATCGCACCCGAGGAGATCGACACCACGGCGCCGCTCTTCGTCGAGGGACTGGGTCTCGATTCGATCGACGCGCTCGAGCTCGCGATGGCGCTCGAGGAGCGCTACGGCGTGAAGATCGAGGACGACCCCGACGAGAACCGGCGGATCTTCGCGTCGGTGCGCAGCCTCGCCGACTTCGTCACCGCGCAGCAAGCGGGTTGAGCTAAACGGGAGGAGCGAACATGTCGCTTTCGCGGCAGGAGATCTTCTCGCGGGTGGTCGCGATCCTCGTGCGGGAATTCGACGTCTCGGCGCAGGAGGTCACGCTCGAGACCAACCTCGAAGACGACCTCGACCTCGACAGCCTCGATGCGGTCGCGCTCGCGGGCTGGGTCGAGGAGGACCTCGGTCTCGCGCTCAGCGACGACGAGATCGAGAAGATGCGCTCGCTATCGCAGATCGTGGACGTGATCTCCGCGCGCACGGGCGCCGTCGACAAGGCCGGCTGAGGACGGACGTGCCTTCTCGCCTCGCCCGGCCGCGTTTCATTCCGCTCGCGGAGCTTCTGCGCGTCGGCCGCGAGCCGCACGCGACCGTCGCGTTCGCGCGCGAAGGGGCGCGCGACTTCGCCGACTTCTCGGGACGGGTCGGCGCACTCGTTCACGAGCTTCGACGGCTCGGCGGCGCGCGCTTCCTGGTCTTCAGCGACGACAGCTACGCGTTCGCGGTGGCGCTGTTCGCGCTCGCGCACGCGGGCGCCACCGCGCTGCTCGCGCCGAATCGCCAGCCGGGCACGTTGGCCGCGCTGGCCGCGCACGTCGACGGCGCGCTGGTCGATCCGAGCATCGCCAGCGGCGAGCTCGCGCGTCTGCCGCGGTTGGCGCCGCTCGGCTTCGCGCCGATGCGCGACGCGCGCTTCGACTCGCTCGATCCAGAGCTCGCGCTCGCGGAGCTCTCGACCTCCGGTACGACGGGACCGGGGAAGGCGGTGCCCAAGGCACTGCGGCACGTCGATCGCGAGGTCGCCGTGCTCGAGTCCCTGTTCGGTCCGCGGCTAGGCCCGGACGCGTGCGTGTTCGCCACGGTCTCGCACCAGCATCTCTACGGGCTGCTTTTCCGCACGCTCTGGCCGCTCGCGGCCGGCCGGCCGTTCTGCGCGGAGACGTATCTGCACACGGAGGAGCTCTTCCCCCGCATGCGCGAGACCGCGCGCTTCGCACTCGCGACGACGCCCGTGCACCTGCGGCGCATGCGCGCGGACGCCGAGCTCGCGAGCCTCGCGCCGCTCGCGGGCGCGGTGTTCTCGTCGGGCGGGCCGCTCGACGAGACGGTCGCGCGCGAGGTCGCGGAGCGCCTCGGCCAGGCGCCGATCGAGATCTTCGGCTCCACCGAGACGGGCGGAGTGGCCTGGCGCGCGCAGTCACTCGCGGGCGAGAGCGCGCCATGGCGCCCGTTCCCGGGCGTCGAGCTCGAGCTCGCGACCGAGCCCGGAGCCGAGGGCCAGCTGGTGGTACGCTCTCCGTACGCGAGCGTGGGCCTTGCGTCGGCGGAGGGCGACGTGCAGCAGACGCGAATGGGTGACCGCGCCGAGCTCGTCGGCGACGGCTTCTTCCGCCTGCTGGGTCGCGCCGATCGGGTCGTGAAGGTCGGCGAGAAGCGGCTCTCGCTGCCCGAGATGGAGAGCGCCCTGCGCGCGCATCCGTTCGTCGCCGACGCCGCGCTCGTGCCGTTCGAGCTCGCCGGCGACACGCGGGTCGGGGCGGTCGTCGCGCTTGCCGACGCCGGGCAAGCAGCGCTCGAAGCGCAGGGCCGGCGCGCGCTCGGCACGACGCTCGGCGAGCACCTCGCCGCGTACTGGGATCGCGTGCTCCTGCCGCGCGCCTGGCGCTACGTCGCCGACCTCCCGCGCGATGCGCAGGGGAAGACGCCGCACGCGGCGCTGGTCGAGCTGCTCGAGCAAGCCGGCGAGCGCGCGCCCGTGCTCGCGCCGCTCCTGCTCTCCGAGCGGCGCGGCCCGCGCTCGCTCGAGCGCGAGCTGCGCGTGCCCGCGGACCTGTCGTTCCTCGAAGGCCACTTTCCCGGAGAGCCCATCGTCGCGGGCGTCGTGCAGATCCACTGGGTGATGCTCGCCACCGCGGATCTGCTGGGCGCCGCGCCGCGCGTGCGCGCGCTCGAGGGACTGCGCTTCCGCGAGGTGCTCCTGCCCGAGCAGACCTTCCGGCTCTCGCTCGAGCTCTCCGAGGCCCTCGACGTGCTGCGCTTCGAGCTTGCCGCGGGCGAGCGCGTGTTCGCGTCGGGCCGCGCGCGGCTCGACCCCGCGCGAGAGGCCGACTCGTGAAGCCGTGCTTCCTGATCCCGTGCTTTGACCACGGAGAGCCGCTGCGCGGCGTGCTCGAGTCGCTGGCGCTGTACGCACTTCCGTGTCTCGTGGTCGACGACGGAAGCGGGCCGGCGACGCAAGCCGCGCTGGCGCGCATCGAGCGCGAGCTGCCGTTCGTGCGCGTGCACCGGCTCGCCGAGAACCAGGGCAAGGGCGTCGCGCTCTCGGCCGGCTTCCGGATCGCCGCGGCCGACGGCTTCACGCACGCGCTGCACCTCGACGCGGACGGCCAGCACGACGTGGCGTCCGTGCCGAGCTTCCTCGAGGCGATGGCGAAGTACCCGGACGCGCTCATCGTGGGCCTGCCGGTCTTCGACGCGAGCGCGCCGCGGCTGCGGATCTGGTCGCGCCAGCTCTCGCGCGCAGCGGTGTGGATCGCGACGCTCTCTTTCGACATCCACGATCCGCTCTGCGGGATGCGCGGCGTGCCGCTCGACCTGGCGCTGCGGGTGCTGGACGCGGCG
>Ga0210377_10001456_pt1 | contig 21667 bp, 23 predicted proteins | sample PLM4_65_b1redo_FD_155480 | JGI IMG/M metagenome (GOLD analysis project Ga0210377, IMG submission 155480) | Groundwater sediment microbial communities from an aquifer in East River, Colorado, USA - PLM4_65_b1 redo | ecosystem: Environmental > Terrestrial > Soil > Riparian zone | place: USA: East...
CTTGACGATGTCGACCTATTCGTAGAAGCGATCCCGTACGCTGAGACTCGGCTCTACGTGAAGTGCGTCACGCGGAACCGATTCGAGTACCGGCGGATTTATGAAGGCAGCAGGAGCATCGTATCGCAGCGTTCGCAGTAACAAGCACTTCGTCGCTGTCACTCTGCTCCTCGCCCTTGCATTCGCAGCAAGCGCCGCCGCCGCAACGACGCAGCTCATCCTCTCGCGCGACACGCAGCTATCGACGGAGCTCACCGGAGTCGTCGATCTGGCCGTGAATCCCGGTTTCGATGATGGCCGCGTCAGCATCACAGTGGATGGGCAGAAGATCGCGGAAGGCCTCCGCTCCCCTTACCGCCTGACCGTCGATTTCGGACCGTCGCCGATCGAACACAAGATCGGAGTCACGGCGCTCACCTCCGACAAGAAACGCGTGCAGTGGCAAACGACGATCAATCGGGGTTTGCTCCCTCTCACGCTGAAGCTGAATCCGGTCGATCTCGACAATCGCATCTTCGACGCGATGGTCACGTCGCCCAGGACTGATCCGATCGCCTCGGTTGACCTGTGGGAAGCCGGCAAGCTCGTGGCTTCGGTCACCGAACCTCCGTATCGCTTCACGGTTCCGCAGAACATGGTGCAGTCCGGTTTCGTTCAGGTGACTGCAAGGACGAGGTCGGGCGAAGAAGCGGCTGACTTCTGGACCAACTCCGGCGATGTGCACGTGGAGTCGCTGGAAGTGCGAACGGTCCCGATTTTCGTCTCCGTCGTGGATCGCAACGGCGTCACTCTCGACAACGTCGATCGGTCGCTTTTCCGCATTCTCGACAACGGCTCTGAAGCGAAGATCCTCGAGTTCGGCAGGGCGTTCGATCAGCCGATCTCGATCGCGCTGCTGCTCGACGCGTCGGCGAGCATGACTTACATGATGCCGGACGCCACGAAGGCGGCCACGGGATTCGTCGAGCGGACGCTCAAGCAGGGCGATCGCTGCGCCGTGTTCGCGATCCGCCAGGTTCCGCGCCGCGAGATCGAGCTCACTAGCGATCGCGGTGCGGTCGGCAAGGCGCTCACCGCCATCCAGGCGCGCGGTCAGACGGCGCTGTACGACGCGATCAACACCGCGATCCGGGAGCTGCGAAGCGAGAAGAACCGCCGTGCGATCGTCATCCTCACCGACGGTAACGACAACGCGTCGATCGCGTCGTATGAGGACGCGGAGAAAACGGCGCGCGAAGCGGGCATTCCGCTCTACTTCATCGCGTACCAGAATCTCGAGCCCACCGCGCAGCAGGACCTCGACCGGTTGAAGTTCCTCGCCGCCGAGACGGGCGGATTCGTGGCCGAGGCCGCGCAGCACAACCTGGCCGCGAAGTACCGCGAGATCGAGAGAGACCTCCGCGCGCAGTTCGCCATCCTTTACCAGATCAGCGACTTCACGAAACGGAACGAATGGCGCAGAGTGCGCGTCGTGCTGAACTCGCCGAAGCTGATCGCCAGGACGATCGGCGGTTACTTCGCGCCTTGATTCATCCTCGTCTATCCTGAGCGAAGCGAAGGATCTCCGGTGCACCGGCTGCGCCCGTGGATTGACACGCAGCCGGTGCACCGGAGATCCTTCGGCGCTTCGCGCCTCAGGATTGACTCTTGCGTAACGACCCCTTAATCGCGGCCCTCCGCTCCGAAGTCGCGAAAAGCAAGCCGTTTCAAAGACTCCTCGACCCGCAGCGCCGGTACGAGATCGCCGGTGCTGCGGTCGAGGGGCGCGCGCTCATCCTCGCCACGCTGCAGGAGCAGACGCGCTCGCGCGTGGCGATCGTCGTGCCCGGCGACGCGGTCGTCGAAGACTTCGAAGCGGCGCTGCGGCTCTTCCACCCCGATCCGCGAAGCGTCTCCACGTATCCGTCTCCCTCGCTGTCGCCCTACCAGGATGTCGGCGCTGCGCTCGGCGTCACGCGTGACGAGATCCGCGCGCTCGGCATGCTGGCCGACGGCGGAGCGGACGTCGTGATCGTTCCGGTCCGCGCGTTGTTTTCGAAGCTTCCGCCGCCGGATGTGTTCCGCCGCCGGATCGTCGCGCTCGCCGAAGGAGTGGACGTCGAGGTTCACGAGCTGCTGCAGCGGTTTGTCGAGAACGGTTTCGTGCGCACGGATCTCGTCGGCGAGGCGGGCGAGTTCGCGTTCCGCGGAGGCATCCTCGACGTGTTTCCGCCGAACACGACGAAACCCGTGCGCCTGGAGCTCTTCGGCGACACGATCGAGTCGCTCCGCTGGTTCGATGTCGAGACACAGCGGTCAGAAGATCCGGCGGGCGCGATCAGCATCATGCCGATGACCCACTTCCCCGTCACCCGTGAGGTGCGAACGGCGCTCGCGCGGCGCATGTCGCTGGACTTCAACAACCCGATCTACAAACGCGACCTCGCCGAGAAGATCGACCGCCTCAACGAGAACGGATCCTTCCCCGGCGTCGAGCACTATGTCCCCGTCGCCACCGAGACCGTCACGTTCACGTCATACCTCGACGGCTGGACGATCGCGCTCGTCGAGCCGGACCAGATCACGACCACCGTCGCGCGATACGAATCGCTGCTCCGCAACGAGTACGAGGCCGCGGTGGAGAAGGGGCGGGCGGTGTATCCGCCGGAAAAGCTCGTGACCACGGGCGATGAGGTGCTGCGGTTCATCGCCAGCGCAAGGCTCGCGCTCAGCGAGGTACACGTCGCTTCGAAGGAGTTCGAGGAACTGCGCGTTCACGCGCCCCAGGCGGATCGCTATGCGAACCGCCTCCCCGACTTCGCGTCGGATGTGAATCGCGGGCGGGCGGACGGGCGGCGGCAGATCTTCTTCGCCGCGACGAACGGAGGACGGGAGAAGGCGGAGCGGCTGCTGCGAGAGTTCGACGTCCCGTACGTCGATCTGAGTGTGGCGCCGCCGACCTCGGCGGCGCTGGCCGCCGGGGTCGGCGGCCCCACACAGATATCCACCCTCCTCCTCACCTCCGGCAATCTCCCGCGCGGCTTCGCCTTCGACGAGCTCGGCCTGACCCTCTACTCCGAGTGGGACCTGTTCGAGCCGCCGACCTCCACGCGCATCGGCGGCAAGAAGCGCACGACCGAGGCGTTCGTCACCGATCTGCGCGACCTCAAGATCGGGGACTACATCGTTCACGTCGATCACGGCGTCGGCCGCTTCCGCGGTCTGCAGCGCATCCCGTTCGGCGAAACGGAGCGCGAAGTGATGGAGATCGAGTACTCCTCCGGCGGCAAGCTGCTCATGCCGATGGAGACTCTGAATCTCATTCAGAAGTACTCCGGCGGCGGCGGCGACGCCGAGCCGAGGCTCGACAAGCTCGGTGGCACCGCCTGGGCGCGCACGAAAGCCTCGGTCAAAAAGGCCATGCGCGACATGGCGGACGAGCTGCTGAAGCTCTACGCGACGCGGCAGATGGTGCAGGGCCACGCATTCAGCAAGGACTCGCCGTGGCAGTTCGAGTTCGAAGACGCCTTCGAGTTCGACGAGACCGAGGATCAGACGGCGGCCATCGACGACGTCAAGTCGGACATGGAGTCGCGCAAACCGATGGATCGCCTCCTGTGCGGCGACGTCGGTTACGGCAAGACCGAAGTGGCGATGCGCGCCGCATTCAAGGCCGTGATGGATGGCAAGCAGGTGACGATGCTCGCGCCGACGACCATCCTCGCGTACCAGCACTACCGCACGTTCCTCCGCCGCTTCGCGTCGTTCCCCGTCACGATCGAGCTCCTCACGCGCTACTACTCGCCGAAAGAGCAGAAAGAGATCGTGAAGAGACTGGAGACCGGTGAGATCGACGTCATCATCGGAACGCATCGCGTGCTTTCGAAGGACATCAAGTTCAAAGACATCGGCCTGCTCGTCATCGACGAGGAGCAGCGCTTCGGCGTCGCGCAGAAGGAGCGCCTCAAGCAGATGAAGAAGGCGGTCGACGTGCTGTCGATGTCCGCGACGCCGATTCCGCGCACGCTGCACATGTCGCTCGTCGGCATCCGCGACATCTCCGTGATCGAGACGCCGCCGAAGGACCGGCTGGCCATTCAGACCGCGGTCGTGCCGTTCAACGACGAGTTCATTCGCGAGGCCCTTGATTTCGAGATCGGCCGTGGCGGACAGGTGTTCTTCGTCCACAACCGAGTGGAGTCGATCTACGCGATGAAGGAGTACCTGGAGAAGCTCGTGCCGGGGCTGCGCGTGATCGTCGGCCACGGCCAGATGGAGGAGCGGGAGCTCGAGCGCGCGATGCTGGCGTTCATCAATCGCCAGTACGACGTTCTGCTCGCCACGACGATCATCGAGAACGGCATCGACATCCCCGCCTGCAACACGATCCTCATCAATCACGCCGAGCGCTTCGGACTGTCGCAGCTCTACCAGCTCCGCGGACGCGTCGGTCGCAGCGACCGGCTGGCGTTCTGCTACCTCCTCGTGCCGAGCGATCGCGTGCTGGCCTCCGACGCGCGAAAACGCCTCGCGGCAATTCAGGAGTTCTCCGATCTCGGCGCGGGGTTCCGCATCGCCGCGAAGGACCTCGAGATCCGCGGCGCCGGCAACCTCCTCGGCGGCGAACAGTCAGGACAGATCGCCGCCGTCGGATTCGAGATGTACACGAAACTCCTCGACGAGACCATTCGCGAGATGAAGGGCGAACGCATCGAGGAAGAAGTCGAGACCTCGATGAACCTGGGCGTCGACATCTACATCCCGAAGGACTACATCGCGGACGAGAACCTGCGCATGACGTTCTACAAGAAGATCGCGTCCGCCTCGAACGACCAGCGGCTGGACGACATTCGCAACGAGATGCGCGATCGCTTTGGCGCGCTGCCGCCGAACGTCGAGAACCTGCTGCACTTCGTGAAGGTGAAGCGCTACGCGCAGACCCTCGGCGTGGTCTCGATCGTGCGCGAAGGCGCGCGCGGCGTCGTGAAGATGACCCAGCATGCGCGGGTCGATCCGAACAAGCTGCTGGAGCTGATCGGCGAGAATCCGCAGGTGCGCTTCTCGCCGAACGGCGTGCTGTCGTTCCCTCTGACACAGCACGGCCCCGAGGTGATCGGGGCCATCGAGGGCCTGCTGCAGAGAATCGCGGCGTAATAGTGCCCTCTCCCGCGAGCGGGAGAGGGTGGCCGAAGGCCGGGTGAGGGTCGGCCCCTCATCCGCGCTTCGCGCACCTTCTCCCCGCAAGCGGGGAGAAGGCTCTGGTGTCCGTGCTACCCTCTCGCTCCGCATGCGCCGCGTCATCGCGCTGATCCTGCTCGCCGCACTGGCCTGTCAACGCAAACCCTCCATCCCTCCCGATGTGGTTGTGCGCATCGGGGACCGCATGCTCACGCTCGCCGATTACAAACGGTACGTCGAGCGGAACACAGGAACGGACCTGTCGCAGATGACTCCCGAGGTCGCGAGCGCCGTGCTCGATCAGTACGTCGAAGAAGTCGTCCTCGCGGAATACGCGGCCGCGCACGGAGTGGAAGTGCCGGCGGAAAAGATCGCCGCCGCCGTTCGAAATGAAGCCGGATCGACCGTGCTGGAGAAGCGCGACGACATGCGCCGCCAGAAGTTGATCAGCGACATGGCCGCCGAAGTCCAGACGCCGTCAGACGCCGAGGTGAGCGAGTACTACACGCAGCATCCGGGAGAGTTCCTGAGCGGGGAAGAGCTTCACGTCCGTCAGATTCTCGTGCACGACGAAACCCTCGCCGACGAGATCGAGAGCAAACTGAAACGGGGAGCGCGCTTCGAAGATCTGTCCAGCCAGTACTCACTGGCCCCGAATGCCAAGAAGGGCGGCGACATCGGCTACGTCAGCAGAGGCGAGTTGCCGAAGACTTTCGAGGACGAGATCTTCAGCCTCAAACCCGGCGCGGTCAGCAGCGTCATTCGCACCGAGTCGAGCTTTCATATCTTCAAGGTCGACGAGCGCCGTCCACCCGGCCCGATCGACCTGCAGACCGCCGCTCCGGTCATCCGCGAGCGGTTGCGCGAGGAGGCGATCCGCCAGCGAATGGCTCAGACCGTCTCGAAGAGCCGTGCCGAGATGCCGATCGCCGTCCTCACCAAGCGGTTACCGTTCAAATACACCGGCACTCTCCCGAAGTCGGAGAACGAATAAGCCACAGGCGTAACGTGTTGACCGGTTGACACGTAAACGGGTAGCACCCTTATGAAAAAAACACTCATCGCAAGCGTCATCGCAGCGACCGCCAGCGTTCTTTCCGCGGGCCAGCTCGTCGAGGCGATCGTCATCCGCGTCGGTGACCGCATCGTCACCAAAACGCAGTACGACAAGCGGCTGCACGACGTCTACACCGAAATCGAGCAGACGATCCCACCCGCGCAGATCGCCGCGAAGAAGGAGGAGATTCGCAAGAATCTCCCGAACGATCTGATCGCGGAGCTCCTGATCAAGGATCGCGCGGATCGCCTGGGCCTCACCGTCGGCTCGGATGAGCTGAAGGACGCGGTGTCGCGTCTGAAACAGCAATACGGAATCGAGACCGACAAGCAGTTCGAGGAGTCGCTCGAGAAGTCAGGCCTAACGCGCGCCGACATGGAAGCGCGCCTGCGCGACACGCTACTCACGAACAAAGTCTTCGCCCGCGAGCTGCGCAGCCGCGAGGAGCTCAGCGATCGCGAGCTGCGCGAGCGCTACGATCGCGAGAAAGAGCACTATCGCCTTCCAGAGCGTGCGCACCTTCGCGAGATCGTCGTGCCCCGTCCCGAGAATGCATCAGGGATGGACGCCATGCAGAAACGCGTCGATCAGATCGCGGCCGATGCGCGCGTCGCGCCCGACTTCGCCAAGTACGCCTCGGCCGTGCCCGAGTCGGTGACGAAGGAGAAGGGCGGCGACATGGGCGAGGTCGCACGCGGCGAGCTTCTCCCCGATCTCGACAAGGCCGTCTTCAACAGCCAGGCAGGTCTGGTCCTCGGACCGATCGCCACGAAGTCCGGCTGGCACATCCTCAAGGTCGAGTCGCGGCTGCCGTCCGAAGTTCCGGCATTCGAATCGGTGAAGGACAAGCTGCGCAAGGATGTGAGTGACGAGACGTTCCAGCGCGATTACAAGGCGTACATCGAACGCCTGCGCAAGGACGCATTCATTCAGATCAACGAACAGAACGTGCCGACGGCGTAGGTCACCGCCATCAGATCGATGGTTGTGAAGACGGCATCCGTGTATGTCTGCCCAGGTTGTTGGCGTCCCCTGGACGACAGCGGTGACGCACTGGTGTGCTCCAGCTGTCCTGCAACATACCCGATGTCGAACGGCGTTGTGGACTTCTCGGCCGGTCGGTATTACGACCAGTTCCATGAAGAGGATGAGCTAAGTGCTGCGCACATGTGCGGCCTGGACCAGGAGGTCGTCGGTGCGACAACTCGCGCCGCGTATTACCGCCGTTTGATTCGCGACCGTCTGTCGCTCGGACGCGTCCGCGTGCTGGACTGTGGATGCGGAAACGGCCTGACTGTTGAGACGCTGCGCGCCGATGGTCTCGATGCATGGGGAAACGACCTCTCGACGCTGCGAAAATGGCAGTGGCGCGACCGGACAGCGCGCGAGTATCTGGTGGTGGCCGACGGTTCGCGACTGCCGTTCCCCAGCGGGTTTTTCGATTTCATCATTTGCTCTGGCGTGCTCGAGCATGTCGGAGTCGACGAGATTGGAGCGCCATCGTACACGGTGACGCCGCGGCCGAGCAGGGACGAGGAGCGTCGCCGGTTCCTTGCTGAGCTCTTTCGCGTGAGTACGCCGAATGCTTGTCTATTTCTCGACTTTCCGAACGGTGCCTTTCCGATCGATTTCTGGCATGGCGGGGTTCCCGGCGGCGCTCGCATACACCGGTTTGATGAAGGATTCCTGCCGAAGATCGGGTACGTGCGTCGACTGGTGCACCAGTTGTTACCCGGCGCTCGCTTAACACCGCTAAGCCCGGCTGACCGTCTGCAATTCAGGCAAGTGTCTGCGCACTGGTATGGCCGGTTGTTTGCGCCGCTTGTGAGCGGGTTGTTCCATATGATGCGATTTCCCGGCCTGCGATGGTTGGCGGGAACGGCGATCAACCCGTTTCTCGTTGTGGAGGTTCGCCCACATCCAGGTGAGCCGTAGGCCTTCTGCAGAGACGGCGGACGCTCCACCAAGCGTAGAGACAATCATCCACCGAGGTATCCTCGGCGGTCGATGAGCGCGCTCGACGATGCAGTGGCGGCGATTCGCCAACGACGGCCGAAACGCGTCGTCGCGTTCACCGGCGCCGGTGTGTCGGCGGAGAGCGGGATCCCGACGTTCCGCGGCCCGGGCGGCTTGTGGCAGAGCTTCCGGCCGGAGGATCTTGCCACGCCCGAAGCGTTCGCGCGCGATCCGGATGTCGTCTGGCAATGGTACGAGTGGCGCCGCGGCCTCGTGCGCGCCGCGCAGCCGAATGCCGCGCATCGCGCGATCGCGCGGTTGCCGGACGCGATCGTCGTGACCCAGAACGTCGACGGTCTTCACACCCGCGGCGGCTCACGCGATGTCATCGAGCTGCACGGCAGCATCTTTCGCGTTCGCTGCACGCGCGAGCACACCACTCGCGATGCATTCGAGGCGTTTGCGGAGGTTCCTCCGCGCTGCGAATGCGGCGCGCTGCTGCGACCCGATGTGGTGTGGTTCGGAGAGGCGCTGCCGCCAGATGCGTGGGAACGCGCCACTGAAGCGATCCGCCGCGCGGACCTGCTCCTCGTCATCGGAACTTCCGGAGTCGTCTATCCGGCGGCCGGCCTCGTCGCGCTGAGCCGCGGGCTCTCGATCGAAGTCAATCCGGAGGCCAGCGGCATCAGCTCCGCGTGCACGTTCGCGATTCCGATGACGGCGGCCGAAGCGACGCCGCGGATCGTCGAGGAGCTGCTGCGATGACCGAGCTGATCGCGGATCTTCCGCCCGACGATCGTCCGCGCGAGCGCATGTTGCGACACGGCGCGCAGACGCTTTCCAACGCGGAGCTCGTCGCGATCCTCCTCGGCTCCGGGATCCCGGGGAAGAACGCGATCCAGCTCGCGCGCGATCTCCTCTCCGACGGACTGGAGGCGCTCCGGCGCCGCGAAGCGTCGCATCTGGCGAGAGTGGGCGGCGTCGGGCCGGCGAAAGCAGCGCGCGTCGGCGCGGCGTTCGAGCTCGCGAGACGCGTCGCCAACCATTGTGCTGATGATCCTCCCCGCTTCGATCCGGAGATCCTCGGCCGCCAGCTCGTCACCGCCAGCGCAGGGGCGCGGCAGGAACGGCTCGGCGCGGCATTTCTCGACTCGCGGCAGCGCATCATCCGCCAGCGCGAGATTTTCATCGGCACGATCAATACCGCCCTCGTCTCCACGCGCGACATCATCCGCTGCGCCCTCGAAGAGAACGCGGTGGGGATCGTGCTGTACCACAACCATCCGTCCGGCGACCCTTCGCCGTCGGCAGAGGATCTGACGTTCACGCGCCGGGTGATCGATGCACTACGTCTGGTAGAGCTCACGCTCGTCGATCATCTGGTGATTGGCTCGCAAAAGTTCTATTCGATGAGAGATCGGGGCGTGCTGTGAGTTGCGGGGGGCGCTGGGGTGTCGCCGGCTTACGCCGGCTCATCACACCCGCGGCCCGCACGCAACCCCGGGCTGACGCCCGGGGCTACAAACGAACCGATTTCGGGCGGACGCGTTGCGGTGTCGCCGGCTTGTAGCCCCGGGCGTAAGCCCGGGGTTGGCGTGATCCGGCTGCGGATCGAGCCGGCGTAAGCCGGCGACACCGTAGTCGGGAACGTGTGCTGCGGCGTTATCGCGCTACGAGCGCCGGCTTTCGCGACGTGGCCGCGCGCTCGGCGTAGACGGGAGTGAGCCAGTGGTAACGGTCGGGGACTTCGCCCCCGATGTAAGCGAAGTACTCTTTCTGAATCCGCTCGGTGATCGGGCCCCGCTTGCCGAGGCCGATCGTAATGCGATCGATGCTGCGAATCGGCGTGACCTCCGCGGCCGTGCCGGTGAAGAACACTTCGTCCGCGATGTACAGCGCCTCGCGCGGGATCAGCGACTCGCTCACCTCGAGACCGAGGTCGCGCGCGATGCGGATGATGCTGTCGCGCGTGATGCCCGCCAGAATGGATGCGCCGAGCGGCGGCGTGTAGATCTTGCCGTCGCGCACGATGAAGACGTTCTCACCCGAGCCTTCGCTCACGTACCCATCGACGTCGAGCGCGATGCCTTCGGCGTAGCCGTCGATCGCCGCTTCCTGACGGATCAGGATCGAGTTCACGTAGTTGCCGGTCGCCTTCGCGAGCGCCGGGAGCGTGTTCGGCGCCATCCGGTTCCATGAGGAGACGCGGACATCCACGCCGTTCTCGATCGCCTCGACGCCGAGGTACTTGCCCCAGCGCCAGGCGGCGACGACGACGTCGACCGGGCACGCGCCCGGAAACACGCCCAGTGAATAGAAGCCGCGGTAGACGAGCGGACGGAGATAGCAGTCCTGGAATTCGTTCGCCCGGACCGTCTCGAGACACGCCTGCATGAACTCCTCAGGTGTGAACGGGATCTCCATGCGATAGATCTTCGCGCTGTCGTACATGCGGCGCGTGTGTTCCTTCAATCGAAAGATCGCCGGCCCCTGATTCTTCGTCACGTAACAGCGGATACCCTCGAAGAGGCCCGAGCCGTAGTGAATGGCATGTGTGAACACGTGGACCTTCGCGTCGGCGAAGTCGACGAGCTTGCCATTCATCCACACTTTCTTCACTTCTTCGAACGGCATGGAAAGCCTCCTGAGCTGGCGTGGAGCGGGCCGACTCGTTGCTGCGGGGCAGAGATCGACCGAGTATAGGTGCCGCTAATCGGGTCCGTCAATGCTATAAATCTGCCACGGACGCGGCATGCGGGATGAGGCATGCGGCATGAGGAGAAACGCACGCCACTCATGCCTCATGCCTCATGCCTCATGCCCTCCAAGGCAAGAACGTCGTCATCACCGGCGCCTCTTCCGGCATCGGCCGCGCCACGGCGCTGGAGATGGCGAAGCGCGGCGCGCGCCTCGTGCTCGCCGCCCGGCGCGGCGCCGAGCTCGATGATGTGGCGCGTCGCTGCCGCGAGCTCGGCTCCGACTGCGTCCCCGTGATCTCCGACGTGAGCCGGCGCGAAGACTGCGCCCTCCTCATCGAGCGCGCCGGCACGGTCGACGTCCTCGTCAACAACGCCGGGTTCGCGATCTTCGAATCCATCGCCACCGCCCGCCCCGAAGATCTCCGCGGCATGATGGACACCAACTACTTCGGCGCCGTCTGGTGCACGCAGGCCGCGCTGCCACAGATGCTCGAGCGCCGCAGCGGCACCATCGTGAACGTCGCCTCCATCGCGGGGCTGATGGGGTACGCCGGGATGGGCGGGTATTGTGCAACGAAGTTCGCAGTCGTGGGATTCACGGAAGCGTTGCGCGACGAGGTGATCGGCCGCGGGGTTCGAGTCGCGCTCGTGTGTCCGGGAACGACGGAGACCGAGTTCTTCGTGAAAGCGGAACGCACGAAAATGCCGGGGGCTTCGCGACTCATCCCTGCCCTGTCCGCCGAGCGCGTGGCCCGGGCGATCTGCGACGCCGCCGCGGATGGCGGATATCGTCGTATCCTTCCCGCTTCCGCGGCGCTGTACATGCGGATGAAAGAGCTCTTCCCCCGCTTCTCACATCTGTTGATGCAGCGCGTCTCGGCGCTGTTGGAGTGAAATGACGTTTCGTTTCTCGCGATCACCCGTCACCAGTGCGCTTCTGATCGTCATCGCCATCGTGATGGTGTTCGAGTGGTTGAGCGGCGCGCTCGAAAATGAAGAGATCCTCGTGCAGATGGGCGCGACCGTTCACGAACTGTGGCAACGGCATGAGTACTGGCGGCTGATCACCGCGATGTTTCTCCACGGCGGGTGGGTGCACTGGCTCGCCAACTCGTGGGCCCTGTTCCAGCTCGGCTCGTTGTACGAGGTGATGTTCGGATCGGTGCGGTTTCTTTCCTTCTACTTCATCACCGGCCTGTGTGCATCGATTGCCAGCTCGCTCTTCACGCACCAGGCCTCCGTCGGCGCGAGCGGCGCGATCCTCGGTATCCTCGGCGCCTTCATCTTCTCGATCCGACGCTCACCGCAATGGCGTCACGAGCCGTGGACCAGGGGACTGATCTCACAGCTCGTCTTCTGGGCCATGGTCAACCTCGCCCTCGGCTTCAGCGTGAAGGTCATCGACAACGTCGCGCACATTGCCGGCCTCGTCTCGGGGTTGCTCCTCGGACTGATTCCGCATCGCGTGCCGCCGCAACCGCCCTCGGAAAGCGTGATCGACGTGCAGCCGTATCGAAGTTACGGCGCGGAGTGAGCGGTCCACGACTCCGTGTCAGACCTTCTTCAGCACCAGGCGCAGATCCTGAGGTCCGAACAGCCGCGCGTTGATCGCTTCGATCACGCGCCGCAGCTCCGGCGAGCCACTCACCTCGAGCGCCGTCCCCTCGGGGAAGGGATGCACGGATGCGATCTCGTCGATCGCGAAGCCGTGCTCGCGCGCGAGTGTCGTCAGCGCGGCGGGATGCCGCGGAGCGATGTGCGTCGGATCGCGCCAGAATTCCGACGCGCCGACGAGCAGTGACTCGGCATTCGGCGTCTCGATGATGACGAAGCCGCCCGAACGAAGCACGCGCGCTGATTCGCGGAAGAACGCGAACAGCGCGTCGATGGGAAGGTGCTCGACGACGTGAGTCGCGACAATCGTCCCGATCGATCCGCCGGCCACTCCTTCAAAACACTCCGGCACACCGGCCAGCGCGACATCGAAGCCGCGCTGGCGGAGATCGGCGACGGACCGCTCGTTCGTATCGAAACCGCGCGCGGTGATTCCTGCTTCGCGGCACACGGTGAGAAACTCGCCGCGACCGCAGCCCACGTCAATGACCGGTTGCGCCGCGCGCGCGCGATCTGCGTAAGGTCGCATCGCCTCGCGCACCTCGGCTTCGCTTCCGCGGAGGTTGTCCTCGAGGCGGCGGTAGAGGAAATCGGAGCGTTCGCCCGGCGAGGAGGCCGGGCGCTCCACTGTCGGGTTGGTGACGTCGCGGAACCGCGCCGCCACGCTCTCGATCTTCTGGTCGAGGGCGGCCACGAGGCCGTCATTGCGTTTCGCGACCACGGGGATCAGCCTGGCGAGCTCTTCGTCGGCGCGGCGCGTGTCGTCCTGCACGGCGACGAGATCGCCCTTCAGGTCGCGGCGGAGCGCATCGATCTCCGCGCGCATGTCGCGCAGGAGATCGAGAGTGGCCAGATTGAAGTCGCGCTGCTGGTCGAGATAAGGCTGAACGAGCCGCTGCACGATGCGTCGCAGCATCGCGGCGACGGCTCCGGAACCGTATCGGCGATCGCGCGACAACACCTCACGCCACGCATCGGCGTCGCCGGGAGGTCCGTCGGCGAAACGGTCGTCGCTCACTAAGCCTGCGGCTGCTCCGCGGGTTTGGGCTTCGGCTCATCGAGCTTCTCCACGCCGATGGGCACGACCTCGACCTGCAGATGTGCGGTCACTTCGCGATGGAGGCGAACGTCGACGTCGTGGACGCCGAGGCTCTTGATCGCATGCGTGAGCTCGATGCGCCGTTTCTCGACGTGCACGCCCTTCGCTTCGAGCGCGTCGGCGATCTCGTTGGCCGTTACGGAGCCGAAGAGCTGTCCGTTCTCACCCGTGCGCTTCTGCACGACGATCTTCATGCCCTGCACGGAATCCGCAGCCTTCTGCGCCGCCGTTTTCTCGTCCTGGGCGAGGAGAGCCCACTTCTTCTTCTCCTGCTCGATGGACTTCAGATTGCCCGGAGTCGCTTCGCGAGCGAGGTTTTTCGGGATGAGGTAGTTGCGGGCGTACCCTTCTTTCACCGTGACGATGTCGCCGCGAGTACCGAGGCCGCGGATCTCGTCAGTCAGGATGACTTTCATCGGTGTGATCCTTTCGCTTGAAATGTCGGAAATCGAAGAATGAGTCGAACAGACCGGCCACGCTCAACAGCACCGGAGCGATGCCGGTGACGGTCAGGACCGCCAGCAGCAGGTAACCGAACATGACGCCGCCGAAACCGGCGCCCACCGCGGCCAGCAGCGATCGGAAGATCGCCAGACCCTGAAGCAGATAGAGAAACGTGACGACCGCCAGGACGTTCGCGGCGATGGTCTGGAGCAGCCCCGTCGCCAGCGGCGCGAGGCCGCCGATGACAAACGCGAAGAGCAGCCACTCCGGAAGGGAAAGGTTTCGGAACAGGTACACGCCGGCCGGCGGAGCTGCTTCGCGCGTCGCGACGAACTGCCGCCATGCGCGCAGCCGGCCGAACATGACCAGGCTCAAAACGAACACGATGATGACGTGAATCAGTAGAAAGCCCGGCAGGCACGCCGCGCCGATCTCGATCAGCCGCTTCATGGCGCGGATCGCATCGGGTGGAATGCCCGCCTTCTCGTAGACCGTCATGAGCTGCGCGGTCATCTGCTGCGCCTTCGCCACCTGCTCGGCGTACGGAGAGAAACCCGTCGTCGTGCGCACGATCACTTCAGTCGACGAAAGCCCGACCATGCTGATGATCACCGCGATCATCAGCACGCGACCGAACGCTTCGCCCCGAGCCACGAGCGGCAGCACGACCATCGCCGGAACAGCGACGGCGAGCACCACACCGATCAAATAGCTGTAGGCCATCTGCGCGTCCGCGACGGACGTCCCCGGCGCCTGGGCCGAGCCGATCGTCACGAACGCCGCGATTGCGGCACCGAAGACGAGCGCCGCCCATGCCATCCGCCTTCCGTTGCGAGTGCCGCAATGGAAGATCGCCGCCGGAACGAACACGAGCAGCGGCGTGACGAGCATCAGCCCGACGAGCACGCCGTACCCGGCCACACTGCGGACCAACTGTCCGGCCGAGCGGCCGGGCAGCGGAACCGGCTCGTGCTGCAATGACATGTCGGTCACGATCAATCAGTGGCGAAAGGAAGCAGTGCCATGGTGCGCGCGCGCTTGATCGCGTTCTGAAGCTTGCGCTGGTGCAGCGCACACGTTCCGGAGATGCGGCGCGGCAGAATCTTGCCCCGCTCCGGGATGAACTGCTGCAGCATCTTCATGTCTTTGAAGTCGATGTACTCGAGCTTCTCGACACAGAACTTGCAGACGCGCTTGCGGCGATAGAAGAACTTCTTCTTTCCACCCTGCTGCCCGCCCGGCCCGCCGCGCTGGTCGCGCGAACCGCCCTCGGATCTTCTAGGTTGTAGTGCCATGGTGTCTCTCTCCTTGCTCAGGCCCGCGCGCCGGGCTCAACTGTGAGCTCACCGGCCTGTGGCTCGGCAGCCGGCATCGCCGGAGCCGGACGGACGCGCTCCTTCTTCGGATTCCGCTTGGCGAGCTTCTCCGCCCGCTTGTGGTCGAGATCGGTGCGCACGATGATGTGGCGCAGGATCCGATCCACGTTCCTCATGCGGCGATCGAGCTCGGACAGCGAGCCGTCCGTCTCGAAGACGAAGAGGTGGTAATTGCCTTCGTTGAACTTCTGGATGGGATATGCGAGACGGCGGCGGCCCCACGCTTCTTCATTGCGAAGCTGAGCGCCCGCCGTTTCCGCGACGCGCTTGAAGTCGGTGATCAGCGTCGTCGCTTCTTCCTCCGCGACTTGCGGAGAAAGGATGAACAGGACTTCGTATGTCCTCATGTGTCCTCCTTCTGGCCTAGCGGGACCGTCACCTGAGGACTGGTCCAAGGAGCTGGCAGATTGTCGAATGAATGACGACCGGAAACCCGATCGCGGGAGCCGGTGATTCTACGCAAAGCGCTGGCGCGCCGCAAATTATTTCATGGAACCTTCAGCAGGTCGGCCGTCCCGTCCGGCCACGCGGCCAGCGCGGTCACCGACGTGCCGTCCCAGGTGAGCGTGATGCGCGTCCCGTCCGGCTGGAGGATGACGTCCTGATGCTTCCCGTCGGCGGTCGTGCCACTGCTGATCGCCCGCGCCTCGACCGGAGGAGGAGCGATCTTCCCCGCCGCGTCGGGGCAGCGGGGATCGGTGGCGGTAATACGCTCGGCGGCGCGAACGACGGACTTCTCTTTCGGCGCGGGCCACGTTGCGACGAGCGAGACTGAGGTCTTGTAATAGTAGCGGATGCATCCTTGCGGTTCCTCCCTCCGCCCCACCCGCGTCTCACTCGAGAACTGCCACTTGCAGTCCTCCGGCAGCACGCCGTCCGCGGTGGCGCGGCTCTTCGCCTCGGGTGCGGCGAAGATGAGATCCTTCGGGACGAACTCCACCCCGGCAATCTTTACGCCAGCTCCGGCGACGGTCAGGGCGCCGGCGGCATAGATCGCAAGCATGACGACTCTGGCGGCGGTTCTCTGCATGTTCCTTCGACTCTGCAACGCCCAGCCGGTTCTGCCATAATCCGCGCTCGCAGGAGAGAGCGATGATCCCGAATGACCGCCGCCGTTTCCAACGGTTCGCGCTGAGGAACCCGCTCGGAGCACACATAGGCGCCACCACCGCCTCCATCACCGACGCCTCAGAGAAAGGCCTGGGTGTCTCGCATGAGGGAAAACTGCCGAATGTCGGCACCACGTGTCGTCTGATCTTCCAGTCGGCGTTGGGACCGATCACCGTTGACTGCGAGGTCGTGCACACACGACGCGGGAACGCGCCGCGACCCGAGACGAAGAGCGCTTTTCAGAGCGGCTTGCGGCTTGTCGCCGCGGACTTCCAGTCCGAGCAGCGATTTCGCGAGCTGCTGCGCTCGCTCATGGGAAAGCGCAACGGCAACGGCGAGAAGTAGAGGGTGGAGCCGTTGACCGGACTTGAACCGGTGACCTGCTGATTACGAATCAGCTGCTCTACCAACTGAGCTACAACGGCTTACCGCGGCAGGACCTGAAGAACATTGCGGCGCGCGATTGTATTCACGCCCTCGCGCGGTGTCGAGCAGATTCGCGCGCGCCTGGAATGCGCGGCTCTTCGAAGCGGTCCTGCATGCTACGATTTCGCCGCTGGCGCCCTTAGCTCAACTGGACAGAGCATCAGACTTCGGATCTGAGGGTTGGGGGTTCGAATCCCTCAGGGCGCGCCAATCTCTACCGCTGATGTCGGCCGTACGGCAGTCAGTTGCGGCCGGCTTCTGTGTTGCTGAGCCCTGGTCAGCATGCGCAGACGCACACGCCGTCAAAATCGAAACCATGAGAGCGAAAACGAGCGCGATGTATCACAAGACGTCACTCTGCTTCGACTGCTCCCAGTTACGTCGGGCGAAGTTCGCCACGTGTCCGGACTGCGGGAAGACGCGACGATGCCGCGGCGGGATTTCGCAAACCTGCTGAACGGCGCGAACTCGCGATGTCGGCCATGCCAGGGCCGAGTGAACGGGCGGAGGCTATTGCACGATCACCCGCACGATCAGACGGGCCGTTTCGTTCGACGGTGACGGGGCCCAGAAAGCAGCCGGAGCTCTTGACATTTATGATACGTGACGTATACTGACATGTGAAGACCACGCAGCACTTCGAAGACCAGATCAAGCGCCGCAACTTGAAGCGCGAGTGGTGCGAGAAGGTCGCGCGGTCGCCGAAGTTCTCAGAGAAGACCGCCACCGGCCGCACGAAGTGCTGGGGATGGGTTCCTGAGATTGGACACACGCTCCGCGTTGTTATCCTCGAAGACGGCGAAACCCTGCACACGGCGATGATCGACTCAGGGGAAGACGGGAGATACAAACCATGAGAATCGCTTACGACAAAGAATCACACGGACTGGTCGTCGAGTTCGGCGGCGGGAAGTCGTACGCGACGTCGCGCGAAGTTGCACCTGGCGTCGTGGTCGACTTCGATCCTGAGGATCAGCCGATCGCGCTCGAGCTCGAGGACGTGCGAGGCATTCTCGATGAGAAAGACATCGAGGCCATCACGGCACCGACGATCGCGCGCGGCGCAGACTTGGCGAAGTTTCGCGCGCAACTCGGACTGACGCAGGACCGGCTCGCCGAGATTCTCGAGGTGCCACGGAACACGATCGCGCGATGGGAGCGCGACGAGCTCACGATCGAAAAGAGTCGCATGCTCGCTCTCGCCCTAGCGGCGATCGCCGGCGCATCCCGTGATCCCGCCGATCCGCGGCGTCGGAATGTTCGGGCTTCTGCGGTCGCTGCGACGACTCGGCACCGCGATTCCCCTTACCGCCACCATAGCGGGAAAACGCAGGCCGGGTACCGCGACTCGGTGACCGCCCAATTTGTGACGAGCGATCAGGCGGCGAAACATTCGAAGACTGTGGAGCGCGGCAAGCCGGCGAAGAAGAAGTGAACGACGCGTGTGCAGACGTCTGTACAGGACCAGACCTAATCTGGCTCCCAAACCCTGGGATCTGAGGGTTGGGGGTTCGAATCCCTCAGGGCGCGCCAACTTTCCGGGTAGGGATTTACCCTTCCTCGTCACACCTGTCTGAAGGGCTCCTCTCTCTCCTCCCTTCTTCATCAAACTTTTGCGCATGAACCCTGAGCACACCATGCGCGTCAAAGGACGCGTGGTCACGTGTACGTGCGGCTACTCCGTCGCGTTTCCCGAGAACGTGGAGCGGTCGGTGGCAGCCGCCGTGGCCCACAAGCATCTCGAGAGCATGCAGGCGCCGCTGATCAAGTCCGTCCAGAGTGGCAAGCAGTCTGGCGACTGACGCCGTCTCAGCGGACCATTGGGTCGTGCACGTGCTCGCGCGGCGAAGCCACGCTCCGGCGGAGCAGGGCCGAGGCGATGCGCTCCTGCGCTGATTCGTTGCGGCGGTAGTAGACCACCAGTCCGTACTCGAACTGGCGGAACTCGCGATCGGGAAGCCATTCGACGCGGTCGAGAATGTCGATCAGGTTCTTTTTCGCCGCAGTGCGCATCGGCACGATGAAGAGCGACGTCTGTGCCACCTCGCGTCGCGAGCGTGAGCCTTGTCACGTTTTCCGACGCGATGTTACAGTCGCCCCGCTTGTCCAGATCGGAACGCGTCGCGCTCGCCGCGGCGTTCGCCGTTTCGGTTCTCCTCCGCGGCGTCGCGTTCTTCCGTTACCGGTTCGACTCGGACGAGCCTCAGCACCTGCATGTCGCCTGGGGCTGGACCGCCGGACTCGTTCAGTACCGCGACATCTTCGACAACCACAGCCCCTTGTTTCACCTCGCGACGGCGCCGCTCCTCGCGCTAGCCGGCGAACGGCCGGACATCCTCGTCACCATGCGCGCGCCGATGCTCGTGCTGTGGGCCGCCGTCCTGGCGTGCACTCTCGTCGTGGGCCTGCGTCTCTTCGACACGCGAGTGGCCGCGACGGCGGTGGTCCTGCTCAGCCTCTTCCCCGCGTTTTTTCTGAAGAGTCTCGAGTACCGCAACGACAACCTCTGGAACGCGCTGTGGATGCTGTCGGTCGTCGTTCTGACCGGTGGCCCGGTCACGCCGCTGCGGTTCTTCCTCATGGGGCTCCTGCTCGGCGCGGCCGCGGCCGCGTCGCTCAAGACGGTCGTCCTCGTGATCACGCTGCTCATCTGCGCAGTGGCGACGCGCCTCTTCTGCGGAGGCGACGTTCCGCTTCGTCGCTGGATCGCGGCGGTCGCGGCGGCCGCCGCCGGTCTGGCGATCATTCCGGCCGCGATCGCGCTCGTGTTCGTCCGCCTCGGCGCCTGGCCATCACTGGTCTACTGCCTGTTCACGTTCTTCACGACCATGTCGATGCACCCGCACGACGTGATTGCGAGAGCGATCTATCCATTCGCGATCGCTGTGGTTCTCTACATCGCGTATCGCGTGAGCCGTGACACGACGTATGACCTGCCGCGGCGCTGGCGCTTCTTCTTCCGCCTGTTCTTTGCAGTGTTCACCGTCAACGTCGGCTGCTGGTGGGTGCTCGTCTCACCGCGCGATTTCCTGACCGTCATGCCGATCGGCGCGCTCATCTTCACGGCCGCGCTCCAGCGGTGGCGACTCCCCCATGTGTCGTTCGTCACGCTGTTCCTCGCAGTGGCACTGACCTTCGCAGGATTCGTGGTGTATTACGCGGAGGGCTTCGCCAACCGCACCGCGTGGCACGTCACGATGATGCGCCAGGCGCTCGGGTTGACGCGGCCGGGAGAACCGCTGATGGACTACAAAGGCGAGACGGTCTACCGGCACCGTCCGTTCTACTTCATCCTCGAGGTGATCACGCGCGAGCAGATGCTCCGAGGTCTGATCCCCGACACGGTCGAGCGCGACGTGATCGCCGCGCGTTGCCACGTCGCACAGGCTGACGGCCCGTTCTGGCCTCCGCGCGCGCGCCGCTTCCTCAACGCGAACTTCCTCGACATGGGCCGTCTGCGCGCGTCGGGACAGTGGCTCACGATGGACGGTGGCTTCACCATTGCTGTTCCCGGTGAATACGTGATCGTCGAATACGATGGCGAGGCTCATGGCGAGCTCGACGGAACGCCGTATCGCGGCGCGCGCTACCTCGCGCCGGGACCTCATCGGTTCGTCGACACCGTCGGGCCGCGGCGTCTGGCCGCCCTCTGGGCGCCGGCGTGGAATCGCGGCTACTCGCCGTTCGATTTAAAGGATCGGGACTTCTGATGCCGCCGAATGTACCGACCTCACGCGTGCTCGTGCTTGCACCTCACCCGGACGATGAGGCGATCGGTGCGGGCGGCCTGATCCAGCGCGTCAAAGCGCGAGGCGGCGATGTCCGAGTCGTCTTCATCACCGCGGGCGAGAGCAATCCCTGGCCGCAGCGTTACGTGAACTGGCGATGGAGAATCACGCCGGCACAGCGCGCGGAATGGGGACGCATGCGCTGCAGCGAAGCCAGCGCCTCCCTCGCCGTCCTCGGCCTCGGTCCCGAATGCCCCGTCTTTCTCGGATATCCCGACCAGCAGATCGCCGAGATGGCGCGTCGTGGCGACCAGAGCATCGCGGACGCTCTCCGCATGATCCTGCGCGATTACCAGCCAACACTCCTCGTCACGCCGTCAGCGCAGGACCTTCATGCGGATCATCGCGCAGTCGCGTACTTCGCACACCAGGCCGTGCGCGGACTCGGCGACACCGCGCCGGAGATCGTCACCTACGTCGTCCATGGCGAAGGCGCGCCGTCGCGACTCCACTTCTCGCTCGATCTCAACGAACGCGAGCAGCGGAAGAAACGCGGCGCGATCGAGTGTCACCGCTCGCAGCTCCACCTCAGCCGCGGACGTTTTCTCGCCTTCGCCCGGGCGACGGAAGAATTCTTCGATTCGGAATTCGATCTCGTGTGCACCGAGTCGCGGACGCGAGTACGCGTCGGCGCCCTGCGTCACTCCTGCCTCGTCCTCTTCGGTCGCGCAGCGCGCGAGCAGAGACAGAGGGACGAGCGGCTGGGGAGGACGGAGCCGGAACCGCATGCGCGATAAGAGCTCTCAGCTCTCAGCTCTCAGCTCTTGGGAAACCTCGGACCCCAGGAGCTAAGAGCTAAGAGCTGAGAGCTAAGAGCTGAGAGCCAGGTGCCGCGCGCGATAGGAGCTCTCAGCTCTCAGCTCTCAGCTCTTAGGAACCTCGGACCCTGAGAGCTAAGAGCTAAGAGCTAAGAGCTAAGAGCTGAGAGCCAGGTGCCGCGC
>Ga0210377_10001457_pt1 | contig 21665 bp, 18 predicted proteins | sample PLM4_65_b1redo_FD_155480 | JGI IMG/M metagenome (GOLD analysis project Ga0210377, IMG submission 155480) | Groundwater sediment microbial communities from an aquifer in East River, Colorado, USA - PLM4_65_b1 redo | ecosystem: Environmental > Terrestrial > Soil > Riparian zone | place: USA: East...
CCCCGGGAATCCCCCACGCGCGGGCGGCTTACACGGCCGGATTTCGACGCGTGTGCTCCCGCGATCGGTCCCGCTGTCCTCTCCAGAAAGCCCTTGGTGCTGCCGTCATAGGGTAGCCGAGCAACCCGGAGGGTGCAAGCTCTCGGACCCAAACGGCCAGAGTGCCGACCCTTGGCCACCCGGACCTGGCTTCGGCGACCCGGGGGGAGACGATTGGTGCAGAGTTCGCCTCGCGTTGCCTGTCTTCACCTGGCGTCTTGTTAGCGTTAACGTTACGTCCCCCACACAAAGTTCTCGATCTCGCAAAAGCCCCTTGACAGGAATTACCCCTGACGACCAGATTATGCTCAGGGAGAAGGAACGATTGCCGGCTTGGACATCTCAGGTGAAAGGAGCGAGATAGTCCGCAATTGTCGTGGCGTGATAAACAATGGTGGAGGGGGCAAGGAGGTTTCGCATGCGCGGGCTTATGCTCGAGGCCAAGTGGGAACCGAAATCCGGATACGCTGTCAGTGACTTCGAGAAGAAGACGGGAAAGGCGATCACCGGGAATAGCGTCTGGAAGTCGCCCAGTCTGGCGGTGCGCGACGTCGCGGTCCCCAAGATCGGGCCCAAGGATGTGTTGCTCAAAGTCAAGGCCTGCGGGGTCTGCGGATCGGACATTCACTTCTACGAGACCGATGCTCAGGGGTACGTGATGTATCCCGGCCTGACCAAGTTCCCCTGTATCACGGGGCACGAATTCTCGGCCGTGGTGCAGGAGGTGGGGAGCGAGGTCCACGACCTGAAAGAGGGCGACATGGTCACGGCCGAGGAGATGATTTGGTGCGGCGAGTGCAAACCGTGCCGCGCCGGCTTCTTCAACCATTGCAGCAACCTGGAAGAGATCGGATTCACCATCAACGGGGCCTTCGCCGAGTACCTCGCCATCGGCAGCAAGTACTGCTGGAAGCTGGACGCGCTACTGCAGCGGTACCCGGATCCCGACACCGTGTACGAGCTGGGAGCCACCGTGGAGCCGACGTCGGTCTCCTACAACGCCATCTTCATCCGGGCGGGCGGCTTCAAGCCCGGGGCCTATACCACGGTGTACGGCGGTGGGCCCATCGGCCTGACCGCCATGGCTCTGCTGAAGGCGGCCGGCGCGTCCAAGGTCATCGCCTTCGAGACGGTGGAAGAGCGGCGCAAGCTCTGTACGCTCATGGGCGCCGATCACGTATTCGATCCCGTGGCCCTGGTGAAGCAGGGGATCCCTCCGGCCCAGGTGGTCATGGAGCTGACCCACGGCGAGGGCGCCGAGTTCCAGTTTGAGGCGGCGGGCGCCCCAGCCCTGACGATTCCCGAGATGGAGAAGTCTCTGGCCGTCAACGGCAAGATCGTCCAGGTCGGCCGGGCGGCGGAGCGCGTGCCCATGTACCTGGAGGCGTTCCAGGTCCGCCGCTCGCAGTTCTTCGGATCCCAGGGCCACTCCGGCGACGAGATCTTCCCCAACGTCATCCGGCTGATGGCCAGTGGCGCCATTGACAACCGCAAGATGATCACCGCCTGCTACACGCTCGATCAGGCGGTGGAGGCCATCAAGCGGTCGGGCAGCCGCACCGACGGGAAGATCATGGTGAAGCCGAGTTAACCCCGAGCGGGAACTATTCACCGCCAAGGCGCCGAGGTTCGGCATCCTCAACGATCTTGGCGTCTTGGCGGCTTCTTTTCCAAAGGAGGCGAACTTCATGGGTACCTGGACCATACCGCCGAAGGGCGGTCACATGGATTCACCCACGCAGATCTATCTTCAGAACATGACCTGGAAGCAGGTCGCGGAACGCCTGGAGCAGAATGACATCATCATCGTCCCGGTGGGCTCCACGGAGGCGCACGGTCCCCATGCCTGCCTGGGCGAGGACACTTTTCTCGTGAGCCGCATGGCCGAGGCGGTGGCCCAGAAGACCGGGTGCACTGTGGCCCAACCCGTCTGGTATGGGTCTCACCCCTACCACCACATGGGGATGCCGGGAACGATCATCGTTCCCGAGGAGATTTTCTGCGGCCAGCTCAAGGCCATCATGGCGGGCCTGTGGAACATGGGCTTCCGAAAGCAGATCCTGTTGAACGGCCACGGGCAGGAGTACGTCATCCCGACCGCCATGCACCAGTTCGCCAAGACCTTCCAGGTCCCGGGCATCTTCATCAACCTCAACTGGTATCACGCCATCCAGGATCACTTCAAATCCGTCAAGGACGGCGGTCCGTACGAGACCCCGTTCATTCACGCCGACGAGGTCGAGACATCCTGGTCGCTCGCCCTCTTCCCCGAGTACATGCACATGGAGGACGTGGTGGACACGGTCCCCCGCGGGTATCTCCCCGAGGGACACATCGACAAGGCGGGCAACCTTCTTCACCGGCCCATCGCCTGGTACGGGCAAGTCGGCTGCGGCCCCATGGAGACCGCTGCCTACAAGCCCGGCGTGGTGGGGAAAGCCAGTGCGGCCAAAGCCGAGAAGGCCATCCCGGGGGTGATCGCCCTTCTGGATTACATGGTGAAGCTGCACGATGACATCCGGAAGGTGTTCCCGCCTGGGAAGCTCCCGCCCATCGAGGAAGTCACCACGCGTCCTAAGGAAGAGATCGAGGCCGTGTTGAAGGGTCCGCTCGTACCGGGCGGACGGAGCATCTACAGCTTGCACTGGCCGTTCTAAAGGTTGCGGCCAAGGCCGGGGGTGCGTCCCCCGGCCTTGGCCTATGGGGGTGCGATGAGCTTCTCGATTGTGGTGACCACCGCGGAGAGCCGGTTCTCGGCCGTGGCTTTCCGGGGAGACCTAGCCGATAATCTTGCACGGGTGAAACGGCTCGGCTACCAGGGTGTAGAGCTGTCGTTCCGGGATCCGAAGACCGTTGACGTGGCGGGTCTGCGGGTCATCCTGGAAAAGAACGAGTTGCCGGTGGTGGCCCTCGCCACCGGGCGGGCATGGGGAGAAGAGGGGTTGAGTTTCACTGACCGCGACCCCGCAGTCCGGCGGCAGACATCGGTACGCGTGGCCGAGTATCTCGACCTCGCGCACACCCTGAATGCCATAGTCATCCTCGGGCTCATCCGGGGACGCATCCCGGACGGCGTGAAGCCCGCCATGGCCCGCCGCTGGGCTCGCGATGCGATCCGGCGGGCCGCCGACAAAGGCGCGCGCGATGGCATCCGCCTCGTGATCGAACCGATCAACCGGTATGAAACGAACTTCCTCCATGACATCGACGAGACGCTGGCCTTCCTCGGGGAGGTGAATCGCGAAAACGTCGGGATTCTCGCCGACACCTTCCACATGAACATCGAGGACGCATCCATCTCCGGCAGCCTGCGGCGCGCAGGCCGGTCCCTCTTCCACGTCCACGTGGCCGACAGCAATCGCTGGGCCCCTGGCTGCGGCCACCTGGACTTCAGCGAGGTCCTGGGCACGCTCCGGGCGATGCGCTATCCCGGATACGTCTCGGTGGAGTGCCTGCCTAAACCCGACCCCGAAAGCTGCCCGCGCATCGCCATCGCCACACTCCGCAAGGCGGCGGCAGCCACCGGTCGGAAGAATTAGTCGTCCAGCCTGTCAGCCGTGGGCTTCTCTTTGCTGAATCTCCGAAATATTCGAACGCCGCCGCCCTCCCCTACCCCGGTCGCATTTTGATGAACTGGATCATGAGCCACCAGCCTGCCCGCTTCGGCCCGGCCAGCCGCGCCAGGAAGTCCATGACAATCTCCTTCCAGCGGGCTTTGCCCATATCGATGAGGAGTTCCCACTTGCAAATAGGGGAGCGCATCCAGATTTTCTCGACTGGATGCGCGGCCAACATCTGGCGCATTTCCCGGTGGGTATAGGCCTTGGTGCCTATGCTTTCCTGATGATGCCAGAGCAAATCCTTCGCGGAGCGCCACGGCTGGCCCTTGAGCAGACCCAACCGGACCCACAGCAAGAACACCTGCAGAGAATGGCGGTGGTACACCATGATCTTCCCCACACCGCCCGGTTTGAGCACCCGGACAATTTCGGCCAGCGCCCGCTCAGTGTTGGGAGAGTGATGAATGACTCCCCAGGAGTACACGACGTCAAAGGTGTTGTCGAGATAAGGTAAGGCCTCGGCATCGGCCGTGCTCACCTCTGCGGCCTTGAGACCGCAAAGATCGAGGCGGCGCCGAGTGTGCTGCACGCCTTCCGGTGTCAGGTCAACCCCATAGGCCTCTGCTCCAGCCCGCACCCACTGGAGAAAATCGGTGCCCATGCCTACGCCCACCTCGAGCACTTTCTGTCCGTGATGGCGTGTGAATTGGGCAAACCCCATGATCTCCGGCTCCATCAGGTTGCGATAGGCTTCGATCTGATCATAATACTCGCGCGTTGAGGGCTCGGCCTTTCCGTTGGCCGTCGTGCTGCCACACGGTGCGTCGCTCCAGAAGTCGCGCACCTGCTGTTTGAGGGTCTCAACCGTATCGCGAGCCATAAGCGAATCCAGATGACAGGAATCTTTGCTTTGGCCGCCTGCCAGTGAGGCGCCCGCGGGTCCGGGGGACGCTCAGGCGACTCCCGGGCAGATGATATTCTCCTCCGTCCGCACCAGTCCGATGTTCAACCCGCGTCGTTCGCCGGGCGGCGTTCCCCGTTCCGGCCGTCGATCCCGGGTGACTTTCTGGAGACGAAAAGATTGTTAAGCCCCAGTTGGAGGCGCTTCCATCTCACCAGCGAGAACCCCGCCCGAGTGAAGACCTCGGGAGCGGTAGATGGCTTGAGGCCTTGATGCTCCTCGACGGCCATGCAATGGAACAGCTTCAGCCGGATGGAAACGGCCAAGATCACATCTACCACAGGCGCCGCGACCGTGGCCATTGCCAGGCCGTCCGGGACCAGAAGGTCTTCGCGCGTCCGGGCGCACTCCTCAATGCGTTCTCTCGCCACGTGCTCCAGAACGGCCAGCATCACAATGACGACAAACTGCTCGCCATCAGGCCTGTCCTGGGGGAAGGCGCCGGGAACAAGCCTGAACCGCGACCCCTCGACGGCCTGATCGAGCAGCGGATCCACGCCCACCCCATGGGCACGCCGGTCCCCCGGGCACCTGAAGAGCCTGTCGTCGAAGCAGCCGACCTCAAGCACCCGGGCACCTTCGGGGACCCTGGGGATTGCCTGGGAAACTCGCCAGCGCTGGAGCAGCCGATCGATGCGATTCATCGAATGTCAGTCCGTCCACGGGCGATGGCCGGCATCGCGAACTGCGAAACCCAGGGGAAGAATCGCAAGGTGCTATCGGTCTGGGACGACCCGGAGGCCGCCCAGGAACCCCTCACGTCCCGTGGTCCCGAACTGAGCCCAAATACTTCACCGCCAAGCCCGCAAAGATCGCAAAGAGTCGCCAGCTCTCATCAAGTCAGAGGGGCTGATGGATCGAAATCTTCCGAACCGTATCTCTGAGTTCTCTTGTGCCAGGGCTTTGAATATGGGGAGTTTCTTTGCGTCCTTTGCGTGCTTTGCGGTTGAACTGCACTATTCGGGCTGAGGGAATCGTGACTCAGCGCCGGCACCGGTGTCAAGGGGAATGGTCCCGGAGCGGCCGGTGCTCGGCGCGCGTCAGCGAGCGACCCACCGCCGGGGCAGAGCGGTGCCGAGGCCGATCCCGATCAGGCCGAGGCCGGCGAGCGTGAACATCACCTCATACCACCCCGCGTCCACCAGCCGTCCGAACACCGCGGTCCCGGTCGCGATGCCCGCGAAGAGGGTGAAGGCGAACAGCGAGAAGGCCTTGCCGCGCGCGGTCGGGCTGATCTCCGTGCCCCGGAGCTGGAGCGTGGTGTGAAGGCCCACGAAGCCCAGGCCCAGGGCGAGCATGCTCGCCGCGAAGGCCGGCCAGGGCCAGCGCGGGATGAGGAGGAGGTAGGCGCCGCCCATCAGTGCGCCTCCCAGCCCCGCGAGCACGTTCTCGGAGCACCGGCGGCGGATGGCCGCCATCAGGACGCCCCCCGTCATGGTGCCTACCCCGAAGAGGGCGATGAGCAGGCCCACGCTGAGCTGGTCCAGCCCGTGGCGCTCGGTGGCAAAGGCTCCCAGGTAGGTCACCCCGCCCCACAGCAGAAAGCCCTCGAGGGAGACGGCGAGATACACGAGCTGGGCGCGCCGGTCCCGGAGGAAGTCGACGAAGCGGGCGGCGCGCGCGGGGGCCTCCCGGCCCGCCTCCGGCCCCGGGGTGTCGAGCCGCCACATGAGGCCGACCGGGACCAGCGCGAGGAACCCGTAGCCCAGGAGCATGAGCCGCCACGAAACCAGGTAGGCGACGGCGCCGCCGATTGAGGCAGAGAAGGCCAGGGCCGCCGAGGTGACGACGGAGAACCGGCCGATCACGATCTGGCGCCGGTCATATTCGACCGTATCGCCGATGTACACCAGGGTGAGCGGGATCACAGCGCCGGCGAAGGCTCCCGCCAGGAGGCGGGCGCCGATGAACTGCCACGTGGTGACCGAGAGGGCGGAGAGCACGGTGCAGACGCTGAACCCGACCCCCGCCGCGCGCACCACCGCAATCCGGCTCAGCCGGTCCGAGAGCGGGCCGTAGACGAGTTGCCCCGTACCATAGGCCAACGCATAGGTCGTCATGGCGAGCCCGACGGTGCCCGGCGTGGAACCGAGGGAGAGAGAAATGGACGGCAGCACCGGCGCCAGGATCCGCAGATCCACAGACACCAGGAAGGCCAGGGTGAAGAGCAGGACGAGAGGCGTTAAGTGAACCGCAGATCCATTGGGAGCGTTCGCGTTGCAAACTCGTCGGGACTTCAAGTCACCCCCAGCTCCCGCCCCACCTTTGCGAACTTCTCCAGGGCGAAGTCGATGTCGGCGTCCTCCAGCGCCGCCGACATCTGGACGCGCACGCGCGCCGCGCCCTTCGGCACGACGGGGTACGAGAAGCCGACCACGTAGACGCCCTCCCCAAGCATCCGCTCGGATAGACGCGCCGCCAGGTGGGCGTCCCCCAACATTACAGGGATTATGGGATGCTCGCCCGGCGTGATGCGAAAGCCGCTCCGCACCATGCCCTCGCGGAAGCGGCGCGTGTTCCGCGTGAGGCGCGCCCGCAGGTCCGGCCGGGACGCCACCAGTTCCAGGGCCTTCAGAGAGGTGGCCGCGACGACGGGCGCAAGGGTGTTCGAAAAAAGGTACGGGCGGGAACGCTGGCGCAGATAGGCGATGATCTCCTGCCGTCCCGCGGTGTACCCACCCGAGGCGCCGCCCAGGGCCTTGCCGAAAGTCCCGGTCAGGATGTCCACCCGCCCCATCACTCCGCAATATTCGTGCGTCCCGCGCCCGTTCGCACCCAGAAAGCCGACGGCGTGCGAGTCGTCCACCATCACCAGCGCCCCATGCTTCTCGGCCAGTTCGCAAATCCCGGCCAGGTTCGCGATCGTGCCATCCATGGAGAAAACGCCGTCGGTGGCCACGAGCCGGAAGCGGAGGCCCCCGGCCTCCCGGAGCTGCGCTTCCAGGTCGGCCATGTCGTTGTTCTTGTAGCGGAAGCGCTGCGCCTTGCTGAGCCGGATCCCGTCAATGATGCTGGCATGGTTCAGCTCATCGCTGATGACCGCATCCTCTTCCGTGAGGAGCGTCTCGAAGAGCCCGCCGTTGGCATCGAAGCACGAGGAGTACAGGATGGCATCGTCCACGCCGAGGAAGTCGGCGACGCGGCGCTCCAGTTCCTTGTGCAGTGTCTGGGTACCGCAGATGAAGCGCACGGAGGAGAGGCCATACCCCCACCGGGCGAGGGCGGCCTGCGCCTCCGCGACCACCTCGGGGTCCCCGGAGAGGCCGAGGTAGTTGTTGGCGCAGAGGTTCAGGACCTTCCGGCCGTCCTGCAGGACGATGTGGGCGCCCTGCGGCGAGGCGATGAGCCGTTCGTCCTTGAACAGCCCGGCGGCGCGGATCTCCTCGAGCTGTCGTGCCAGGTGCTCGCGCACAGGGTCAAACATGGAGGATCCCCATCTGTGCGGAAGGTCGGCGATACTCCCGCGTGGGCGCGGAAAACGCCCCACCCTTGCGGGGGTCGTCAAACCCTCCCGTTACAACCACTCCAGGAGCACCTTCCCGCAGCTCCCCGCCTGCATGACGTCGAAAGCCTCCCGGAACTTCTCGACAGGGAAACGGTGCGTCAGGACCGGCGTCACGTCCAGGCCGCTCTGCAGCATCATGGTCATCTTGTACCACGTCTCGTACATCTCACGCCCGTAGATGCCCTTGAGGATGAGGCCCTTGAAGATGACGTCGTCCCAGTTGATCGCGGTGTCGCCGGGGAGGATGCCGAGGAGGGCGATGCGCCCGCCGTGGGCCATGTTCGCCAGCATGTCGCCGAGGGCGGCGGGGCTGCCGGACATCTCCATCCCCACGTCGAAGCCTTCGTGCATCCCCAACGCCCGCTGGACTTCCGGCAATTGCTCGCGGCGGACATCGACGACGCGCGTGGCGCCCAGTTGCCTCGCGAGGTCCAGCCGGTAGGAATTGAGGTCCGTGACGACGATATGGCGCGCCCCCACGTGGCGGGCGATGGCGGCGGCCATGCAGCCGATCGGTCCGGCGCCAGTGATCAGGATGTCCTCGCCCACGAGGTCGAAGGAGAGGGCGGTGTGGGTGGCGTTGCCGAGGGGGTCGAAGTAGGCGAGGAGCTCCATGGGGATGGTGGGCACCGCGCCCCACACATTGGCGGCGGGGATGCACAGGTACTCGGCGAAGGCTCCCGGCCGGTTCACGCCCACGCCGGCCGTGTGCGCGCAGAGATGCCGCCGCCCCGCCAGGCAATTCCGGCAGAGCCCGCACACGATGTGCCCCTCGCCGCTGACCACATCCCCGGGCTTGAAGCTCCGCACGTTGCTCCCGACGGCCGCCACGGTCCCCGCGAATTCATGGCCGATCACGAGTGGGGTGTGGATCGTCCGTCGCGCCCAGTCGTTCCAATCGTAGATGTGGGCATCGGTGCCGCAGATCGCCGTCTTGTGGACCCGGATGAGGACGTCGTTGATCCCCGGCTCCGGGACGGGGACCTCTTCCAGCCAGAGCCCCGGCTCCGGCCGCGCCTTGACGATCGCGCGCATGCTCGCCATGCGTTGAGCCTCCCGAGGGTTACCGTCGCAGCAGGTCCGGCCGCTTGCCGCGGATCCCGTGTGCCACCTGACGGGGAGTTGCCGTCGGCCTTGAGCGGGCCGGAGGACGCGGAAGAGCGCCGCACTCCCTTTGGGGGTTCCGCATTGGCAGGAGCATGGCTCAGCGCGGGCGCCGGTGTCAAGGAGAATGGCCCTTATAGGCGAACGCATAGGCCGTCATGGCGAGGCCGACGGTGCCCGCCGTAGAGCCGAGCAACTCCGAGATACACGGCAGCACCGGCGGCAGGATGCGCAGGTCCACGGAGACCAGGAAGGCCAGGGTAAAGAGCAGGACGAGGGGGGTCACGGGACCAGAAGGTAAGCCCAGGGATGCGTCGGTGATCGGGATGCACTTTGGCCGGAGCACTGGCGCTGGAAGGGGCCCGGCGGAGCCCCTGAATCCCCTTGGCACGACTAGAGCCTGGCTGAGCCCAAAAATCTCACCGCCAAGACCGCAAAGATCGCAAAGACTCGCCAACTCTCATCAAGCCAGGATGGCATCCGGACCAAAACCTTTCGGGTCGTTCCCCCGATCTCCTCCGAGCCAGTCCTTTGACTACAGCAGGTTCCTTTGCGGACTTTGCGCGCTTTGCGGTTGAACTGCTGTATTCGGGCTGAGAGGGGGAAGCTGTGTGAAGCCAGGAGATTATCCCCCGGGCGGCGGGGAGGTCTTCGGGAGAAGCCGGGAAATGATGACGAGCAGGACAACCACCACCATGGCCAGCACCGCCCACAGGAGGACGCTGCTGCTCCCCATCAACGGCACCCGTTCCGGCCACCCGGACTTTGTGAGCCCCTCTTCGGCCCCCAACGATGCCACAACCCTATCTGCTGACAGGACCTGCGTCGAGATCAGGCTCAGATCGTAGCGAGGAGCTTCAGCGCGCCGGTTCCCGTAATAGAGATACGCATCCGGTGCGGCCTTGAAGTGGATGCGCGAGATCGGGTAAAGGAGCCGGAGGTTCTCCAGCATGATGGGCGGATTGTCATCATTGTTGGTTTCCAGGAAGAGCGTATCCGTGGTCGGCGTGCCGGCAATCGTCAGCAGGAGCTCTTTGGACTGACGTGCGGGCGTTTGAACCCAGGTGGCCCTCCCGAGCTCACGCTGGTGCCTGCCTCCACGTTCGTCGGTGGCCTCCTCGTACAGCACCACCTCGCGGCGGAACAGCGGCGTGCCGGTGGTGCACGCGAGGCGCGTCAGCGGCAGGTTGCGATGCGGGAGTTTCAGGGCCCAGCGGCTGAGCTTGGATCTCCGAGGGTCGGCGGCGGCCGTCACCTGGGGGACGAGCGCGCGGACGCTGGACGTGTGTTCGAGGATGTACGGCAGTTGCCGGCCGTTGCTCATCAGCCGGAGGTCCGCGAAGGTGGGCAGCGCGCGGGACAGGACTTCGAGGTCGAGGTCGAGCTGCTGCACCCCATTACCGGTCGTGTGCGCCAGCTTGCGATAGGTCCAGGCGGAGACGTCCAAGGCCGGCCCGGTCGTCGTAATATCCGGCAAGGCTTCCGCCGGGCGGAAATCCGGGTTGGGGGCCAGCGGTGACAGGCGCAGCGGCGCGACACTGGTGGCCTTGAAGTCCACCCCGAGGGATGCCAGGTCGTACCGTGGGGCCTGGGCGTGACGATTGCCGGTCAAGATGGCGTGGGTTCCGCCTTGGCGGGCCATGAAGATGAGGTAGGCGGACCGACGCTGCGCGCGGATGGCCGAGATCTGCAGGGGCGGGCTGTCGCCGTTCCGGATGAGGAACAGTAGCTCGCGCGAGGGGGTCACACGCTCCACAGGGAACACGAGCTGGCTCGAGACGGGGCGGCCCGGGAGGGCGATGCGAAAGATGGCCCCCTCGGCCAGCGCCTTCTCGCGGATAGCGTTCTCCTCCACATCCTTCGCGGCCAGGGTGACTCGGCGCGTGAACAGCGGGTCGGGCGATTCGATTTGCAGAGCGGCCAGGTGGAGATGGGCGGCAGTTAGGTTCAACGTGAGGCGCGTCTCGCCAGGACTCTCAGTTCGCTCGGTGATCCGGACCTCGGCCGGCTCCCGGGGGGCAAGCTCGCGGGTCGCGGCGTGGATCCGGACGCCGGTGAAGGGCACGGGCGACGAGCGCTGGTCATCCACGGTCAATCGCAGGAACGGCCAGGCCCCGGGCGGGACGGGCAGGTGAAGCTGGCTGGCGCCGTTCGGCCGGCGAAAGATCGGTAGCCCCTGCGCGAGCGTCCGCCAGCTCTTCCCGTCGGTCGAGCCGTCCACTTGGACGGCCTTGATGAAGGTGTCGGCGGGCGTCGTCAAGGTCACGCCGTCGAGGGGATCTGTGACGCCGGTGTCCAGCGTGAGGACGGTGGACGACGCGCCCAGTGACACTCGGACGGACTTGACGGCGCGCACCACTGTGGCGGGGGGGTCGGCCCGCTCGATCACGTAGGGCAGCTCGAGCCCGGAGGGATCGATGACACGAACGTCCTCGAGCCCGGGGCGCGCGGCATCCAACGTCTCGGGCGGCAGGTCGAGCTTGATGAGGCCCGCCGCCGAAAGCTGAATCTCCTGGCGATGCGACCAATCGGAGAAGCTGGCGGCTCTTCCGGGTCTGGCGGTGATGAGGCACAGGCAGACGACGGCGCACCAAGGGAGAAGCGCCGTGGCCTGCCCCGGGTGGATACGCCCAAACCGGCCATTCGGGCGCAGGTCCGCCCATCCCGCCCCGGACCAACGTCGCCCGCTATGCCGATCACCGCCGAGTGGCCGTAGGCTCATCGTGTCTGGCTTCCTTGGCGAGAAAGCGTTGGTAAAGGAAGGAGGCGAGGATGGCGATGACAGCCACGCCCAGCAGTGCCCCGATGCGGTAGAGCTGGGCGAGACGGGCCAGGTCGTGGAGGAACAGCTTGAGCAGCGTTAGGCTCAGCAGTCCGAGGCCCGCATAGCGCGCCACCGTCAGACGTCTCGCGAGGCCGACGAGGATCAGCGCGAGGGCGAAGAGCGCCCAGGTGATGGAATAGGTCATGTCCTGCGCCAGGTTGCCCGCGAACTGGAAAGTCAGGGCGGATCCGGTCTCAGTGAAGTAGTCCGCGATCTCGATGTTCACCAGGAGAAAGGCCAGCAGGGTGCCGAGGCCGATCAGCACCGGGGGAACGTTCCAGCCGAAGAGGAGATGGCGCGGTGGCGCCAGGAGCCGCGCGCCGACGAAGAGGCAGGCGGTCGCGATCCCGTAGGCGTAGAGATACCAGTTCACGATGGGGGTGGCGCTACGCGGGTGGTAGGTCAGCACGGCCGGGTTCAGTGCGAGCCGGCCGAAGGCGACGAAGAGCAGGGCCGTGCCGATGATCGGTAGGCCCGGATGCGGCACGCGGTGGAACAACCAGAGGAGGGCCGCCCCCTCCAGCGCCCAGCCGATGGTGATCCACTGCCGCGCGAACTGAATCGGGAAGATCAGGGTGATGAAGAACAAGATGGAGCCGCCGAACCAGGCGAGCTGGCTGTTGCGCGTCGGGCTGCCGGCCGGCACTGTCCTGAGGAGGAGGATGAGGCCCACGAGCGTCGGCAGCGCAAAGGCCGCCGGGAGAAGGCCCATGTAGTTGTTCGGGTACGCCGCGGAGATGAGCCGATAGACCAGATAGAAGTGAAGTGGCCCCGAGAGAGCAGCCACCGCGCAGGGGACGACACGGCCCGAGAGGGGCGGTCTTAGCAGGAATGGGAACACCCAGAAGATCGCAAAGAAGCCCAGGTACCAGCCAAGGGGCACCAGCGCGTACCCGCGCTGGAAGTGCTGGGCGTGCCAGGCGTGTTCCAGCACCAGCGCACAAGCCAGACCCACGGCGGGGAGCCACTCCATCTCAAGCCATCGCGCCAGCCCGAGGAGCAGCACGACCAGCAGCAGGGCCAGCCCGAACACCGGTGAGGGATCGGCGAGGGGCAGGCGCGCCGTGAGCATGATCAGCAGCAGGAAGGGGAGGGTCGCCGAGAGCGCCGGCAACTGAGTCAGCACCTCGGCCGAAAAGGCTGCCCCCGGCCACGCCGGGCCGTCGGCGTGCGGCATGACGGTCGGCACGGCCGAGGTCTCGCCCAGGATCTTCCGTCCGGCCAGCAATCCCGCCACGAGGAAGAAGACCGCGAAGCCGCCGATGATGAACAGCGTCGAGGGGAGGACCGCAAGGCGGGCCGGGGCCTGGACAATCCAGATCGCCGTGGCGGCCACTGTGAGAAGTAGCACGCCGAGGATGGAGAGAGCCGACGGGATGATGACCGCCAGGAGGATGGCTAGAAGATCGATGACCAGCACCACCGGCCAGACGACAAGCGAGAGCATGGTCCCATTGACGATCGGTGCCATGACGAGCAGGAGCGCCAGGGCCGGAAACAGGTGCACCCACCAGGCCGGCGGGATGCGCGGGCGGAGACGCTCTAAGACCGCGGGGAATGCCGAATGCAATACAGCGAAGACCAGGTAGAGACCGAGGCCCCATTCGAGGAGTTCCGGGGTGAGGTGTCTCAGTGTCCAGGCCGCGAGCAGGGCGAAGACGGCCATGCCGGCGCCGAGCTGGAGGGGGGCCAGCTCCTCGCGCATCCACACCAGCGCCAGGAGACAGAGGTCCGCCCCCAGGACAAAGCCGAAGACGACGCCCGGTCGCTGTCCGAGCTCCGGAAAAGCCAGGAGGTAGGAGGCGCAGATCAGCGACGCAAGCGGCGGGAGGATCGCCGCGGCCGACACCCACTTATCCACCTTTGCCAGGTGTTCGTCCCAAAGGAACGAGACCACGAAGAGGATATCGAAAACGATGAAGATGGTGATCGCGGTGATCACCTTGGGCACGGCGAAGAACGTGGCGACCCAGCCGAATTCCATCAGGATCGTGCCCACGGCCCCCAGCAGCGCCAGGAAATGCCAGCGCCGGTGGAACGCCACCGCTACCAGGCCTACGTCGAGAAGCGCGATGTACCCGAAAAGCCCCAGCGGGTTGTCCTGCCCGGTTGAAAGCAGGGCCGGCGTGAGGAATCCGCCCAGAATCCCGAGGATGGCAACGACTAGGGCGTTCATGCGCACCGCCAGCAGGAAGGCGGTGGCCGTGATCAGGACCATCAGCAGGAACGTCGGGATCAGATCGAAGAATCGGAAGTGATAGACCGACCGGCAGGCAAACGTGACCGCGTAAAGGATGACCACGCCCGTGCCGCAGAGCGTCTGGGAGGTGACGTCGTAGCGCTTGCCCGCCATCAGGAGGCCGGCCACCAGCAACGCCAGACCCACCAGGAAGCCAAGCGCGACGCGTACCTCAGGTGGGATGAGGTCGTGCTCGAAGGAGTATTTCACGAACAAGGCGATCCCAAGGAAGAGGCCCAGCCCCCCGAGCCAGGCGAAGAGCTTGACGCCCATGAACTGTTCCCAGTTGATGGGGGGAATCGCCCTCGGGCGTAAGGGGGGTAGGGGGAGCGGCTGCTGGCCCTGCGTGTCCATCGCAGGCTCGGGAGACTGGAGAGCCCCTGCCTGCCCTGGAACGGGGGATGCCGGGGGTGTCTTGACCCGCTCGGCTGCCGGGGTGAAGCGAGAGGGTACGTCTTCTGCCGGACCCCGCGGTCCCAGCGGTGCACTGGAGAGGACCGCGCCCGGATCCTCGGACCCGGATTCACCGAGTACCCACGTCGGGCTCACCTCGCCGGGCGATGGTGATGCCGGCACCTCGGTGTGGGTGGACGCCTGCCGGAGTCTTACGCCACGAAGATCCAGTTGCAGGGTGGCGATTCGCCCTTCGAGGTCTTTGATCTGCCGATTGGCCCTCTTGAGCCCGAGGGCGACCCAGACAACCAACCCGATGAGGAGCAGGATCAGGAGACTCGCCATGGTCGCTCGCCCTGGATCAATGTGTGCAGCGGGGGTGAGCCGGCTTCCGACGGACGGGCGGCTGCCTCAGTGGGGAAATTCCTGGCAGGATCGGAGGGGTGTCAAGCCGCTCCGTGCCCATCGGTAATGCGGATCGCCTTTTTTGCCGCGTTGCGCCGCTGCTTTCGTGAGTCCAGCACGGGGTGGTGAGAGGATGGCGAACGGGGTGAGCGCTGTCAAGCCGGAACTGGTGCGGAGGCGGTTTCGGTGACGTGGGCCTAGCCACCAGGATTGAGAAGATCGGCGGGACCGAGCCTGGATGCAGGGTACTCCCCTCCTCAGGCGGTGTCCCCAGGTTCCGGCGGCAGCCACCGAGGCGCGAAGAGCCGCCACAAGATCTGACCGGTGAGGGTGTCTGACCTCTCGGCAATCAGGTAACCTGTGCTCCGAGGTGCCTGCTCGCCAGATTGCCCGGTCGCCGGATCGCCCCTATAGCTTCTCCTCCGCCCTCCCTTTCTCATACTCCTTCCGCTTGTTCGGCAGGTACGTCGGAATCGGCACGTCCCACCAGCCGCTCTTGGACACACCGGTGTGGGGCCACGCCCGGGCCGTCATGATCTCCACCAGGCTGGCCATTCTACCAGGGCAGGCCGCAGCCCGAAGTGGATTAGCGGGGGAGTTCCTAGAACGTCTGGCGGCGGATTCGAGTTAGGCCTGGCGCGATCACAGCGAAGGCGGTCGGCAGCTCCGTAGTGTGCTCGCTGATCGCCGCGGAGACGACCTCTGACTTCCTTGCTTGGGAGAGCCCGAACAACCGGATGAGTACGATACCCGAGGTGACGCGCCGTTGGCGGAAGACCAGTTCGCCGAAGTCCTTATCGGCCGTCAGCAGCAGGGCCTCCTCCCGGCTCGTCAGACCCAGCACTATCTCATCGGAGATTCCTGGCTCCATTTCGGCGACGGACCATACCCGGTGGCCATCCACTCGAAGACGGTCGACAATCTGACGATCCACACTCTCGTCCGCAACAAACCTCACCGAGCCGCCTCGGCGGTCGGATATACCACATCCGCCCGGAGGGCCTCAGCAGCGAAGGCCGCCGCCGCCTGGACCTGTTCACGGGTCAATCGAGGATGCGCGTCCAGGATGGCCTCGATTGTTTCACCTGCTGCCAACTTCTCCAGAATTAACTCGACGGTTATGCGCGTCCCGGCGATGACGGGCTTCCCCATCATGACTGCCGGGTCCGATATAATCAGCTTCTTTGGCATGTTACCCTCCACGACAAGGGGCTCGATCGTTCTCTTCCAGTCAGTCCGATGTGCCGCGGGAAGATCGCTTGGACAAAACCACATTACGCCCCCGCTGAAGACATTGTCAAGACGCAGACAGGCTGTTGGGTGAGAGGAGCTGGGGGGGCGTCGTGCTGGCCAGTCGGTGGGATACCGGCAACGCGGGGTAAGCCCGAACGGACGACACCGTTCGGTTAGATCACGCCCTCCGGCTCTTCCCTGAACGGATAGGGGCCATCTGAGGGCATGTACTGGCTCCCGCCCTCAGGCATAGATTCCCAGCGTCCGTCAAGACGCTTCGGCCGTACAGGGCCTTCCGGGACTGCTGAACAGCGAAACGCTATGGTGGATATGGTCAGAAGAGTCGCTCCTTCGCCCGCATCCGCTCCCACTCGGTACGCGCGGCGCGGACGCCCTCCATCTCGCTGACCTCGGCCACGGGCACATCCCACCAACTGTCATAGCTCGGCACGGAGACGTAGCGGTCGCACGGCGCGTACACGACCGTCGTGATCTCGCTCGCCTTGGCGGCCTGGAACGCTTTCACAAACTCCTCATGGGTCCTGGCCTCAAGCACACGGGCCCCAAGGCTGCGCGCGTTCGCCGCCAGGTCCACGGGTAGCATCCGCGCCTCCCCTGGTTCCTCGTCGCCCCGGAGGTACCCGTCCGTGGGATACACATAGCGCGTGCCGAACCCGCCTTGGCCCAGGGATCGGCTAAGGCTTCCGATGCTCTTGAAGCCTCCGTTGTCCACCAACACGATGATGAGCTTGAGACCCTCCTGCACGCTGGTGACGATCTCCTGCGCCAGCATGAGGTAGCTCCCGTCGCCCACCAGCACCGTCACCTCGCGCTCGGGGGCCGCCATCTTGACGCCGAGCCCGCCGGCGATTTCATAGCCCATAGTGCTGTAGCCATACTCGAGATGAAAGTTCTTCGGATGCCGCGTGCGCCACAACTTATGCAGGTCCCCCGGCAGGCTGCCCGCTGCATTGATCACCACCCCATCCGGGTCGCTGAGTTCGTTGACCGCGCCGATGAGTTCGCCCTGGCTCAGCAGCGGGCTGTTCCGGCTGTCGTAGATGCGCTGAACCTCCCCGTCCCACGCGTCATGCAAACGCTGGATCTCGCTGGTGTATTCCGCCGACACGCGATAGCCCGACAGCATCGGCGTCAGCTCCTCCAGCGTCGCCCGCGCGTCGCCGACGAGGGCCAGGGCCGAGTGCTTGTGGGCATCGAACTCGGTCACGTTCACGTTGACGAAGCGCACTGCAGGATGCTGGAAGGCTGTCTTGCTGGCAGTCGTGAAATCACTGTAGCGCGTCCCGATGCCGATGACGAGGTCAGCGTCCCGCGCGATGCGGTTGGCGGCCGACGTGCCCGTCACGCCGATGCCCCCAAGGCTGAGCGGGTGATCGAAGCGCAGGCTGCCCTTCCCCGCCATCGTCTCGCCTACGGGGATGCCGGTGCGCTCGCACAATATCCGAAGCACCTCGGTGGCCCCGCTGTAGATCACTCCGCCGCCCGCGACGATGAGCGGCCGCTGACTGCCGCGGATAGCTTGCCCAGCGCCCGCCAGGGCCGACGTGTCGGGTCGTGTCCGTGGCACATGCCACACGCGCCCCCGGAAGAAGTCTACCGGGTAATCATAGGCTTCAGTCTGCGCGTCCTGTGGCAGGGCGAGGGTGACGACGCCGGTTTCGACCGGTGAGGTCAGCACGCGCATGGCCTCGGGCAGCGCCGTGAGAATCTGATCGGGCCGGTAGATACGATCCCAGTAGCGGCTGACCGGTTTCAGGCAATCATTGACCGATAAATCCTGCGAGTGCTCGTTTTCGAGTTGCTGCAACACGGGGGCCACGTTCCGGCGTGCGAAAATGTCCCCGGGCAACAGCAACACCGGCAGCCGGTTGATCGTGGCCGCCGCCGCTCCGGTGACCATATTGGTCGCCCCGGGGCCAATCGAGGACGTGCAGATCAAGGTCTGCAGCCGGTTCTTCATCTTGGCATAGGCCGCAGCGGTGTGGACCATGGCCTGCTCGTTGCGGCACTGGTAGTAGCGGAGGTCGCCACACTGCTGCAGTGCCTGCACGATGCCGGCGATGTTCCCGTGGCCGAAGATGCCAAAGCATCCCGCGAAGAACCGTTGGGTTTCCCTGTCGCGCTCGACGTACTGCTGCGTCAGGAACCTCACCACCGCCTGCGCGGTCGTGAGGCGAATCGTACCATTCATCTCCCCCTCCTCCGGCAGAGAAAGGCTCCGTCTTCACCGGCCTGAATCGGCCCGAACAAGCGGGAATCTATCAGTCAGGGGAGCGATGGGTCAAGGAGGATTGGGGCAGAGCGAGCGGAGGGACCGGCGGGGCCGCGGCCCGGCGCCCAGCCCGGTCCGCCGGTCCGTATTCCGTCTCACAGGGGGAGGAGGGGATGAGCGACATGAGCAGCCCCCGCTGGCGTGGCTTTACATCGCCCGTGGCGATTGATATAAGTCGCTGCATGTCTGCCACCGCTTCGGGCCCCTCGGCCAAGAGCAGGGACATCGCGGTCGTTACCACGGCGCAGTTCGGTCTGGCCTTCGCCATCAACTTCATGTTCGTGTTCCTTCCTTTCTACGTCCAGGCCATCAGCCCGCTGGACGAGGCGGCCACGCTCCTTTGGACCGGCCTCATTGTGGGGGCCGCCTCGGCCACGGCCACGTTCGGCTCCTCCTTCTGGGCGAATCTCACGAACCGGTTCAGCCCCAAGGGGCTCTTCGAGCGCGGCATCCTCTCCCACGTGATCCTCGTGGCTCTCATGGGGTTCGTCACCGACCTGCGGCTGCTTCTGGCCATCCGGATGCTCCAGGGATTCATGGGCGGCATCTCCACTATTGGACTCATCATCGTGTCGGCCGTCTCCACCGAGGAGCAGATGGCGCGCCGGATGGGGATGTACCAGTCCGCCCTGACCATGGGGCAGATTTTCAGCCCTCCGCTGGGCGCCATGGCCGCGGCCGCCTTCGGCTTCCGGGGGGCGTTCCTGGCCTCCAGCCTGATGATGCTCGGGATCTTTTTTTACTGCCTGGTGGGCCTCAGCCCGTTGCCACCCCAGCCGCGACGATCCACCGTCGACGCGCTCCCTCGCCGTCAACTCTGGCTGGCCTGGGCTATCGCCTTTGCGGGAACGGCGCACATCGTGTTCCTTCCCAGTGTCTTGCCGACGATTCTCAATAGCTTCGACGTTCCAGAAGCCCGGCAACTGGTCACTGCGGGGATCATCGTCTTTGCCTACGGCGCCTCGGCTGCGGCCGGGTCGTATGGCATCAGCCTGCTGGCGGGGCGTATCCCTCCCCAGCGTCTGGTGTTTGCCTGCTCGATGGGCGCCTCGGTCTTCCAGGTCCTGCTGATCTTCGGGGTGGGGCCAGTGACCTTCACGATCCTCCGGATGGCGCAGACCGCCCTGGCCGCCGGGATCTTCCCTCTCATCTTGGTGCAGATCGCGTCCCGGGGCCATGGCAGGACGATCGGTTTCATCAACACAGCGCGGTTCGCCGGCAACGCCGCCGGCCCGGTGATCGCAACGTTCGTCCTGGCGAACTCGAACCTCCTCTCCCTATATCTGGTGCTGGGGGCGGGCCTCGCGGCCGTGGCGGCCGGTCATCATCTCGGTGCGAGGGCCCAGGTGAGGAATCGCTAGGAACGCGGAAAGGCTTCGCGAGGCGAGACTACAGCGAACAGGAGATGGCACACTATGGTACCCGATGCCCTTGAGGGGAGAGGCCCGTGCGGGTCCTTCCCGCACACGTGGCCGGACTTGCGCACCTGTCCTCTTCACATTTCATGGCTGGTCGCCTCCGCATGCGCGGGGACGCTCACAACACCGAGCCAGGCAGTCCTGTCTGACCCCGCGCCAACCGGCGAGCCGCGCGGCGTCAATGTCACACGGGCCGCACAAACCAGGTAATACCGGTGAAGGGCTGGCGTCCTGTGTTGGCTCCCCACAACCGACCCGCTATCTTGGAACGCCCGTTCTTCATTCGATCAGCCGGCCAGACCAGAAAAAATCGCTAGGGTTTTTTCCTCTGGTGCGGTAGGGTACGGCCCCGTCAGAGGAGAAGGGCACGGGAGCCTCGCGTTCTGGCACCCGAGGACTCCAAGGAGGCGTCATGGCAGGTACCTCACGACAGCATCGCGGCGAGAAGCGCCGGAAGGAATTAGCGCGCAAGGCGCGGCAGGAAGAGAAACGTCAGCGGAAGACGGAAAAGAAAAACAGCGGTGCAGGCGCCGGACCACCCATTGATTGGGAGGCGACCGAGGCCAACGTGCCACCCGCCAGCGATCCCGGCTCCGAGTCAGCTTCTGACAGTTCCCAGGATGTGACGCCGTCGTAACCGCATCGTGCCGTCCCGAAGGAATGCGTCCCCTCCTGGCATAGGCGGCCCTCTCTCATTTGCCCCGTGCGATCCAGTCCCCATGGATACCCGCCTCAGGTAGGGCCCTCGCCAAGTCCCCCGCCCATGTGAGAGCGCTCCGGTCTGACCAGCCTGCCGGGAATCTCTGCCATCAGGCAGGCCTGTCATTCACTGTGGCCTTGCCCCGACGGATCACGCCTGTTGTGGGTGCGTGGCGTCTTGTCGGTTCACTTGCATTGGCTGGTATGAAGGTGTGGGTCAGGACCAGACGCCGGGGATGTGCGTGCCGCACTTGGGGCAGGTACCGTCGGCCTTGAGGTGGTTCGCCAAAACCTGGAATCCGACCCGTTCGATCAGGAGGGCATTGCAGGTGGGGCAATACGTATTTTCCAGCGAGCCGGTCCGCCCCGGGATGTTGCCGGCGTACACGAAGTGGAGGCCCTCCGCCTGGCCGATCTCCGCGGCTCGCATCAGGGCCTTTGCCGGCGTCCACCCCAGATCGCTCATCTTGTAGTCCGGGTGGAAGGCGGTGACGTGCCACGGGATATCCCGGGAGACCCCCGCCAGAAACCGCGCGATATCCCGGAACTCCTCATCGCTGTCGTTGAATCCCGGCACGACCAGCGTCACGACCTCCACCCAGAATCGCTTCTCCACCAGAAGCCGGATGGTATCCAGGACAGTCTGGAGTTGCCCGCCCAACTTCCGGTAGCTCTTGTCGTTGAACCCCTTGAGATCCACCTTGTACAGGTCCAGCCACGGCCGGAGGTAGTCGAGCACCTCGGGTGTCGCATTGCCGTTGCTGACGTAGGCGGTCTTGAGCCCGCGCGCCTTCGCCACCTTGAACACCGCCACCGCCCACTCGCTGGTGATGAGCGGCTCGTTGTAGGTGCTGGTGACGATGGGGGCCTCGTTCTCGATGGCGCAGCGGATGATGTCCTCGGGCGAGATGATGCTGGGGCGGGCGATGGCTTTCGGATCGCGGATGGCCTGGGAAGTGATCCAGTTCTGGCAGTACCCGCAGTGGTAATCG
>Ga0210377_10001459_pt1 | contig 21651 bp, 19 predicted proteins | sample PLM4_65_b1redo_FD_155480 | JGI IMG/M metagenome (GOLD analysis project Ga0210377, IMG submission 155480) | Groundwater sediment microbial communities from an aquifer in East River, Colorado, USA - PLM4_65_b1 redo | ecosystem: Environmental > Terrestrial > Soil > Riparian zone | place: USA: East...
CCCCGAGGTCCCTTTTTTCGAAACCATAGATGTATTCGGCCACCCCGCCGGAGAACATCACCGCATCGATCGGTTCCTTAAAACCAACTTCCGGGGTCAGCATCAAACTGCGGGTCAAAGGAGAGATCCGGCCTCGCTCCAGCACCTCGAAGAGGCAGTCGCATAGAGTGGCGGCCATTTTTTCTTTGTCGCTTTCTTTAAGGCCGTCCCCCAGGGCAAGAGAAACCCCGGCCGCCTCCCCGATCTTGACCCCTGCGTCTTCCAGGCGATCGATCTTGCCACTTGCATCCAGGGCGACAAGGCGGGCTCCTACTTCCAGCGCGGAGGTGTCGACCACCACCCCTTTCTGCACAATAGCGATCTTGCTGGTGCCCCCGCCGACATCCACGTTCATGACCGTGCAGTTGCCGCCTTCGTTCACGGTCATCGCCACTGCGCCGGAGCCATAAGCGGCAAGGATGGCTTCGAGATTATGCCCTGCGGTCGCGCAGACAAATTTACCGGCCTGGGCGGAAAAGAGAGCGACAATGGCCTCCGCGTTTTTCTTTTTTGCCGCCTCTCCGGTAACGATCACCGCACCGGTATCGATATCCTTTGGCGTCAATCCAGCCTGGTGGTAGGCCTCATGAATAAACTCGCCGAGCTTCTTCGTGTCGATCGTCGTCTTATCCAGATAAGGGGTAAGCAAAATCGGAGATTCATACAGGATCTCCCGCTTGACCACCACGAAACGGCTGGAAAGCGCGAGGCCCTGGCGACGCAGCACCAGCCGGGAAAAAATGAGATGGGAGGTGGAGGAACCGATGTCGATTCCCACTGACGTGAGAGCGATCCGTTCGGAGCGCCACATCGGGTGCTCTTCGTCCATCGGCATATCGGCCGCACCTTCATCCTCGTCATCATCATGGCCCTCATGAAGAATCAGTGTTTCCTGGTCCACACCTAACATTTCGTCTGCAGTTCCTTTCCCGGAGTTTTCTCTCTCTCCCGATTTATCTAGCTGAAGATTTTTCATACCACAAGAGGAACGGACTTGCTACCTGTGTGTGCTGAGGGTAAGGCCTCTGGAGTAAACGAGTCGGTCAATCTGGCGGTCGGTGGCTTCGATCTCGCGGTGACAACGGGTTTTGCACAGGTAAAGATCTGACCCTCGGCCCGCCCCACGCCCCCTTGCCTGAGGCCCTTATCGCGACAACCTGTCGTATTCTTCTGGCTTAACCTTGGGGACTTTCACCATGGCGCGCTCGAATTTCTTGCGACTGCCCCGCTTGGCCCGTGTTTCTAGATACTCTTCCGTCAGCAGGGCTGAAATCTTCTCCGCCAGCGCCAGAGTGACTAATTGATTGATGGAGACGCTCTCCTTTTCCGCCAATTTTCGAACTTGCTTGTGTAGCGAGTCGGGTAAGCGAAGGCTAATCGTGCTCATGGCATTTCTCCTATTCTTTGCAAGAACTGCTGGGATGTCATTACTCGAATACCAAACTGCTCGACTCCCTGAAAGTCAATCTTGTTGTAAGTAACGATAATTTCACAGCTTGCGGATACAGCCAATTCCAATACCATATCATCCTTTGGGTCTCTCAAAAATGGCCGCCACAGGTAATGGACTTTTCTCCGGTTAGCGACTGAGAAGACATAGTCCAGGATGTCATCTATGTCACGGGCCTTCAAGGGGATTTTGCCAACGAGCCGTTTACTGGCTTCTTCGTATTCTATCGCCAGCGGAACAGAAAGGTTGAACTCAAATTTATCGCTGTCGAGGAGCATGAAAAGCTTATAGGATGCTCCGTATTGCGAACGCAGGGCAGTGACAAAGACGTTGGTGTCAATGACAATCTGGAGCGGGCCCACTGACGGTATCGTATACGATACCGCTCCTCCTGTCAATTAGCAATGGCCTTCCATGAGAAACGTGAGGGATAACTGTCGGAGTATATCGTTCGGATAGTTCAGGTTTACTTCGGCATATCAAGCCTTTTTTTCTACGCTTCATTTAGTAGTAGTTTCGTCTCCTACGATTTCAATTTCCTCCTCCGCCAGCCCATAAAGTTCGTAGACGAGTTGGTCGATCTGGCGGTCGGTGGCTTCGCTCTCGCGCTGAAGGCAGGTTTTCCGCTCCGGCTTGTCGCGGCTGACCAAATAAAGGCTCCCGACCATTTTTCCGATTTCCCTCCCCTATGGCCCGATCATCACCCGATTCTGACCCGATCATCACCCGATTCCGGATGGATCACGGGCGAGTTTGCAACTTTGCAACCCCGACACCTATTTCTCAGTCTTGCGTCTTGACGGCAGCCCTCTAATGGGTGACCCCTTTTTTCCGTCACAAAAACTATTTGACAGGTTCACCTCCGAGGTCTACGATTCGAGATAAGATATGCGCTCCCTTAGGGCAGAAAGGAGCAATAAAGATGTCGAGAAGAGTCAAGCTTGATTTCGAATTACCTGATGAGCTCTTTACCCAACTTCGCGAGGAGGAAATAGAGACGAAAGTCAAGGAGTTGCTCGTCATGGAACTCCTGAGAGAACATCGTCTATCCCAGGGGAAGGCGGCTGAGCTGCTCGGTCTTGACCGGGATGAGCTCTTCGACCTGATGGCAAAGTACCGAATCCCGGTGATCGATCTTACCCCCGAGGAACTCAAAAGCGAGCTTCAAAAATCCCTCCCCCGCTCCTGAGGGAGGGCGCTTCTGTGAAAATTGTTTCAGATGCGGGACCCATCCTCTCCTTCGCCAGGGGGGTCGCCTCGATCTCCTTCGGCAAGTTGTGGGTGAGTTGATCATTCCTGACGCTGTGGTTCAAGAAATTGTGGTCCGTGGGAAAGGAAAACCGGGGGCGGAGGAGGTCCAGCAGGGCGCATGGATCAAGCGCGGGTCGGTCAAGGATCGATCCGTTTTGGAGCAACTTTCAGGAAAACTTAACCTGGGAGAAAGGGAGGCTCTCGCGCTGGCAAAGGAGATCGGCGCGGCACTGCTCGTCGACGAGCGTGAGGCAAGAACAGAAGCCCTTCGGCTGGGAATATACCACTTTGGAAGCCTAAAGATCATCAAAGAAGCGAAGGACCATGGGATTATACCGGAGGCCAAGCCGGTTCTTGACGAGCTTATTGCCTCAGGAACATACCTCAGCGACATCCTCTATAAGGAATTTCTCCGAGAGGTGGGAGAAGGAGACATCCTCGTTACGCAATAGAGCAAAGCGGACACCTCCAGTAACAGCCAAAAAGTTGGGTTTGACCGGATCGTCAATAAAGCTCGTAAACGAGTTGGTCGATCTCGCGGTCGGTGGCGTCGATCTCGCGCTGAAGACGGATATTCTCGTCGGGGTTCTTTGCTACCAGCTCTCCTATTTGCTTTGGCACCTCAGCCATGAAGTCTAAGTCTAACCGAGGCGGGACTTTGCAGGCAAGGGGAATTTTTCCGGCCCGCCGACGAGACACGGAAGCGAAGGGAGAGGAAGTCCCCCTGCAACTTTAGCAGGATGGACAGATAAAAGATTCGATAGTAAGATGGCTTTGTTCGATAGACCATGGGCCAAGAAGAATACAGAGAGCTCTCAACTTTCCTGGCTAGATTCGTCCGGCGGCTCAAAATACTCAAGGGGGTCGAGGGGCTCTGCTTGATCGGCATATCGTTCATGCTCCTCTTCTCCCTGGGGCCCGGCATCCAAGGGATCAAGAGCTTTTTCCCATACGCCCCCTTGCTCTACAGTCTCCTGACGGCCATCCTCCTGCTCTTTCTCGTGGGCTGGACCCTGTTTCGCTGGTCCCGGCGCGTGCCAAAGGAATGGGCCGCTCTCTATATCGAGAAGAAATGTCCCGACCTCAAAAACAATCTCATTAACTGCCTGCAGCTCTATCCACAGGTAGCCGGCGAAAAACACGCCGGCGCCATCTCCACATCCATGGTGCTCGCCCTGCTGCGGGTAACACAAAAACAGCTCCAGGCCCTGCGCGTGGAGGAACTGATTCCTACAGGACAGATCAAAGCTAAAAGTCGTCTCCTGGGGATTTTGACCATTGCTGTCTTCGCTATGGTCCTTTTCAACCCATCCTCAGTAGGCGAGACTTTAGCTCTTTGGTTCAACCCCCTGAAGGATCTCCCCCCCTCTCAAACCTTGATCGACGTGACGCCGAAAGGTGTTCGAGTCGTCCGTGGCTCCACGGTCACTATCCATGCCGCGGCCTCGGGGGCGCTGCCCAAGTCGATGGAACTGCTCCTCCGGTCCGGGGCGGCTGACGACCGGGAAAAAGGTCCTGAAGAGAGAGTCCCCATGGATGCCATAGGGTCGGGAAAATTCTCCGCCACTATTCAGGATCTTCAAAAGAGTTTCCAATATCGCGCAGTCGCCGGATCTTTCTCCTCCCCCAGCTATGCGATCGAGGCCATTGATCCTCCGGAGATCGGCAACCTGAAGCTTACCCTCTATCCTCCTCACTACACAGGGCTGCCGGCACAAACGCTTCTAGGGGGAAACGTGGAAGGGATGAGAGGTTCGACGATACGGCTAGAGGCCGCCAGCACCAAAGATCTCGTAAAGGGCAAGATCCTCATCGACGAAGGCAAGGAGGTCCCCTTGAAAATCAATGGAAGGACTCTCCAAGGCAATCTCGTCCTATTTCAGTCTCAAAGGTACCGGATCCTGGTAGAGGATACGCTTGGGTTCCGCAACGCTCCTATCTCCTATGAGATCCGGGTCCGGCCGGACGGCTTTCCCGTAGTTGAGATCTTAAAACCCGCAGAAGACCTGGAAGTCAACGGCGACGAAACCCTTGCGCTGGAATTCAGTGGCAGGGACGACTTTGGCGTCCAGGAGGTCAATCTGGCTATCAGGATCGGCGACCGGCAGGAGAAGCTCCCCATTCTAAAAGAGGGAAACAAAAGGCTGATCGCCAGAGAGCGGTTCAACTGGGAACTGGGAAAGTTGGGACTACGCGAGGGAGAGGAAGCGCTCTACCACCTCGAGATCCTGGACAATGATACCGTCTCGGGACCCAAGATGGGCACCTCGCGGGCCCTGAGACTGCGACTGAAAAATCTCAAGGGAGAACACAAACAGGTCGCCGAAATAATCCATGATCTCTCCAACCGAATGGTTGATCTCCTGGCCGACCACCTGGAGAGACCTCTCCCGGTCGCTAAGGAGCCGCTGCGACCGCAGGAGTCAGGGGAAAGGGACCTTGAGCAGAGGCTGGGTGAGATGTTGAAGCACGTCGAAGAGGTGATGGAGCGGAGCGAAAAGGACCGCCTATCGGATTTTGCCACGTGGTCGGATCTCGAGGCCCTCAAGCGCAATCTCCAGTTCACCAAGGAAGGGCTGCTGAGGCAGAAAGAGCAGGCCTCTTCCCTCGAAGAAAAGAGCAAGCTGGACGATGAAATCTCTTCGGAGCTGGAAAGGATGTCCCTGCTTGCGGAGGATATCAGCAAGAGGCTAAAGGCCCAGGAGATGGCCTCCACGGCGCAAGAGCTCTTGAAAAGTCAGGAGCGTTTGCTGGACTCGCTGGATCGACTCAAGAGCGGCGACAAGAACCTCGATGCGATCCTCAAGGAGATTTCACAGCTGGCCAACCTTCTGGGCACCCTTCAACAGGGCTTGTCCCAATTCGCCTCTCGTCTCCCCGATGAATTTATCAACAACGAAGCGATGCGCGGTCTGAGTTTCAACGAGATGTTCTCCGCCCTGGAAGAGATCCGGAAAAAGCTCAGGGAGGGAGACATCGAAGGGGCCATGCGGCTGGCCCGAGAGCTTTTTAACCAGATGGCCTCGATGGTCGCCGCCCTGCAGAGCGCCCAGCAGTCGGCCATGTCCTCCACGATGGGAAGGATGCAGGGAGAGATGGCGCGCTCGACGAGCGAGTTGCAAGAGCTCCTGCGCGAGCAGCAGGAGATCCTGGTGGAAACTGAAGGGATCAATAAAAAAGGTCTGGGAGAGAGGGAAGATGCTTTGAAGGAAAAGCTGGAACGCTTCCTGTCCCAGGCGCGGGAAGAGTTATCCCGCCTGGCAGAGCTCTTCCCTGATGAGGAGTTAGAGAGCGGCGGCGGACCTGCGGGCAATCAGTTAGACGAGGCCACGCTCAATCACCTCGTCAAGAATATGATCTCGCGGCTGTTGAACAAAGATTTCCCTGGTTTTGCCGAGGTCCTGGAGATGGCTCGAAAAGAGCTCGGGAAAAAACCTGCTCCTCAACAGGAATCAAAGAGAAACAAGGCCGAAGCAAGCCTTAAGGGGCTCCAGGCAGACCTCGAGGCCCTCTTGGAGGAACCGCTTGCGGCCCTGAAGGAGGAAGAGAAAAAGAGACTGCGCGATCTCTCGCAGCGGCAGGGGCTGGTTAAGGAGCGAACCCAGGATCTCTACGAGAAGTTGAATTCCCTCTTCCAGCTTTTCCCGTCGCTCGACCCCAAGATCACAAAAAACATCCAGGAGGCCGGGGGCTCGATGGGAAAGGCGCAAGGCCGCCTGGGCGATCTCGATGCCAAGGGCGCAGTTCCTCCGGAGCGCGAGGCCCTGGACCGCCTCTCGCAGTCCCAGCAGCAAATGCAAGACTCGATGCAGCAGCTCGCCCAACGGGGGCAGCTCGGACGCCTGCCGGTGTCGCGCCTTTTACGCATGGGCCGCTTCCTTCCTTCCGGGATGCTGGTTCCTCTTCCGGGAATGCCCGAGTTCCCTCAATTCGATGTTGAGGGTGGGCTTACCGGACTGGATATGGAACGGTTCCGGCTTCCGGGGAAAGAGGACTACAGGGCGCCACGAAGTTTTCGCGAAGAGATTTTAGAATCCCTCAAAAAAGGGGTTCCTCCTCAGCTCAAGGAGCAGATCGAGAGTTATTTTAAGAACCTGTCAGAGTAAGTGACCTTTGAAGCATCAACGTATTCACCTTTTGACCCTTTATCGCTCTCAGCGCATTTCAAAATGCAAATTGCAAAGTGCAAAAGTCAAAACTTCCGGCTGGTTTTTTATTCATTTTACACTTTTAATTTTGTATTTGGCATTTTGCCTTGAGCTATTAGGCCCTGTATTCTTTTATCCCGTTGCGTTCGCAGCTCAGCCGGACCTGTTGTTAAAGCAGGTCGAGGAGCATCTGGAGGCCTGGCGCTTGCCCCAAGCCGAGGAGATGGTCTCCCGACTGGCTCGCGAGAATCCCAAATCCGCCGCGGTCCTCGATCTCCATGCCCGGCTCAGGTTTTATCAGGGCCGGTACGAGGAGACGCTGCGCTTCCTGGAGCAGGCCCTGGCCCTCGAAGCTGCAAACGAGCCACGGCAGGCGCTGCGCCTCCTGACTCAACAGACCCACGACACGGTTAAAAAGCTCAGAAGCTTTGAGAGCGCCCATTTTATCCTCTCGCTGGACGAGGTTAAGGACGGGATCCTGGCGCCGCACGCCCTGGATGCATTGGAGAAGAGCTATCAGGCCATCGGTCAGGCACTCGGCTACTTTCCGCAGGCAAAGGTGCGCGTGGAGATAGCCCCGGACGCGGCTTCCTTCCATGCTATCTCTACCCTCTCGCTCAGGGACATCGAGGAGACCGGCGCGGTAGGGATCTGCAAATTCAATAAGATCATGACCATTTCCCCGCGCGCCTTGATGCATGGCTATCGCTGGCTCGACTCTCTCAGCCATGAATACCTCCACTATGCCATTGTCGGCTTGAGCGGCAACAAGGCGCCGATCTGGCTGCACGAGGGTATGGCTCGTTTCTATGAGACCCGCTGGCGCCATTCAGAGCTGTTGAAGGGAAACGAGGACTACCTCACTCCTTCCAACCGGACCCTGCTCGTCCAGGCGCTCGAGAAAAATAAGTTCGTCGGTTTTAAAAGGATGGAGCCTTCGCTGATCTACCTGGAGACGCCGGAAGAGGTCCAATTGGCCTACGCGGAGGCCGCCTCCGCGGTTGATTTCATGGTTCAGCGGAAAGGCCACGACGGCATCCGCGAACTCTTATCCGAGCTGGAAAAAAGGCCGTCGCAGGAGGCCATCGAAAAGGTTCTCGGAAGCCCGTATGCAGCCTTTGAGATCCAATGGAAGGATTTCCTCAAAGCCAAAGGGCTCAAGGAAATCGAGGGGAGCCGGGTGCGAAGGCTCAAAGTCAAAGGGAATCAGAAGGAAGACGAGGAGGCCGTGGAGCTCAAAGAGATCCAATCTGTCGTCGCGCGCAACCGCACCCACTTGGGCGACCGGCTCTTGGAGAGAGGCAGAACTATCGCCGCCGTCCAAGAGTACCAGCGTGCCTTGCAGGCGAGCCCCTATTCCCCTATTATCCTTATTAAATTGGCGCGGGTCCTGGCCCAGCGGGAACGTTACGAAGAGGCGCTCCCCCATCTGAAAAAAGCGCAACAACTCGACCCGGATTCAGGAAACACTTACATTCAACTGGGGCATCTCTACCACGCAACCAAAAATTTCCCCGACGCCGCGGCCGCTTTGGAGGAAGCGATCCAGATCAACCCCTTTAATCCGACCATCTACCGTCTCCTCTCCGAGGTTTACACCGCGTTGGGCAAACAGGAACAGGCCAAAAAATCCAAGGCGACCCTGGAGCGTCTCATGACAGCAAGGTAAAGAGGTTAAACGAATGGAGCAAATCGAAATCAGGGACCAAGAGATTGCAGCGATCGAAGAGTTCGCAGCCAAAAGAGACGCGATGCTGGGCGAGATCCGCAAGGTGATCGTGGGTCAGGATAAGGTGGTCGAAGAGGTCCTGATCGCCCTCTTTTCCAGAGGGCACTGCCTCCTCGTCGGCGTTCCAGGGCTGGCCAAGACGCTCTTGATCAGCACGCTGGCGGAGATTCTCGAGCTGGAGTTCAACCGGATCCAGTTTACCCCGGATCTTATGCCTTCGGACATTACCGGCACTGACATCCTTCAGGAAGATGCGACCGGGAGAAGGAAATTCCAGTTTCTTAGAGGGCCGATTTTTACCAATATTCTCCTCGCCGATGAGATCAACCGTACACCCCCCAAGACTCAGGCGGCACTGCTCCAATCCATGCAAGAATACCAGGTAACCGCCGGCGGAACGACCTATCCTCTGGATCTCCCTTTCTTTGTTCTCGCGACCCAGAATCCGATAGAGCAGGAGGGAACCTACCCCTTACCGGAAGCGCAACTCGACCGCTTCATGCTCAATATCGAAATCCAGTATCCTTCCTTTGAGGACGAGGTACAGATAGTCATGCAGACCACCTCTGTGGGCAAACCCTCGCCGCAGAAGGTAATGGATGGACGCGCTATCCTGTACTACCAGGATCTCGTGCGCCGGGTCCCGGCCTCACCGTTTGTAGTCGAATATGCCGTTTCCCTGAGCCAAAAATCCCGGCCGCAAAATCCCGCGGCGCCTCAGTTCGTCAAGGACTACGTGGAATGGGGCGGTGGCCCTAGGGCATCGCAGTACCTGATCCTCGGCGCCAAGGCGAGGACCATTCTCCAGGGACGCTTCGCAGTATCGATCGAGGATATCCAGGCTTTGGCCCCGTCAGTCCTGCGCCACCGCATCATCCCCAACTTCAAGGCCCAGGCCGAGGGGATCTCTTCTCTCGACATCGTCTCTAAGCTGCTCAGCGAGGTAAAGCCGTCGGAAGATGGGAAGGGAAGGAGGTAGGAAAAGTAAGATGCAAGCCCTTCAACGCGATCCCCTGCCAGAGAACTTCCGCTCACTCGAAGAGTTCTGGACGTTCTGGGACAGTCATAGCACTGCTGACTATGAGGACTTCATGGAGGATGAGAAGAAAAGAGGAGTCTTTTCTTGACATGGTTTTTCCCTCGCCGACAGCCCGATCGCCAGCACTGTCGGCTCAGCTTTGATTCGTTAGGCAAAGAACGCTCTGCAGAGTGTCACCAGTGATAAGTGAAGGCCGTCGGAAAAGACAGGTGTCGTTGAAGGCAGCGTATGGCACCCTCTACACGGAGGTGTCACGGCTCCTGCGGGAGGCGGATCCTATTCGACTTATCGTAATCGGGGCTCCCGACGACGAATATGATCCAGAAGTGAGTACGATTTTGCCACGACTCCGCGAGGCAAAGTCGCCTGACGATGTCCAGCGGATCGTGCACGAAGAGTTCGCCCACTGGTTTGGCGCTGAGATAGCTGGGTCAGCGGCGCAATATGCTGCTGTCTCTAAGAACATCTGGGAAGCATGGAACAAATTCCCTGTCAGTACCTAGCACGGCGCTTCAGACCGATCGCTTAGCTTTCCTTCTCCAGTCTTCCTTTTTCACTCAGCGGTGTAATATGATAAGGTCGTTAAGGTCGTTAAGGAGGATGACCAACGGAGAAAGAAGCTGCTTTGATCCTATGGCTCTCATAGCCTTTCCAACTTTTATCTGAAAGGACGAAGGATGTTGGTGGTAAGCGGGGTAATATGATAAGGTCGTTAAGGAGGATGACCAACGGAGAAAGAAGCTGCTTTGATCCTATGGCTCTCATAGCCTTTCCAACTTTTATCTGAAAGGACGAAGGATGTTGGTGGTAAGCGGGGTAAGTCAGTAACCGCAAAGAGGAGTTACGAGAATATGAAAAGAGCGGGCACAGGCTCCCAAGGGGGCTTCACGCTGGTCGAGATTCTCGTCGTCATAGCCGTCGTCGCTATCTTGGCCGCGATCGCTATCCCTCAGCTTAGTTCTTACCGCCGCCGGGGGTTCGACGCCGATATCAAATCCAACATCAAGAATGCCACCATCTCCCAGGAGGCATACTACACGGACAAGCACTCCTACTCCTCCGGCCTGGTAGATCTCGAATCCTGGGGCTTCAAACAGAGTCCTGGAGTTAATATTACTGCGAGTGGCGGGGCAACCACGTTTGTCATCAGCGGCGGGGCCACCGTGGGGTGCACCCCGGGCACCGGAATTTGGTCCTTTGCCAGCACCTCAGGAATAACCACCGGGGCGGCGTGCGATTAGGAAGCGGGCAGAAAAATCCATGCCAACTCGGCTAAACGGAAAGAGAAATGTCCACGAGTTATTTTGATCCTCTGGTACTGGCGCGCCTTTCCAGCCTTTACTTGAGGGCACGCTGGGTGGTGGAGGGGATCATGTCCGGCATCCACCGCAGCCGCTCCAAGGGCTTCAGCGTGGAGTTCGAAGAGCACCGGGAATATTCCCCTGGAGACGAGATCCGCCGCATCGATTGGAAGGCGCTGGGAAAGTTCGACCGCTATTTCATCAAGGAGTACGAGGACGAGACCAACCTCCGGGCCTATCTCATTCTGGACACCAGCGCTTCCATGAACTACGCCTCCAATGGAATCACCAAGTTCGAGTACGGCTGCATCCTCACCGCCTCACTCGCCTATCTCATTCTCAAACAGCAGGATGCGGCAGGGCTGGTGACCTTTTCGGACCAGATAGAATCTTTTATCCCGCCCAGGGCAAGAAGGGGCTATCTGATGGAGATCCTGCGCGCCCTTGAGAGGCGAGCGCCGTCGGGAGACACAAACTTGGGAAAAATCCTCCTTGAGGTCGCGGGGAAAATGAAGCGGCGGGGACTGGTGATTCTGGTATCGGACCTGCTCGATGAGCCCGAGGAAATTCTCAAGGGACTGCGCCTCTTTCGCTTCAAGGGCAACGATGTCATCGTCTTTCACCTGTTGGATGCCGCGGAACTCGATCTCCCCTTCGACGGCAACGTTCTCTTCGAGGATATGGAAGCGGCCAATCTCAAGGTCACCGCCGATCCTCAAGCCATCCGCAAGATCTACCGAAAAGTCGTGGAAGAGTTTGTCGATCACCTGCGCAAAGAATGCCGCGAGAACTCGATGGACTACCAGCTCCTTTCCACCTCGACCCCTCTCGACCATGCCCTGGTGAGCTACCTGGGTTGGAGAGGGTAATGATCCCATGTCCCTCTTTTTCCTCCACCCGCTTTACCTCTATGGGCTGATCGCAACCTCTATCCCCTTCCTGATTCATCTTCTGAATCGTCGCCGGGTGAAACGGATACGCTTTCCGGCAGTGCGCTTCGTTCTCCTCTCCCAACGCCGCATCTCGCGCACCTACCGTCTGCGCCACTGGCTCCTGCTCGCCCTCAGGAGCCTTGCCGTCTTGCTCCTGGTCCTGCTATTGGCCCACCCGATTTTCCAGACAGGAGTCGGGCTCTTTGCCGGAGGCGGGTCGCTCTCGCTCGTGATCGTTGTGGACAACTCTCTCAGCATGAAATGGAGCCGTGCGGGCGAAGGGTTCAAGCAGGCAAAGGAGGCGGCGCGTCTACTGATCTCGTCGCTTAAGGATGGAGATCGCGTAGCCCTGGTCCCGACCAATAGACCGGAGAGAGGCGAGATCCGCCTTAGAGGCGAGAGAGAAGTTCTTCTCAAAGAATTGGATGGCATCCGGATCTCAGCCGGGACGGCGGATTTTTCCTCAGCCCTCGGCAAGGCCTATGAGCTCTTAAGAGAACCCGCCGCGCAAAAAGAGATCTGGTTGATGACCGATATGGCGCTGACGGATTGGGATCGCTTCAGCATTTCCTCTCTGAGGCAACACGATCCTCTCATCCCTTTAAAGGTCATCAAAATCGGACACCAGGGGGAGGTGCTCAACGCCACTATCAAGGAGGTGAAGACGCAGGGTCATGGAGTCGGGGTGGGAATGCCGGTTCAGGTGCAGGCATGGATTGTCAACTTCAGCGACAAAGAGATCAAGGACCTCCCGGTGCAGCTAAATATCGACGACCAGGCCAGGGAGCAAAAGCTCCTCTCCCTGCCGCCTAGAGGAGAATCGGAGGTAAGCTTTCTGTTCAACCTGGCTCAACCAGGCGAGCACAACGGCTATATCATGCTTAAGAAGGACGGGCTTGCCGGCAACCCGACCGCTTATTTTACCCTTCAGGCGGAGGAAAAGCTCAAAGTCCTGATCGTGGACGGCGATCCGCAAACCTCCCTTGTCCAAAGCGAAACTTTTTTTCTCACCCGGGCGCTAAACCCTGCGGGAGAACGCGGCGCCTCCCTTTTCCTCCCCACGGTAATCATCTCTGAAGGGCTCGGCTCCGTCTCTCTGGACTCCTACCAGGCCCTGCTCTTTTGCAATGTGCCGGTAATACCCGATGCCTTTCTTCCGAGGCTGAGAAATTATCTACAGAAAGGAGGCGGACTGCTGCTCTTTCTCGGCGAGCGCATCCAGACGGACGATTACAATACCAAACTATTTCAGTCCTCCCCCTCCATTCTCCCGGCGCGCATCAGAGAAAAAAGAAATCTTTCAGAAGCTGCGGGAGAAAAGATCGAAGGCGCGGACACCGCCCATCCCGCGCTGCAGGGTTTTGCCGATGAGATTCTTAAGGAATCGCTCAAATCGGCCAGGGTTCAGGGCTATTTCCGGACGGACACCATCTCCGGGTCCACTCTCCTCTCTTTGACTAACGGAGATCCCCTGCTGCTGGAAAAAAAGCTCGGGCCCGGACGCGTCTTGCTTTTCACCACCGCCGCGGATCGCGACTGGAGCGACCTGCCCTTGAAAACCGCCTATCTTCCGCTCATCCAGTCTCTGGTGAGTCACCTTTCCGGCGGTCAGAGAGGGAAGATGGATGCGGGCATTACGGTTGGAGAAGGCAAAGTTTTTTCATTCCCGCCTTCATACGTGGGCAAAAGCGTGAGAATTATCAAGCCGGATCGGAAAGAGAGAGAGATTACTTTTGCGCCAAACGGCGGGAAGGCATCGGCCTCATTCCAGGAAAACGATCTTGCGGGAATTTACCGGCTCGTTCCGGCGCCGGGCGAAGCGCAAGGAACGGCGCAGATTTATCCGGCAAACTCCCCCTTTCTGGAATCCAGACTGGAGACTATCGCTGAACGGGAGCTTAAGGCAAAGCTTGACCCTATCCGCGCGGAAATCCTTCCCCTTGAATCCCTCGAAAAGGGAGGAAAAAGGAGCGACCTCTCTCTTCCTTTATTGCTTCTTCTGATCGCAACCCTGGCCTCGGAGGGCTGGCTGGCACAGAGGTTTTGAAGCTATGGACAGAAGAGTATTCCTCCGCTTTCTCTCCTATGGCCTGCTGGTGGCAGCCGGACTTCTGCCCAAGAGAGTTGAGGCCAGCCACCCGGGGGAAAAAGACCGTCCGACCCCGTTTGTCTTCGCCCAGATCAAATACCGCGGGGGAGATTGGAATCCGCATCCGCTGGCAGTGGTCCCGCTTATGGAAGAGCTCATGCAGCGTACCAGTGTAGAGTCCGCTTCTTCCCGCCACGAGGTCAATCTTATGGACCTCGATCTCTTCTCCTACCCGTTCCTCTACATGGCGGGAAAATACGATTTTGATCCATTCACTCAGGAAGAGATCGAGATCCTCAGGCGATTTCTCTCCTATGGGGGTTTCCTTCTAGCCGATGATGCCCTGGGACAACCCGGCTACGGCTTCGATAGGAGCCTGCGCCGGGAGCTGAAGAGGCTCTTTCCGGAAAAAGAGCTAAGGCACTTACCGACAGGTCACGCGGCGCTGCGCAGCTATTATCTCCTGCGAAGAATCGGCGGGATGAGAATCGTCCACCCTTACTTAGAAGGAATCAGCGTGGGCAGCGCGACTCCCGTCATCTACTGCCATAACGACCTTGGCGGCGCCTGGGAGAGAGACCAGTTGGGCAACTGGCTCAATTCGTGCACCCCCGGAGGCGAGGAACAAAGAAGGGATGCCTTTCACCTTGGCATCAACCTCATCCTCTATGCCATGACGGAGAACTACAAAGAGGACCTGATCCACGTCCCCTTCATCCGGCGGAGGCTTTCCAGGTAACGCCATGAAGGATCTCTTTTTCGTCGGCGCTCTTCCCTGGTGGTTCATCCTGCTGATCGCCCTGGGGGCGTTGGCCCTCCTCATCCATCAGTTCCTGGCCTTTCGGCAGCGTCTCAGCCCGCGACAGAGCTGGCTGTTAATTTCTCTAAGAGGTTTTGTCTATGCCCTGCTGCTCTTTTTTCTTTTGAGTCCCGGCCTGGTGGAGAAACGGGTCACCAGGCTGCGGCGGCCCCTTACGGTCATCCTCGACAGTTCACAGAGCATGGGTTTTCCGGCGAGTTCAAATCAGAGTCGCGACGGCAGGCAAGGGCAGAGCCGGCTCGACCTGGTAAAGGAAAAGCTCTTGGAGGGAAAAGAACCCTTGATGCAGAAATTGGCGCAGAACTACGACCTCCGTTTGTACCAGTTTAACACCCGACTGGAAGCGCTCGGGCCGGCCTCTCTCCGCCAACTCGCAGCTCAGGGGAAAGGCACACGGCTCATCGAGGCCTTAAAGGAAGCCGGCCGCGACGGCGGAGCGCAGGCGGGGATCATCCTCTTCAGCGACGGAATCGCCAACGGGGAAAATAGATCCATGAACGATTCTATCTCATTCCCGGTGCCGATCTTTGCCGTCGGCGTGGGCGAAACGCAAGGCTATACCGACCTGCGCATTGCCGATCTCAGCGCCCCGGAGTTCGCCTTCCGCGGAAGAGAGCTGAAGATCGACCTTACCGTCCAAGCGTACGGACTTGCCGGCAAGACCGTGCCGCTCCATTTCAACCGAGGCCGGAACCTCGTTTCCAGCCGCAATCTAACCATCGATCGCGACCCCTTCGAGCAGCGATTAACGCTCAGCTACACCCCCAAGGAGATCGGGCCCCACAGTTTCACGCTCAGCATCCCTGCTCAGGCAGGAGAGCTGATCACCCAAAACAATCAGAGAGAATTCAAGGTCGAAGTGCAGCGCGACAAGATCAGGGTCCTCACTCTCTCCGGCTCCCCATCCTGGAATTACCGCTTCCTGCGCATGGCCCTCAAACAAGACCCCTTGATTGATCTGGTCTCTTTTGTTTTTCTTCGGACCCCCACGGATAGCGTCGATGTCCCCGACAGCCAGCTCAGCCTGATTCCCTTCCCGATCGACGAGATTTTTTTAGAGGAGCTTAAAAACTTCGATCTGATTTTCTTCGACGATTTTTCCTATCGCTCCTACTTCAACGTCCTTTATCTGGAGAAGGTCAGGGATTTCGTCCGCGCAGGGGGAGGGCTCGCCATGCTGGGAGGAACCCGCTCTTTCGACAGTGGTGGCTACGCGGAGACTCCGTTGCGCGAGGTCCTGCCGGTGGAGCTGGACGGCAAGGGGAATTTCTCAACGGGAAGCGCCCTGCGCGGCGTGCTGACAGCGCCGGGCAAAACGCACCCCATTACTCGTCTGGTTCCCGATCTTCGAGCCAACGAGGAGGCATGGAAGAAGATGCCTCTCTTGACTAGCCTCAATCGTGTCCTTCGGACCAAAGGGGAGGCGTTGCTTCAGGCCGCACCGGACGGCGCCAGCGCAGGTTCCCCGTTATTGACCGTAGGGAAATTCGGCAAAGGGCGCACCTTGGCCCTCCTGAGCGACGATTTCTGGCGCTGGAACTTCGTAGCGGTCGGCGAAAAAGAAAGCCCGCAAAATCACCTGAAACTGATCCGCCAGGCGGTGCGCTGGCTCGCCCAGGAACCTTCATTCGAGCAGGTGCAGATAACATCCATCACCGGTTCCAAAACGCCGGGAGAGAAGATGGATTTTAAGGTGCGGGTGGTAAAGGACGATTTCACCCCGGCCAGCCATGCCACGGTTCGGCTGCGAGTAATCGGCCCTGAGGGAGAACAAATTCCCATCGGGGACGCTCCGGAAACAGAGGAAGGTCAATACAGCGCTGAATTTACTCCGACCAGGGAAGGACCCTACCGACTGGAGGCGGAGGCTCATCTGGCAGACAAACTCCTTGGAAGAGACAGAAAGAATTTTACGGCGGCCTTTCCCTTCGGCGAACTCGAAGACGGAAGAGCCCGGCCGGATTTTTTGCAGAGGATCGCTGATGCCAGTCATGGAGAATTTATCCCGATTTCGGAGTGGAACGAGAAGAGCCTGGAGCGCGTGACGGCAAAGTTGGAACGCTTCGCCCCCTCCCAGGTTGAGGAGCGGCGGCAGATACCTCTGTGGAACTCCCTGTGGATTTTCACTTTGCTCCTCTCGCTCCTGGGTAGCGAATGGTGGATGCGGCGGAAATGGGGGCTGGTTTGAAAAGTAAAAAGTCAAAAGACAAAAGGCTGATCTGGCTAAGCGCTCTGGGACTTCTGCTCTTGCCCAACCTAGCCTTGGGCTTCTGTCACGAGATGGAGGTGGTTGGAGCGCGTGTCTATCGAGTAGCGGCAAACGTCCCCGGGGAGATCCTCATCGAATGGTTCGGCCATTCCACCTTTCAGATCACTTCCGCCAAGGGAACCCGTATCCTGACGGACCCGCATGGCCGGGATGATCTTCCCCGGCCGGCTCTTCCCCAACATATCGTCACCACCAGCCACCAACACGGGCCTCACAGTAATCTCTGGATGGCCAAAGGCAATCCTGTGATCCTTGAAGGACTCACCCCCGGCGGTGAGAATTGGCGCTCCGTCCACACGAGCATTAAGGATGTTTCGGTCTATACGGTCCCGGCCTACCACGATAAAAGCCGGGGGCACCAAAGGGGAAAAAATGCCATCTTTGTTTTTCGCGTCGACGATATTTGTATCGCGCACCTGGGAGACCTCGGCCACCTCCTCACGCCGGATCAGCTAAAGATGCTGGGCAAGATCGATATCCTTCTGGTCCCACTGGCCGGCGGCTTTTACACGATCACGGCCAGTGAGGCGAGGGAGGTCACCAAACAAGTGCACCCGAGGATAGCGATTCCCGATCACTACTGGTGGCCTGGAGCGGTGGAGGAATACACGCGCGACAACCCGCGCGTCAGGACCATTAACGGGCGAGTGCTAAAAATCTCCAAGAAGGAGCTTCCCCAACCCACCGAGATCGTGGTCATTCCGTGGAACGCTCGGTGAGAAGCTCCGTTCGGGGGCCTGCCTCACTCCAATGTCTAGCTTAAGTGCGCTCTTCGGGGGCGACTCTTCCGAGCGCAGCCGATAGACCTATGTTTAATCCGAACCTCTCTACTCCCACGTCCTGTATCTTCAGCCTCGCCCCCTCGGAGCTACCACCACCCTCTTTCTCCCAGGGACCTTCCTGTCCCGGAGCGGACTCACCGCCGAAGGCGTCTCTCAAGATCGATGCAATAGAGTCGTGGTACGCGGCACCTGAAGATACGCTTGAACCTCCGCGTCTGGTGCATCGATCTTTCGATCCACCTCCGGCGCTTCGCCTGGTAGTGAGGGGGCTTGCCGAGCAAGTCGAAAGCACCAGTCGTGCAGGTTCAAAGAACCCACAACTCTATTGCTTTCGGCGCGCGAGGTAAGTCCCCGAACGAGTTCCCGACGAGCCGATGAGCCGAGAGGATAGGGAGGTCCCAAACATCTGTACTGCATCACGACTGGAAGGCTCTCTTCCCCGAGACACGTTTCGGCCGCAGCCGAAGGCGCGTTTCCCGAGGAGATAATGACGTCTTGATATTTCTTGCCTAGTCGGATAATCGAAAACGTAGAAACCCAAGGAGAGTTTGATGAAAGCTGTTCGCGTGCATCAAAATGGCGGCCCGGAGGTTCTCCGCTACGAGGAGATCCCCGTTCCTGAACCGGGCGCGGGAGAGGCTCGGGTCAAAATCGAAGCCGTAGGTTTAAACTACATCGATATCTATCAGCGCACCGGCCTATATCCGCTCAAAGTTCCCTTCACGCTGGGGATGGAGGGCGCGGGGATTGTAGACACCGTCGGGCCAAACGTTACCGAGGTTAAAAAGGGTGACCGTGTAGCTTACTCGATGCATCTTGGATCTTATGCGGAGTATGCGGTCGTTCCAGCCTGGAAGCTGGTCTCTCTGCCGCGTGCTATCGACAGCCGCTCGGCTGCGGCAGTCATGCTGCAAGGGATGACGGCCCACTATCTCACCCGCAGCACCTATCCTCTCAAAAAAGGCGAAACGGCGCTTGTCCATGCGGCGGCCGGCGGCGTGGGGCTGCTGCTGATCCAAATCGCCAAGCGCACGGGCGCCACGGTTTTTGGCACTGTCTCGACCGAGGAAAAGGCCCAGCTCGCGAGAGAAGCCGACGCCGACGAGGTCATCCTCTACACGCAAACCGATTTTCTTACCGAGGTAAAAAGGCTGACGAACGGCGCGGGCGTGCATGTAGTCTATGATTCTGTAGGCAAGGACACGTTTGAAAAGAGCCTGGACTGCCTGAGGCCACGGGGCTACCTCGTCCTCTTCGGAAATTCCAGCGGTCCGGTGCCGCCCTTCGATCTGGGAAAACTCGCGGCCAAGGGCTCTCTCTTTGTAACGCGGCCTACTCTAATCCACTATGCGAGCAACCGGGAAGAGCTGCTGCAACGTTCTGGTGACCTCTTTAAATGGATCGCTAACGGGGAATTAAAGCTCCGGATCGATAAGACCTACCCCTTGAAAGATGCCGCTGAAGCCCACCGCCAGCTCGAAGCAAGAAAGACCACGGGGAAGGTTTTGCTGATTCCGTAGTGGATGCTGGCGATAAGTCCATGAAAACGAAACCCGACCATATAGAGGCGCACAAATACTCCTCGCGTCACCGACATGGTCTCATGAAAAGCGACTTATCTGGTTGTTTTTACTGTTTGGCAATATTTAACCCCAGCAAGATCGTTGATTGGACAGATGAAGGAACTACTGCCTTATGCCCGAAATGCGGCATAGACTCCGTAATCGGGTCAGCATCGGGATTCCCAATTCAGACCGAATTTTTAAAGTCAATGCAGCGATATTGGTTCAGCAAGGCTGTTAAAAGAGGTCTTAGTTAATTGGGAGAAGGATGGGTCAAAGGTGATCTCTCTTGCTTTTCGGCTCTTCTGTGGCGGCGCGTGAGAATCTTCCCAGAGACCTAAGTGTTGAAGGATTTTTTTAATCACATCAGGCTGGTCGATGAAGCTGATGATCCGCATCTCTCCCTGGCACTTGGGACAGGTTAAAGAGTATCGCCTTCGTGGGTTTCCAACATTCAGGGTCGATAAAAACCCCTCTTTGACGCGCTTGACGGAACCTAGTCACAATTACTGATTGAGTGTAAAGTCAAGAAGATCGCGTTACTAATGACTGTGTGCGCAACATAGTAACCCGAGAGGCGACATGGCACGATCGTCCGACCGCGACTACTGGAAGGGTCAGTTCGAGAAGGGAGGCAATTTGCCCCATTCTTGGTCCTTGAGTGCGTTCGCTCTTCTGACCGCCGCAGATGTTCTTGATGGCTTTAGCGGGAATTTTCGTGGTGAGATTCTACAGGCCATGCGCTCTGGCCGTCACGACGAACTCAAAATGACCCGACGCCGGGCCGAGCGCATGGAAGTGGACAAAGTAAGCCAAATGTTGCGTGCGATGGCCACTGAATGCCTGCTGAAAGCGCTGTGGCTGAAGCACGGGGGAATCCTCGCCAGGGATGGACAATACGTTGGCGTGTTGAAGAAGAAGGAACACCGTTTGCACGAACTTGCCAAAGCTGTCTCTCGGAAGAGTCAGATTATTTTTAACAGGCGCGAGCTGGAGCTTTTGGAGCAGGCATCTTACTGGATTACTTCGGGCCGCTATCCGATTCAGAGAGAATACTCATATTTAGTTCCATTCCCCAGACCCGATGGGACCGTGGTTCCTCATCAGTTCTGGCGAGGCGATCCAGTTGAGGAACTAAGGGTGCTGATAGCGAAACTCCAAAAAGCGTTGGGTATTGAGATAAAGTTTGAATCAGAGTGAGCAGAGTACCGTAGAGTCAGACTTCCACAAATCGACTATCTTACTAATACAAACGTCTTAAATGGAGCAACATAACGCAGAGGGGGGTTGGGTCCTGTATTATGACAATGTGTGATTACAAGACCTGCCCCCCCTCTCTTCGTGTTCTTTCAGTAAATGGCGCCGGTTTGGCAGCCTATTCCCCTATTGGCCCGCGGCCTATCCAGGACCGCAAAAGGTTGGTGACGGAGCTTTCAGGGCTGTTAAGCTAGTAGGGACTCGGCAGGGATATCTAAGCGCTTCCGTAACGAGCGCATCATATCAACTGTGAGTTTCCTTTTCCGGTTGAGAACTTCCGACACGCGGCTTCGACCGCCCAGAATTTTAGCGAGGTCCGATGACTTGAGCCCAAGCTGTTCCATGCGGAACTTTATGGCCTCAACCGGATCGGGGGGTTCGACCTTGTAATGCCTCTGCTCATACGCTTCGACTAACGTAACCAGCACCTCCAATCGATCACCCCTGAGGGTGTTCGGTTTGGCATCCCAGAGTCTTTCGATCTCCTTAAGCGCTGTCCGGTAATCGCGTTCTGTCTTGATCGGTTTAATCGTCATGTTAAATCTCCTCTGCGTTGATCTTGTCATACTCCGCATGCGTGCCAAGAAACCGAATATAAGCCAATTGGAATTCGTACCTAACAGCCACAACCAACCGATACGTGTTTCCCTTGATGTTGAACACGACACGATGATTACGAAGAATGCTAGCTGTTCGGTACTCGGCTTTGATGTCCTGGGGGCCTTTCCATCTAGCCTTCTTCGCCTCGGTATACCATGCCCTCAAAGGACTCTCTGCATCCGGATGTTTCTTCCAGAAGAGTTTCAGCGTTTTCAACGCAATGATCCGCACGACACAGCATACCTTGTTCCCAATTTGGGAACAAGCCCCGGTGCGCAATCAAACGGCGTCGGGTCGTGGTTGACGATGGCCGAGATAGGCGCTTGACGGTGTGGCCGTGAAGCGGAATAAATGATAGGAAGTTCCTTTTGAGGGTTAGCCAC
>Ga0210377_10001460_pt1 | contig 21649 bp, 25 predicted proteins | sample PLM4_65_b1redo_FD_155480 | JGI IMG/M metagenome (GOLD analysis project Ga0210377, IMG submission 155480) | Groundwater sediment microbial communities from an aquifer in East River, Colorado, USA - PLM4_65_b1 redo | ecosystem: Environmental > Terrestrial > Soil > Riparian zone | place: USA: East...
GGGCGTCGAGCAGGACCTCGAGAAGCTGCTCGCGGAGCGCCGGATCGCTCGACGCGGCGCCGGCCTGCTTCACCACGAACGTCACGAAGCCGTCCCAGCGCGCGAGCGCGGCCTCGAAGCGCGCGACCTCCTCCGGGCTGAGGGGGAGCTCGGGCGAGTCACTCGGAGGCTCCACCTGTCCGAGCTGCGGCGTGATCCGCAGATCGACCGTCACCCCGCGGGGACCGACGGCGACGTTCTCGAGCGCGAGCGAATCGATGAGCGCCTGCGCGCGAGAGGCGTCGAGCTCGGGCAGGAAGAGCGGCAGCACGGCGCGCAGATCCGCGATCGGCGCCGCGAGGTCGATCTCGAGCCGCTCGAGACGAGGGTGGACGTAGCGCTTGACCCAGTCCCACAGGGTCGCGGCGGCGCCCGCCGGACTGCCGTCGCGCTCGCGGAGGCTCGAGTCGACGACCCGGAAGTGCACGATCGGAATGCCCGGAGCGAGGCTCGGCTCGAGCAGCGAGTCGATCCGCCCCTGCCACGAGACATGGAAGAGGCAGACGCCCAGCACGAGCGTGCCGAAGCTCGCGTCGACCTCGCTGGTCACGCGCAGCCGACCTTCGCCCTCGGAGACCTCCGGCCGGAGCAAGATCACCTGATTGCAGCCCACCCCGTCCGAGAGCACCCGCGCGGTTTCCTCGGGATCGGTGTAGGCGCGCGTCACGAGCAGCTCGCGCATGAATGCGTAGTCGAGCTGCATCGGCACGCGCACTTCGGTCGCGCCCGCGGACAATGCGAGCAGACAGCCGAGCAGAACGAGAGCGGGCGCGCGCATCGACGGCGGCGGAGGGTACCATCGCGCTCACGGAGTGCTCACGTGAACCTGTTCTGCTACGGGTCGCTCGAGTTCGGCGAGGTGATGCGCGTGGTGACCGGCCGGACGTTCGCCGGTGAGCCGGCCGATCTCGACGGCTTCGCGCGCTACCGGTTTCGCGACGCGAGCTACCCGGGCCTCGCGCCCGAGGCGGGGGCGCGCACGGAGGGCACGCTCTTCCGCGGCCTCGACGCGGCGGCGCTCGCCGCGCTCGATCGCTTCGAGGGCGCGCGCTACGAGCGTCTGACCCTCGAGGTGCGCACGCGCGGCGGCGGGCGCGCGGAGGCCCAGGTCTACGTCGTGTGCACGGCGGAGCGCAGCGCGCTCTCGCGCGAAGCCTGGGACAAGGCGCACTTCGGCCGGCACGAGCTCGATGTATTCTTGAGCCGGCTGCAACCACGAGCGGGAGGAGGGGAGTGATGGCTGAATCGACCGTCAGCGGCGGCTGTCTGTGCGGGCGCGTGCGCTTCGAGATCGACCTGCCGACCTTGTTCTGCGCACACTGCCACTGCTCGATGTGCCGGAAGGCGCACGGGGCGGGCTTCGTGACCTGGACGGCGGTGCCCTACACGCGCTTCCGCGTGACCGCGGGCGCGGACTCGCTGCGCCGCTACGACTCGTCGGAGCACGGCTGGCGCAGCTTCTGCGGGAGCTGCGGGAGCAGCATGCTCTGCGAGTCGACGCGACACCCGGAGCACATCGACGTGGCGCTCGGCGCGCTCGACGGCGAGATCGACCGGCCGCCCTCGCTGCACGTCTTCGTCGACGATCGCGCTGGTTGGTCGAGCCTCGCCGACGGCCTGCCGCGCCTGGGCGGCGCGACGGGGCTCGAACCCGAGAAGGCGTAGCTCCGCGCGCCTCAGATGTCGTCGTTCGTGCGGCAGTTCGCGGCGTCGATCGCGCTCTTCACCTGCAGGTAGCCCGGCCAGCCGTAGAACGGGATGAAGCCGAGCCAGAACTTCTTCTGCGGCATCTTCGGGAACGGTCCCCACCCCTTCAGGTAGTACTCGCCGACCCCGGGATGCAGGATCGAATACCACATGGCGGTTTGACCATTGCGGCCTGCAGAGCACGCGTCGGCGCGCGCGGGCGAGGCCGCGAAGAGCGCGATCGCCAATGCGATCAGAATGGCTCCGCGTTGCATCACTCGTCTCCTCACGTCGTTGATCGACCAAGGGATAGAGGATCGAGCCGTGGACGACCAGACCGCGGCGCCGCCTTGCCAAGCGCCGCAGAGGCGTGTACCCCAAAGCGGATCTCGGAGGGGTGGAGTATGCGAGGAGCATTGCGCGCCGGCGCTGTCTGCGCGGCGGCGGTCGTATCCGTGCTCGCGTGCGGCGGCGAGAAGCGCGCGGCCGACGCGATCGTGGTCGGCCACGTCGCGTCGATGACCGGCGATACCGCGACCTTCGGACGCAGCGCCGACCAGGGCATGCGCATGGCGATCGAGGAGATCAACGCCTCGGGCGGAGCGCTCGGAAAGCCCATCGAGCTCATCACCGAGGACGACCGCTCCGTCACCGAAGAGGCGCGCACGGCGGCACAGAAGCTCCTGCAGCGTGATCAGGTGGTTGCCCTGCTCGGTGAGGTCGCGTCGTCACGCTCGCTCGCCGCGGCGCCCGAGGCGCAGCGCGCCAAGCGCCCGATGATCTCCCCGGGCTCGACCAATCCCAAGGTGACGGAGGTCGGCGACTACATCTTTCGCGCCTGCTTCATCGACCCGTTCCAGGGCTTCGTGATGGCGCAGTTCGCGGTCGACGAGCTGAAGGCGAAGCGGGTCGCGATCCTGTTCGACTTCAAGCAGGACTACTCGGTGGGCCTCGCCGAGTTCTTCCGCGAGACCGCGCAGAAGCTCGGCGCGGAGATCGTCGCGGACGAGCGCTACACCAGCGGCGACATCGAGTTCCGCGCCCAGCTCACGACCATCCGCGCCGCCAAGCCCGACGCGATCTTCGTGCCCGGCTACTACACGGAGCTCGGGCTGATCGCGAAGCAGGCGCGCGAGCTCGGCATCGACGTGCCGCTGCTGGGCGGCGACGGCTGGGACTCGGAGAAGACGATCGAGATCGGCGGCGACGCGGTCGAGGGCTACTACTTCTCGACCCACTACGCCGCGGACTCCGACAGCCCGCGCGTGCAGGCGTTCGTGAAGGACTTCCAAGCCAAGTACGGGGCGACGCCCGACGCGATGGCGGCGCTCGGCTACGACGCGGCACGCATCCTGGCCGACGCGCTCGGCCGCGCCGGGAGCGTCGACGGCCCAAAGCTCCGCGACGCGATCGCCGCGACGAAGGGCTTCGACGGCGTCACCGGGAAGATCTCCATGGACGAGCAGCGCAACGCCCGGAAGGACGCGGTGGTGCTGAAGATCGAAGGCGGCAAGTTCCGCTACCACCGAACGGTGTCGGCCGAGTAGCGGCCGCGTCGCCCCCGTGGAGAACCTGCTTCAGCAGCTCCTGAACGGGATCACCTGGGGCTCCATCTACGCGCTGGTCGCGCTCGGCTACACCATGGTGTACGGCGTGCTGAAGCTGATCAACTTCGCGCACGGCGAGGTCTACATGGTGGGCGCGATGACGGGCTACTACGCCGCGCACGCGCTCGGGCTGACCCAGGCTCCGTCGCTCGGCGCGCTCGTGCTCGTACTGCTCATCTCCATGGCCGCGTGCGCGCTGCTCGGTGCGTTGATCGAGCGCGTCGCGTACCGGCCGCTGCGCGCTGCGGGGCGTCTCGCGCCGCTGATCACCGCGATCGGCGTCTCCCTCCTGCTCCAGAACGCGGGCCAGCTCGTCTTCGGCGCGGACCCGAAGTTCTTCCCCGCGCTGCTGCGCTCCGAAGAGGTGATCCGCGCGGGCGGCGTCGCCGTCTCGAACATCCAGCTCACGGTGCTGGTCACCGCGCTGGTGCTGATGGCGGGGCTGCAGTACGTGGTGCGGCGCACGCGCTTCGGGCGCGCCATGCGCGCCGTCTCGTACGACGCGCCGGCCGCGGCGCTGATGGGCGTGCCGGTCGATCGCGTGATTCTCGGCACGTTCGTGCTCGGCTCGATGCTCGCCGCCGCCGCGGGCATCCTGGTCGGCCTCTCGAACCCGAAGATCGACCCGCTGATGGGGCTCATGCCGGGACTCAAGGCCTTCGTCGCGGCGGTGCTCGGCGGGATCGGCAGCGTTCCTGGCGCGATGGTCGGGGGTCTCCTGCTCGGCGTCATCGAGACGTTCGTCACCGCGTATCTCTCGAGCACGTACCGCGACGCGATCGCGTTCGTGATCCTGGTCGTGATCCTGCTCCTCCGGCCGACCGGACTGTTTGGCGCGCCGCAGACCGAGAAGGTCTGACGTTGCGCGCGCGCTCCTTGCTCTGGCTCGGCGTGGCGATCGCCTTCCTCGTGTTTCTCGACGTCGCGGCGCCGCGGCTCCTGAATCCGTACTACGTGACGATCCTCTCCCGCATCGGCATCGCGGTGATCGCGGCCGTCTCGCTCCAGCTCGTGAACGGCTTCACGGGGCAGTTCTCGATCGGGCATGCGGGCTTCATGGCGATCGGGGCGTACGCGTCGGCGGCGCTGTCGGTCTTTGCAGGCGCGGCGGTGCTTGCCGCGGCTGCGCAGGTCGTGCCGCTCCCCGTCGCGCGGCTCGCCTACTTCCCGGTGGCGCTCGTCTTCGGCGGACTCGTCGCTGCGGTCGCGGGCATCGTGGTCGCCGTTCCGGCGCTGCGTCTGCGCGGCGACTATCTCGCGATCGCGACGCTCGGCGCGGGCGAGATCATCCGCATCGCGATCCTGAACATCGACGCCGTCGGCGGGGCGCGCGGTTTCTCGCTCGCATCTCCCGAGTACCCTTCGATCGACCTGCGCTACGAGAGTCTGGCGGGCGTCTTCGGCGTGGCGTTGATCGCGATCGCCGCGATCTCCCGGCTGGTCTACGCCGGTGGCGGGCTCGCGTTCCGCGCGGTGCGCGAGGACGAGACGGCCGCCGAATCGATCGGCATCGCCACCACGCGCGTGAAGGTGGAGGCGTTCCTGATCGCGAGCTTCTTCGCGGGCGTCGCGGGAGCGCTGTTCGCCCACAGCGAGGGCTACATCCACACCAACACCTTCGGCTTCGTGCGCTCGTTCGAGCTGGTGGCGTTCGTCGTGCTCGGCGGGCTCGGCTCGCTGTCGGGCGCGATCCTCGCGGCGGCCACGCTCACCGCGCTGCCCGAAGTCCTGCGCGGCCTGGGCGAGTGGCGCATGGTCCTCTACTCGCTGCTCTTGATCGCCACGATGTTGCTGCGCCCGCAGGGCCTGCTCGGCCAGCGGGAGCTCTGGCCGATCTCCCGCCTGAAGGGGGGCGGGGGTTGAGTCTGCTCGAGATACGCGGTCTGTGCGTGCGTTTCGGCGGACTCACCGCAGTCTCGCGCGTCGACCTCGACGTCGAAGAGGGCGCGCTGGTCGCGCTGATCGGCCCGAACGGCGCGGGCAAGACGACGGCCTTCAACGTGATCACGGGGGTGTACGCGCCGAGCGAAGGCAGCGTGCGCTTCGCGGGCCGCGAGATCGGCGGCGTGGCGCCGCACACGATCTGCTCGCTCGGCGTCGCGCGCACGTTCCAGAACATCCGCCTGTTCCGCAGCCTCTCCGCGCTCGAGAACGTGCGCGCCGCGCTTCAGGGCGCGAAGCGCAGCGGCACGGGCGACATGCTCCGGCTCGCGGGCTGGCGCAGGCGCGAAGCGGCGGCCGAGACGGAGGCGCGGGCGCTGCTCGACGAGCTCGCGCTCGGGTCGTTCGCCTCCGCGCGCGCCGACTCGCTCCCGTACGGGGAGCAGCGTCGGCTCGAGATCGCGCGTGCGCTCGCGACCCGCCCGAAGCTGCTGCTCCTCGACGAGCCCGCCGCGGGCATGAACCCGGCGGAGAAGCAGGCGCTACGCGAGCTCGTGCGCCGGCTGCGCGCCGACCGCGGACTGACGATCGTGTTGATCGACCACGACGTCTCGTTCGTGATGAACCTCTCCGACCGGGTGGCCGTACTCGACCACGGCGAGAAGATCGCGGACGGCGCGCCCGAGGTCGTGCGGCGCGACCCGCACGTGATCGAGGCGTACCTCGGCAGCGACGGCGAGGCGCCGGCATGACCTCTGCGCTGCTCTCGGTCGAGTCACTCGATGTGCGCTACGGGGCGATCCAGGCGCTGCGGGGTGTTTCGTTCGCGGCGCACGCCGGGGAGATCGTGACCTTGATCGGCTCGAACGGCGCGGGAAAGTCCACGCTTCTGCGCGCCGTGAGCGGGCTCGTCCGGCCGAGCGCCGGGCGGATCACGCTCGAGGGCGTCGACGTGACCGCCCACCGTCCGGAAGCGATCGTGGGGCTCGGCTGCTCGCACGTTCCGGAGGGCCGGCGCATCTTCGCGAACCTCTCCGTGCTCGAGAATCTACAGATGGGCGCCTGGCCGCGGCGGGGCGTCGAGGCGGAGGGCCTCGCGCGGGTCTTTGCGCTGTTCCCGCGCCTGCGCGAGCGGCTGACACAGGCCGGTGGCACGCTCTCCGGCGGCGAGCAGCAGATGCTCGCGATCGGCCGCGCATTGATGGCGCAGCCGTCGGTGCTCCTGCTCGACGAGCCGTCGCTCGGCCTCGCGCCGCTCCTGGTGAAGCAGATCTTCGAGATCGTGCGCGAGATCAACGCGCAGGGCACCACGGTGGTGCTGGTCGAGCAGAACGCGCATCAGGCGCTGCGCGTCGCGCACCGCGCCTACGTGCTCGAGACCGGCGCGCTCGCACTCGAGGGGCCCGCGGCCGAGCTCGCGCGCGATCCCCGCGTGCGCGCGGCCTACCTCGGAGAGGGAGACGCGGGCTAGAATCGCGGGATGCGCCAGCTCCCGAACCTGCTCTCCGCGTTCCGGCTGGTGCTGGTCCCGGTGCTCCTCGCGTTGGCGTGGAACGGGCGCGGCACCGCATTCCTGTTCGCGTTCGCGGCTGCGCTTGCGAGCGACGTCGCCGATGGCGCCATCGCGCGCAAGACCGGAGCGACCTCGGAGCTCGGCGCGAAGCTCGACAGCTGGGGCGACCTCGCGAGCTACCTGGTCCTGCCGCTCTGCGCCTGGTGGCTGTGGCCCGAGCGGATCCTGGCGCAGCTCGCGCTGGTCGCGATCGCAATCGTGGCCTTCCTCGCGCCGACGCTCATCGGCCTGCTGAAGTTCCGCCGCCTCACGAGCTACCACACGCGCGCGGCGAAGGCGTCGGCGATCGTGATGGGCGCGGGACTTCTCTTGTACCTCGGCGCGGGCGTGGTCTGGCTCTTCCAGATCGCGGTGCTGTTCCTCGTCCTCGAGGCGATCGAGGAGATCGCGATCACGGCCGTGCTCCCCGAATGGCGCGCGAACGTGCCCTCGATCTTCGCCGCGCTGCGCATCGCGAGGCCCGGCGCGACGCTCGCGCTCCTGTCGTTCGCGCTCGTTCCCGAGCTCGCGATCGCGCAATCGCTGCCCGATCTCGTGCCCGAGGTCTCCGACGTGCACTTCGACTACGGCGCGATCGTTCCCGAGGGCGACGTCGCGGAAGGCTGCGCGACGGCGACGGAGGGCCTCGATCTGCTGCGGCTCTCGCTCACGACGCGCAACGACGGACCCGCGGATCTGACGATCGGCAATCCGCATTGTCCCGATTGCGTCGCGAACCCGGGCGCGACCTGCGGCGACCCGTCGTTCATCTGCAGCCCCGCGGGCGGACACAACCACCCGCACTACGACAACTTCCTGCGCTACGAGCTCGTCGATGAACATGGCGCGCAAGCGGGACTCGGCGGCAAGCGCAGCTTCTGTCTCGCCGAGACGGGATGCCTCGGGCCGGCGAACTACCACACGTGCACGAATCAGGGGCTCGGCGCCGGTTGTTGGGACATCTATCCGTCCTATCTCGGCTGCCAGTACATCGAGATCACCGGCGTTCCGTCGGGCTTCTACACGCTGCGCGTCACCGTGGACCCCGGCGCCCGGATCGTCGAGGCCAACGAGACGAACAACGTGCTCGAGCGCGCGGTCGAGATCACGCGCGAGGGCGACGGCGACGTGATGCTCGAGGGCGGGTCGCTCGCGATCCTGCCGGGAAAGCTGCTGCGCCTGCGCTCGAAGCGCGTGCGCGGGGAGGTGCCGCCGAACGTGGCGACCGACCCGACCGTCGACGGCGCGCTCCTCTACGTCTTCGATCTCGCGGATCACGACGAGCTCGCGATCGAGCTCCCCGCGGAGGGATGGAAGCGCATCGGGGCGAGGTCCTCCGGACGGTACCGCTACCGCGGCGCGGGGAGCGCCACCGATCCGTGTCGCTCGGTCGTCGTGAGCCGTCGCGAGGTGCGCGCGACGTGCCTCGGCAGCTCGATCGCGTTCGCGCTTCCGGTCGAGAACGAGATCTTCATCCAGCTCGCGATCGGCGAGGCCGGGCAGCGCTTCTGCGCGACCTTCGGCGGGAAGACGCTGCGGAACAATGCCAAGCGTCTCCTGCGGCGGAACCCGCCAGTGTCGACGTGCAGCCCGCTTCACTGATCGTGCGCGCGGTGCTCTGGGATCTCGATGGCGTGCTGATCGACAGCTACGAGGTCTGGTTCCACCTCCTGAACGCGACCTCGCGCGCCTTCGGCGGGATCGCGGTCTCGCGCGAGGTGATGCGCGACGGCTGGGGGCAGGGCATCGAGGCCGACGTGCGCCGGTTCTTCCCGCACAAGACCGTCGCCGAGACGGAGGCCCACTACCACGCGCACTTCATGGAGCACGCGAACCACCTCCGCGTCGATGCCGAGGCGAGCGCGGTGATCGGCGAGCTGCGGCGGCGCGGGTTCGCCCAGGCGCTGATCACGAACACGCCTTCGCCCCTCGCGCGCGAGATCCTGGCCAAGGCGGGGCTCTCGCTCGACGCGGTCGTCGGCGGCACGGACGTGCCCGAAGCGAAGCCCGCGCCCGACATGGTCCGCGAAGCGTGCCGGCGGCTCGGGGTCTCCACGGACGAGGCGTTCGTCGTCGGCGACTCGCGCTACGACCGCGACGCCGCGCGCGCCGCGGGTGTCCGCTTCGTGGGCCTGCGGATGGACGGCGACGCCCGCATCGAGCGGCTCGAGGAAGTGCTGGATCTGCCGGTTGCTAGCATGCTAGCATCCTAGCCGTGCCCGAAGACGACGTCAGGCAATTCAACGTCTACCTGCCGGTGGACCTGATCCGGGAGATCAAGCACGCCGCGATCGAGAACGAGCAGTCGCTGTCCTCGCTCGTCGAGGAAGCGCTGCGTGCGTACCTCGGCCCGGCGCGAGCCCGCGCTCCCGAGAGGAGGAAGAAACGATGACCGCAGGCGTCGAGACCGTCGTGATCGAGACCCACAACTTCGGAAAGACCGTGAAGTTCTGGCAGGCGCTCGGCTACGAGCTGCAGTTCGAGACCGACCACGGCTCCGGTCTGCTCGTGAACAAGTCGGGCGGACCCGATCTGTTCGTCGCCGAGCGGCCGCGCGACCGCGCGCTGCGGATCGAGCTCCACCTCACGAGCCCGAACGACACCGACAAGCCCGGCGCGCCGGTCGAGGTCGTCGGTGACTGGCACGCGAGTCACTGGGGCACGCGGCTCCTCGAGGTGCGCGATCCCGATGGGCGCGTGCACGTCCTGGAGCACGCGCCGGGAGCCTAGCCCGGCGCGCCCCTCACTGCAGCGGCGCGAGATCGATCTTGTAGAGGTCCGCCACGTTCTCGCACAGGATCGCGCGGCGCTGCTCGGGTCGCAGCTTGGCCGCGTGCTCGGCGAGCATCGCCTGCGACCACGGCCAGGTCGAGTCGCTGTGCGGGAAGTCGTTCGCCCACATGAGGCGATGCCAGTTCATCTGATCGGCTTGCTGGAACGCGACGAAGTCGTCCTGGAACGTGGTGTAGATGTGCTCGCGGAAGTATTCGGACGGCAGCTTCGAGAGCTCCTGGCCCGGCGGCAGCCAGTAGCGATGGCGCTTGTACGCGTGATCCATCCGGTACATGTAGTGCGGCACCCAGCCGGCGTCGGCCTCGACGCAGACCACGCGCAGGCGTGGGTGGCGCTCGAACACGCCTCCCAGCACGAGCGTGCCCATGATGTCCTGACAGCCGCGGATGATCGACAGGAAGCCGTTCATCTTCGGGCCGCGCACGGGCGAGGTCTCGCGCGAGGTCAGGATGTGGAACGAGAGCGGGAGATCGAGCTCGATCGATGCCTCCCAGAACGCGTCGTACACCTTCGAGTCGAAGTCCTCGATCGCGGGATTGCCGGGCATCATCACGCCGCGCAGGCCCAAGCGCTTGATCTCGTGCAGGTCCACGATGCCCTCTTCGGGCGTGCGCAGCGCGGTCTGTCCCACGCCCAGCAGTCGTGAGGGGCTCGACGCGCAGAACTCCGCGATCCAGCGGTTGTACGCGTCGAAGCAGGCCTTCTTGTAGTCGAAGTCGCGGTGGTTGCAGAGCACCATGCCCACCGTCGGATAGATGATCTCGGCCGCGACGCCGTCGCGAACCTGGTCGCCGAGCCGCGCCACCGGATCCCAGCCGCCGCGGTGGAGCTCCTCGAAGGGAATGCCGTTCACGCGCAGCTCCTCGGGCGGCTTGCCCGCGGCCGCGGCGAGGCCGATGTCGATCGGCCGCTTCATCCCGTCGACCACGAACACGTCGCCGCGCCCGTCGACGCGCTCCATGCGCGGTGCGCGATCGCGCCACGCCGGGTCGATGTAGTCGACGTAGGTGTTCGGCGGCTCGGTGATGTGCGAGTCGGCCGAGATGATCGGGTAGGTCATGGGAAGCTCCTCTGGGTGCCATGATAGACTGCCGGCCCGGCGTTCCACCAAGGGGTGTTTCGATGGATCTCGCCTACAGCGCGGAGTACGAGTCGTTCCGCGGCGAAGTGAAGAAGTTCCTGTCGTCGAGCTGGCCGCTCCAGGGAGCCGAGGCAAAGCTCCCGGGGGACCAGAAGGCTGCCCTCTTCCGCGGCCGCGCGATCGACGCCGGCTACCTCGCGCGCGCGGTGCCCGTGCGATACGGCGGCTCGGAGCAGGCGCCCGACGTGCTGAAGGGGCAGATCATCCGCGAGGAGTTCTTCCGCGCGCGCGCGCCGGGCGACCTCGCGGGCATCGGGCCCAGCATGCTCGTGCCGACCCTGCTCGAGAAGGGCACGGAGTGGCAGAAGGAGAAGTTCATCGGCCCGACGATCCGCGGCGAGGTCGTCTGGTGCCAGGGCTACAGCGAGCCGGGCTCCGGCAGCGATCTCGCGTCCCTGCAGACGCGCGCGCAGATCGTCGGCGACGAGTGGGTGATCAACGGACAGAAGATCTGGACCAGCGGCGCGCACATCGCCGACTACATGTTCTGTCTGTGCCGCACCGAGCGCGACGCGCCCAAGCACGCGGGCATCTCGTACCTCCTGCTCTCGATGAAGCAGCCCGGGATCGAGGTGCGGCCGCTGCGCCAGATGACGGGCGCCGCGGACTTCAACGAGGTCTTCTTCACCGACGCGCGCACGCCCGCGGACTGGATCGTCGGGAAGCGCGGCGAGGGCTGGATCGTCTCGCGCACGACCTTGAAGCACGAGCGCAACATGATCGGCGACGCGGCCAACACGGTGATGATGTTCGGGGGCCTGGTCGAGCTCGCCAAGCGCGCGCTTCGCGACGGCCGCCCGGCGATCCAGGACCCGTCGGTCCGGCAGCGCCTCGCGCAGCTCGAGGGCTACGTGCGCTCGCACCAGTACTCGGGCTATCGGCAGCTCACGAAGGCCGCGAAGGCGCAGGAGCCCGGACGCATCGGGCTGATGAACAAGCTGGTCTCGACGAACCTCGGCCAGGAGATGGCGAAGATCGCGCTCGACCTCGTCGGGGACGACGGTCTGCTCGAGCCCGCCGAGCGCAGGCTCGGCGCGCCGCGCGAGAACGGCCAGTGGATCGGCCAGTTTTTGTGGTCGCTCGGCTCGGCGGTCGCGGGCGGCACCGCCAACATCCAGCGCAACGTGATCGGCGAGCGCGGCCTCGGACTGCCGCGCGACGCGGCTGCACAGAGGAGCTAGGGCGGTGAACTTCGATCTGACCGAGGAGCAGGATCTGCTCCAGGAGACGGTGCGGCAGTTCGCCGCGAACGAGTGTCCGCCCGGCCGCGTGCGCGCGATCTTCGACGGCGACCAGGGTCACGACCCCGCGCTGTGGAAGGGCCTGCTCGAGCTCGGGCTCGGCGCGATCGCGGTCCCGGACGAGTACGGCGGCGCGGGGCTCGAGCTGCTCGATCTCGCGCTCGCGAGCGAAGTGCTCGGCGCAGGCGCGGTGCCCGGTCCGTTCCTCGGCCACTCGCTGGCCGGGCTCGCGCTGCTCTACGCGGGCAGCGACGCACAGAAGAAGAGCTGGCTGCCGAAGCTGGCGTCGGGCGAGGCGATCGGCACGGTCGCGTTCGCCGAGGGCGAGGGCCGCTGGCAGCCCGAGGACTGGACGATCGCGGGCGGTGCGACGCTATCCGGTGTCAAAGCGCACGTCCCGTTCGGCGCGCACGCCGATCTCTACGTCGTCGGCACGCGCGGCGGCGGTCTCGCGCTGGTCGAGCGCGGCGCGCGCGGATTCGAGGTCGAGCCGCTCGCGGGCATCGATCGCACCCGCCGGCTCTCGGAGCTGCGGTTCGCCGATACGCCGTGCGAAGCCCTTCCGGGCGGGCCGGCCGCGGCGGCGCGCGTGCGCGACGCGGGGCTGGTGCTGCTCGCGGCCGACGCCTTCGGCGGCGCGGCCCGGCTGCTGGAGATGTCGGTCGAGTACGCGAAGACGCGCCAGCAGTTCGGCATCACGATCGGCAGCTTCCAGGGGCTGAAGCACCAGCTCGCGAACATGGCGGTCGAGGTCGAGCCCGCGCGCGGCCTCTACTGGTACGCCGCGCACGCGCTCGACCACCTGCCCGCCGAGTCGGAGCGCAGCGCCGCACTCGCCAAGGCGCACCTCACGCAGGTCTACATGCAGGTCGCGCGCGACGCGGTCGAGGCGCACGGCGGGATCGGCTTCACCTGGGAGTGCGACGTCCAGATCTACTTCAAGCGCGCGATGTTCGATCGCGCGTTCCTGGGCGCGCCGGCGGCGCATCGCGAGCGCGCGGCCGCGCTCGCCGGCTGGTGAGGAGGTTCCGATGAGCGGCGAGCGGCATACACGGATCGAGGTAAAGGACGGGATCGCGCAGATCACGCTCGATCGCCCCGAGCGCATGAACGCGTGGACGGCGCAGATGGGCGTGGAGCTGAACGAGCATCTGGTGCGCTGCGATCTCGACGACGCGGTGCGCGCGGTGATCGTCACCGGCGCGGGCCGCGCGTTCTGCGCAGGCGCGGATCTCGAGAGCGGCGGCAACACGTTCGCCGGCGGCGAGCAGCGAACCGAGCGCGTGGCCGGCCAGACGATCCTCCCCTGGGAGGTGCGCAAGCCGATCATCGCCGCGATCAACGGCGCGGCGGTCGGGGTCGGCATGACCCTGCCGCTGCAGTACGACATCCGCGTGGCGGCGAGCGACGCGAAGCTCGGCTTCCTGTTCGTGCGACGCGGCGTGGTGACGGAGCTCTCGAGCACGTGGATCCTGCCGCGGCTCGTCGGGATCGCGCGCGCTTCCGATCTCCTGCTCACGGGGCGCATCGTCACGGGCGAGGAGGCCGCGGCGCTCGGGCTCGTGAACGAGGCAGTCCCGACCGAGCGCGTGCTGCCGCGCGCGTTCGAGATCGCGCGGAGCATCGCCGAGAACTGCGCGCCCGTCTCGGTCGCGCTCACCAAGCGGATGATCTGGGAGCACCTGGGCGGGCCGCCGCCCGCGGAGGTCGCGAAGCGCGAGGCCCGGACCCTCTTCGCGCTCGGGCGGATGGCGGACGCGAAGGAGGGCGTGATGAGCTTCCTCGAGAAGCGCAAGCCGCGCTGGACGCTCTCGCCGACGAAGGACGCGCCGCAGATCGATCCGCTCGACTGAAGGCGCGGCGGCGCACGGACGTCCACTACCTCATGCGATCCGCGCCGATCCTCGCCGCGCTGTCCCTGGTGCTCGCGCCCTGCGCGCTGCACCGCGATCCCATGCGCAGCGGCTGGGCGTCGGAGTGGAACCAGCGCATCGACACGGCGGAGACGCCCTTCGAGCACCCCTGCGCGACGAAGGCGTTCATCGCCTGGGCCGACGGCTTCCTCGTCGACTGCGATCCGCACGAGAAGGCGGCCGCGCCGGACTGCGATACGCGCGTCGACTGGGTCGAGGCGCGCGTGGACCAGTGCCGGGAGTGGACCCACTGGCAGCTCCGCAACTTCAACAAGCACGAGCGGACCGAAGGCGCGCCGCCGTCGATGCGGATCGAGTGACGCGGGCAGCGATCGCAGTTGCGGCGGCGCTCGGCTTGTCGCTTGCCGCGGCCGTCCGCGCCGCGGACGCCGATGACGCGTATCGAGGCATGAGCCTGGTCGCGGGCGAGAGCCACCAGCACGCGGCGACCTTCTCGATGCTCGAACGGCTCGCGAAGGAGCCGCCAGTGCCGGGGTTCGGCGCGCGCCTCCACGAGAACGGCACCGCGGCCGACGCCTACGACGCCATGCGCCGCGGCGGCTACGACTGGGGCAACGTCTCGCACCACGACACGAACTTCCCCGGGGTGATGGCGAACATCTGCATCGATCCCGCGAGCGACAAGTACCGCTGGTGGCTGCAGCGGGTCTCGAAGGCGGGCTTCCCCGACGCGACGAGCACGACGGGCGCCGCGGTCTCGCCGCCGTCGAACGAGGCGCTCGCGCTCTCGAAGGTCGCGACCTCGAAGACGGTCGAGGGCGAGGGCGGGTTCCTCGCCTTCACCGGCCGGGAGTTCACCACCCGCAGCCCTACACCTTCGGGCGTCGGCTCTCGGGAGGGCGGACACAAGATCGTGATCCTGCCCGGGGAGACCCTCGGCCTCTGCGCCGGCGACGGACAGCTTCGCGGCGACGAGTACTGCAAGGACGAGTACCACCTCTACCGCTCGCTCGCGACGGCGAATGGCCCGCAGGGCGTGGTGATCCAAGCGCACCCGCGGGCGGTCGCGACGATGGACCTGCGGCCCGTGCATCCGAAGAACGCGCCGGGCGGATTCTCGGACGCGTTCGTGCAGGGCATCGAGGTCAGCTCCGCCAGCAGCGACCCGCAGTGGGAGCTCAACTACCAGCGCGCGCTGCGGCTCGGCTATCGCCTGTTCCCGGCGTTCGGCTCCGATTTCCACAACTCGACCTGGTCGGGGGCGCGCCAGAGCGCGACCTTGTGCTGGGTGGGGGCGCGAACGCGGCCCGCGTTGATCGAGTCGATGCACGCGCGCCGCTGCTACTACGCGACCGCCTGGAAGCCGGAGCTGCGCTTCGAGATGCGCGCGGCCGGCGGCGGCGCGTGGGTTCCGATGGGCGCGCTGCTCGATGCTCCCGACGGGCGCGTCGAGCTTCGCGCGAGCGCGCGAAACGATCCGCACAACGCGAACGCGGATCCGCGTCTGGGCAAGCGCTTCGATTGGATCGAGCTCGTCGACAGCCAGGGCCGCGTCTCCCTGTCGGCGCCGTGCACGCGCGCGGCGGACGGGCTCGACACCTGCGCGCTCGCTGCCAGCGCGCTCCAGCTCGCCGATGGCGCGTTCTATCCGCGCATCCGCATGAAGAACCCGAAGCCCGAAGGCTGTCGCTCCGCTTCGTCCCCCAATCTGCTCCCGGCGTGCGACAAGGTCGTGATCGGCGGCGCGATCTACGTGAACTGGGACCGCTACGTCGCGTCGACCCCGTACCGCGCGTGCCGCTTCGGCCGCGACGACGCGCCGTGCGAGGCGCCGGGCTGTCTGCCGGTGAACCTCGATCGCGACCAGGACGGCTACCCCGACGGCTGCGACGTCTGTCCCGACCGCGCGAACCCCGATCAGGCCGACGCGAACCTGGACGGCTTCGGCGACGCCTGCCCGAGGCGCTAGCGCGTTCCGCCAGCGTTGCGCCCTCTGGCAGGATCCGAGGGATCATTGTCATTGCAGCCAGACCGCCGGCCTGCGAACCTGCGCCGCATGCGGGTCGTCATGGTCGTCTATCCCGGCGTGCAGGTGCTCGACGTCACAGGACCGCTCGAGGTCTTCGCGAACGCGAACCGGCGGCTCGACGAGCTCGGGGCGCGGAGCACGCCGCGCTACCGGATCGAGATCGCCGCGCGTCAGGCGGGGAAGGTGCGCACGACCTCGGGCATCGAGCTCGTCGCCGAGCGCGCGCTCCACGAGCTGCGCGGCCCGATCGACACCTTGCTCGTCGCCGGCGGCGACGGCTCGCGTGAGGCGGTGCACGACCGCGGACTGATCGACTTCATCCGCCGCACGGCGCCGCGCGCGCGAAGGGTCGCATCCGTGTGTACGGGCTCGTTCCTGCTCGCCGAAGCCGGGTTGCTCGACGGCCGGCGCGCGACCAGCCACTGGGCCGCATGCGCGACACTCGCGAGCCGGTATCCGAAGGTCACCGTCGAGACCGATCCGATCTTCGTGCGCGACGGCAAGTACTGGAGCTCCGCCGGGGTCTGCGCGGGCATGGACCTCGCGCTCGCGCTGGTCGAAGAGGACCACGGCCGCGAGGTCGCGCTCACCGTCGCGCGCTGGCTCGTGCTCTTCCTCAAGCGGCCGGGCGGGCAATCGCAGTTCAGCGCGGAGCTCGCCGCGCAGACGACCGAGCACGACGCGATCCGCGCGCTCCAAGCCTGGGCGCAGGCGCATCTCGGGACCGCGCTCGGCGTCGCCGCGCTCGCGAAGCGCGCCGCGATGAGCCCGCGCAACTTCGCGCGCGTGTTCGCGCGCGAGGTCGGCGAGACGCCCGCGCGCTGGGTCGAGCGCGCACGGGTCGAGGCGGCGCGCCGGTTGCTCGAAGAGACGGACCACGGCATCGAGGCGATCGCCGCGCGCTGCGGCTTCGGCAGCGCGGAGAGCCTGCGCCGCGCGTTCCTGCGGCGCGTGCGCGTGTCGCCGGCGGCATACCGCGGGCGCTTCCGCTCCGCCGCAGCCTGATCGATTCTCGTTTTCGAGATTTCCGAGGGGAGAAGAGCCATGGGCATCACGACCGGCGTGCTGATCTTCAACGACGCGGAAGAGCTCGACTTCGTCGGGCCGTGGGAGGTGTTCACGATGGCGCGGCTCTTCGCGCCGAACGACCGCGTCGTCACGATTGCGGAGACGCTCGAGCCCGTGCGCGCGGCGAAGGGCCTGCGGATCCTCCCGGACCACACGTTCGCCGCCGCGCCCGAGCTCGACGTGGTGCTCGTGCCCGGCGGGATCGGCACGCGCCGCGAGGTCGGCAATCCCGTGCTGATCGACTGGCTGCGCAAGGCCGGGGCGCGCAGCACCTGGGTGACGAGCGTGTGCACGGGGTCGCTCTTGCTTCACGAGGCGGGCTTCGCGAACGGCCGGCGCGTCACCACGCACTGGGGGTTCGTGAAGACGCTGCGCGAGCGCGGCGCCGAGGTGCTCGAGAACGTCCGCTACGTGCGCGACGGGAATCTCGTGACCGCGGCAGGCGTTTCAGCGGGCATCGACATGGCCCTCTGGCTGGTCGGGCAGATCCACGGCGTGCCGGTCGCGCGGCAGGTGCAGCGCGCGATGGAGTACGATCCCGCGCCTCCGTACACGGCCGAGGTCTGATGGGCGAGCAGGTTCTTCGCGAGGCGGTCCGCGCGCACGCCGCGCGTGTGTTTCCGGGGCGAGCGCTCGAGACGCTCGCCTGGGACGAGGGCGGGGTCGTGTCGAACCTGCCCGAGCTCGCGGTCGTGCGCGTGGCGCCTGCGGCGAGCGCGCCGGACGGGCCGTGGATCCACCTGACCGCGGGCGCGTCCGCCGCGCCGCTCGAGGACGGCTACGGCATCGAGCTGGTGCTGCTCACGCGCGCGCCGGAGAAGCTCGCCGTGAAGCTGCTCGCGATGGTCGCGAACCTGCACGCCGACGAGCGCTATCCGCTCTCGCTCGGTCAGACGCTCGAGGTCGGTCACGGCTGGCTGCCGGGCGCGAGCGCCGATCATCTGCTCGTCGCGCTGCCGACGGCCTTCGATCCCGAGCTCGAGTGGCTCTCGGATCGCGAGCGCAACATCCGCTTCATCTGGCTCGTGCCGATCACGCGCGGCGAAGCCGAGTTCGCGCGCAAGCACGGCCCCGTGCCGTTGCAGGAGAAGCTCGGCGCCGCGCGCGCGGACCTGACGGCGCTCGTGCGCGAATCGGTGGTCTGAGATCGCCTTCTAGGGTCGGTGGTGCACGGAGAAGCGCAGCTCTCCGTCGACCGGGCCGGCGCGGTTTCGCAGCACGTCGAGGCGGCTCTCGAGTCCTTCGAAGAGGCCGACGTCGAAGAGCGCGCACTCGCGCGCGGTCGAGAGGCCGAGCGTCGAGAACGAGCCGGCGGCCGGCGTTGCGCCGAGCAAGAGCGCCGTGGCGCGCGACTCGCGAAGCGCGCGCTGGAGCCGGGTCCAGACCGACGCGCCGAGCTGCGCGAGCTCGCGCGGTCGCACGCCCTCGAGGTCGAGGACGACGAGCGCGAAGCCCGTCTTCACCAACAGCTCTGCCGCGCGCAGCGCCGCCTGCAGATCGGGCGGTCGCACCCAGAGCACGTCCTCGAGCCGCACCTTCGCGCGCAGCAGGAAGCGCGGGTCGAGCGCGTTGGGGAGATCGACCCAGCCCACCAGCTCTCCGCGCGCCGTCGCGCCCGCCGCCATGCGATAGGCGAGGGCGGTCTTGCCCGACGAGCGCGCGCCCGTGACTTCGATCAGCCGTCCCTCACCCGCATGGCCCGCGGCGCGTGCATGGGGGCGGAGGAGGTCGTCCGGGGAGAACGCCTCCCCCGCCCCGGGGGTGGATGGCCTTTCGATCGCCGTGCGGTGGGTTCTCGGGACCGGCGGGGTTCCGGCTGGGGGAGACGGAGTGCCCACGCGAACCCGGTCGGCCAGGCCTGCTTCGAGCAGAAGCTCTCGCAGCTTGTCGACGCGGGTTGTCGCGATGGCCGGTCCCGAGCGCACGAGCGTATTTTCGCCCTTTGTTCGCTGTCCGGTCAAGTGGGCCGAAACCCCCTAGAATCGGGGTCTTACCCGAGGAGGCCGCATGGAAGCGAAGGGACCGAACGCGGAGCAGATCGAGTACTGGAACGAGAAGGCCGCTCCGACGTGGCTCGCCCAGAACGCGCGGCTCGACGAGATGCTCGCGCCCCTCGGCATCGCGGCCATGGACCGCGCAAAGCCGAAGACCGGGGACCGGGTGCTCGACGTCGGCTGCGGGGTCGGGCAGACGTCGCTCCAGCTCGCGGCGCGCGTCGGCCCGACCGGCTCCGTGCTCGGCGTCGACATCTCCGCGCCGATGCTCGCGCGTGCCAAGGAGCGCGCGCGCGCGGAGAACCTCGCGAACCTCCGCTTCGAGAACGCCGACGCGCAGACGTTCGCGTTCACACCGGGCGGTGTCGATCTGGTCTTCTCGCGCTTCGGCGTGATGTTCTTCGCCGATCCGGCGGCCGCGTTCGCGAACATCGCGCGCGCGCTGCGGCCCGGGGGACGGCTCGCGTTCGTGTGCTGGCAGGCCATGGCGCAGAACCCGTGGATGCGCGAAGCGGTGGCCGCGCTGGCCAAGCACGTGACCCTGCCCGCGCCGCCGGCGCCCGACGCTCCCGGACCGTTCGCCTTCGCCGACGCCGCGCGCGTGCGCGGAATCCTCGAGAAGGCGGGCTTCCGCGGCGTCGCGCACGAGCCGCTCACCGGCGAGATCTTCCTCGGCAAGAACGTCGACGAGGCGCTCGCATTCTCGACCGAGGTCGGTCCCGCGGGAAGCGCGCTCCGCGAAGCCACGCCCTCCCAGCGCGAGGCGGCGACCGCCGCGATCCGCGAGATGCTCGCCTCACGGCTGACACCCACCGGTGTCCGCATGGCCTTCGCGGCCTGGATCGTCACCGCGGAACGCTGAGCGTGATCCGTCCGCGCCTCTTCGTGGCCGCACTCGCGCTCCTGCTCTGCGCGAGCGGATGCATGACCCTCGATACGCAGCTCGACAAGGGCTACAAGGGCCCGCGCGTCTACAGCGGCGTGCGCAAGGACCTCCGCCTGATGGGGCCGGCGTTCCTGAACCTGTCGTTCGGCTGGGTGGTGATCACGCTCTTCGACCTGCCGTTCTCGCTGGTCGCCGACACGCTCATCCTGCCCGTCACGATCCCGCGCGATCTCGACCGCTCGGAGGCGGAGGCGGAGCAGGAGCGAGTGGACAGCGAGCGGCCCGCACTCGTCCACGCCAACGCCGGCGAGGCGCCGGCCGACACCGCGCGGCGTCTCTTCGACGCGTGTCGCGTCCTGCTTCGCAGGCAGACGCCGGAGCTCTCCGACTGCTTCAGCATCGAGGCCGTCGTCACCGTCGCTGGCTCGCAGCCGCTGCGTGGCTCGGCGTACAAGATCGAGCTCCGCGAGGCGATCGAGCGCAACCGGGACGACGGCATCTTCATCGACTGGCGCGATCCCGTATTCGAGCCCGCCGATGAGCGCGTGCGCGTCCGCGCCACGCGGCGCAGCTCGCGCGAGCCGCCCGAGACCCCGCTCGAGTTCGTCATCGGACCCGGCTCGGACGGCGGCTGGCGGATCCTCGAGGAGACGAGCGTGGGCTGGCCCGAGCGGTGACCCCGCTCGACGAGATCGCGCGGCTGCTCTCGAAGTACGGTCACACGGCCGAGTCGCTCGCCGTCCACTCACTCGCCGCACGCGAAGAGATGCGCGTCGAGCTCGAGAGCTTCTGGAGCGACGTGGCGGGCGCGGCGCTGTTCGGCCCCGCGGACTCGGTCGCGAGCCTCGTGCTCGGCGGCGCGAGCCGGGCGGTGACACCGGACCTCGAGCGCGACCGAGCGCGCTTCCGCCGCGCGCTCTGGCTCGTCGCGGACGACCTGTCGCTGCGCGGTGTCGCCTCGGCGGAGTCGGAAGCGTGGCGGAGCGTGCTGAAGTCGGGTTGAGCGGCGCTCGAGCGCCGTACTACTTATTGGGCGGCGCCATCTGCGCGGGATCGTAGTAGAAGCGCTCGCGGACGATGCGCTCTCCCGACCACACCTGGTGCGCGAGCTCGTCGAGCACGACCGCGTGGCCGTCCTTGGTGACGAACTCGAAGATCCAGCGCACGACGCTCTCGTTGCCCTCGACGAACCACGACTCCACCGGCCGAACGCGAACGCTCCGGCTTCCCGCGAGCACGCGCTTCTCGTTCTCGAGCAGAGCGTCGCGACCATGGCGCAGCGCGCCGACGTTCTCCTGCATCGAGGCCTCCGGCGCGTAGAACTCCTCGATCGCCTCGAGGAATCGGTTCTCGGAAACGCACTTCACGAACGCTTCGACCCGTGCTCGGCTCACCATGGTCCGATCCTCCTTGTTCGCAAAGAGCGCGCGGACGTAGCCGCTCATCTCGTCGACCTCGCGGCGCACGGCCGGCCGCCCGAGCATGCGCTCGAGCCATGCGGTCACGCGCGGGTGCTCGGCTCCCGGGGGCGTGCCGAGCGTCGCGGCGGTGCGCACGAAGATGAACACCGCGATGTCCGCGACCGAGAAGTCGCCGCAGAGCCACGTCTGCCCTTCGAGCTCGCGGTCGAGCGCCGCGAGCTGCCCGGCGTACTCGGCCTTCGCGTTCGCGAGCTTCGCGGCGTCGCGGCCGCTCGCGCCGGGTGGATAGAAGAGCTGCTCGACCAGCGCGAACACCGGCGGGAACACGACCTCGTCCGCCCACGCTTCGAGCCGCCGGCAGCGCGCGCGCTCGGCAATGCCACGCGGGTAGAGCGCCGGCGACGGCGCCCGTTCCTCCAGGTACTCGAAGATCTGCG
>Ga0210377_10001461_pt1 | contig 21645 bp, 20 predicted proteins | sample PLM4_65_b1redo_FD_155480 | JGI IMG/M metagenome (GOLD analysis project Ga0210377, IMG submission 155480) | Groundwater sediment microbial communities from an aquifer in East River, Colorado, USA - PLM4_65_b1 redo | ecosystem: Environmental > Terrestrial > Soil > Riparian zone | place: USA: East...
ACGCTTCCGTGAGTGGGAGTCGGGAACCGCCCTGTTCATCGACTCGCTCCATGCGATTGATGAGAATTATCAAACGGTCCTGGATTTTGTAACAAAGGATAACGTAAACCTGAAACCGCTTGCGCCGATCCCATTGATGGAAGGCAGATACCACGGGTAGAGCGGACCGAATCATGTGGAGCGATATCCTCATCCTGTTTTTCTTCGGTTTTGCAGCAGCGGTCATGTCGTTATTGGTTTCAGCGTTGGGCATCTGGAAGAAGTGGCCCATCGCCTTGATCCTGGCAGGTGTGTGGACGATCTCCGCCACGTTCTATGTAAGCGCGGCGTTTGGGTTTCCGTTTTATCTGATCAGCCTGCTCCAATTCGGCGGCGCGTATGCAGTGTATAAAGAGAAGCCTCGCATTGCCTGGTATCTGTTGATCCCTCTGCTTTTGGTCGCTGTTTTCATGACCTGTCTCACGTTGCTTTCCATTTCTGAGTCTTGGCGATAAAGTCTCGAATTCCAGGAGAAAGAATGCCCTCATCTACAAAACTGACTCACGCACTCGTCGATACCGCCATGGGACGCGTCCCGGCTGACCTTGTGATTCGCAATGGTCAGTGGGTTAGTGTCCAATCGGGCGAGATCATCCCCGGCACGGATGTCGCCATCAAGGATGGTCACATCGCGTATGTCGGTGAGGACGCGCGTCACGCCATCGGTAAAAAGACGAAGGTCATCGATGCAAAAGGACGGTATCTCGTCCCGGGCTTGCTCGATGGGCACATGCACGTAGAGTCGGGCATGGTCACGGTCACGGAGTTTGTCCGTGCGGTGGCGGTGCACGGCACGACCGGCATGTTCATCGATCCGCATGAGATGGCAAATATCTTCGGGCTTAAAGGCGTGAAGTTGATGGTGGACGAAGCGCAGAAGCAGCCCATCCATGTGTGGGTGCAGATGCCCTCATGTGTTCCGTCCGCTCCGGGGTTCGAGACCCCCGGCGCGCGCATCGGTCCGAAGGAAGTGGCGCAGGCGATGGAGTGGAAGGGCATCATCGGATTGGGCGAGATGATGAACTATCCCGGTGTGGCAATGGGGGATAAGAACCTGCTCGAAGAGATGTCCATCACGCACGCGCATGGCAAGACCATCGGCGGACATTATGCCTCGCCCGATCTCGGGCTTCCGTTCCATGGTTATGTGGCGGGCGGCGCGGAGGATGACCACGAAGGCACCAAAATGGCAGATGCCGTGGCGCGTGTTCGGCAGGGCATGAAAGCCATGTTGCGTTACGGTTCCTCGTGGCATGACGTCGCTTCGCAGGTGGGCGCGATCACCCAACTCGGCATGGACTCGCGTCGCTTCATGCTTGTCACCGACGACTCTCACGCCCAAACGCTTTCCTACGATGGTCACATGGACCGCGTCCTGCGTCACGCCATAGAGCAGGGACTCGATCCCGTCACTGCCATCCAGATGATGACGATCAACACCGCCGAACATTTTGGTCTCTCGAAAGAAATGGGCATGATCGCTCCCGGTCGCTGGGCGGATGTGGTGCTGGTGGAGGATTTGAATAACTTCAAAGCAGAGATGGTGATAGCCAAGGGGCAGGTCATCGCGGAAAATGGAAAGTGGAAAGTCAGCCTACCGAAATCCAGTTATCCTTCGTGGGTGACGAATTCGGTGCATTTGAAGAAACCGTTGAAGGCGGAGAATTTCAAAATTCCCTCACCCCTTCGCCCCTCTCCCGCCGGGAGAGGGGTTGGGGTGAGGGCGAACGTCATTGGTGTGATCGAGAATCAAGCACCGACCCGACGTTTGACGTTCGACGTTCAACCAGAAAACGGCGAAATTAAAGTAGATGTGGATCGCGACCTCGCCAAGATCGCATTGGTCAAACGCCACAGCGGGATGAGCGGTATCATGGTGGGGCTGGTCAGCGGCTTTGGCTTTACCGGGAAATGCGCCATCGCATCCACGGTCGCGCATGACTCGCATCACATGATCGTTGTCGGCACGGATGAAAAATCCATGGCGGTGGCAGGCAACAGCCTGGCACGCAGCGGAGGAGGGCAGGTGGTCGTCAAAGATGGCAAAGTTATAGGGAAAGTCGAGTTAAAGATCGCGGGATTGATGTCCACAGAAAAAGCGGACGTCGTCGCAAAGAAAGCGGAATCGATCCTGCAGGGTTTTAAATCCTGTGGGTGTATGCTCAATAATCCGAACATGCAGTTGTCTCTGCTCGCGCTCGTGGTGATCCCCGAGTTGCGCATTTCGGATAAAGGGCTTGTGGATGTGACACAGTTCAAATTTGTTCCAGTAGTGGAGGGATGATGGCTAATTTTCCGTTCCAACGTTTGCAGGCTGATCTCGCCGCGTTGATCGCACACACGCCCGCGGGTCAGCGATTGATCTCTGAGCCTGACCTTGCGAAGCAAATGGGCGTTTCGCGCGCCACATTGCGCGAGGCGATGCGCACCTTTGAAACGCAGGGGTTGATCCGCCGCCGCCAGGGTTCAGGCACGTATGTGGTGGGCAAGGTCCCGGTGCTCGACGCCGGGCTTGAAGTGTTGGAGAGTCTCGATACGATGGCGCACCGCAAAAATTTGCAGACGACCGTCAGCGATCTGCATATCGATCAGGTGGATGCCGACAAGGACTCCGCCGCCGGTCTTGGGGTTACGGAGGGAACCCGCCTCACACGCATCCGACGCGTGATCCGCGCCGACAGCCGCCCGGTCGCTTTTTTGGTTGACACCCTGCCAACAGACGTTCTCGATCCAGGCGATCTGCCCGGCGGATTCAACGGCTCTGTCCTGGACTTTATGCTCGTTCGCGGTGACAGGTTGACCGTCTCGCGTGCTGCCATCAGTGCCACGAACGCCACCGCCGAGGTCGCGAAGGCGCTCGAGATCCAGCGCGGCGATGTGTTGTTGCAGTTCATCTCGCAACTCTATATCGATACAGGCAAGATCGTGGATCACACCGTGAGTTATTTTATTCCAGGCTATTTCAATTTCCATGTGGTGAGACGGATTGGAAATTCTTAATTCTTGCCACAGAGTGCACAGAGATTTTGAGATTTGGTTGCGTGATGATTGTGGCGTTGGTTTTTTGATTTTGGTATTGAGAGATGGTGATGCGAACTTTGCCGCAAAAGAGATTGCCTGAAAAGGATGATCCGTTAACGCGCAGGATTATCGCTTGTGCGATTGAAGTGCACAAACGACTTGGACCCGGTCTGTTGGAAAAGCTTTACCAGGAAGCCATGGTTGTTGAAATGGAATTGAGCGGTTTGAAAGTAGAAAAGAATGTGAAAGTCTCTGTTGAGTACAAAGACAGGTTTATCGGAGAGTATTTTATTGATATCCTGGTTGAAGATTATGTTATTCTGGAATTGAAGAGCGTTGAAAGACATGATCCAGTCTTTGAAGCGCAAATATTATCCTACATGAAATTGACTGGAAAGAAGATCGGTCTGCTCATTAACTTTAACTCGAAAATGGTCAAAGACGGTATCAAACGTTTTGTCCTGTAGTATTTAAAAACTCAGAGCTCTCTGTGATCTCTGTGGCTGAAACTTTAAATGAGGTGTTTGTATGTCAGAAATAAATGAGATCAGAAAGAAGGTCGCCGAGAATCACGACAATATCATTAACTTCCTGCACGAGATCTGTGCCATCCCGAGCATGGACGGGCAGTTGAAAGATGTTGGCGACCGCATTCAAGCGGAGATGCAAAAGCTCGGTTTCGACGAGACGCGCTTCGACAAGATGGGCAATACCATCGGTCGCATTGGAAATGGGAAGAAGGTGATCGTCTTCGACTCTCACATCGACACGGTGGGCGTGGGCGACCCTGCCGAATGGGACTGGGATCCCTTCAAGGGCAAAGTAGAGAACGGACGCCTGTATGCGCGCGGCGCGTGCGATGAAAAAGGCTCCACCCCCGGCATGGTCTATGGCATGGCGATGGCCCGTGACCTGGGTCTGCTCGATGATTACACCGCCTACTACTTTGGCAACATGGAAGAGTGGTGTGACGGCATCGCGCCCAATGCCTTCGTGGAAGCCGACCCAAAGGTGCTGCCCGATTTCGTGGTCATCGGCGAGCCGACTAAAATGCAGGTCTACCGCGGGCACAAGGGACGCATTGAACTGAAGATCACTGCTCACGGACGCTCGGCGCATGCCGCGTCGCATTATCTGGGCGACAACGCCGTCTATAAAATGATGGCAGTCATCACCCAGATCCGCGAACTGGACCGCCGGATGCGCTTCGGCATGGGCTACCACCCGGTGCAGGGAACCCCATCCATTGCGGTGACCGATGTTGTGGCGCGCACGGCTTCCATCAACGCGGTGCCCGACCAATTCACGATCTTCATCGACCGCCGCCTCACGTTGAGCGAGACGCGCGAGGAAGTGATCGCAACCGTCAAGGGATTGATCCCCGATTATCTGCAGGACGAGATTCATGTGGAGGAACTGTTTTACGACGCGCCGTCCTACACAGGTTTTGTCTTCCCGGTCTCCAAGTTCTACCCGCCCTGGCTGTTGGAAGATACCCATCCCCTGACGGAGGCAGGTCAGGACACCATCGAGGCACTCTGGAGTGAGAAGCGCCCACTCGGTACATGGGACTTCTCGACAAACGGCACATACTGGGCTGGCAAGGCGGGCATCCCCTCCATTGGCTTCGGTCCCGGCGATGAGAAGACTGCCCACATGAGGGATGAGAACGTTCCGCTCGATGAAGTGGTGCAGGCGACAGAGTTCTATGCGCTCCTGCCGAAGTTGTTAAGTGAGAGGTTGAAATAGTTGAAGTCCGATGGCCGGCAGCCGAAGGCATATCGAGACCTGCCGCCTACTCGACCATCGATAACGTGAGATACAGTGTTGGAAACCGGATCAATTACCGGCTGAGTCTGAACTGCCAAAGAAGGAAACCCTGAAGTCAGGGAGAATTTGTGTCCGCCCAAATCTTTTTTAAACTTGAATAGGAGGTTCGTATGCGTAGTTTTGCTGGTCGTGATATTCTCTCTCTCAAGGAATTCGAGAGGAACGAGTTCTTCCACGTGTTTGATGTGGCTCAGAAAATGGAGCCCATCGCGCGGTCACGCAGGAACGTGGATATGCTCAAAGAGAAGACCCTTGTGACTGCCTTTTATCAGCCTTCGACGCGCACTCGTCTGGCTCACGAATCCGCCATGCACCGCCTCGGCGGTCATGTAACGGGATTCTCCGATGCCAAGATGACTCGTGCCGGTGACTTCTATCAGGAGTCCATCAAGGATACTGTGAAGATGCTGGAGTTTTATGGTGATGTGATCGTGATGCGCCATTTCCAGCAGGGCGCGCCGCATGAAGCCGCGAAATGGGCGAGCATTCCCATTATCAACGGCGGCGATGGCTGGGGCGAGCACCCCACGCAAATCCTCACCGACCTGTACACCGTGTTACGCGAGAAGGGTCGCATTGATGGGTTGAAGTGGCTGGCGGTCGGCGATATGCGCATGCGAACCATGCACTCCCTCGGTTATGCGTTGAGTCAATTCGATTGCCCGATCACCTTCGTCGCCCCGCCCGATATGGGACTCACTGCTGAGTTCAAAGCGGAACTCAAACAATACAGCGTGAACTTCCAGGAAGCCGACCATGTCGAGAAGGCGATCGCTGAAGCTGATGTAATTTTGGTCGAACCCGTTGTGCAGCCCGATTACACCAAATCCCGCGATGAGCGCACGGGCGAGCTTAACCTGACGCCTGCAAATTACAGGATCACGCGTGAATTGCTGGAGACGAAAGCCAAATCCGATGCGATCCTTCTGCACTCGCTCCCGCGCATGGATGAGATTCCTGTTGATGTGGATATCACAAAATGGTCGCGTTACTGGCAGGAAGCCTTCAACGGCGTGGTGATGCGCATGACATTACTGGCGCTGGTGCTCGGGGCCATGGAATAGCCTCCGCTTCGTTTCGACACGGCTTCGCCAGTCAACGCATCGCTTTCAAAGCCTGAGGTTGATGCCGTTTAATTAGTTTCGTCATTGCGAGGAGTGGCGCCTCGCGCCACGACGAAGCAATCCCATATTCAGTGAGAGATTGCTTTGGGCAGAAAAAACACCACCCTCGCAATGACGGATCATTACTCTTATGAAAACTATCGAGATCCGCCGACATTCCATCCGCTCGAAACCCGGTGACCATTTGAATCAATCGGGTGTATCCCTCGCGCGCCTCGTAGGGCAGAACCTGGGTCCGTTTGACCGTGTGATAACATCCACACTCCCGCGCGCCTTCGAGACTGCCATCGCCATGGGATTCGCCGTGGACGAACAGAATACATTGATGAGTTCCTATGGCAACGATGTGGAACGTGAAGCGCCGTGGCCTTTATCTTGTGCTGGATACGCGGAGGCGATCCGCAAAGGCGGAGCGGCCGCGAAATATGCTGACCAACTGGTCGCGATCTATACCAAACTCGCGGACTATATTGCAGAAGGACGCGCCGCATTGGTGGTCAACCATGGTGGCATCGCAGAGATGGGTGCAGTGGCTTGCCTGCCAAAGGCCGATCACGCGGCATGGGGTGCGCATTTCGAATGTTGTGAAGGTGTGCGATTGTTCTATGAAGATGGCAGGTTCGTGAAGGCTGAAATATTGCGAGTGTCAACATAAATGTAAACACGGAAACAAGTAGACATGTATACACGTGTTTACCTGTTTCCATGTATACCTGTATACTTTTTTTACAAGGAGATTAAACAATGCAAACAAACTTCAGAGGTCGCGATTTCATCGGCGACCTGGACTTCACGAAAGAGGAAGTCGAAACTGTTCTGGATGTCGCCTGGGATCTCAAACGCAAGCGCGCCCTCGGCGAACCGCACGCGTATCTGCGCGACAAGGTACTGGCGATGTTGTTCTTCTTCTCGTCCACCCGTACGCGTGGATCGTTCGAAGCAGGCATTGCCCAGTTGGGTGGACATGGCGCTTTCATTGACTCGAACACCACCCAGATCTCTCATGGTGATACCCCCGTAGAAATCGGCGAGATCTTCGGACGCTATTTCGATGGCATCGCCATCCGTCACTGTGACTTTGGTGACGGCAACAAATATCTGAACGCTGTCGCCAAATCCAGCCGCGCACCGGTCCTCAACATGCAATGCGACATTTATCATCCCTTCCAGTGTCTGGCTGACCTCATGACCATCATGGAGAAGAAGGGACGTGACCTGCGCAAGAAGAAAATCGTTGTTTCGTGGGCATATGCCGCTTCCTACCTCAAGCCGGTATCCGTTCCCCAATCGCTCATCCTCCAGATGCCGCGCTTCGGCATGGATGTGACGTTGGCATATCCGCCCGAGTTCAAGCTCATGCCCGATATTGTCGAGCAGGCAAAGGAACAGGCAAAGATCGCCGGTACCAGCTTCGAGATCATCGACAGCAAGGACGGCATGACGGAAGCCTGTAAGGATGCCGATGTGATCTACGCCAAGTCCTGGGGTCCGCTGTTGACCACAAATGACAAGGCGGAAGGTAAGAAGATCCAGGATATGTACAAGGACTGGCTCATGGACGACTCCAAGCTTAAAGTTGCCCACAAGGATGCGATCTACATGCACCCGCTTCCCGCCGACCGCGATATCGAAGTGACCAGTAAAGTGCTGGATGGTCCGAACTCCGTCGTGTTCGATGAAGCTGAGAACCGCCTTCACGCGCAGAAGGCCGTGATGGCGTTGACGATGTCGTAATATGTCATTGCGAGGAGCGTTCTTCGCGACGAAGCAATCCCCGTTTAAATGGTGAAGTATCATCGACAAGAGGCATTTGTTTAACGGGAGATTGCTTCGCAAAGGGCGCTCGCAATAATATATATAACAAGGAGATTTATAAATGGCAAAATTAGCTGTGATCGCTGTTGGTGGTAACTCATTAATTAAAAATGATAAAAATGTCAGTGTTGAAGATCAGATCGTAGCCCTGCGTGAGACCGCCCATCACATCGCAGACATGATCGAAGCAGGCTGGGATCTGGCAATTGGCCATGGCAACGGACCTCAAGTTGGATTTATCCTGCGCCGCTCTGAGATCGCCGCGAAAGCGGAAGGCATGCATGAAGTCCCGCTGGATGTCTGCGGCGCGGATTCACAGGGTGCGATCGGATATGAATTCCAACAGGCTTTGCAGAATGAGTATCACAGGCGCGGGATTCAAAAAGGTGCGGCGACGGTCATCACACAGATGCTGGTCGACCAGAAGGATCCTGCCTTCCAGAAGCCGACCAAACCCATCGGTTCGTTCATGGATGAAACCGAAGCCAGGAGACGCGAAAAGGAGATGGGCTGGTCTGTTGTCGAAGATGCAGGCCGCGGCTGGAGAAGAGTCGTCGCGTCCCCGATGCCGAAGGATATCCTTGAGTTGGATTCGGTCAAATTGTTGCTCAACGCCGGTGTGACCGTCATCACGGTGGGTGGGGGTGGTATCCCGGTGATCGACAAGGGCGATGGTCAGTTCGAAGGGACTGCCGCAGTGATCGATAAGGACTTCGCTTCTTCCTTGCTCGCGCAGGAGATCGGTGCGGAGTTGTTCCTGATCGCGACCGCGGTTGAAAAGGTCGCCATCAACTTCGGCAAGCCCGATCAGAAGTGGCTCGATAAAATGACCCTTGCAGAAGCCAAGCAATATCTCGCGGAAGGCACGCACTTCGCCAAAGGCTCGATGGCTCCGAAAATTCAAGCCATCATCTGGTTCCTGGAAAATGGCGGCAAACAGGCATTGATCACCAACCCTGAGAATATTGGTCGTGCACTCAAAGGCGAAACCGGTACCTGGATCGTCAAGGAATGAACTTTGTAAGGGCGGGCATCCCGGTAGGAGGGTGCCCGCCCTTACGTTTATAGGGTTGTGAGGAGAAGAGCATGGCGCTTCAAACGGCTACAGTATCTGTGCCGCGTGCGAATGGCAAAGGGGTAATGGAATCGTTCCTCATCAAACCGGAAAGCGCAGGACCATTCCCAGGACTGGTCGTGATCCACGAGATATTTGGTTTGAACGATAACATTCGTGATATCGCGAGACGGTTTGCGGAGCAGGACTATACCGTGCTGGCTGTAGACTTGTTTTCGAATCGCAACCGTATGGTGTGCATGTTGCAGATCATCCATGGCATGTTGATCCGCCCTCTCAATAATTCCATGCTGGCTGATTTGAAATCCAGCGTTGCTTTTCTACAGAAACAACCTAATGTGGATGCGAACCGCATCGGTACGGTTGGATTTTGCATGGGCGGCGCCTATGCTTTGCAATTAGCCATCACCGATAAAGGCATGAAAGCCGCTTCTGTTTTTTATGGTGCGAATCCCAGGCCGCTTGAAGCGGTGGCAGAAGCCTGCCCGATCGTTGGGAGTTACCCGGACAAGGACTTTACAACGAAAGCCGCACGCGAACTGGAAACCAGTCTGACGAAATATAATGTCCCGCACGATATCAGGATTTACGACAATACCCAGCATTCCTTCTATAGTCAGCAACGCACACCTTTTGAAGTGGATGCCTCCAAAGATTCCTGGCAGAGAATGCTGTCCTTCTTTCAGGAGCATTTGAATTGAAAGTTTTCCTTCTGCAGAGCCGTCGAAATGGCTTGCATGAGATACTATTTTCACCACTATAATTGCGCCCTATGTCCCCTGCCCCTCGCGTATTATTAAGCATAGATTACGAACCCTGGTTTGCACTTTTCCGTCATTACGATGCCCTGTCTGATCCCCATCAGCGCCGTGATCTCGACGGCGGTTTTACATTGCATGCCATTGATCCCATTCTTGAACAGCTGGGGGATTCGAAAGCAAGCATTTATCTCGTTGGTGAGATCGCCGAATGGTACCCTGATGTCCCGCAGAAGATCGTTTCTGCCGGGCATGAACTGGGATTGCATTGTCACATCCATCGTCCGTTGGTGAATGTGAACGAACTCGCGGAGGATATCCGCGCCTCCTCGGCGTGGTGTAAACAATATGGTGTGCGCGGTTATCGTGCGCCCATGGTCGGTATTAGTGAGTCGGCATATCAACTGCTGAGTGATAACGGATTTGCCTACAGTTCATCCATTTATGCGCCCACGGGGACGTTGTTGCAAAAAGGAAATGTCTGGGAGATCCCCGTCAGCACTTTGCGAATGCGCGGTGATAATGAGGTATATACAGCGCCGCGCGACTTCTCCTTCAAGTTACTTTTGAACGGCGAGTTTCCATACGGCTCCAGTTTCAGTATTGGATTGCTGGGCAGGCAAATTCTCAGGATCATCGAATCGGAGTTGAAACGCGGATGCAGCCCTGCCATTATTTTGCATCCCTACGAATTGGTGCGACCTCCCGCCTCCAACCGCCTCACGCGGGATGTGATCCTGAATCCGTTATTGATTCCTTTTCTGCGCGATAAATCGGGTTTCCTCAAAAACCTGTTGAAAAGTTTTCCCGTTTCTCCGCTGGGCACATATCTCGATGAGATGCTAGCCGCGCAGGGAGCACGGAATGTCTGAGGTGCGAGTCCGCAAGTTGGAACGGGAGCAGGCTTCAGCCTGGCCCGACGCGTTGACATCCTCTGCCACCTTCACGGCGATGGATCCGTGGTCGAATCTTGTCCGGCAAACGTATGGATATGAGGTCCATCGTTATGAAGCGATCCAGAATGATGATGTGATGGGCATCCTCGTTCTCACTCATGTCCGGCATCCCATTTTTGGAAATTATCTTGCCACGTCCCCCTTTGGAAATTATGGTGGTTTTGTATTTTCATCTATAGAGGCGCGCGATGCGTTGTTGCAGGAGGCACACCGTCTAACGGATGAATTGGGTGTTGAGTACGTCGTCCTGCGCTTCGTGGATGATGGCAATCTGCCGCCGACCCCGTGGCTTCAAAACCCGATCTACGCCACGTACCTGATGGACATGCCTGCCGATGCCGAAGAATTGTGGAATACTTTCGGTTCGCAACATCGCAAGCACACGCGGCAATCTTTGAGAAAGGGATTCCAGATTCGATTCGGTCATCTTGAATTGTTGGATGACGCCTACGAAGCGCTGGCTCGCAGTATGCATGAGTTGGGTTCGCCTTATCACTCGAAGAAATATTTGCGCGATATGGCGACACTTCTCGGCAATGATCTGGAATTTGTCATCGTTCATGATCCGAAAGGTGCACTGGCTGGCTCGGCAGTGTTGATCTATCAGGGTGGGACAGCCACGAATTTACATGCCAACATTCTGCACGATTTTCGGTCGGAGTATGCAGGTGAGTTTTTGTACTGGTCGATGCTCGAACATTATTGTCAAAAGGGAATCAAGGTCTGCGACATGGGGCGCAGTTTGAACGGTTCGGGTAACGAAACTTTCAAAATGAAATGGAGACCGCGCAAGGTGCCGCTTGCTTATTGGTATTATCTGCCCAAAGGTGGACACATCCCCGAGTTGAATCAGAAGAGTGCCAAGTTTCAACTGGCGATCCGGGTTTGGAAAATGCTCCCGGCGTTTGTGGTACGTGCCTTGGGTCCAAGCCTGATTCGCGGGATTGTGTGATAATGTTTTGAGTGATGAAAGCTGAATAACTTGAATTTATGATGAATGTGGTGACTGTACGCGAAGAATTATATGAGAAGTATTCCGTCTATATTGCTGGCAATCCCGCAGCGCGTTTCGGGCATGACCTGGAATGGGCATGGACATTACGGGATACCTACGGTGTGGAAATCCAGCACCTGGTGGCGCTGGAGGGGGATAGAGTGGTTGGAGTCTGTCCATTCTTTTTGTGCAGACCGATCTTTGGCGGCACACATTATGTGACCAACCCGTTCCCCACCTATTGCGGTCCGTTGCACGACTCGGCAGAAGCCCTGACCGCACTCTTGAACGTGATCAAAACCAAAACAACGGATGTGCATCACGCCGAGGTATTGACACCTGTGTCCCTGCCCGCCGAAGCCAGTGCCTTCCTGCCGTTTGTGGAAAATTTGGATTACACCTATTGCATAGACCTGGCAAAGGGCATTGACGTGGTCTTCAACTCTCTCAGCCGTGATTACAAACGCATCCTGCGCAAGACAGATGCCCTCAAAAATATGGAACTGGTCGTGGATACCGATGGCAGTCACCTCGAAGCGTTCCACAAACTATATGTAGGTATCTATGCGGGCAAGCATGGCTTCATCCCACATGGACAGAAACTCTTCCGCGCTATCTTCCAACATTTCCCGCCGGGCGCCGCACGCATCTATCTGGCAAGGATTGCGGGGAAAACTGTCGGGGCGATGTTCACCTTCTGGACGCACCATGAAGTATATTATGGCTGGTCGGCGGTATTGCCGGACAGTGTCCATCACCCGACCCATTTCCTGATATGGAAGATCATCCAGGACGCCGCGGCGGAAGGCTACCGCTGGTTCAACATGGGCGAAGCCGCCCGGGAGCATCACGGGCTGGACCATTTCAAACGTGGCTGGGGGACGGAGGTGCTCGAACCGCGCCGTTATTTCGTCCCGGGTCACCTCTCCGAACCGACGCCGCGTCTCTTCGACCGGGTCGGTTGGACGAGGAAGATCATCACACGCCTGCCCGCCATGGTGATCAATACTTTTCTTTCGCCCATCATCCGCTTTTTTTTGTAGAAAGGGAAACTCCAAACCATGTCTGTTCTCGAGATCGTCAATATTGAAAATTTCAGAAAGGTCTTTCGCAACATCCGCAAGGTCGGGCTTGTGACCACTATTCGGTACATCGTTTCTGACCTTGTGTTTGATCTGAAATACCAGATAGACACCATCAACACCGCCCAACTCGACACCCTCAAGATTGACTCACAAAACAAGGCGGTTGGCAATTACTACGAGGGCACCAATGCCTATATCTTCCAAAAGATGGTGTCGCGTGTCAGGCTTGACCCGTCCGCGAGTTGTTTCGTTGACTTCGGGAGTGGCAAGGGCAAAGCCATGTTTATGGCAGCAGAGCGCGGATTCCGTAAAGTGATCGGCGTGGAATTTTCTATCGAACTGGTCGAGACCTGCCGTAAAAATCTTGAGATATTCAAGACAAAAACCAAAAGCAAGACCGCGTTCGAGATCCTCCACATGGATGCCTCGGAGTATCAGATACCGGCGGAAGCCAACCTGCTGTTCTTCTCGAACCCGTTCAATGAAGTGTTGACCATGAAAGTGATCGACAATATTCTGCGTTCGCTGGAACAAACCCCGCGCGAGATTTGGATCGTCCATTTGCACCCGCAGGGCAACCTGGCGTTCGCAAAAAATCCACGTTTCAAACTCGAACACGAGGCTCGCGAAGGGTTTGTCTTTCGCCTGAGCCCCGGCAACTAACATCCGATGGATCATGTATCGTCACTGACCCGTATATGGGATTTTCTAAAGAAGCCTTACGTTTCACTCGTGTTTCGAGTGGTGGTAAGCGGGTTGTTGTTGTTCTTCCTGCTCAGGCTGGCAGTTCTTGAAAAGATTGCGGATGTTTTCAGCCGTGTATCCCTGGCTTATCTGGCACTGTATTTTACGTTTTACTTTTTAGGCGTGGTTTTGATGGCGATTCGCTGGCGATATCTTCTTAAAGCGTGGGATATTCGGCAGGATTTCGGTGTTTTATTCCGATGGATCATGACCGGCTTGTTCATCAACAATTTTCTACCCGGTGGGCTGGGCGGGGATGCCTTCCGCTTATATTCCGGAAGCCAGGATACCGGCCGGACGGAGGATATGGCAGCCACGATCTTTTATGAAAGAGTTTTGAGTTACGGTTCCCTGGTCATCCTGGGGTTGATCTCGTTAACTCAACGCGCAGATTTCTCTGGAGACCGTTTGTTCTGGCTGTTGTTGGGCGGCATATTCCTGGCGTTGACAGGTGTCTTCGCGCTATTATCCTTCCCGGGGTTCAGGGAGAGGATCGCCAGGCTCATGGAACGACATCCGCGACTTCAAAAACGTGGATTGAAAAAATGGCTGGACAGTTTTCGCTTTCGGGTGCACCATCCCCCGATGTTGGTAGGCGTTTTTGTCATTTCATTTTTGATCCAATTTATGGATGTCATTATGTTTTGGCTGATCGGGCAAGCCATCTGGCTGCCGGTGAATGTCAGTGACCTGCTGCTCTTTGTTCCGTTGCTATATCTTGCGGTGCTGATTCCCGTGTCGGTCAATGGCATAGGCATCCGTGAGACGGTCTTTGTGTTTTTTGCGTCACGGTGGGGCATCAGTCAGGCGGATGCGGTGGGTTTTTCCCTCACGGTCTTTACCCTGGGACTTGTGGGCAGTCTTGTTGGCGGTCCCATATACTGGTTCTCGCGGAAGTGAATCGCTTGTGGATGATCTTATATTGCGGTAGATAACCATACAATGAAAAATCTTTTCACGACACTTGGAAACATTGATTACCGGAGGATCGTCCCTGTTGCGTTGTTCGTGACTGCTGTAGCCGCGTATGGGATGTTCTTCTGGCAAATGGGATTTTATTGGGACGACCTGCCGATCTCCTGGATACGTTACCAGTTGGGGAATGAGGCTTTAGTGCGATATTTTTCGGAGGTCAGACCCGCATGGACAATGCTCTACCGGTTGACCACTGGCGTTCTTCCACAACAGCCTGTTTATTGGCAGATATTCGCCATCATATTGCGCTGGATGACAGCTGTTGCATTATGGGCGGTCATGATCCGGTTACTGCCACAGCGCCGAACTTTTGTGTTTGCATTGAGTGTATTGATGCTGGTCTATCCCGGTTTCAACCAGCATTGGGTGAGCTTTGTTTATGCTCATTTTTTCATTGTGTTCTTCTGCCTTTTGTTCTCCTGGTACCTGATGTTGCGCAGGAAGACCGTTCCAGCGCTTGTGTTTTCTGCGTTGAATCTTTGGATGCTCGAATACTTTTTCTTCCTTGAGTTGGCGCGTCCGATCATTCTTTGGATGTCGCTCCGGGACGAGCCGATGCCAATCAGGGAACGGTTCCTCCGCGTCCTCAAAGCCTGGATCCCTTATTTGCTCGTCTTCGTGGCGGCGATCTTATATCGGATGTTCGTGTTCAATCATCCGGGGTTCGGATACAGCCTGACGGCTGAGATCAGCAAGGCACCTGTGGAAACGTTCCTTCTCCTGCTGCAACGCGTCATTTCCAATTTGTGGACAGTGACTCTGGCGGCTTGGATACAGATCTTTCAATTTCCAAATCCTTCAGTGGACGGTCCGCGCATCAGCGTGTTGTATGGGCTGGTTGTGTTGGTGATGGCGGTATTGGTTTATTGGCTCATATTCATCAGGAAGGATCAGGATGACAGGCGGAAGGAGGATGCCTGGTGGCTCATATTCCTGGGTATGGCATTGCTCTTTCTTGGAGGCATTCCTTTTTGGCTCACGAATTTACCCGTCTCTTTGGAATTCCCTGCGAGCCGCGCGACCCTGTCCTTCATGCTGGGAGCGTGTTTTGTATTGACAGGGCTGATCGATCTGCTCCCAAGACGTATAAAATATTCGGTTGTCATCCTGTTGTTTTCCCTTGCGGTTGGGCGTCAGTTTTTGTGGGCGAGTGAATTCCGCCGTGATTGGGAGGCGCAAAAGGATCTCTTCTGGCAGATGACCTGGCGTGCACCGGGGTTGAAATCAGACACACTCGTACTGATGAACGAAAAGTTAAACTATTCTGCAGATAACTCGATCGGCGCGGTGCTCAATTGGATCTACGCACCAGAACTATCCGGCGAAAAAATTCCGTACGCATTGTTCTATCCCACGAATCGCTTAGGCGGATCATTGCCGGCGCTGCAGCCGGAACTTCCGATCACTTTTACTTATGAGGCGGGCAAGTTCCACGGCAATACATCGGACGCGGTCGCGTTCTATTTTGATCCGCCTGCCTGCTTGCGATTGCTCGATCCTGTTTTGGATGTGGACAATCGCTTCATTTCGGACGATAGCCTGATGCGTGAAGCCTCAGCCTTATCCAACGCTGACAGGATCCTCGCGGTGCAAGAGTCAGTGATGCCCGCGATCTATGGACCCGAGCCTGATCATGGCTGGTGTTATTACTTCGAGAAGGCTGAGCTGGCGCGTCAATTCGGTGATTGGGAAACTGTTACCCGTTTGGGCGATGAGGCTTTTTCGATGGACGATTATCCTAACAACCCGATCGAGCGTTTTGTGTTCATTGAAGGATATGCTCATGTGGGGCAGTGGAAGCGCGCGATCGAATTATCGAACGTGTCTTATAAGGTCTCGAAGGAGTTTGTAGGACCACTATTGTGTCGGCTGTGGGAACGAATAGAAACGGAAACAACCGGCGGCGTGGAACGAAGCGAAGCGTTGTCCGAACTCAAGAGCATGTACGCCTGTACTAGTGAGTAACGTACTTGTATAAAGTTATAAATTTGTCCTACAATGTAGGTGTAAAGAAATTCTGATAAAATAAGCATTGTATAGACAATTAAAACAATAGAATATTGAAAGGAGGTCGCCTACACGAGAAAATCACCTCGCCGTTTGAATGTCTTAGATATCCATTACACTAAAGAGGAGTAGAAATGCGTAAGACACTTTTGCAAGTTGTAGTCGCTTTGACAGTCCTTTCGATGGTTCTGTCAGCATGTGGCGCATCCGCGCCGGAGGAAGTCGGGGGCTTTCAAATTCCAGCATACGAAAGAGGCAAGTTCAATGTAGCCATGGTCCTGATCGGACCGCACGATGATGGCGGCTGGTCGCAGTCACATTATGAGGGTCTTCTCTACATTCAGGAGAATGTTCCCGATGTGCATATCGCCTATATCGAGAATGTTCCCGAAGGCGCCGATTCGGAACAGGTCTTCCGCGCGTTGGCTCGCAAGAAATTCGACCTGATCTTTGGCACCTCCTTCGGTTTTGGTGACCCGATGGCAGCCGTTGCTGAAGAATTCCCCGACACCATGTTCATCCACCTGACGGGCATCAGCTCGAACGAGAAGAACTTCGGCAACCTGATGGGCGCGATGGAAAATATGAAGTATCTGGCGGGCATGCTTGCCGGTGCGCGCGCCAAGCAGGATGGCGAGACCAAGCTTGGCTACATGGCGACCTTCCCGATCCCGGAAGAGATCCGTCTGGGCAATGCCATTGCATTGGGCATGAGAAAGACCTGCCCCGAATGTACGATGGATGTGCGCTGGATCAACACCTGGCATGATCCTGTGATCGAAAAGGAAGCCGCGGCTTCGTTGTTCGATGCAGGCGCCTATGTCGTCTTTACCGGTGCGGATACCCCGGCAGTTGCTGATGTTGCCCAGGAAAAGGGCAAGTGGGGCGTGACCTATGACTGGTACGGCTCATGCAAGGTCGAACGCTGTCTCACCGCTCCGTACTGGGTCTGGGGACCCGTGTATGCCGATCTCACCGAGCAGGTGATCGCAGGCACATACAAACCTGGCTGGCAGTATTTCGATGCCGACACCGGTGCATTGGGCCTGTATGGCTTCATGGAAGGACAGGAACTCCAACCCGGTGTGGCGGATCTCGATCCCGCACTTATCCAGGAAGTACGCGATACTCTTGCCGCTATGAAGGCTGGCACGTTCACCCGCTTTGATGTGTTCATCGGACCCATCAATGACAACCAGGGCAACGTGGTTTTGCCCGAAGGTCAGAGCCTGCAACAAGTGGACCTGGATTCGTTCCCCGAACACGGTTTGCCGTGTTCCATCCCGGTTTGTATGAAGTGGTGGGCTGAGGGGATCACCGCTGAATTGCCGCAGTAACATTTGTTTGATGAAATGGGGCAGGACCGTGTGTTCTGCCCCATTTTTATAATGAAAGGTATGTAGATAGGTAAACAAGTATACAAGTAAAAGGTGTATGTACGTGTCTACCTGTTTGCTTGTCTACATTTTTCGCATACATTCCTGAGGAGTAAACAGTGGACTCAACTTTCAAGGCAACACCCGATGTTCCTCCCCTCGTTGTGGAAATGCGCGGCATTGTCAAGCGATTTCCCGGCGTGCTTGCCAATGACCATGTGGATTTTGAATTACGCGCGGGAGAGATCCATGCTTTGCTTGGGGAGAACGGAGCCGGCAAAAGCACATTGATGAATGTGCTGGCTGGCCTGTATAAGCATGATGCAGGCATTATCAAAGTCAAGGGCAGGACGGTGGAATTTTCCTCTCCGCGCGATGCCATCAAGGCTGGGATCGGCATGGTGCATCAGCATTTCATGCTCGTCCCATCGCAGACTGTGACCGAGAATATTCTGCTCGGGCTCGACGAGCCGCGTTTCTTTATGCGTTTGCAGGAGTACGACAAAAAGATTGCGGATCTCGGTGACCAGTTCGGGCTTAAGGTTGACCCGCGTGCGAAGATCTGGCAACTCTCAGTTGGCGAGCAGCAGCGCGTGGAATTGTTGAAGATGTTGTATCGCGGCGCAAACGTGCTCATCATGGACGAACCGACGGCTGTCCTTGCGCCAACCGAGATCGAGGGGCTGTTCGATACACTGAGGTCGATGGTTGCACAGGGCAAGTCCATTATTTTCATCAGCCATAAATTGCAGGAGGTGACTGCCATTGCTGACCGTGTCAGTGTGTTGCGGCGCGGTGTGTCAACGGCTTCAGGTGTGCCGGCCAGGGGTGTGAGCCGGCAGGAACTGGCAAAGCTCATGGTTGGGCGCGATGTGGTCTTCTTTGTCGATAAGAAACCTGCCAAGCCAGGCAAGCTGGTTTTGGATGTCAAGAATGTTCATGCGGAGAACGATAAAGGCCTGCCATCTTTGCGTGGGCTTTCGTTGAATGTGCGCGAGGGCGAGATCGTAGGAATCGCGGGCGTGGCAGGGAATGGTCAGATCGAACTCTCGCAGGTGATCGCGGGGCTCCGCCAATGCAAGCAGGGTGAAGTGTTGTTGAACGGCGACAAGGTCAGCAACCGCGATACGTTGTATGGCATCGAGCATGGCATGTCGTATGTCCCTGAGGATCGCACGCACGTGGGCAGTTCGCCTAACTTGAGTGTGACCGATAACGTCATCATGAAGAATTATCGCAAGCCGCCCATCTCGAAGGGCAGTCTGCTGGATATGAACGCGGCGACCAACTTCGCCAAGGAACTCAAAGCCGCCTATGACATTATTGTGCCGACCGTCAATACACCGGTGCGACTTCTCTCCGGTGGGAATTTACAACGCGTGATCCTGGCGCGTGAAATTTCGGGACATCCCAACTTCATGGTGGCGGTTCAACCCACCCGCGGGCTGGATGTCGGTGCGATCGAAGGAGTCCACCGCCTGTTGTTGACCCAGCGCGAAGCGGGCGCGGCGGTGTTGTTGATCTCTGAAGAGTTGGAAGAATTACTGGCGTTGAGCGACCGTGTCTACGTGATCTACGAGGGGAAGATCATGGGTGAGATAGAGGTCGAATCAGCGGAACCAGACCAAAGTCAGATCGAGGCGATCGGTCTGATGATGACAGGCACACCGTTCGATCAAATCCATAAAGAGGGAGTCGCATCCCATGACTGAATCCACATTGGCAAAAAAGCGTGCGGCGTGGCATATCAAACTCGAACCGCGGTTGGAAGAACCATCCACAAAACTTACACTGGGGGTGACCTTGGGCGCGGTGGTCGTGGCATTGGTATTGGGCGGGATCTTGATCGCTGTAGTGGGAGGAAATCCTTTTGCGTCCTATCTGCACATTGCCCGTGCCTCCTTCGGTAACATCGGCGTGTTATCCGATACCATTGTGAAGGCAACGCCGATCATCCTGACGGCGCTGGCATGTTCGATCGCGTTCCGCATGAAATTGTGGAATATCGGCGCGGAGGGACAGTTCATTATGGGCGCGTTCGGCGCGAGCGCCATTGTGCTTGCCCCGGTGCTGCCTGCTGAAGCCTCACGCTGGTTGTTCATCCCTGTGATGGCAATGGCGGGCATGGCGGCGGGCGCGATCTGGGGCTTCATCCCCGGGTACCTCAAGGCGAAGTTCAATGTGAATGAGATCATCAGCACGTTGATGTTGAACTATATCGCGATCTCATGGGTGAACTTCTGGATCTTCGGAGTTTGGTCCGAAGGCGGTTTTCAAATGAGCCCGAAGTTTCCTGAGACGGCATGGTTGCCGCGCTTGTCTCAATATGCCGAAAGTATTCCGTTCTTTCGCGGACTCACAACCCATGGAGGTTTGATTCTCGGTATTATTGCCGCGGTCATCCTGTGGTTCATCGTGTATCGCAGTCGCTGGGGGTATGAGATCCGTCTGATCGGTGATAATCCACAAGCCGCGAAGTATGCGGGTATAAGCATCACACGCAATACCGTTTGGGTGATGATACTTTCGGGTGCACTGGCAGGACTTGGTGGGATGAGTGAAGTGGCGGGAGTGGTGCATCGCTTGCAGACCGCGCCCATCGCTGCGGGATATGGTTTCACAGGCATCATTGTCGCGTGGCTGGCTAAATTGAATCCGCTGGTGATCATCCTGGTTTCGGTCCTGTTCGGTGCATTGATCCTGGCTGGGCGCGAAATACAACCCTCCGGCGTACCGAAAATGATCCAGGGCATCATTCTCGTTTGTCTCATTGCGAGTGACTTCCTTCTGCGCTATCGCGTTCGACTGGTTCATGGGGAGGAGGCTTAATTCATGGATCCCATCATCATTCTCCAGGCAGGTGTTGCCAGCGGGACAGTTCTATTGTTCGCCGCATTGGGCGAAGTGCTCACTGAACGTTCGGGTGTGCTCAATCTTGGCGTGGAAGGCATGATGCTTATCGGTGCAATGTCCGCGTTCAGCACGACCATCGCCACCGGTAATCCGTGGATCGGTGTGTTGGTCGCGATGTTGGTCGCGGGGCTGATCAGTCAGATCCATGCCTTTATTGTCATCACCCTGCAAGCAGACCAGGTCGTCAGCGGACTGGCGCTCACATTACTTGGCGCGGGCATCAGCCTTGTATTGGGCGAGGGTTTGAGCAAGGCTGGTACCGTTTCGCTCATGCCGAATTTTTCCATCCCACTCCTTTCGCTCATCCCGATCCTTGGTCCGATCTTTTTCACCAATCAAAGTGTGTTGGTATACATTGGCTATTTACTCACGCCTTTGGCATGGTTTTACATCAACCGCACACGCCCGGGTCTGCACCTGCGTGCGGTGGGTGAGTATCCTTCCGCGGCGGATGCGCTCGGCATCAACGTTTTTCGTATGAGATATTTTTACACTTTTGTGGGGGGAATGCTGGCAGGGCTGGGCGGCGCGACCATCAGCCTCGCAGTGGCTCCGGGATGGTTCAGTGAACTCACCACCGGTGGGCAGGGTTGGATCGCGGTCGGTCTCGTCATCTTTGCTCAATGGGATCCCATCCGTGCCGCGGTGGGTTCTTATGCGTTTGGCGCACTCCGGCGACTCATCCTCGACATTCAAGGTCCGCTCACATTATTCGGTTTTGACAATCCGTTTTACTACAATCCCTATTGGGGTTTCTTCCTGCAAATGCTTCCCTATGCGTTCACGGTCATCGTGCTCGTGATCGGCTCACGTGAAGCCATCCGCAAGCGACTCGGCTCGCCTGCTGCGTTGGGCAACCCATACATCCGTGGTGAACGCGGAAAGTAATTCATCCCATTAGGAGCATTTCGTATCTGAATGATCAACCTGGAT
>Ga0210377_10001462_pt1 | contig 21637 bp, 23 predicted proteins | sample PLM4_65_b1redo_FD_155480 | JGI IMG/M metagenome (GOLD analysis project Ga0210377, IMG submission 155480) | Groundwater sediment microbial communities from an aquifer in East River, Colorado, USA - PLM4_65_b1 redo | ecosystem: Environmental > Terrestrial > Soil > Riparian zone | place: USA: East...
CCGGGCCTTGGTGCAAACTCTCCACTCATCCCGGTGCGAGTTGGCACGTGCCGGCAAGCGCGGGCGTAGCCCGCGCGCGCAGCGAGGCGAAGCCGAGCGTAGTGCGGGTGGCGCGCGGCCGCCCGCGCGCCGGGCCCCGCTAGTTACCGCCGCGCGTCGAGGTCGCTGCGGATCCTCGCGTAGCCCGCCTCGTCCAGCGTGAAGCGGGCGAAGAGCAGCGAGCCGATCAGGTAGCAGGCCATGGGGAAGAGGCCGTAGAGCGCGAGAATCGTGACCTTCACGGTCGGCGTCTGCTCGACGTTTGGCAGGTAGCCCGAGAACGTGAGCACGAAGCCCGTCAACGCCTGAGTGAGGCCCGTGGCCACCTTGAAGACGAAGTTCCAGGCCGCGAAGTAGGCGCCTTCCTTGCGCTCGCCGGTCGCGTGCTCGTCCCAGTCGATGACGTCGGCCTGGATCGACGGCCCCATCATCGCGCCGCAGCTCGCCGCGGTGCCGGCTGCGATCGCGAGCACCGTCATCAGCACGAGAGCGCCTTCCGAGAGGAAGAACATCGAGCCGAACGAAACTGCGGTGAGCAACATCGACGCGAGCCAGAGCGCCTTCTTGCCGAAGCGGCGCGAGAGCGGCAGCCAGACGGGCACGAAGACGAAGCTCGCGACCATGTAAGCGGCGATCACCGCGGGAGCGATGTCGGCGCGCCCCACGACGTACTGCGCCACGTACGGTGTCAGCACGCCAATCGTCGCCGCACCGAGGCTCTCGATGCCGAAGACGAGCAGGAGCAGGCGTGCGTGAGGATTGCGCCAGACGTCGCGGAACGCGCGGTAGGGGTGCTCCGGGCCGCGCCCTTGGAACTCAGGTCGCTCGCGCAGGCGCCACACCGTCCACAGGATCAGGACCGAGGTCACGACGCCCGCACCGACTGCGAGCCAGAACACGGTGGTGCGCACGTCCAGCGAACGATCGAGCGCCACGAAGCCCGCGATCGCCGCGAACGAGCCGACCGTCCAGCCCAGGTGACGGCCGCCGAAGATGCGCGTGCGATCGTGGTAGCTGTCGGTGAGCTCCGCGCCGAGCGCCGTGTGCGGGATGATGAGCACGGTCGATGCCGAGTAGAACGCGACCACCATCACGCTCATCCAGACGATCACCATGGTCGGGCTCGCGTCGCGCGGCGTGGCCCAGAGCAGCACGAACGTGACACCGAGCGGGATCGCCGATGCGAGCAGCCAGGGGCGGCGGCGGCCGAGCCTCGTGCGCGTGCGATCGGACAGGTATCCCGCGATCGGATCGGCGATCGAGTCCCAGATGCCGCGGCCCAGGAACAAGATCATGCCCATCACCGCGGCAGACATGCCGAGCACATCTGTTGCGAACTTCATCAGGTAGATCGAGATCAGCAGGAACATGAAGCCGAGCCCGAAGGTCGGCGCGACGTAGTCGAAGATCGCGACCCAGGACAGCCGGCCCGCTGCCGCCGTCACGGCGCGCGGCGCCTCGAGCTCGGAGCGGATCGGAGCGGTCGACACCGCCGGCAGGCTACCACGGCGGGGAGAGACCGAGCTCCGCCGCGCCCTTCCACACGTACAAAAGAGAGAGGGCGATCACGATTCGCCCGGTCCAGCGCCGGAAGTGGGCGTCGGTGAGCGACTCGAGGATGCGGCCGCCGAGCTTCGTGCCGAGGAAGGCGCACGCGACCAGCATCGGATAGAGCCAGATGGGGAGCGCAAGCTCCAAGTCCGGACCGGGCACGAGCACGCCGAAGTACAGGATCTTCAGCGCATGGCCGGCGGTCTGCGTGATGGCCTTGGTCGCGATCACCTCGAAGCGATCGAGCTCCGCGCGCACGAAGAAGACGTCGAGCAGCGGGCCAGAGACGCCGGCGAGCAAGTGGGCCGCCGTCACGAGGGCGCCGCAGGCCGCGGCTGCGCCGCGGCGTTCGAAACGCGGCGCAAGCCGCTGCGGCAGAAGCGAGAGCGAGAGCGGGATCGCGCCGAGCAAGACGAAGAGCACCGGGCGGGCGACGACGAGCGCGAGCCAGGTGAAGAAGGCGAGCGCGGCGACCGCCCCGAGCGCGTACCAGCCGAGCGCGGCGGTGTAGATCCGATCCCGCAACAGGAAGGCGCGGAAGCCGTTTGCGAACAGCTGCGTGACGCCGTGGAGGATCATCGCGACCTGCACGGGCAGCGCGATCGCGTACACGCCCATCAGGATCATTCCGCCCGCCATGCCGAATACGGCGGAGACGATCGAGGTCGCGAACGCGACGCCCGTGATCAGTACAGCCAAGCCGTCCATCGCGTGCCTCCGTCGTTCGAAAATATCGGCTCGCGCTACAAAAGAAAAAAGAGAATAGTTTTCTCGATATCGAGTCCTGATAGGAATCATTCATGATCGAGCAGGTGGAGGCGCTGGCGGCGCTCGCGGAGCACGGCACCATGCGCAGCGCCGCGACGCGGCTGCGCGTTTCACAGTCGGCGGTGACCAAGCGCTTGGACGCGCTCGAGGCGCAGCTCGGGGTGCGCCTGCGTGAGCGCGCTGGCCGGCGCGTGCGCCTGACGCCGGTGGCGGAACGCCTGCTCGAGCGCGTCCGGCCCCTGCTCGCCGAGCTGCGGCTGGCGCTTGCGGGCGAGCGCTCCGTAGGCGGCGGTTGGCTCGTGCTCGGCGTGTCCGAGTCGATCCTCGCCAGCTGGGGCCCGCGCGTGCTCGCCGACGTCCGCCGCCGCCGCCCGGATCTCCGCTTCCGCCTGAATGCGCACCGCAGCCCAGTCGCGGTCGATCTGGTGCGCTCGGGCGAGTACATGCTCGCGCTCGTCGCAGGCGGCGAGGACGCCGCGGGCGAGCTCGCGCGCCGGACGCTGCTGGAAGAGGAGCTGGTGATCGTGCCGTCCGGCCTGGCGAAGCTCATATTGCGCCGCGGCACCGACCTGCCGGTGCTCTCGATCGAGCCAGGCTCGGCGACCGGCCGCGCGCTGCGCCCGGCGCTGGCTCGGCTCGCCCGCGAACGCGGCATCCGGCTCGAGCCCGAGACCACAGTACAGTCCTACACCGCGGTGGTTCAGCTCGCGCGCGCCGGCTTCGGCCACGGGCTCGTGCCGCGACCTTTGGCGCTCGCGCTCGGCATCCCGAAGCGAGCGCTCGTCTCGCTGCCCGAGCCGGGTCTGCGCCGGACGATTGCGCTCGTCGGTCGCACGGCCACGCTCGCGCGCGAGCCGGCCGCCGGGTTCGCGGAAGAGCTCCGCCGCGCCGTTGCGCGCGCGGGCCTCAGCGAAGGCTCCGAATCCTCGAGCCGGCCGCCGTGAGTCCGATGATGACGAGCGACGCGCAGCCCTCGATGCCGAGCGCTGCATGCGTGCCGACCGCCCGAGAAAGGGCGCCGGAGAGCAGCGATGCGAGCGGCCCCGCGCCGAGAATTCCGAGCGAGAAGACGGAGAGCACGCGCGCCCGGTTCGACACACTCGCGTGTTCCTGGAAAAGCGTCCGCGCCGAGGTCATCACGAAGCTCGCGCCCACGCCCCAGCCGAAGACGAGCAGCGCCGCCAACGCGAAGGGAGGGCGGAGTGCGAGCAACGCGACGCAGGCGGCGGCCGAGGCGTTGCCGATCAAGAGCGCCTTGCCCTTCCGGCCGATGCCACCCCGCCGCACGATCCAGAGTCCCGTCAGGATTCCCCCGAGCGGCACCATTGCGTTGATCACGCCCAGCCGAATGGCGCTGCCACCGTACGACTCGCGCACGAGCAGAGGCAACAGCACGACGAACGGGCCGACGAAGAACAGGCCGAGCAGCGCGATCACCAGGAAGACCGGGCGCAGAACCGGCGAGCGCAACACCTCGACGACCCCCGCGCGCAGCTCGGCGAGGCTTGCCCGAGGCGCGGTCTCGTGCCTGCGCGCGTCCGTGCGCGGCAGCCGCGCGACGGCGAGCGCTCCGACCAGCACCACGCAGGCTTGCAAGCCAACAACGGCCGGGACGCCGAGCGGATTCGCGGCGCCGGCGACGATCGCGCCGACCGCCTGCGCGCCCTGCTGGGTCACGTTCATACCCGCAACCGCGCGACTCATGTCGCCCGCGACCACGTCGGAGATCTGCGCGTCGCGTGCGGGGATCGCGAACGCCTGCAGCGTGCCGAGCGCGAGCGCGAAGCCGAGCAGCGTCTCGAACTGGAGATACCCGGCCGCGATCGCGAACGCGAGCGCTGCGAACACCGCTGCCTGCGCGATGTGAAAGCGCCCGAGCATGCGCCGCCGATCGCCGCGGTCAGCCGTCATCCCGCCGATAAGCAGAAAAAAGAGCGACGGCAGCATCGCCGACATCTGCGCCAGCCCGACACTGCCCGGTGGCAGGGCCAGCGAGCGCGTCAGCAGCCACTGGTACGTCACGCTCTGCATGCTCTGGGCGCAGAACCAGCTCGCGAGCGCGCACAGAAAGAGCGCGTAGGCGCGCCGCGTCGCAGGGAAATCCTCGGCAGTCACGCGATCAGGCGTTCGGGGAGTCTTCGCCCTCGGGCGCCGCGGCCGCCTCATCGGCCAGCTCGTCGGCGCCGACTTCCGCGTCCCCCTCCTCGGCGGTCGCGTCGTAGCCGTCATCGACCTTCAGCTCGTCGTCGGCGAGCTCATCGGCCAGCGGCAGCGGGTCGGGCGCGATGTCGAAGCGGAGCTCGTTCTCGTCCTCGGACGGCGCGAGCAGCGCGACGCGCGGACCCTCGGAGACGATCTCGTACTGCTCGGGCTGGAAGGCAGCCATGGCTTCGACGACGAGATCGCGACTGATCCGCCCCTGCACCTTGGCCAGCCCGTCGGCCGCCTCGCCGAGCAGGATCTGCGTGACGCTCGGATGCGCCTGGACGCGCAGCGTCGCCCCGTGCAGGTAGGTCGCGGCCTTGGGCAGATCGCGGAAGATGCGGTTCGAGATCGTCTGGCTCGACTGCAGGTAGCCCTTGCCCTCGCAGGTCGGGCACGAATCGCAAAGCTGCTGGCCGAGACTCTCGCGCGTGCGCTTGCGCGTCATCTCGATCAGTCCGAGCTCGGAAATCTTCAGGATGTTGACCTTGGCCTTGTCCTCGCGCAGCGCTTCGGAGAGCGCGCGGTACACCTTGTCGCGGTTCGCGGCGCTCTCCATGTCGATCAGATCGAGGATGATGAGCCCGCCGAGATTGCGGAAGCGCAGCTGGTGAACGATCTCGCGCACGGCCTCGAGGTTGGTCTTGAGGATCGTGTCCTCGAGGTTGCGCCCGCGCCCGCCGGTGTAGCGGCCCGTGTTCACGTCGACCGCCGTCAGCGCCTCGCCCTGATCGAAGATCAGGTAGCCGCCGGACTTCAGCCAGACCTTGCGACCGAGGCCTTCCTCGATCTCGTTCTCGATCTTCCAGGCGTCGAACATCGGGCGCGGATGGCTGTAGTAGTTGATGCGCGGGCGCGGCGAGGCCATGAAGCGCTGCACGAACGCCTGCATGTCGCCGTAGGCGTCCGGATCGTCGACGACGATCATCTTGGTCTCGTGCGAGGCCAGGTCGCGCAGCACCCGCAAGTGCAGCGGCGGCTCGGAATGGATCAGCGCCGGTACCTCGCGGATCGCTTCCTTGCGCCTCTGGATCTCGCCCCAAAGGTTCGTCAGGTAGTCGATGTCGGCCTTGATGTCGGCCTCGGAGACGCCGTGCGAGACCGTGCGGACGATGAAGCCGAGCTCGCTTGGGCGGTACTTCTCGACGATTGCGCGCAGCCGCCGGCGCTCGCGGTCGCCCTCGATCCGGCGCGAGACGCCGACTCGCGAGACCCAGGGCATCAGCACCAGGTGCCGTCCCGGGATGGAGATGCGCGAGGTGATGCGCGCCCCTTTGGTGCCGAGCGGCTCCTTGGACACCTGCACCACGACCTCGTTGCCCTCTTGGAGGACGTCCTCGATCTGAGGCGGCGGTCCGGAGCGGCGCCGCGACCGGCCGCCCCCGTTTTCGTCGTCGAGCTCGGCGTCGTCGAGCTCGGCGCGGAAGTCGCCGACGTACAGGAAGCCCGCGCGCTCCAAGCCGATGTCGACGAACGCGGCCTGCATGCCCGGCAGGACGCGGGTGACCCTACCTTTGTAGATTCCCCCGGCGACCCCACGCTCGTTGCTGCGTTCGATGTGGAGCTCGACGATCTTGTCGGACTCGCGAGCAGCGACGCGCGTCTCGCGCGGGCCGACGTTCACAAAAATCTCGTTTCTCATGAGAAATCCCTTCGAGGCACGCGCCCGCGTCACCGGCTGCGCCGTTCCGCGGAATACGCGGTCGAGCGGCAGAGGCCGAGACGGGAGCCTGGCGTACCGTGATAATTGCCGGAACGGACAGCGGAGCGTCCGGGATGCTGTGGGCGACGCGGGGCGATATAGCCTGGCCCAACACGTCCTCCCGGAAGCAGCTACCCCCGAGGCGGGAACCTCGAATCACTCGATCGGATTCACCGTACGACGGAGGTCTTTTGTGACCGTAGATCAAGGTGCCCGAGCGGTCAATGAGCGCCTGCGAGAGCTGCCAGCGGTCGACCGACTGGTCGAGCTGGCGTTGACGGGCTCCGGGCTCGCCCGCTGGAGCGTTCTGGCCGCGGCGCGCGCGGTCCTCGAGGAGACCCGCGCCGTGCTGGTGGCGGGCGGTGCGGCTGCGACCGCGGACCCCGAAACGCTGACCGCCGCGGTTCGGGAGCGCGCCAGACGGCTCGAGACCCCGGCCCCGCGCCGGGTCCTGAACGCGACCGGGATCGTCCTGCACACGAATCTCGGCCGGGCGCCGCTCGCGCGGGCAGCGCTCGATGAGCTCGTGGCCGCGGCCGTCGGATACAGCGACCTGGAGCTCGACCTCGAGACGGGTCAGCGCGGGTCGCGTACGAGCCGGGTTGCCGAGCTGCTCTGCCTGCTCGCCGGCGCCGAGGCCGCGCATGTCGTGAACAACACGGCGGCCGCGCTCCTCCTGGCGGTCGACACGCTCGCCGCCGGCCGCGAGGTGATCGTCTCGCGCGGCGAGCTGGTCGAGATCGGCGGGTCCTTCCGCGTGCCGGAGATCATGGCCGCGGGCCGCGCGCGGCTGCGCGAGGTCGGCACCACCAACCGCACACACCTGCGCGACTACCGCGATGCGATTGGCCCAGACACAGGTCTTCTGCTCAAGGTCCACCGCAGCAACTTCCGGCTCGAAGGCTTCACGAGTGAGGTGGGCCTGGCCGAGTTGGCGAAGCTGGCGCGCGAGTACAGCCTGCCGCTCGTCGAAGATCGCGGCAGTGGCAGCTTCGTCGATCTGCGCTCGAGCGAGATTCCGGAGTCCGAGGCTTCTGCGGGTCTGCGCGAGGGCGCGGATCTCGTGCTCTTCAGTGCGGACAAGCTGCTCGGCGGACCGCAGGCGGGCATCGTCCTCGGCAAGCGGGCGCTCGTCGAGCGCATGCGGAAGAGCCCGCTCGCGCGCGCGCTGCGTGTGGACAAGCTGACGCTCGCGGCGCTGCACTGGACGCTGCGCGCGCTCGCGGGCGGCCGTGTAGACGAGATCCCGGTGCTCGCGATGCTGCGCGCGACGCCTGCCGAGCTAAAGACGCGCGCGGTGGCGCTAGCGGCGCGACTCGAGCAGGCGGGTGTGCCGCGCGTCACCGTCGAGATCGGGCGTTCCCCCGTCGGTGGCGGCGCGCTGCCGGAGCTCGAGCTGCCCGGCGCGGTCGTGCGTGTCGTCCCGACGGGCTCCGCCGACGAGGCGGCGCGTCGGCTCCGCAGCGGGAATCCGCCGGTGCTCGCCCGAATACACCGGGACACGCTGCTCTTCGACCCGCGCACGCTCGCGGACGACGACGTCGCTGCGCTCGTGCTGCGCGTCGCCGACGCCGTGCGTTGAAGCGCTCCGCCGTTGCGGCTAAGGTAGACCCATGCTGGACGCGGCTGTTCTGGTGCTGAACCGGTGCTTTCTGCCGGTGCACGTCACCTCCGCTCGCCGGGCCTTCATCCTTCTGTACCAAGGCATCGCGAAGGCGGTCGACGAGCGCTACGACACATTCGACTTCGAGACGTGGCGCGTGCTGTCGGTGCGCAACGCCGATGAGTCGGTCGGCACCGTCGGCGGTCGCATTCGCGTGCCTCGTGTCATCCAGCTCGCGCTCTTCGATCGCGTGCCGCGCCGGCACGTGCGCTTCAGCCGCACGAATATATACGCGCGCGATCGCAATACATGTCAGTATTGCGGACATCGGAAGACGCGCGCTGAGCTGAACCTGGATCACGTGATCCCGCGCTCGCAGGGGGGGCGAACGACATGGGAGAACGTCGTGTGCAGCTGCGTGGAGTGCAATCGCCACAAGGGCGGGCGCACGCCTCGGCAGGCGCGCATGCGCCTGTTTCGAGCGCCGCAGCGTCCGCGCTGGACGCCAATCGTCGGCATGGTCCCCCCAGGACTAACGCACCCCGCATGGGGTCCATTTTTGTCGATCCTGGATGCGACGGACCGGAACACCGAGCTGGCTGAGCGTTAGGCGCAGCGAGCCGACGCTCGGCTCGGAGGCGGACAACTTCGTGGTTGCCCCGCCGCCGCCGGCCCGCGTCTGGGCGGTGGGTGGCGGCAAGGGCGGCATCGGCAAGAGCTTCCTCGTCGCGAATCTCGCCACCGTCGCGGCGCGCTCGGGCAAGCGCGTGATTCTGATCGATGCGGATCTGGGCGGCGCCAACCTGCACACCTGCTTGGGCGTTCGCGCAGGTGAGCGCGTGTCGCTCTCGGACTACTTCGAGGATCGCATCCTCGAGCTCGACAAGGTCGCGATCGAGACGCCGATCCCCGGCCTGCGCCTGATCCTCGGCGCGCTCGGTCACACCGGCAAGGCCGAGACGACTGCGGAGCAGCGCTCGGCCCTGTTGCGCGCGGTGCGCAAGCTCCCCGCCGACCTGGTGCTCTTCGATCTGGCCGCGGGCACCGACCGCTCGACGATCGATTTCTTTCTCGAGGCGGACGAAGGCTTCGTGGTTACGACGCCTGAGCCGACCGCGATCGAGAACGCCTACGCATTTTTGCGTGCCGCGTTTTATCGCCGGCTCTCGCACGAGCTCGCGGACTCGTCCGCGCGCGATCTGATCCGGCTCTCCATGGACCAGCGCAACGAGCGCGGCATCCGCACGCCCGCCGACCTGATGGGCGAGATCGACCGACTCGATCCGGTCGAGGGCCAGCGCTTCCGCCGCTTGATCGACGCGTTCCGCCCGCACCTGGTCCTGAACCAGGTTCGCGACACCGAAGAAGTGAAGATGGGCTTCTCGATCAAGAGCGTCTGCAAGAAGTACTTCGGTATCGAGCTCGACTACGCGGGCTACGTCTGCTTCGACGACAACGTCTGGCGGTCGGTGAAGGAGCGGCGGCCGCTCGTGCTCGCCTACCCGCGATCCGATGGGGCGCTGTATATCCGACGGATCGTGAAGAAGCTCTTGGGGACCTGAAACTTTGAGATCGCTTGCAGAGCAGAACTACTACGAGCTGATCGAGGCGCCACTCGAGGGGACGCCGCAGCAGATCGAGCGCGCGTATCGCATCGCACGGGCGACGTATCTGCCGAGCTCGGCGGCGACCTACTCGCTCTACTCGGCCGAAGACTGCGCCGCGATCTTGCGCCGCATCGAGGAGGCATACGCGGTCCTCTCCGACGCGCGGCTGCGACGCGAGTACGACGCGCGCCTCGGCCGCACCGAGCCCGCGACTCCCGCGAGTGTACGCGAAGCCCGACCCGAGCCGCCGAAGCCCCTCGAGCCGGTCCGGGAGCGGCGGCCCGAGCCCGTTGCGGCGAAGCGCCCGGCGCAGGCCGAGCTCGACGTCGAGAACGGCTTCGACCCGGAGAACGGCGTTTTCGACGGTGAGGTGCTGCGTCGTATCCGCGTGAGCCTGGGGATCGAGCTCGAGGAGATCTCGACGATCACCAAGATCAACGACCAGCACCTGCGTTCGATCGAGGGGAATCAGTACGAGGTGCTGCCGGCGCCCGTCTACCTGCGCGGCTTCTTGAAGCAGATCGCAAAGTGCCTCTCGCTCGATCCCGCCCGCGTCGCCGACAGCTACAGCAACCGCATGCGGGAGAGTGCGAGCAGGCGGGACTGATGGAGCGGGTCGTCACCGCGGAGCGTGCGCGGCGCCTCGCGCGCGTGCTGATCTCGGATGTGGCGGCCTACGCGGGGGACCAGGTTCGCATCGGCCTCGAGAAGGACGACCTCTTCGAGCGGCTCGCCGGCGAGATCGCCCGGGCGCGCACCTGGTACCTGTGGCAGGTGGACGAGGGCGTCGCGGAGCGCACGCGTCTTTTCGACTTCGCGCTCGTCGACGTGCTGGTCTACGGGCACCGCCGGGTCCAAACTCACATCTGGTGAGCTTCGTGCACGTGGTGAGCCCCGAGCTCGCGGGCAAGCGTCTCGACGTCGCACTCGCGCGACTCGAGCCCGCGCTCTCGCGCGCGCAGGCGCAGCGCCTGATCGAGCAGGGCGAGATCACAGTCGCGGGCGCCGTCGTGAAGGCTGCTCACAAGCTGCGCGCTGGCGAGCGGATCGCGGGCCGCGTGCCCACGCCTGCGCCCGCGCGGCTCGAGGCGCAGGAGATTCCGCTCGTGGTCCTCTACGAGGACGCCGACCTGGTCGTGATCGACAAGCCCGCGGGGATGGTCGTGCACCCGGCTGCAGGTCATCGGCAGGGAACGCTCGTGAACGCGCTCCTGCACCACTGTCGCGATCTCTCCGGCGTCGGTGGCGAGCTGCGCCCCGGGATCGTGCACCGGCTCGACAAGGACACCTCGGGCGTACTCGTCGTCGCGAAGCACGACCGTGCGCACCGCGCGCTCGCGGCGCAATGGAAGGTGCACTCGATCGACCGCGAGTACCTCGCCTTCGTGCGCGGTGCGCCTCGCAGCGAGGCTGGCACGGTCGATGCGCCGATCGGCCGCCACCCGACCGACCGCAAGCGCATGAGCACACGCGCCCGGGTCTCACGAAGCGCGGTTACGCACTGGCGTGTCGAGGAGCGGCTGCGCGATGCGACACTTTTGCGCGTCAGGCTCGAGACTGGCCGCACGCACCAGATCCGCGTGCACATGGCTTCGATCGGCTTGCCGGTGCTCGGCGATCCCGTTTACGGCGGAGGCCGCGCTCTGGCCGCGGCGCGCGGGATCGCGCGCCAGGCGCTGCACGCCGCGCAGCTCGGTTTCACGCATCCGACGACGCTCGAACGCGTGCGCTTCGAGTCGCCGCTGCCCGGCGATCTCGCGGCCCTGCTCGAGGCCCTGCGTTGAGCGAGCGCGTGTTCCTGCGCTCCACACTTCTGGACGAGCTCGGAATCGAACACGGCTTTGGCACGAAGCAGAGCGCCGAGCGGACGCCCGCGGACGTGCATTTCGCGAAGCAGGTTCACGGCGTCGCGCTCGCACGCGCGCCGCTCGCAACAGCGCGCGCCGTCGAAGCCGATGCACTCTGGACCGACGAGCCCGAGACTGCCGTCGGCGTCGTCACCGCCGACTGTCTGCCGATCCTGATCGCGCATACGACGGGTCGCTTCGTCTGCGCGGTGCACGCCGGCTGGCGGGGGAGCGCGGCGCGCATCGCCGTTCAGACAGTGCGCGCGCTGCTTGCGCAGGCGGCTTGCCGGCCCGCGGAGCTTCGCGCCGCGATCGGGCCCCACATCGGGCCGTGCTGCTACGAGGTCGATCTCCCGGTGCTGCAGGCGATTCCACTGCAGAGCGTCTACCGCCCCGCCTCGCGCCCCGATCGCGCCATGCTCGACTTGTTTGCCCTGAACCGGCAGCAGCTCATCGGTGCCGGCATCCCGGCGCGCGGGATCGAGCGCGTCGGCGGCTGCACGGCCTGCGACCCACAGCGCTACGCCAGCTATCGGCGCGAGCGCGGCCCCGGGCGCATGCTGCACTTCATCCGCGCCAGTGGACGCCCCTCCCAGTAGACGCCCGAAGTGGAGCGGGCTATCGTGCCCGTCCCCATGAAGCCGGACATCCATCCCGAGTACAAAATGATCCGCGTCCACTGCGCCTGTGGGAACGAGTTCGTGACGCGCTCCACGGCCAACGAGATCCGCGTGGAGATCTGCTCGAACTGCCATCCCTTCTTCACGGGCAAGCAGAAGATCGTGGACACCGCCGGGAAGGTGGACCGGTTCCGGCGCCGCTACGCGAAGAACGGCTGAACGCCCGCCTTCGGTGCCCCTCCCCCTCGGGTCCGTCGTGGCTAACCTGTCCCGGCCGGAAGACCCATGTTCGAGCGCATCGCTGAAATCGAAGCTCACTATCAGGAGCTCGAGGACAAGCTCGGCCAGCCCGAGCTCGCCCGCGAGCCGGGGAAGCTGCGCGAGCTGACCCAGGAGCTCGCGAGCCTGCGCGAGCTGATCACCGCCTACCGCGCTTGGAAGCAGGTCGGCACGGCGATCACCGAGAACGAAGAGCTGTCCGGCGATGCCGACCTCGAGATCCGCGAGCTCGCCAAGGCGGAGCTCGTCTCCCTGCAGGCGCGACGGCTCGAGCTCGAGAGCGAGCTGAAGAAGCTCTTGACCCCGCGCGACCCGCGCGACCAGAAGAGCGTCGTGCTCGAAATCCGGCCTGGAACCGGGGGCGAGGAGGCGGCGCTGTTCGCCGGCGATCTGTTCCGCATGTACTCGCGCTACGCGCAGGGCCGCGGCTGGACTGTCGAGGTGCTCTCGCAGTCCGAAGGCGATGGCGGCGGGCTCCGCGAGGTGATCGCCAGCATCGGCGGCCCCGCCGTGTACGGGCAGCTGAAGTACGAGAGCGGCGTTCACCGGGTTCAGCGCGTGCCCACCACCGAGTCGCAAGGTCGCATTCACACCTCGACCGCGACCGTCGCCGTCCTGCCCGAGGCCGATACGGCCGATGTCCAGATCGATGAGAAGGATCTGCGCATCGATCGCTTCCGCGCGGGCGGTCCGGGCGGTCAGAGCGTCAACACGACCGACTCGGCGATCCGCGTGACGCACATCCCGAGTGGCCTCGTCGTGCAGTGCCAGGACGAGAAATCCCAGCACAAGAACAAGGCGAAGGCGATCAAGGTCTTGCGCGCGCGGCTCTTCGACCAGGAGCAGCAGCGCATCGACTCGGAGCGCGCCGCGGCCCGCAAAGGGCAGATCGGTACGGGCGATCGGGCCGAGCGCATCCGCACCTACAACTTCCCGCAGAACCGCGTCACGGATCACCGTGTCGGCTTCACCCTGCACCAGCTCGATCGCGTCATGGAAGGCGAGCTCGGCGAGCTGATCGAGGCCGTGAGCACAAATCTCGAAGCCGAACAGCTGCGGGAACAGTCATGAGCGCAGAGAGCTGGAAGCTGATGGAGCTCGTGAGCTGGACGACGGAGTTCTTCAAGAGGCACGACGTGCCTTCGGCGCGCCTCGACGCGGAGCTCCTGCTCGCCCACGTCCTCGACATGAAGCGCATGGACCTCTACCTGGCATTCGACCAGCCCGTCGCGGAGGCCGATCGCGCGCGCTATCGGGAGCTCGTGCGCCGGCGCGCGAAGGAGCGTTGGCCGGTGGCGTACCTGACCGGCGTGCGGGAATTCTGGTCGATGCCGTTTCGTGTGACGCCCGATGTCCTGATTCCGCGGCCCGAGACCGAGACGCTCGTGCAGGTGGTGGTCGATTTGAAGCCGCGGCGGATCGCTGAGCTGGGTGTGGGCTCGGGCTGCGTCAGCGCTGCGCTCGCGCGCGAGCTGCCGGATGCCGAGATCGTGGCGATCGACTGTTCGCCTGCCGCGCTGGACGTGGCGCGGCAGAACCTGGCGAGCCTCGGCTTCGGCGACCGAGTCGAGCTCGTCCTCGCGAGCGGCCTCGCCGGCCTGGCCGGGCCGTTCGATCTGGTGGTCTCGAACCCGCCTTATGTCCAGGCGGGCGAGCTCGACGGCCTCGCGCTCGAGCTGCGTCACGAGCCGCGGCTCGCGCTCGACGGCGGCCCCGATGGCCTGCACGCGATGCGCCGCCTTTGCGCTGAAGCGCCCGCCCTGCTCGAGCGCTCGGGCCATCTCGCGCTCGAGATCGGCTTCGGCCAGGCCGACGCCGTCCAAGAGCTGCTGCGCGCTGCGGGCGCGGCATCGGTACAGATTTTCCCCGACCTGGCCGGGATCCCGAGGGTGGTCCTCGGCCGTTTTCTGGAGAGCTGAATGGACCAGTTCCGAATCGAAGGTGGCGTTCCGCTGCGCGGGTCCGTGTCGGCGAGCGGCTCGAAGAACTCCGTGCTGGCGCTGATGGCCGCGTCGCTCTTGTCCGACGAGCCGGTCGTGCTCGCGAATGCGCCGCGCGTTCGAGACCTCGACACCATGCTCAAGATCCTCGGCGGCCTCGGGATCCAGGGCGGCTGGGAGTCGGCGGATACGCTGCGCATCGACGGCGGCGAGCCGACCGAAATTGAAGCGCCTTACGATCTCGTCAGGACGATGCGCGCGTCATTCATGGTGCTCGGGCCACTGCTTGCGCGCTGCGGTCACGCGCGCGTCTCGCTGCCGGGCGGCTGCGCGATCGGCGCCCGCCCCGTCGACCAGCACCTGAAGGGCATGGCGGCGCTCGGCGCGAAGATCGAGCTCACCGGCGGCTACGTGGAAGCGCGAGTGACGCGACTGCGGGGCGCGCGCGTGGTCTTCGACTTGCCCACCGTGAACGGCACCCAGAACGTGCTGATGGCCGCCGTTCTCGCCGAGGGCACTACCGAGATCGAGAACGCCGCCAGCGAGCCCGAGGTCCAGGAGCTGATCGCCGTGCTGCGCGCCATGGGCGCCCAGATCGAGCAGGCGAGCGCAGAGCACCTGGTCGTGCACGGTGTCACGAGCCTGTCGGGATTGCGTCACTTCGTGGCGGGCGATCGGATCGAGGCCGGAACGCTGCTCGCTGCTGCGGCCATGGTGGCCGGCGGCGACGTGAAGGTGACCGGCATCGCGCCCGACCACTTGGGCGTCGTGCTCGACAAGTTCCGCGAGGCGGGGCTCGAGGTGGAGGTTGGCGCGGATTGGGCGCGCGTCCGGCGCCCCGCCGCTTTTCGCGGGCTGCGCGTCAAAACCGCCCCGTTCCCCGGCTTTCCCACCGACATGCAGGCCCAGGTCATGGCCATGCTGACGCAGGCGGAGGGCGTGTCGGCGATCACCGAGAACATCTTCGAGAACCGCTTCATGCACGTGCCGGAGCTCGTGCGGCTCGGAGCCGACATCGAGATCGACGGCAAGACCGCGGTCGTGAACGGCCCTTGTCGCTTGTCCGGCGCGCCGGTGATGGCGACGGATCTGCGCGCGAGCGCGTGCCTCGTTCTCGCCGGGCTCGCAGCCTCGGGCGAGACGCGCGTGCGCCGCGTGTACCACATCGATCGCGGCTACGAGCGGATCGAGGCCAAGATCGCGGCGCTCGGCGGACGCATCCGCCGCGAAGCGGAGTAGCGTCATGGCCGCCGCACTCGAGCTTGCGCTCCTCGATGCGCGCGCGGCCGATTTCGAGCCTAGGTTCGCTGTGCTCGAGAGCCGCCGCTCGATCGAGCGCGAGCAGCTTCAGGAGCGGGTCGCGGCGATCATCGCCGACGTCCGCGGACGCGGCGATGACGCAGTCCTCGACGCGATCGAGCGCTTCGACGGCTATCGGCTTCGAGCTTTCGAGCTCTGTCTGCCCGAAGCTGAGATTGCCGCGGGCGCGGCGCGGCTCGCCGTCGAGGATGCGAACGCTCTGCGCACGGCCGCCGAACGCATCCGCCGCTTTCACGCTTTGCGCGTCCCTCAGGGCTTCGTTCAGGCCGGAGACGACGAGCGGCTCGGGCAGCTCGTGCGCCCGCTCGCGCGGGTGGGCCTGTACGTGCCGGGCGGCACCGCGCCGCTCGCCTCGACGACGCTGATGCTCGGAATCCCTGCTGCCGCCGCCGGTGTTGGGGAGCGCGTCATGTGCAGCCCGGGTCGCGAGCTGCACCCGGCGGTGCTCGCTGCGGCGCGGCTCGCTGCGGTGGGCAGGCTGTACCGCGTCGGCGGCGCGCAGGCGATTGCTGCGCTCGCCTTCGGGACGGAGAGCATGACGCGCGTCGACAAGATCGTCGGTCCGGGCAATGCCTACGTTCAAGAGGCCAAGCGGCAGGTTTTCGGTCAAGTCGCAATCGACGCCGAAGCGGGTCCGAGCGAGGTCTTCATCGTCGCCGACGGGAGTATCCGTCCGGACTTTCTGGCCGCGGACCTTCTGGCGCAGGCGGAGCACGACGAGCTCGCGAGCGTGGTCCTGGCAACGCCGAGCGACGCTCACGCGCGCGCGGTCCACGCCGAGATCGACCGCCAGGTTGGCGCGCTGCCGCGCGAGAAGATCGCCCGCACCGCTCTGGCAGGTCGCAGTGCACTGATCGTGACGCGGGATCTCGCACAGGCCTGCGAGCTCGCCAATCGCTACGCCGCGGAGCACCTGCAGCTCTGTGTCGCTGAGCCCGAGGCCTGCCTCGCGAAGATCGACTGCGCCGGCGCCGTCTTCCTCGGCGCCTGGAGCCCGGTGCCGATCGGCGACTACGTCGCGGGCCCGAGCCACGTCCTGCCCACCGGCGGAACAGCGCGTTTCTTCTCGGTCGTCGGCGTCGAGGATTTTCAGCGCCGCATCAGCCTGATCGATCTGGGCGCGAACGCGTTTGCGCGCGTGGCGCCGGCGGCCATCCGGCTCGCGCGGCTCGAAGGGCTCGATGGGCACGCGCGCGCGCTGGAGGTGCGGCTCGCGACCGCGCCAGCGAAGCTTTCCCGCAAGAGCTAGATCCGGTTTCCTACCCGAGAGCTGTGAAGGAGCACGAGCATGGAGCGCGAAGCGACGATTTCCCGCAAGACGCGCGAGACGGAGATCACGGTCGAGCTGCGCCTGGACGGGAAGGGCGAGGCAGAGATCGAGACGGGCATACCGTTCTTCGACCACCTGCTGGACTCGTTCACGCGCCACGGGCTCTTCGATCTGCGGGTGCGCGCGAAGGGCGATCTTCACGTCGATCAGCACCACACGGTCGAGGATGTCGGCATCGTGCTCGGTCAAGCGCTGCGCCGCGCGATCGGGGATGGCGCGGGTCTGCGCCGCTTCGGCTCCGCGCGGATCCCGATGGCGGACGCGCGCATTCTCGTCGACCTCGATCTGTCCAGCCGCCCCTACCTCGTCTACCGAGTCGAGCTCGTGCGGGATTGGGTCGCCGATTTCGACGCCGCGCTGGTCGAGGACTTCTTGTACGCCTTCAGCAGCAACGGCGGGGTCGATCTGCACGTCGAGCGATCCTACGGACACAACGTGCACCACATCATCGAGGGCATCTTCAAGGGCCTGGGCCGGGCGCTCGACGAGGCGACCACGATCGATCCGCGGATTCGCGGCGTGCTGTCGACCAAGGGCTCGCTTTGACGCATGCCGGTGAAGAGGTCGTCGTCGTCGACTACGGCATGGGGAACCTGCGCAATGTCGCGCGGGCGCTGGAGCGGATCGGCGCCCGGCCGCGCGTGACGGCGTCGGCCGCGGACCTGCGCGCCGCGACGCGCATCGTGCTGCCGGGTGTCGGATCGGCGCTCGACGCGATGACGGTGCTGCGGCGGGACGGCCTGGCGGACGCTATTTGCGAGCACATCGCCGCTGGCCGTCCGTATCTCGGCATCTGCCTCGGGCTGCAGGTCCTCCTCGACGAGGCGGAGGAAGGTGGCAGCGGCAAGTGCCTGGGCGTCATCTCGGGCCGGGTCGCGCGCTTCCCCGAAGCGAGCGAGCTGCCCGTGCCGCACATGGGTTGGAATCAAGTGAAGCCGGTGCGCGAGCACCCGGTGATCGCCGAAGGCTACTTCTACTTCGTGCACGGCCACCGACCGACGGACGTGCCGAGCGAGTTCTGGCTCGCGCGCACCGACTACGGCGAGAGCTTCGCCTCGGCCATCGGGCGCGGGTCGTGCGTCGCCGTGCAGTACCACCCGGAGAAGAGCCAGCGCGCGGGACTTGCGCTGCTCGAGCGCTTCTGCGCGTGGAACCCATGAGCCGGCGCTTCGCCGCCGGCCTGCTGCTGCTCGCGTTGGGCTGCGCCACGCGGATCTCGACGCAGATTGCCGAGGTGGAGCCGCCGCCGACGATCCGAAAGCTGGTCGTGCTGCCTTTTGCGAGCGATCCGGCGCCGGGCGGCTCGGTCGAGTCCGACGCGGCCGCGCTCGTCGCGGCGCGTGTGCTCGAGGCGATGACGCAAGCGACGTCATTCGAGGTCGTGCCTCCCGAAGAGGCGGCTCGCGTGGGCACCGCCGAGAGCCCTGCCACGGGCAAGGCGCTGCGCGAGCAGTTCGGCATCGACGCCGTGCTGACCGGCGCCGTGCGCCGCTACATCGAGCGCATCGGCGGGCCGAGTGGGTCGAGCCGGCCGGCCTCGGTCTGGTTCAGCCTCGAGCTGCGCTCCCCGGATGACGTGCTGCTCTGGTCCGGCACCTATCTGGAGAATCAAAAGCCGCTATCGGAGGACCTCGGGTCGTTTCGCCGCGCCTGGCAGCGCGGCTTTCGTTTTGTGACCGCGGCCGATCTCGCCAGCTACGGGGCGCGCGAGCTGGTGCGCGCGATGGCCGCGGAGATCTGAGCGTGGAGCTGATCCCCTCCATCGACCTGCGCGGCGGCCGCGTCGTTCGGCTCGAGCAGGGCGACTACGCGCGCGAGACCCGCTACGGCACCGATGCCGCCGAGGTCGCCCGCAGCTTCGCGGGAGCCGGTGCGCGCAGGATCCACGTCGTGGATCTCGATGGCGCACGCGACGGCCAAGCCGGCAACGATGCAGTGGTTCGCCGGATCCTCGCGGCGTGTCCGGGGGTCGCCGTTCAGGTGGGCGGCGGCATGCGCACGCGCGAGCGCGTGGTGGAAATTCTCGACGCGGGTGCGGCCCGCGTCGTGATCGGCACGGCCGCCCTCGAGCAGCCGGACCTTCTGCACGAGCTTGCAGTCCGTTTCCCGGACCGGATGATCCTCGGTCTCGACGCGCGCGACGGGAAGGTCGCCGTCCGCGGCTGGCGCGAGACCTCCGCCCAGACCGTCGACGAAGTTCTCGAGCGCTTTCTGAAGCTGCCTCTGGCCGCGGTCCTGCACACCGACATCGGTCGCGATGGGCTGCAGGGCGGGCCGAACGTCGAGGCGACCGCCGCGCTGGCGCGCCGCTCGCCCTTCCCGGTGCTCGCCTCGGGCGGGGTCGGGTCGCTGGCCGATCTCGAACGGCTTGCACGGACACGCGTGATCGCAGGGGCGATCGTCGGCAAGGCCCTCTACTCCGGTGCGATTCGCGTGGACGAAGCAATCGCGAGGCTTGCGGCTTGCTGACCAAGCGCATCATCCCCTGCCTCGACGTGAAGGACGGGCGGGTCGTCAAGGGCGTGAGGTTCGCCGACCTCGTCGATGCAGGCGACCCAGTCGAGGTCGCGGCGGCCTATGACGCGCAGGGCGCCGACGAGCTCTGCTTCCTGGACATCAATGCGTCCCACGAGAACCGCGGCACGATGCTCGACCTGGTTGCGCGCACGGCCGACCGCCTGACGATCCCGTTCTCGGTCGGCGGGGGCGTGCGCTCTCTCGATGACGTGCGCGCCCTGCTCCGGGCGGGCGCCGACAAGGTCTCCGTGAACTCGGCGGCGGTGGCTCGGCCGGAGCTCGTGCGCGAGACATCGGAGAAGCTCGGCTCGGCGAATCTGATCGTCGCGGTCGATGCGCGCCGCCGCGACAGCGCGGATCCAGAGAAGGGCTGGCAGGTCTACACCCACGGGGGTCGGCGGCCCACCGACATCGACGCTGTGGAGTGGGTGATGCGCATGGAGGCGTTCGGGGCGGGGGAGATCCTGCTCACGAGCATGGATCGCGACGGGACCCGCGACGGCTACGACTTGCCACTCACGCGCGCAGTGACTCGCGCCGTGCGCATCCCGGTGATCGCCTCGGGCGGCGCGGGCACACTGGAGCATCTGCGTCTGGCTCTCGACGACGGTCCGTCGGGAGGGGGCGCTTCGGCCGTGCTCGCGGCGACGATCTTCCACTTCGGCACGTTCCGAGTGCCGGAAGCGAAGGCGTATCTCGCTTCGCGCGGCGTATTGGTCCGACCAGCCGCGGGCTGAGGACCTGAAAGCGGCCCGACCAATCGCCACTTCCGAGCGCTCTTGCGAGCGAGTGTTGCGCGCCGCGAAAAGCCTGTGCTAGCTTTCGCCGCTGCGAGGTCATCCTTGTAAGTGCTTGAAAGCACAGGATGTTCTGCTGCGGTGCCGAGCCATCAGCGCCTCGTACCGCAGAATGATCTCAGCAGGCCCCAATCACCCCCCCTCGGTTTCCCACCTGCTTCACGCTGCCTCGGGGACTGATCGTCGGGTGATCGTCGGGAGTCGGGTCGGGTCGAGGAAACACCGCAAGCCGTAGCGCGAGGAGTTCGTTTGCCTGGGGTGAAGCTGAAGGAGAACGAGTCCTTCGAGAGCGCTCTCAAGCGCTTCAAGAAGCAGTGCGAGAAGGCCGGGCTGATGTATGAGCTGCGCAAGCGCGAGCATTACGAGAAGCCCAGCGTCCGCAACAAGAAGAAGACGCTCGCTGCCCGGAAGCGAGCGCTCAAGAAGCTGAAGGCGCAAGTCTAGGTCGTAACCGAAGGCCCGGGGCAGTGAAGCTGCCCGGGCCTTTCTCATGTCGGGTCGTGCGGGTTGGGGGCGTAGGGCGGAGTGGGCCGGATCCCCGAGAACGTCGTGTCCGAGATTCGCGACCGAGCTGACATCGTTCAGGTCGTCGGCCGGCACGTAACGCTCAAGAAGTCGGGCAGCCGCTTCTGGGGGCTCTGTCCTTTCCATGACGAGAAGACGGCTTCCTTCCAGGTTCACGCCGACAAGCAGATCTTCTACTGCTTCGGCTGCGGCGCGGGCGGTGACGTCTTCGCGTTCCGCATGCGCACCGAAGGGCTCGACTTCCCGGACGTGGTGCGCGTGCTCGGGCGCGAGCTCGGGATCGCCGTTCCCGAAACCGGCGGCGGAGACGAAGGGCAGGTCGCCGCGGCCTTTCGCGCGAACGAGGCTGCCGCGGTGTTCTTCCGCAACGCGCTGCGCGCACCCGAGGGTGCGGCTGCGCGCCGCTATCTCGCCGGCCGGGGGGTTCCCGAAGACCTGTCGGAGCGCTTCCGCATCGGCTGGGCGCCCGAGGGCTGGGACGGCCTGATCCAAGAGCTGCGCCGTTCGCGAATCTCGATCGAGGAGGCCGAGCTCGCCGGCCTGGTCGCCCGGCGACCGAGCGGTGACGGCCACTACGACCGCTTCCGCGCGCGCGTCGTCTTCCCGATTCTGGAGCCCACCGGTCAGATCGCGGGCTTCGGCGGACGCGGCATGGGGAGCGAGCCGCCCAAGTATCTGAACTCGCCCGAATCCCCGGTCTACAAGAAGAGCCGAGCGCTGTTCGGGCTGCCCCAGGCGCTCGAGGCGATCCGCGAGCGCGGCCGGGTGATCGTCGTCGAGGGCTACTTCGATCTGCTCGCGCTGCATCGCGCCGGCCTGGGCGAGGGCGTCGCGCCGTGCGGCACCGCGCTCACGCAAGCCCACGCGCGGCGGATCCGGCGCTACGCCTCCGAAGTCGTCCTGCTCTTCGACGGGGATGCTGCAGGGCAAGCCGCCGCCGAACGAAGTCTGCCGATCCTGCTCGCCGAGGGCCTGCGCGTGCGCGCAGCG
>Ga0210377_10001463_pt1 | contig 21636 bp, 22 predicted proteins | sample PLM4_65_b1redo_FD_155480 | JGI IMG/M metagenome (GOLD analysis project Ga0210377, IMG submission 155480) | Groundwater sediment microbial communities from an aquifer in East River, Colorado, USA - PLM4_65_b1 redo | ecosystem: Environmental > Terrestrial > Soil > Riparian zone | place: USA: East...
GCGCGCCCCTCTGGAACAAGGACCAGGTGATCGGGATCATCCACGTGGACTCGCCGATGCTCACGAACTGTTTCACCCTGAACGACCTGGACCTGCTCACGGCCCTGGCGAACTACGCGGCCGTGGCCGTGGAGCGGGCGCGGCTCAACCAGAAGATCGTGGCCGAGGAGAAGAAGAGGGAGCGGCTGGGCCGGTTCCTGTCCCCCCAGGTCACCAACCGGATCCTGGCCACCTCCGAGTCCTCCAGCGCCGCCCTCGGGGTGCCCGAGGTCAAGGACGTCTCGGTGCTCTTCGCGGACATCGTGGGCTTCACGAGCATGTCGGAGAAGATGAGCCCGGCCGCCGTGTCGCTGATCCTGAATGACTACCTCTCCCGCATGACCGACGTGATCTTCAAGTACGAGGGGACCCTGGACAAGTACATCGGAGACGCCATCATGGCGGTCTTCGGGGCCCCCCTCGACATGCCCGACCACGCGGCCCGGTGCATCCGCGCCGCCCTCGAGATGCGGGACCGCCTCAAGGAGTTCAACGAGGAGCGGAAGGAGGGTCCGAAGATCCGCGTCCGCATCGGCATCAACAGCGGCAACGTCGTGGCGGGGGAGATCGGCAGCATCAACAAGAAGGAGTACACGGTACTCGGCGACACCGTGAACACCGCCGCCCGGCTCGAGAGCTCGGTGGCTTCCCCCGACGGGATCGTGATCGGCGAGAATACCTTCGCGGCGGTGCAGGGGCTCTTCGAGTGCGAGTCCCTGGGCGTGCGCCCCCTCAAGGGCAAAGAGAAGCAGGTGGCGGTCTACGAGGTAGTGGGGCTCCTCGCCGGGGCCGAGTCCACGCCCGCCTCGGGGGCCGACGCCCAGGAGGCCTGATCCGGTGGGGCAGCAGCGAAGCTCCCCCCGGCGCGGCAGCATCCTCTCCTCGCTCCTCCTGCTCCTGTTCCTGGTGGGGGTGATCCCGCTGCTCTGGACGTCCTACACGCTGGTTTCCTGGAGCCAGGAGACCCTCGAGCTGAACCAGAAGGCGATCCAGCTCGACACGGCCCGCAGCCTCTCCCAGCAGGTCGCCGTCTACATCCGCAGCCTGACTGGCCAGATCACCGCCATCGCGCGGACCCTGGAGGTCGAGACGGTCTCGGCCCCCGGGCAGTTCGAGGCGCGCCTCGCGAGGATCCGCAACGCGAAGGCCCTCGAGCGCTATGTCGGCGGCACCAGCCCGTTCTATTACATGAGCGTCGTGGGCACGAAGTGCGTGGGGGCGGGCTCCGGCGTCCAGCTTCCGGAGCCCGTGATCCAGGAGCTGCTGGAGGAGGGATGCGTCCGCGGCGCCCAGGGGCGCGCGTTCCTGAGCCAGCCGGTGGTCTCGCCTTCCCTCAGGGAGCCCGTGATCGTGATGGCCGAGCCGGTGAGCGCCGTCGAGGGCGCCGTCGAGGGCGTCGTGCTGGCGGTCGCGAGCCTCGGTCCCTTGTGGAAGATGACCCGCGAGAGCGCCCTGGGCGGGATCATGGACGTGTACATCGTGGACGGTCGCGGCCGCCTGGTGGCCCACTCGGATCCCAGCCGGTTCGAGGCCGACCGCGACGTCTCCGGCGTGAAGATCGTGCGCCTGTTCCTGGAGTCCAAGGGGCGCGCCTCCTCCACCGAGCCCTTCGAGCTGCCGGGGAAGGACCGCGTGGTGACGATGCTCGGGACCTTCACCCGCGTCCCGGACGACTCGGGCTGGGGCGTCATCGTCCAGGTGGACCAGGACAAGGCATACTACAGCGCCATCCAGATGCGGCGCCACGCGGTCCTGGTGGTGACGGTGGTGATGATCGCCGCCCTGGTGCTGGGCACGCTCTTCGCCGGCCAGATCAGCCGCCCGATCCAGGAGCTGGCCCGCGGCGCCCGTCGTCTGGCCGGCGGAGACTACGCCACGCGGGTCTCGGTGCGCAGCCGGAACGAGGTCGGGGTCCTGGCCGAGACCTTCAACCAGATGGGGGCGGAGATCCACAAGGCCATCGACGAGATCCGGAAGCAGGCGGCCATCAACAAGGAGCTGTTCATGGGCTCGATCCGCATGCTCGCCACCGCCATCGACGAGAAGGACCCCTACACCCGGGGCCACTCGGAGCGGGTGGCCTACTACTCCATGGTCATCGCCCGGCACCTGGGCATGTCCCCCGATGAGGTGGACAAGGTGCATCTGTCCGGGATCATCCACGACGTGGGGAAGATCGGCATCGAGGACAAGATCCTGCGCAAGGCCTCGGCCCTCACCGACGACGAGTACGAGATCATGAAGCAGCACCCCACGAAGGGGGCCCACATCCTCGACGCGGTGCCGATGCTGAAGGCCATGGCGGGCGCGGGGCTCATGCACCACGAGAACGTCGACGGGAGCGGCTACCCCGACGGCTTGAAGGGGAACCAGATCCCGCTCCTGGGGCGCATCGTGAGCGTGGCCGACGCTTTCGACGCCATGACCACGGACCGGCCGTACTCGAAGGCGATGACCTTCGAGGCGGCCCTGGCCAGGCTCAGGTTCCTGGCGGGGAAGAAGTTCGACATGAAGTGCGTGGAGGCGATGGAGAAGGCCAGCGCCGCCGGGGACCTCTCGCCCGCGAAGGCCCGGCGCGCCTCGGTGGCGGCGCGGCACCCCGCGGCGGTGGCCCGGTGAGAAAGGCGGGAGGGGAGATCATGATCCGCACCTCGAGGCTCGTCCTGGCGGTGGCCTTCGTCATCGCCGTCTCGGCGCCGAGCCGGGCCCAGAAGGGCCTGGCCGACGATGGCGAGGCCAACTTCGCGGCGGCCCGCAGCCATCTGCAGGACGGCCGGACCGACCTCGCGATCAGCGAGTTCAGGAACGCGATCAAGAAGAACGGGAAGAACGCTTACTTCTACCATGGGCTGGGGGCCGCCCTCGCCCAGAAGAACCAGCTGAAGGACGCGCTGGGGGCCTTCCGCAAGTCCCTCGAGCTGAACCCCTACTACGTGCAGGTGCACAACGACATCGGCAGCGTGCTGATGGCCATGGGCCAGCGGGAGGAAGGGAAGAAGGAGCTCCTGGCGGCCTTCAACGACCCCACGAACTCCATGGGGGAGGTCACGGCCCGGAACCTGGGCAACGCGTTCTTCGAGGAGAAGAAGTACGAGGAGGCCGCGAACTGGTACCGCACCAGCGTGAGCCGCAACAAGGGCTATCCCGACGCCTACGGGGGGCTGGCCGACTCGCTGTTGGCGTTGGGCCGCTCCGACGAGGCCGTCGCAGACCTGGAGGCCGGCCTCAAGGAGCTCCCGGCGCACCCCGGCCTCATGCTCGACCTCGGGCGCGCCTACCTCGAGGCGGGCCGCTTCAAGGAGGCGCGCGCCCAGCTCGAGGAAGCCGTCAAGAAGGACCCCGTGGGCCCTTCGGGCCGGAAGGCCGCCGAGATCCTCAAGACGGTCCCCAGGTAGGAGCCTTCCGAGGGCCAAACGCTCTTCCGAATCCCGCGGCATGCCCTACCAATTCTTCCTGGAAGACCTCGTGGCGCGCCTGGCCGGCGCCCGGGCCGCGCTGCTCCTCGACTCCGAAGGGGAGGTCGTGGTCCAGGCGGGCGCTCGGGACGAGCGCCACCGGCTCATCGGGGCCTACCAGGGGATCACCCTGGCCGCCGCCCGCCGCATCCTGGATCGCCACGAGGCCGGCACGCCGGGGCTCATCGTCTGCCGGTATGCCCGGGGCACGGTCATCCTGCGGCCGCTGAAGGACGGCTACTACCTGGTCCTGGCCATCGCTCCCGACGCCAGCCTGGCCCTGGGGCTCCAGCGCTCGGCCGATGCTTCGGAACGGCTGCAGGCGCAGCTGTGAGCGGACCCTTCCTCGATCGTCTCCGCCGCGGTCTCTCGCGGACGCGGCAGGTGCTGGAGATGCCCGTCGGGGACCTCGTCAAGGGGAGACGGCCCCTCGAGCCCGGCGACATCGAGGCGATGGAGGAGGCCATGATCGCCGCGGACCTGGGCCTGCCCGCGGTGGACCGGGCGATGGCCGTGCTTCGGGAGCGAAGCCGGGAGATCTCGGGGGGCGGCGTGGCGGCCATGCGGGCGGTCCTCCGCGAGGAGCTCCAGCGCTCCCTGGAGAGCGCTCCGCCGGCGCCCGCCCCCTTCTCGAGCCGACCCTGGGTGGTCTTCGTCGTGGGCGTGAACGGCTCCGGCAAGACGACCACGGCCGGCAAGCTCGCACGGTCCTGGCGGGCCGAAGGCCGGACGACCCTGCTGTGCGCGGCGGACACGTTCCGCGCGGCGGCGGCGGAGCAGCTCCAGATCTGGGCCGAGCGCACGGGCTCGGCCTTCCACCGGGGGACCGAGGGGGCGGACCCGTCCTCGGTCCTCACCGACGCCCTGCGGGCGGCGCGGGCCCGCGGCCACGACGCGGTCCTCGTGGACACCGCCGGGCGGCTCCACACCAAGGGAAACCTCATGGCCGAGCTGGCGAAGATGGCGCGGGTCGCGGGCCGCGAGGTCCCCGGAGCGCCCCACGAGACGCTGCTGGTGCTGGACGCCACCGTGGGCTCCAACGGCCTGGTCCAGGGGCGGGAGTTCGCGAAGGCGGCGGGCGTCACGGGGCTGGTGCTCACCAAGCTCGACGGCACGGCCAAGGGAGGCGTGGCCGTCGCCGTGGTCCGGGAGCTGGGCGTGCCCATCCGTTACGTCGGCGTCGGCGAGGGAGCCGAGGACCTGCTCCCCTTCGACGCCGGCGACTTCGCCGAGAGCCTGGTCGGATGACGGCCGACGAACGCTTCATGCGCCGCGCCCTCGCCCTCGCGGCCCGCGGAGAGGGCGAGACCAACCCCAACCCCATGGTGGGATGCGTCGTCGTCCAGAACGGCCGCATCGTGGGGGAGGGCTGGCACCGGCGCGCCGGCGGGCCGCATGCCGAGATCGTCGCGCTGCAGCGGGCTGGACCGCGCGCCCGGGGAGCGACCCTTTACGTGAACCTCGAGCCGTGCTCCCACCAGGGCCAGACCCCTCCCTGCGCGCCGCGGGTCGCGGCGGCCGGCGTCGCGCGGGTGGTGGCGGCGATGAGGGATCCCAACCCGCGCGTGCATGGCCGGGGACTCGCCCGGCTCCGCGCCGCGGGCGTCTCGGTGGAGGTGGGTCTCCTGGAGCGGGAGGCCCGCCGCCTCAACCTGCGCTTCGTCGCGGGGGCGACGCGGCCGCGCCCCTTCGTGCTGCTGAAGGCCGCCGTGACCCTCGACGGCCGGATCGCCACGGCGTCGGGCGAGTCCAGGTGGATCACCAGCGCCGCGCAGCGTCGCGAGGCGCGCCGCCTCCGGCGCTTGCACGACGGCGTGCTGGTGGGCATCGGGACCGTGCTGGCCGACGATCCGCTGTTGCTCCCGTCTCCCCGCGTGGCGCGCCCGTTCCACCGGATCGTCCTGGACTCGCGCCTCCGCATCCCGCTCGGGAGCCGGCTCGTGCGGACGGCACGGCGCTCTCCGGTGTGGGTCGTCTGCGGCCCTCCGGCGAGGGCCCGCCGTGAGGCGCTGGAGGCGCGCGGCGTCCGCGTTCTGCCCGTGCCGGCCCGGGGGCGGGTGCGCCCCGACCTCTCACGGGTGCTCCGGGAGCTGAGGCAGCTCGGGATCTGGAGCTTGATGGTGGAGGGGGGATCCGAGGTCCTCGGGGGCCTCCTGCGCGACAGGCTCTTCGACCAGATCGCGCTCTTCCGGGCCCCGCTGATCCTCGGCGGCCGAGGCGGCCTGCCCGCCTTCGGCGGACCCGATCCGAAGCGCCTCTCCGAAGGCGTCCGGCTGCGCCCGGCCGACGCTCCCTCCTCGGACCTCTTCGAGCTCTGGTACCCTGCGTAGCGTGGAGCGAGGACGCGGATCCCAGGAGCGGCGCGCCGTCTTGCCGTCGCGCCGCGACGCGTTAGATTAGTGGAAACGCCGTTGGAGCGCCCGCAGCGGAGCGGACCTTGCCGCCCCGGCGGGATTCACTCCCGACGGGGCGGAGCTCGAAGATGATGGCGGAGCGAGGACGCGGATCCCAGGAGCGGCGCGCCGTCTTGCCGTCGCGCCGCGACGCGTTAGATTAATGTTCACCGGAATCATCGAAACGACCGGGACCGTCGAGAGCGCCGAGCGACGCGGCGACGTGCTGGTGTTGCGGGTGGCGGCGCGGCGGGCGCTCGAGAGCCTGTCGATCGGAGGCTCAATCGCCGTGGACGGCTGCTGCCTGACCGCCATCGCGGTCGATTCCTCCGGCTTCGTGTGCGAGCTGACCGACGAGACCCTGCGGCGGACGGCGTTCGGGGAGCGCCTGCGTCCCGGCGCCCTCGTGAACCTCGAGCGTCCCCTGCGGGCCGACGGGCGCTTCGACGGCCACATCGTGCAGGGGCACGTGGACGGCGTGGGCCGGGTCCGCGACCTGCGCCGCCTGGGGGACTCGGCGGAGCTGGTGGTGGCGCCCCCCGCAGAGCTGGAGCGCTACCTGGTGACGAAGGGCTCGGTCGCGGTGGACGGGATCTCCCTCACCGTGGCCCGCCTGGAGCCCGGCGCCTTCACAGTGGCGGTGATCCCGTATACACTGGAAGTGACGAACCTCCGGGGCGTGCGGCCGGACGACCAGGTGAACCTGGAGGTGGATGTCGTTGCGAAGTACGTCGAGCGCCTCCTCCAGGCGCGAGGCGTGGCCTGAAGCCCCATGCCACTGACCACCATTCCAGAGGCCATCGAGGACATCCGGGGCGGAAGGATGGTCGTCGTCGTGGACGACGAGGACCGGGAGAACGAGGGCGACCTCACCATCGCCGCCGAGAAGGTCACCCCCGAGGTCATCAACTTCATGGCGCGCTACGGCCGGGGGCTGATCTGCCTGCCCATGACCGGCGAGCGCCTGGACGAGCTCCGCATCCCGCTGATGGTCCAGGACGAGGAGAACAGCGCCCGCTTCGGCACCGCATTCTGCGTCCCCATCGAGGCCAAGCAGGGGACCACCACGGGGATCTCCGCGGGTGACCGGGCCCGCACCGTCCTCGCGGCCATCGACCCGAAGACCGCGCCGTCGGACCTGGCCCGCCCCGGGCACATGTTCCCGCTCCGGGCCGTGTCGGGAGGCGTGCTGGTGAGGGCCGGCCAGACCGAGGCGGCGGTGGACCTGGCGCGCCTGGCGGGCCTGTATCCGGCCGGGGTCATCTGCGAGATCATGAACGAGGACGGCACCATGGCCCGGGTCCCGCAGCTCGAGGCCTTCTGCCGCGCCCACGGTCTCAAGAGGATCACGGTCAAGGACCTGATCCAGTACCGGATGAGCCACGAGCGCCTCGTCCGCAAGATCGCCGAGGCCAACCTCCCCACCCACTACGGACCCTTCAGGATCCACGCCTACGAGAGCCTGATCGACGGCCAGCATCACGTGGCCCTGACCCTGGGGACCATCGAGCCCGAGGACGCGGTGGTGGTGCGGGTGCACTCCCAGTGCCTCACCGGCGACATCTTCGCGTCCTCCCGCTGCGACTGCGGCGAGCAGCTCCACAAGGCCCTGGAGCTGATCGCCCAGGAGAAGAAGGGCGTGCTGCTCTACCTGCGGCAGGAGGGGCGCGGCATCGGCCTCGTCCACAAGATCATGGCGTACCAGCTCCAGGATCAGGGCCAGGACACCGTGGAGGCCAACGAGACCCTGGGCTTCAAGGCGGACCAGCGGGACTACGGCATCGGCGCCCAGATCCTCGTCGAGCTGGGCGTGCAGAGGATCCGCCTGCTCACGAACAACCCCCGCAAGTTCGTGGGCCTGGAAGGCTACGGCCTCACGATCGTGGAGCGCCTTCCCATCGAGGTGCCCGCCTCCGACGCGAGCCGGCGCTACCTCAAGACGAAGAAGGAGAAGCTTGGCCACCTTCTCCGAAGCGTCTGAAGTCGCTGGCGGGGGCACGCTCCGCGGGGGACGTTCGCGCGCGGCTTTCAAGAGGAACGATGTCATTGCGCGCTCACTCGACGGTCGGGCACTTCCAAGCTGTGCGTGCACCGACCGACGCCCCCGCTACGCGTGCCCCCTTCGCTCCCGCAACGGCGCCCGGGTTGCGTCCCGCGCCCCGCGTTGCTGGACGCGCCGTTGGAGCGCCCGCAGCAGTCGCTGGCGGGGGCACGCTACGCGGGGGACGTTCGCGCGCGGCTTTCAAGAGGAACGATGTCATTGCGCGCTCACTCGACGGTCGGGCACGTCCAAGCTGTCCATGCACCGACCGACGCCCCCGCTACACGTGCCCCCTTCGCTCCAGCGGACGCATGCGCCCGCCGTTGGAGCGCCCGCAGCGGAGGCTTCCTTTCTGGCTCGCCCGGATTCACTCCGGGCGAGCCGGAATATTGATGAAGCGCCGAAGCGAGGACGCGGAGCCCAGGAGTGACGCGGACGCGTGGGATGTCGCGTCACTCCGCGTTTGAATCATGATCCAGGAACTCCTCAAGACGGTCCCCCTGTTCCGGGAGCTGGACGACGACGAGCTGGCCCAGGTCCTGATGGTGGGCCGCGTGCGACGGTTCCCGGAAGGGTCCCAGATCCTGACCGAGGGGAGCACGGGGGGACAGCTCCACGTGATCCACCAGGGGCAGGTGCGCATCAGCAAGCTGGTCCCCGGCGCCGGCGAGGAGGCCCTCTCGATCCTGCCCCCCGGCGAGTTCTTCGGGGAGATGGAGTTCTTCGATGGCGGAGCCGCTTCCGCCAACGCCATCGCCCACACCGATTGCGAGATCCTCTCGATACCCCACGGCGAGATGGAGGCCCTGATGAAGAGCCGGCCCGCCCTGGCCACGAAGTTCCTCTGGGCCTTCGCCCGGACCCTGGTCGCCCGTCTCCGCGACACGGACCACAAGGTCTCGACCTTGTTCGCCATCTCCCGGGTCTTCTAGGCCCCAGAGCCGGGCCGATCCGTCGCTGGCCCTCCACGGTCCTTCCCCCCCCTTGGGGAGGGGGCGGCGGTTTGACAATTCGGACCGGCGTGCCGTAACATCAAGCGTTACTGCGGTTTGCCCCCGCGCGGCGCTGCGGCCGGATGAGGCCTGCTGCGTCGTTTTCGGTGCGAGGTCCGGTCCGGTGTTCGAAAGCCTGAGCGACAAGCTGCAGGGGATCTTCCAGTCCCTTCGCGGCCAGGGGACTCTCACGGAAGCCCATGTGGAGTCGGCCCTCCGCGAGATCCGTCTCGCCCTGCTCGAGGCCGACGTCCATTTCAAGGTGGTGAAGGACTTCCTCGAGCGTGTCCGGCCCAAGGCCATGGGCCAGGAGGTCCTCAGGAGCCTCACGCCCTCCCAGGCCGTGGTGCGGATCGTCCGCGACGAGATGATCGCCCTGCTCGGCGGCGCCGAGGAGCCCCGGCTGCTGACCTCCTCGCGGCTTCCCTCGGTGGTCCTGATGACGGGCCTGCATGGCTCCGGCAAGACCACGACCACGGCCAAGCTCGGGGTCTGGCTGTCCCGCGGGGGCCATCATCCGCTGCTCGTCTCCACGGACGTCCATCGGCCCGCGGCCAGGGACCAGCTCTCGACCCTGGGTCGCCAAAACGGCCTCAAGGTCCACCATCCCGACCTTGCGGACCCCCGTGAGCTGCTGCGCTCGGCCCTGGCGGAGGCGAGGGGCGTGGGCCACGATTTCGTCCTGGTGGACACGGCCGGGCGCCTCCACATCGACGACGAGCTGATGGCCGAGCTCCAGGAGCTGAAGGCCCTGGCCGAGCCCAGCGAGATCCTCTACGTGGCCGACGCCATGACGGGCCAGGACGCGGTGCGCAGCGCCGAGGAGTTCGCCCGGCGGGTGGGCATCACGGGCATCGTGCTCACGAAGCTGGACGGCGACGCCCGGGGCGGCGCGGCGCTGTCGGCCGCCGCGGTCACCGGCCGCCCCGTGAAGTTCGCCGGCGTGGGCGAGAAGGTCTCGGAGCTGGAGCTCTTCCGGCCGGAGCGAATGGTCTCGCGGATCCTCGGCATGGGCGACGTGCTCGGCCTCATCGAGCGCGTCGAGGAGACCGTGGACCGCGGGAAGGCCGAGGAGATCGCCCGCAGGCTGCGGAAGAGCGAGCTCACCCTGGACGACTACCGCGACCAGCTCAAGCAGCTCGGGAAGATGGGACCCCTGGACCAGGTGCTGTCCATGGTCCCCGGCCTGGGCTCCCTCAAGGGGGCGGACACCGGGGCCGGGGAGCAGGAGATGAAGCGCGCCGCCGCCATCATCGACTCGATGACGGCCCTGGAGCGGCGCGAGCCGTCGGTCCTCAACGGGAGCCGGCGCAAGCGCATCGCGCGGGGGAGCGGGACCCGCGTCGAGGACGTGAACCGCCTGCTCAAGCAGTTCGTGCAGGCCCGCAAGCTGATGAAGACCTTGGGTGGCGGAAGCCGGGCGATGAAGCGCCTGGCGGGCCGCGTGCCTCAATTCAGGTGAGGAGTCTAGGGAGATGCTTTCGATCAGGTTGAGACGGACGGGGACGACGAAGCGGCCGTACTACCGCGTGGTGGTGGCCGACTCGCGGGCCTGGCGCGACGGACGTTTCGTGGAAGTGCTCGGGCACTACGACCCGCGCCGGAACCCCGCGGTCGTCAAGATCGACGCCGAGCGGGCGCAGTACTGGATCGGAAAGGGGGCGCAGCCCTCGGACACGGTCCGCAGCCTGCTCAAGAGGAAGCCCGCGGAGAGCTAGGTGGAGCGTCTCCTGGAGACTCTCGCCCGGGCCCTCGTCCTGGACGCCGAGGCCGTCCGCGTCAACCGGTTCCAGCGCGGGGATGCCTTCGTGCTGGAGCTCGACGTGTCCCCGGAAGACCGCGGCCGCCTCATCGGCAGCAAGGGCCAGACGGTCTCGGCCCTTCGGACGCTGCTGGAGGCCGTGGCCGAGCGCCGCGGCCAGCGTTGTGAGCTGGAGATACGGGAATGACGGGCAGCCGACGCTTCGCCGACCTGGTGGCCATCGGGCGGATCGTGCGACCGCAGGGGCGAAAGGGCGAGGTGGTCGCCGAAGCCCTGTCGGATCGGCCCGACCGCTTCCCGGGCCTGCGATCGGCCTACGTTCCGGCTCCCGGCGGCGGCTCGCGGCGGGTCGAAGTCGCCTCCTGCTGGCCCCACAAGAGGCGCTTCGTGTTGAAGCTCGAGGGCGTCGACAGCATCGACGAGGCCGAAGCGTACCGCGGCCTGGAGCTGCGCATCGGCGAGGAGGAGCTTCAGCCGCTCCCCGAGGGCTCCTATTACCACCATCAGCTGCGCGGGCTGCGGGTCGAGGAGGCCTCGGGCCGGGGCCTCGGGACCGTCGACGACATCCTGGTCACGGGAGGCGAGGCGGTCGTGCTGGTGGTGCGTGGAGAAGCGGGGGAGTCGCTGATCCCCCTGGCGACGCCCTTCGTGAAGCAGGTCGACCTGGCGGCGGGACGGATGGTGGTGACGCCCCTCGAGGAGAGGGTCGCGGGGGCGCGGAGCGCGCGGTGACATGTTGAAGATCGACGTGGTGACGATCTTCCCCCAGATGGTGGCGGCGCCCCTCTCGGACGGGATCGTGAGGCGGGCAGCCGACGCGGGCCTCGTGGGCCTGGCGGTCCACGACCTCCGGGCTTTCACCGACGACCGCCACCGCACCGTGGACGACGTCCCCTTCGGGGGAGGCCCGGGAATGGTGATGAAGGCCGAGCCCTTCTTCCGGGCGGTGGAGTCCCTCCTGCCCGAGGGCCGGGGGCCCGGGGACGCCGTGGTGCTCCTCTCGCCCCGGGGCGCCCCCTTCCGGCACGAGACCGCCCTGCGCTATTCGCGGCTGGCGCGCCTGGTCCTGCTCTGCGGACGCTACGAGGGGATCGACGAGAGGGTGCGCGAAGGCCTCGCCAGCGAGGAAGTCAGCCTGGGGGACTTTGTGCTCACCGGCGGCGAGGTGGCGGCCCTGGCCGTGGCCGAGGCCGTCGTGCGGCTGGTGCCCGGCGCCCTCGGCGACCCCGGCTCGGCGGGAGCGGACTCCTTCGCAGACGGGGTCCTCGACCACCCCCACTACACGCGCCCCTCCGACGTCCGGGGCCTCAAGGTGCCGGAGGCGCTGCTCTCCGGGAACCACGCGGCGGTGCGTCGGTATCGCCGCAAGGAGGCGCTCCGGGCCACGCGGGCCCGCCGCCCCGACCTTCTGGAGTCGGCCCGCCTCGCCCCCGAGGACCAGGCCCTGCTCCGCGAGATCCGCGACGAGGAAGCCTCCGCCGCGCCCGACGCGGGCGGGGGGGCCGCCCCGTCCCAAAACGGCCGTGAGTCACTAGTCTCGAGGTAGAAGCCATGAATCCCATCGACAACGTCGAGGCGGGGGACCTCAGGAAGTCCCTCCCGCGCCTCAGCCCGGGCGACACGGTCCGCGTCCACGTGCGGGTCAAGGAGACCAACGTCAAGGAGGAGATCAAGGGGAAGCCCAAGGAGACGGAGCGCGAGCGCGTCCAGGTCTTCGAGGGCCTCGTGATCGGGCTTCGGGGAAGCGGCGCCAGGGCCACCATGACGGTGCGCAAGGTGTCCTTCGGCCAGGGCGTCGAGCGCATCTTCCCGCTCCACGCGAAGACCATCGACAAGATCGAGGTGGTGAAACAGGCCCGCGTGCGTCGGGCGAAGCTCTATTATCTGCGTGACAGGAAGGGCAAGGCCGGGCGCATGAAGGAGAAGCGCACGGAGGTCGCGGCGCGATAGGAGTCACCAGGGACAGGGATGGCGGCGCTTCAACCCAGAGCCGGTCGGGGCCGTCGACCCCTCGTCCATCACGGGGTGGCCCTCGTCTGCGGCACGCGCCACGAGGACGAGGCCACGGCCCAGGGCTTCGCCGTGGTGGCGGGCATCGACGAGGTCGGCCGCGGCGCCCTATGCGGCCCCCTGGTGGCCGCCGCCGTGATCCTGGGCCGGGGGTTCGACACGCGTGGCCTCGATGACTCCAAGCGGCTCACCGCCCGCCAGCGCGAGCGCTTCTCGGCCTGCATCCACGAGGGCGCCCGCGCCTGGGCCGTGGGCAGCGCCGAGGCCCCGGAGGTGGACCGCTTCAACGTGCTTCGGGCGACCCACCTGGCCATGCGGCGCGCCGTCTCGGCCCTGTCCGCGCCCCCGGACCTGCTGCTGGTCGACGCGCTCACGATCCCGGGCGTGGACATCCCCCAGAGGCCGATCGTGAAGGGCGACGCGGTGTCGGTCTCCATCGCCGCCGCGTCGATCGTGGCGAAGGTGGCCCGCGACGCGATGATGCTGGAGCTGGATGGGCGCTATCCGGGCTACGGCCTCGCCCACAACATGGGATACGCCAGCGAGGATCACCGGGAGGCCCTGCGTCGGCTCGGACCCTCCGCCATCCACCGGCGCTCGTTCCACGTCGAGGACGTGGTGCAGCGCTGGCTCTTCGAGCCGCAGAAGGGCCACTAGGGGCACGGCGTGGCCAAGATCAACCCCGTCAAGGTCAAGCAGGACGCCGACAAGCTCGAGAAGGCCGGCAAGATCGAGCAGGCCATCACCCTCTACCGCCAGCTGGTGGAGGACAACCCCCGCGACTGGAACACCGTCAAGAAGATCGGGGACCTCTACTCGAGGATCAACCGCAACCGCGAGGCGATCGACGAGTACTCCAAGGTCGCCGAGTTCTACGCCCACGACGGCTTCCTGCTCAAGGCCATCGCCATCTGGAAGCAGATCAACAAGCTCGACCCCGCGGCCCTGGAGCCCTACCTGAACCTGGCCGGCCTGTACGCCAAGCAGGGCCTCATGATGGAGGCCAAGAGCCAGTACCAGATCGTCGTCGACGAGTACATCAAGCGCGGCAAGATCCGGGACGCGGGCGACGTCCTCAAGAAGATGGCGGACATCGACCCCGCCGATCTCAAGGTCCGCAGCAAGCTCGCGGACCTCTACACCCGCGACGGCAACAGCTCGAAGGCGGTGGAGGAGCACGTCGCCATCGCCGAGGAGCTCAACAAGAAGGGCCACCTCGCCGAGGCGCTGCAGGTGCTGGAGAAGGGGCTCAAGATCGACCCGAAGAGCCATCGACTGCGCCTGGAGCTGGCGCGGATCCACCTGGTCCAGAAGAACTACGAGAAGGCCGTGCTGCACCTCGAGGAGGCGGTGAAGGCGGCGCCCGGGGACACCCAGGTCCTGGGGCGCCTGGGGGAGGCCTACCTCGGAGCCCGCAGGATCGAGGAGGCCGAGGCGATCTTCAAGAAGCTCCTGCAGCTCGACCCGGAGGACGTCGAGAGCCGGATCCAGATGGCGCGGGTCTTCCAGCAGCAGGGGCAGCACGACCGCGCCTACGAGGAGCTGGTGCCGGCCATCGAGAAGCTCGTCGCCCGGAGGGAGGGGGAGCGGGCGGCGTCGCTGCTGCAGCAGATCGTCCAGAAGAACCCGGCCCACGTGCCGTCGCTCCTCAAGCTCGTGGAGCTTCAGCGGCTGCTCCAGAAGGACGCCGCGGTGGCCTCCGCCTACTCCCAGCTCACCGAGGCGTACATCAACCTCGGCCAGTACGAGCAGGCGGCGTCGGTCCTGGAGATCCTGGTCTCCCTCGATCCCCAGAACGAGCAGCACAAGACCAAGCTGCAGTTCGTGCGGAGCCGGGGGACCGGCCCGCGGCCGGCCCCCGCCCCCGTGGCCCCGGCTCCCGCGGCGGAGGCCGAGGAGTTCGACCTCACCTCGGCCGAGGAGATCGACTTCGACACGACCGATGAGCCGTCCCTCCTCGCGCCGTCGACGCCCCCCGCGGGGTCGCCGTCGCGGCCCCAGCCCGCCGCCGCCGCCGCGGCGACTGCCGCCCCCGCGCGCCCCGTGATCGTTGCGAGCGGGCCCCTCAGCGAGGAGGACCGCGAGTTCATCGACGAGCACCTGGCCGAGGGCAAGGTCTTCCGGAAATACGGCCTCGTGGACAAGGCGGCGGACCAGTTCGAGTCCATCGTGGCCCGCTTCCCCGACCACGTCGACGCGCGGAGGGAGCTGCGGGACGTCTACCGCGAGAAGGGAGCCAAGGCCAAGGCCGCCGAGCACTGCATGGCCCTCGCGGAGATCCATCGGCAGAAGGGGGACGCGGCCGCCGCCGCATCCTTCGAGGAGGAAGCGCGGGAGCTGGCCCCCGAGGGGTTTCCGGCCCCGGCGGCTCCCGCTCCCGCGCCGGCCCCCGTGGGCGAAGCCGCCGCGCCCGCCGAGGAGGCCGAGGAGGAGATCCCCTTCGAGGTCGAGGAGGGAGGGCTCGGGGAGCTCTCGGAGGAAGGCGAGACCTTCGACCTCGGAGAGGATGCGGGCGCCGATCAGGAGGACCTTCCGGGCCAGTTCCTGGAAGAGGAGACGTCGCCGCCGGCGCCCGCTCCCGCGGAGGAGCCGGAGGCCGCAGGCGAGATGGGCCTGGCGTTCGAGGGTGACGCCGAAGACGCCGGCCTCGGCCTGAACGTCGACGACATCGCCCTCGAGGAGCCTCCGGCGCCCGTCCCGCCGCCGGCTCCCCTCGTCGCGGCCCCCGCCCGGACGGCTTCCCACGAAGCGGCGACGTCGTCGCTGCCTCCCGACCTCCAGAGGGTGCTCGACGAGGTGGCCGAGTACGTCTCCCTCGGCTTCGTGGACGACGCCCGGGACGCCCTCGCCGAGCTTCAGGCCCGCTACCCCGGACACCCGGCCGTGGCGGCGAAGGCCGCGGAGCTGGGATTGGAGCAGGCGGCCGTGGAGGAGCCTCCTCCCGCGAGCGCAGCCTTCTCCGAGGCGTCCGCTCTTCCGGAGGTGGAGGAATCGCTCCCCCCCTTCTCCGGCGAGGTCGAATCGCTGGAAGACGCCTTCGGGAGCCTGGCCGTGGAGGAGCCCGGAGTGGCGGAGCCGGAACCCGAGCTCGCGCAGGAACCGCCGCCCGAATCCGAGCTCTCCCTCGGCGAGGAGGAGCTCGGGTCGTCCCTCGCAGACGAAGCGGCGGCCGCCCCGGATCTCGACCTGCCCGACCTTTCGGCCTTCGAGACGCCCTCTTCCGAGCCGGAGCCGCCCGCCACGGGAGAGGTGGACCTCGCGGCCGAGCTGGACGACCTCTTCGGCGCTCAGTCCGCCGTCGAGGAGCCGGCCCCCGAGTTCGCGGCGGGCGCCACCGAGCTCGGCGACGCGGGCCTCGCCGACATCTTCAAGGAGTTCAGGAAGGGCGTCGACAAGCAGCTCGGGAAAGAGGACTACGACACCCGCTACAACCTGGGCATCGCCTACAAGGAGATGGGCCTGATCGACGAAGCCGTCGGCGAGTTCCAGCTCGCGGCCAAGGACGAGAACCGGCTTCTCGAGTGCGCCAGCATGCTGGGGATCTGCTTCATGGAGAAGGGCATGCCCAAGCTCGCCGTGAAGTGGTTCGAGAAGGGCCTCCGGGCGCCGGACCGCCGCGAGGAGGAGTACATGGGGCTCCGATACGACCTCGCGATGGCGCTCGAGGCCTCGGGTGAGGCCGACCGCGCGCTCGGCCTGTTCTCGGAGCTCTACGGGCAGGACGCGAACTTCCGCGACGTGTCCGCCAAGGTCCGTGAGCTCCGGGCGGCGCGGCGGTAACGCCGGCGCCCCCAGACCCGTGGTGAACCTGTTGTCGGTCTTCAGCACCCTGCTCGTCGGGCTGGTCCTGCTGGTCGCTCCCTGGACGACCCTGTGGGACGCCAACTACCTGCTCCAGCCCCACCCTCTCCTGCGAGCGGTCGCCCTCCACGGCCTGACCCGGGGCGCCGTCACGGGCCTCGGCCTGGTGAACATCGTGCTGGCCTTGCATGAGGCCCACCATCACCTCGTCGGGGGCGGCGACAGGGCCTGAGCTCCCGGAGGGCGCCATGAGCTGGCTGATGGTCAACGCGGCCTGGTTCGTGCCCGCGGGACTCGTGGCGGTCCTGGGCCTCGCACGCCTGACCCGGCTGCGGCCGGCCCTCCGCCCGCTGCTGCTCCCCTTGGCGCTGACCTACCTCGCGTCCACGGCGCTGGCCTTGATCGGGAGCGCCGGGGGAGCCCGTTGGGAGTGGCTGGCCCTCGCCCTCGCGGTTCCGGTGCTGATGCTTGTCGTGCGGGGCAGCGTGATCCTGCTCCAGGTCGTGTTCCGGCGCGGCCAGGGCGTCGAGGCTCCCGCGGTGCTCGACAGCGTCGTGACCGTGATGCTGTACGGCTTCGGCGCCGGCCTCATCGCCCACCGGTGGTTCGGGGTGGAGCTGACGCCGTTCCTCGCCACCTCGGCGGTGGTCGGCGCCGTGCTGGGGCTCGCGCTCCAGGACACACTGGGGAACCTCTTCAGCGGCATCGCGCTCCACACGGAGGCGCCGTTCCGCGTGGGGGATTGGGTGCGGCTCGGAGACCGGGACGGGCGCGTGGAGCAGGTCTCCTGGCGGGCGACGCGTCTGCGCACCTGGCTCGGGGACACCCTCACGATCCCCAACAACGAGGTGGCGCGGCACTCGATCCTCAACTACAGCCTTCCCCGGGAGGCCCATTCGCGGGTCGTGCAGTTCGGGGTCAACTACCACACGCCTCCCAACAAGGCGATCTCGGTGATCGCGCAGCTGCTGGACCAGGTGGACGGCATCCGGCGGGAGCCGCGGGCGGTGGTGCGCATCATCGGATACCAGGACTTCAGCGTGCTCTACGAGATCCGCTACTTCTTCGACGACTATGCGGCCTACCGGCGGCTCGAGGGGGAGATCTTCCGCCTGGTGTGGTACCACTTCCGGCGGCACGGCATCGAGATCCCGTTCCCGGTGCGAAACGTGTTCGTGCACCAGGTCGAGGCCCCCGCGGAGCCAGGCGAGACGGCGAGCCGCCTGGAGCGGGCCCTGCGGGGGATCGACCTGTTCCGGCCCCTCACCGACGAGGAGCTGCACGTGGCCACTCAGCTCTTCCGTCTCGTCCACTACGCCTCCGGCGAGAAGATCATCGAGGAGGGGAGCGCCGGGGACAGCTTCTTCGTCATCGACCGTGGCGAGGTGGATGTCTTCAAGGAGCTCGGCGGCGTGTCGCGGCCCCTCGCGCGGCTCATGGAAGGGCAGTTCTTCGGGGAGATGGCGCTCCTCACGGGGGAGCAGAGGACCGCGACGGTGATCGCCCACACCGACGTCGATCTGTACACCATCGACAAGGCGGGCTTCGAAAAGATCCTGGTGGCGAACCCCTCCGTGGCCGTGGACATCTCGACGATCCTGTCGGAGCGCCGGGAGGCGCTCTCGCAGGCGGAGGGGGACATCACCGCGCGCTTCGAGCCCGGCACCTCCCGCTCGGAGGTCAAGCAGAAGCTGCTGGACCGGATGCGCAGCTACTTCGGGTTGTAGCGGCGTGCGGGACCATCCCGGACCGCGCCCCGCCCCCGGCGCCGTCGACGCCCTGCACGCGGAGGTCCTCGCGGCGGGAGGGAGCCTGGCGCGGATCCGCGAGGTGCTGCGCCAGCACGCTCCGGACGAGAGCACGCTGCGCAGCCTCCTCCGCAGGCCCGTGGCCGTGCCCTTCCTCGAGCACCTCGGCGCCACGCCCCCCTGGTCCGAGCGGCCGGCGGTGCTGGGAGCGGTGGTCCTGAACCCGAAGGTCACCCACGCCCTCGCGCTGCGGCTCGTCTCCTCCCTCTACTGGCGGGACCTGGCGGACGTGGCGAGGACGCCGCGGGTCGAGGGCGCGGTCCGGAGCCGCGCCGAAGCCATCCTCCAGGAAAGGCTCTCCGAGCTCCGCCTGGGGGAGCGGATCACCCTCGCCCGCCTCGCGACGCCCCCGCTGCTGCGCTCCCTGCTCTCGGACCCCGATCCGAAGGTGCTGGAGGTCGCCCTCCGCAACCCCCGGCTGCGGGAGGAGGACGTGGTCCTCGCGGTGCGGCGGGACACGGCCTCCCGGTCGCTGTTGGAATCGGTGGCGGCTTCCAGCCGCTGGCAGGAGAGCTATGCCGTTCGGCTGGCCCTGGTGCTCCAGCCCCGGACCCCGCTGGCCCTCTCATTGGGCCGCATCCGCACGCTGGTGAAGCGAGACCTGCTGCAGGTGTCGGAGACCGAGGCGCTCCTGCCCCTGATCCGGCTGGCGGCCCTGAGGGTGGCGGGGGACCAAAGCGGCTGAGCCGCTTTGGTTTGACAGCGCTTCGGGCCTCCGATAAGATCCGACGGTAGGCGCCAACCGGCACTCCCGCGGCCATGCGACCGCACACGTCCTGATGAGAAGGTGATGGCCTCCTTCGGCGAGAACCTCCGCAGAGAACGCGAGCTCCGTGGCATCGACCTGCGCGAGATCGCCGAAGCGACGAAGATCAGCGTCCGCTTCCTCCAGGCCCTGGAGCAGGACCGTCTGAACGTGCTCCCCGGGGGGCTGTTCCCGCGCGCCTTCGTGCGCCAGTACGCGAAGCACCTCGGGCTCGACGCGGACCGGCTGGTCGCCGAGTTCGTGTATGCGCAGTCCGCCGAGCGTGCGCCCGAGAAGCCGCCGGAGCCGACGCGACGTCCGGGTCGATCGAAGCTCTTCGGCGTGCTGGCCCTGGCCTTCCTCGCGGCGGGCTCGCTGCTGGTCTTCAAGACGCAGACCCGGGGCAGGACGCCCCGGGAGGCCGCTCCGGCTCCCGTGGCGCCGAGCCCGATCCGCCCCGGCGACCGCGTGTATCCCCCTCCCTTGGCGGAGCCGATCTCCACCTCGTCCTCCGCGCAGGGACTGGTCCTCACCCTCAGCGCACGGCAGAACTGCTGGGTCGAGGCGCAGGCGGACGGCGCCACGGTCTTGAAGCGGGTGATGGTGGGAGGCGAGACGCAGACCCTCGAGGCCCAGGGGGAGATCGTTCTCTCGGTCGGCAACGCCGGAGGGCTCTCCTTCAGCGTGAACAACCGCCCCGGCCTGGCCCTCGGTCGGAGCGGCGAGGTCAAGCGCAACATCGTCATCAACCCCGGGAATCTCGAGTCCCTCGTCGAAGCCACACCGGGTCGCCCCTCTCACAGCAGCTGATCGATCATGGCTGATGCGCGGGTTCCGAACCTCCTGGTGGAGCAGTTTCGAAAGGGCGGCGTCCCCCGGGACCTGCGGTTCATGGCCGCCGAGGGGGCCCTGCCCCTCACGCCGGTCGACCTCGCGGAGCTCCTCCATCACCTGACCCGGGACCCCGACGCGGAGATCCGGGACACGGCGGCCGCCACGCTCCGGGGGATCCCATCCGAGGAGATGCTCCCCGTCACCAAGGACCGCCAGACCCCCAGCGGCGTGCTGGACTGGGTCCTGACGCAGCGCGAGGAGCGGGACCTGAGGGAGGCGGCGCTCCAGAACCCCTCGACCTCCGACGAAGCCATCGAGGGATTGAGCGCCGCGCTCCCCGCGGAGCTGGCCGAGCTGGTGGTGATCAACCAGGTGCGGCTGCTGCGCCGGACGTCGCTCCTCGAAGCCGTCGAGGTCAACCCGAACCTCAGCAAGGACCAGAAGCGCCGCCTCCGGGAGCTGCGGGAGACCTTCAAGATCGGGGTGGCTGCGCAAGCGCCGCCCGCCCCGGCGGCGCAGCCGGAGGCCGCCGCCCCGGAGGCGCCCGCCGACGAGGAGCCTCTCGCCAGGCCGCCGGCCACGGTGGACGAAGCCCTCGCCCACTACCTCAGCGAGGAGGAGAGAACCGAGGCCGAGAAGGTGAGCGCGGTCCAGCGCGTCTTCCGCCTCAACACCGCCCAGAAGGTGGTCACGGCCCTGAAGGGGACGCGGGAGGAGCGCTCGGTCCTGATCCGCGACCCGAACCGCATCGTGGCCTCGGCGGTGCTGGGCAGCCCGCGTCTCACCGAAAGCGAGATCGAGTCCTTCGCGGGCATGAAGAGCCTCTCCGGCGAGGTGCTCCGGCAGATCGGAGGACACCGGGAGTGGACCCGGCGCTACGGGGTGATCGCCAACCTGGTGAAGAACCCGCGCACCCCCATCGGCGTCTCGCTGGGGCTGGTGTCCCGCTTGAACCCCCGCGACATCAGGGGCATCTCGGTGGACCGCAACGTGCCCGACGTGATCCGCAAGCACGCCCAGAAGTACGTCAAGGGGCCCAAGGGCTGACGCATGAGGGACTACTACTTGGTCCTCGGAGTCGAGCGCGGGGCCGCCATCGCCGAGATCCGCAAGTCCTACATGCGCCTCGCCAAGGAGCACCATCCCGACCGGTTCCACGACCCCGTGGAGAAGGCCAGGGCCGACGAGTTCTTCAAGGATCTCACGGCCGCGTACAACACCCTGTCCAACGAGCGGAACCGCAGGGAGTACGACGCCGAGATCGAGAAGCCCAGGCTGACGGCGCCGGAGGAGATCGCGGCCCAGGCCTTCCAGCGCGGCCAGCAGGCCCTCGAGAGCTTCGACTACACGTTGGCCGTGGACCTATTCCGCACCGCCGCGCACCACCAGCCTGGCCAGGCCACGTACCTCGCGGCCCTCGGCCGCGCCCTGGGGAAGAACCCGCGCTCGGCCCGCGAGGCCATCGATACCCTGGACAAGGCCATACAGCTCGAGCCGACGAACGGCATGTTCCACGCCGAGCAAGCGCGTCTCTTCCACGCCCAGGGCCTGAAGCTGCGAGCCCGCAAGGCCGCCGAGGCCGCGCTGCGGCTGAGCCCGGGGGACCGCGGGATCCAGAAGCTCGCCGCCCAGATCGCCGCCGAGGAGGGGCCGGGCCCCGGCGGAGAGGGAGGCGGGCTGATGGGCCTGCTGCGCAAGAAGCCGTGAGGCGGCGTACCCCCTTGCCCGGGGGCCGATTTGTGGTGTCTACTCTGGC
>Ga0210377_10001464_pt1 | contig 21633 bp, 20 predicted proteins | sample PLM4_65_b1redo_FD_155480 | JGI IMG/M metagenome (GOLD analysis project Ga0210377, IMG submission 155480) | Groundwater sediment microbial communities from an aquifer in East River, Colorado, USA - PLM4_65_b1 redo | ecosystem: Environmental > Terrestrial > Soil > Riparian zone | place: USA: East...
GAACTCTGATCCGAACGTGGGGAGAGACATCCTGAAGGAGTTGAATAAGGTCATCCCCTTTGACGACCAGTATGGTCATAGTGAAGGAAATTCCGCGGCGCATATCAAATCAAGCATCATCGGCGTGTCGAAGGCCGTTATCGTGGAGGAAGGACGGCTGGCGCTCGGCACCTGGCAAGCGGTATTTTTCTGCGAATTCGACGGCCCTCGCGACCGCAGGGTGATGGTGAAAGTGATGAAGGATTGAGAACAGCATTCAGTAGTCAGGAGATAATGCCGGCGGCCGCAAATTCCTGCTTGAAGCTATTTCGTTATGATGGGTGAGATACATCAACGATGAAAAATATTCTATTTGCCTTTACACTCCACGCTGCGCTGATGACCTGTCTTTGCCCTGTTTTTGCCCAGACCGCCGAGCAGAACACCTATGCTCGCTATATGAAAACAGGCTCTGAACAGATGAAGACAGGAGACTACCAGGCTGCACGAGCATCATTCGAGCAGGCGCTCAGGTACAACGATTCCGCGTTTGACGTACACCTTGGCCTTGGCGTCGCCTACTTCAACCTGCAGGATGACAAATACGCTGAAAGGGAATTATCGAAGGCTGCCGAGATCAGTCCGAAGACATCGGCAGCCTATCAGTACCTTGGAGAACTCTATTACCGCAAGGACGATCTTGAAACAGCAGCAATGTACTGGGAAAAAGCCGTTGCATTGAACCCCTCGGCGACCGATATCCGCGCAAGGCTTGACCGCATTCGCAGAGAACACAAGACAGAGATGAACTTCAACCGCGATGTGTCAAGCCACTTTCTGGTCAAATTTGAGGGGAGGGAACAGATCGAAGCGGGCAGGATCATTTCCCGGATCCTCGAAGATGCGTACGGCGAGTTAGGTCGCGCCTTGTCCTACTATCCTGACAAGGAGATCCAGGTGATCCTGTACTCAGGACAGCAGTTTCAGGAGGTGACCGATGCACCGGGATGGAGCGGCGGCATTTACGATGGGAAGATCCGCATCCCCATCGGCGGCATCGAGCAGGAAACGCCGGGACTCAGGAAGCTCCTATACCATGAATACACACACGCGGTTGTGCGAGCCATAGCGCCGCGCTGCCCTACCTGGTTGAACGAGGGACTGGCCCAGTACATCGAGGGGAGGCAGATCGACTCGCGACAAAGAGATATTCTGAGGAAAATAGCGCAGGCGGGCAAGATTCCCTCGCTCGCGAACATGGAAGGCTCGTTCATGGGACTTGGCGGCAGTCAGGCGCAGTACGCCTATTTGTTCAGTCTCTCCTCAGTCAGTTATATGATCGATTCCTTTGGCATGTATCGTGTCAAAGGAGTGCTGAACGAACTTGCCAGGGGTATTGATACCAATAGTTCGCTGAGCAACGGCATCCAGGTTTCTTATGAAGAATTCGAGCGCGGGTGGAAGCGGTCGCTTGAGTAATCTTGCTTCGGAGATGAAACTCGAGATAAACCCTGAGTCCGATATTTAAAATCCAAATGGAGCCAAAATTCAGCCACAAAGGTTCCAAGATACGAATCAGGCAATGCAAAAGTAAAATTGTAAAATGGAAAATGCAAAATTACGGTATGTAGCAGGCAATGATTTATTAAACATCATCGTGACTTTTGCCTTTTGCACTCTGCATTTTGCATTCATCGGCTTTCGTGTCTTAGGTGCATAGTTGGTTCCGGCTTGTCCAGGCTGGTATTTCGTGATATGAATTTGGAATTTGAACCATCATATGGTACTATCCCGTCATGACTTCACCGGTTGCAGAATACCTTAACATCACCGATTTCGACTTTGACCTTCCCAAGTCTCTCATTGCGCAGGAACCATCCTTGCAAAGGGACCGCTCACGCCTTCTGGCCCTCAATCGCGCTACCGGTTGTATAGATCACCGCATTTTTACGGACATTGATCAGTATCTTCTGCCCGGGGACCTGTTGGTCATAAATAACACGAAGGTCTTCCCGTGCAGGCTTCTGGCAACAAAGCCTGGTGGCGGCAGGGCTGAGATATTTCTTTTGCATGAACGCGGACAGAACCTCTGGGAAGTGTTGGTGAAAGGCTGCAGCACTACCGGGAAGAGGCTGCGCATCACCGATGGCGTGGAGGCTGAGATCACCGGGGAGGGAGTTGGCAGCGTCAGAACTGTACGCTTTCACGGTATCGAAGACATCAGGTCAATCCTTCCGGAGATCGGGAAGACCCCGCTTCCACCTTACATAAAGCATGAAGCGGATAAAGTTGACCGGGAGCGTTATCAGACCGTATACGCGGTTCATGAAGGTGCGGTTGCGGCGCCTACAGCGGGTCTGCACTTCACCGGGGAACTTCTTCAACGGCTGATGACAAAGGGAATTGAGATTGCCACGGTCACACTCCATGTGGGTCCTGGTACGTTCCAGCCTGTCCGTGTGCAAACGATCAGCGAACATCGAATGTTGCCTGAGCGGTATTCGATAACCGAGAGCTCCGCTCAGCGCATCAATCGCGCGAAAGCCGAAGGCAGGCGGGTGATCGCCGTGGGGACCACAAGCGTGCGAACGATCGAAACCGCGGCGGCCGGCAGCAACAGGGTCGCGCCCGGAGATGGCAGCTCGGAGCTGTTCATCTATCCCGGATATTGTTTCACAGTAACGGACGGCATCATCACCAATTTTCATCTGCCGAAGTCCACGCTCCTCATGCTGGTGTCCGCATTTGCCGGCAGGGAGCGGACCCTCTCGGCCTATCGCACGGCAATAGCCGAAAAGTACCGCTTTTACAGTTATGGAGATGCAATGATCATTGCCTAGAGCAGAGGGCTTAGGGCAAAGAGAAGAGGATAGAGAACAGTGCGCAAAGGCAAAGGGTTATGCCCCATGCGCCGCGCTCTCTGCCGGCATACGAAATGTAACGAAAGGGAAAAGCATGATCAACAATCAACAAGGCGGCATACTATCCAAGATCTTCATTATCCCTGTTGGTGTGGCCCTCATGGTGGGGTTCTTTTTTTTAGGTTACTTTGTGGGAAAATATCAGAACAAGTCCAGTACCTCTGGAGAGATCGCACAACCACTTCCTGAGGTGTCTTCGGGCACGGGGACAAAAAAGGAGGAATTTACCTTTTACAAGACCCTGACCGACAATACCGACAAGACGGTTTCGATCGATCTCACGGCCAAACCAGCGAATGAGGAGAAAAAACCGGAGAAACCGCAAGCCGCACCAAAGGAAAAACGGATTGAGATCAAAGTTGAAAAAGAAGCGCCCTCGCCGGTGAAACCCAAACAAGCGTCTTCGAATCAACAGCAGACATCAGCGAAGAAAGAGTCTGCAAGGGCATCCACGGATGTAAAACTTCGATATACCTTGCAGACTGCATCGTATCAGGAAAAAGAGATGGCCGAGGATGAGGTTAAGAGATTGAAAAAAAGCGGATACGCGGCGTTCATTTCTTCATCGCATCTGCCTGGCAAAGGCATCTGGTATCGTGTGAGGCTCGGTAGTTTCTCGAACAGGTCCGCGGCGGAAAAACTCCAAAAGACGATCCATTCAAAGGAAGGGATTTCGCCAATTATAACGATTGAATGAAATTGAGGAAGTTGATGAGAGATGATGTTACAATTTACTGATATTATTGTCTTTCTCGCTTCACCGATGCCTAATTGCGCATCGTCATTTATTTAAAGCATCATCTTGTCGATTACCGAGGCACCTCTGCGTGTCTGTTCACATATTCCCGATATGCGTCATGCAGTATTCATATTCGTTCCAATTATCCCGACGATAAACCGAAACAACTTGAATGTGTATAGGCTGCCTTTAAGTATATTCACTATTTACAGGAGTCAAGTCAATCTTGTTGCATGAAACCAGAATAGAGATGGCCGAAGCCCTGGTGTTTCAGATTCTCCCGAAGAACACACATACCGCGTAAAATCCGCACAAAAACCGACATGCAAAACAAAAAGGAGTTAACCCGTGCGGGCTAACCCCTTATCATTTATGGAGCGGGTGGCGAGATTCGAACTCGTGACCCCAACCTTGGCAAGGTTGTGCTCTACCAGCTGAGCTACACCCGCAAGAACCGGAAATGTTCCTGCCCTTTTGACCTCGCAAATATAACAAAGTGGTATTTCATTGTCAATAGAAAAGAACGTTATAGACTGGGATGGTTTGTCAATTTAGGGCGCTTCATCATGGATGGGCGATACATCGCTGAGGACGCTGGTCTTATCGCAATACTGCCTCGGTTCCGTTCCCGGCAGAAACGCCTCGAGAACGGACTGTCGGCAGTTTTCCGTGCTGAGCAGGCCGTTCCGGGGATCGATCTGCTTGAATAGGATGCCCTCGGGAGGAACAAAATCCTCGGGAGGACGGTCGTCATTCGCTTTTTTCATGAACGCAAGCCAGATCGGAAGCGCGGCGCGCGCTCCCGTTTCCCGGTATCCGATGCTCGTTTGGTCGTCGTAACCGACCCAGACGCCGGTCACCAGGTTGGGCGTGTACCCGATGAACCATGCATCACGGTAGTCATTCGTGGTCCCCGTTTTGCCTGCCGCGGGCCTTCCGAGCTCACGGGCCTTCCATCCCGTTCCGTGCTCGATCACACCTCTAAGCAGATCGGTGGTAAGGTATGCTGTCTCAGGCTTGATGGACTGGGTGGGAAGTGCATCGTTCGTATACAGCACACGGCCGGTGTTGTCGGTGATCGACAGGATTGATACCGGTCCCATACTGATGCCGTGATTGGCGAACACGGCGTACACGGCGGTCAGTTCGGCAAGGGTCATGTCGGAACTGCCGAGGGCCAGCGACAAATAGGGGTTGAGCGTGCTTTTGATGCCGAGTTTTCTTGCATACAGGATGGTCTCGTTGACGCCGATCTTTTCAAGCAGCCTGATCGTCGGCACGTTCAACGACTGGATGAGCGCATTCCGCAGCGTCACCCTTCCCTGGAAGGTCCGTGAAAAGTTCTCGGGCGACCAGTTTTTGTTCCGGTCCAGCTTGATCGTGAGGGGGGAGTCGTCAAGGATGTCGGAAGCTCCGAACCCGCGGTCGAGGGCCGCTGCATAGATGACCGGTTTAAACGCCGAACCGGGTTGCCGGAGGGCCTGCCAGGTACGATTGAACTGACTTTGCCTGAAGTCCCGTCCGCCGACCATGGCCCGGATGCGGCCGGTCGCCGGCTCGATTGCAAGAAGCGCTGCCTGGAGGGGAGACCTGACGTGAAGTTTATGCCGGGACTCGATTTTCAAAATACCCTCCGCTACGGCCTGCTCCGCGTAGTTCTGGAGGTCATCGTTTATGCTCGTATAGATGTTCAGACCGCCGGAATAGAGGATGCTCGATCCAAACCGCTCCTCAACCTTTTGACGCACATATTCGATGAAATAGGGCGCCCGTCCGCCTGTCTTGACCGCGGACTCGAAAGACAGGGGGGCTTTTTTCGCCTCATCGGCCTGTGCCCTGGTAATGACGCCGTTGGCTGCCATCCGGTTCAGGACATAGGCGCGCCTTCCCGCGGCGCTCAGTGGCGATTTGAAGGGGGAGTAGTATTTCGGGGACCGGGGAAGACCGGCGAGGAGCGCGCACTCGGCGATATTCAGATCTTTGGCGTGTTTCCCGAAGTAGATCTGGGACGCCGCTTCAACGCCGTAGGCGCCGCTGCCGAAATATATCTGGTTCAGATAGAACGAGAGGATCTCCTGTTTAGTGTATCGCTGCTCGATCCTGAGCGCGAGGGTCATTTCCTTGAACTTGCGCGAATAACTTCGTTCGGGGTTCAGAAAAAGCACCTTGGCGAGCTGCTGCGTCAGGGTGCTGCCGCCCTCAACCACCTTCCGAGCCTTGATATTACGGTACATTGCACGGGCGATCCCGCGCAGATCAAGACCGATATGGCTGTAGAACCTGGTGTCCTCGGTGGCAATAAGCGCCTTGATCAGCATATCGGGTACGTCTGTGAAAACCACGGGAGTACGGTTCTGTAGGAAGAATTCCGCAAGCAGTTTATTGTTTTCGGAATAGACGCGGGAGGTGATGCTCGGTTTGAATTGTTCGAGGATATTGACCTCAGGCAGGTCCCAGAGTGAGAAAATAATATATCCGGCACCCCCGCCAATGAGCACGGCGAAGAGCGTCAGGAACAGGTAGAGAAGGAATGATCTGCTTTTTTGCATGCTGCGCATTATAACTCCTGAGGTGGAAAAAAGCAAAGCCGATAAGGTATTAAATCTCACGGACGGCCACAGGGGCCGCCCCTTCAAGAGTAAAAACCTTTGCGTCTTCTTTTCTTGAGTTTTATAGGTCAAGATGCTATGATTCATCATGATTGAGCATGAATAGAGGGGCGGATTTTGCAAAAAGGACTCGTGATCGTTTTTACCGGAGATGGCAAGGGGAAGTCGAGCGCGGCATTGGGAATAACGCTCCGCGCTTTCGGCCATAACATGTACGTATCCGTTGTACAGTTTATCAAAAGCCCTTCCGCTACTGGAGAGGCGCGGGCGGCCGAACGGCTTGCACCTGAGATCGAATTCGTTTCACTGGGCAAGGGCTTTGTAAACTGTTGTGGCAGTACCAAGCCATTGGACGAACACAAAAAAGCGGCTCATGAAGCGCTGGCAGCGGCACACCAGCGCATATACGCGGGCTCCTGGGACATTGTGGTCCTCGACGAGATCAATAATGCGGTTCACCTTGGACTGATCGATATCAGGGAAGTCCTTGACCTTATCCGGAGCAAACCGCCCAAGCTTCACTTGATCCTTACCGGCCGTGATGCGCACCCTGACCTTATTGCCGCGGCAGACATGGTCACTGAAATGCGTGATATAAAACACCCTTACCTTGCAGGTATAGCCGCCCAGAAGGGCATAGACTACTAAAAGTCAAATTGACTTTGAATTTTCAAAATGTTAACATTAAACAAATTACACCGGTTCTGCCAACCCGGTGCAGCGCACCCTCATGAATACCTTTTCCGTTAACCTGACCATAGAAAACGAACAATCCCTGCCAAGCCTCTACGGCGACATGGACAAGAATCTCAGGCTGATCGAGAATACCTATGGAGTGATCCTGCACGCCCGGGGGAACAGGATCCAGATCGAGGGCGACGAGAAAACCGTTTCGAAAGTCGAGCACCTCATCAGACAGCTTGCCGATATGTTGGCGCAGGGTATCATTGTCCAGAAAGACGACGTCAAAGACGCCATCCAGGCCTTTTCCTCCAATTCATCCTCTACCTTGAAAGACATTTTTCAGAAAACGATCCCCGTCTCAAGCAGGAAACGTCCCGTTACGCCGAAGAACGAAACCCAGCGCGGATACATAGAGGCGATCAGGCAATACGATATTGTGTTCGGCATCGGTCCGGCCGGCACAGGTAAGACCTATCTTGCCATGGCCACGGCGGTGTCCGCGCTCCTGCGGCGCGAGGTGAGCAGGATCATCCTTGTACGCCCTGCCGTGGAGGCGGGTGAGAAACTCGGGTTCCTGCCGGGCGACCTGTACGAGAAGATCAATCCCTATCTGCGTCCGCTGTATGACGCACTCTACGACATGATCGAGACGGAAAAGGCGAACAAGCTCGTGGAGCGCGGGGACATTGAGATCGCGCCGCTGGCGTTCATGCGCGGGCGCACGCTGAACGACTCCTTCATCATCCTGGATGAGGCGCAGAACACCACGATGGAACAGATGAAGATGTTCCTCACCCGGCTCGGGTTCAACTCGAAGACCGTTATCACCGGGGATATCACCCAGGTCGACCTCCCTCATGGCAAGAGTTCCGGTCTCATCGAGGCGCAGAAGATCCTCGAGGGCATTGAAGACATACGCTTCGTCTATTTTACAAACAAAGATGTGGTCCGCCACAAACTGGTGCAGCAAATCATCAAGGCATATGAACAGTATGAGGCAGCGGATGAATAGCAGCGATAAATCAGCGGCGAAACTCCTGACCAGGCCCCGGGGCCTGGAACACGACAGTAATGATGTTCTTGAAAGCAGCTTTCCATCGGTCCGGACCGTTAATATCGCAGTTGCCCTGGTGACAGCGGCCATTCTCGCTTTTGTATTGCTCCCGCGGATACCACTGCTGGAGCAGGGTGAGGTGGCCATCCACAATATCATGGCACCGTATACCCTGTATATCGAAGGCCAGGGGCCTGACCAAACATCGATTTCGCTCAAGGTGAACAAGGGAGAACTGATCGTTGGAGCAGGGCAGCGGGTAACGGAAAGGGCGGAACGGATCCTCCTGGAAACCTCCCAGTTGGAAGGCATTGGCAAGCAGTTCGATGCCTATCTCGGCCTGTGCGTTTTCATCCTGGTATTCCTCTACCTGTTCTACCGGGACATCAAGCGGTACCGGCCAGCGCTCATTGCGGACAGGAAAAAGATGTTATTATTGGCTGTTTTGCTGCTCGCGACGGTCATGCTGTCGCACGCGGGGATATTCGTACTGTCGCTTGTGGCAAATAAGCTGCATCTCGATATCATGACGATCGGCTTTTTGCTTCCCGTGGCCGCGGGCGCCATGCTGACAAGCCTGCTGCTCGATTTTCATCTTGCCCTGGGCTTCTCCTTCGTCGTCAGCATCCTGCTCGGCATCCTGTTCCCGGGTGAACCCTTCATCCCGGCCTATTACTTCCTGGGCAGCATCACGGCTGCGCTCAGCGTTATCCGGTGCAAGAAACGGACAGCCCTGTTGAAGGCTGGGGCGTTGACGGCACTCGTCAATGTCCTGGCCATCATCGGTATTGATCTGTACCGGGGGGAGCTCTTGAACCGCGGGATCTACGACCTGACCGCGGGCGTGCTCGGCGCCATCGCCGTGTCAACGATCGTATCGGCGTTACTGCCGTTCTTTGAAACGGTGTTCGACATTGCCACGGACATCAAGCTGCTGGAATTCCTTGACCCCAACCAACCGCTGCTCAAAGAGCTGGTGTATAAGAGTCCAGGGACCTACCACCACAGTATTCTCATAGGAAACCTGGCCGAGGCGGCCGCGGAGGCCATCGGCGAGAACCCCACCCTCGCACGCGTCGGGTCCTACTACCACGATATCGGGAAGATCCACAAACCCGAGTATTTTATCGAGAACCAGCGGCCCACGGAGAACAAGCACGATCGCCTCATGCCGTCGATGAGCAGCCTGATCATCGCCGCTCACGTCAAAGAAGGAGTGGAGGTCGCCCGCGCGCACCGGCTTCCGACCCAGATCATCGACATCATTCAGCAGCACCACGGCACCTCGTTGATCACATATTTCTACCAGAAAGCGAAAGAGCTCCGGCCGTTCTCTCCCATTGCCGAGGAAGACTACCGCTATCCCGGACCCCGTCCAAGGACGAAGGTGGCCGCCATCGTCATGCTGTCCGACTCCGTCGAGGCTGCGTCACGGACCCTCGACAATCCGACACTCGATCGAATCCAGATGCTCACGAGCAGCGTCATCACCCGCTTTTTTATCGACGACCAGCTGAGCATGTGCGACCTTACGCTCAATGACCTGAGGGTCATATCCAAGAGCTTCAATCTCGTCCTGACCGGCAGCTTTCACCAACGGATCGACTATCCCGGTATGGATTTCAAAGGAGACAAGAAACACAGTGAACATCTGGATAAAAAACACCATCAGGAAAAGAAGGCTGCCAACTACGGCGCTCCTGAAAAGGCTCACGAAGCTGCTGCGGAGTCTCGGTCTTCCTGATGCCGAATTGAGCATCCTGTTCATCGGCGACCGGGCCATGCGAAGCCTCAATCACACCTGGCGAAGCAAGGACAGTACCACAGACGTCCTGTCGTTCCCGCTGCGTGAGGGGAAGTTCCCCCATATCCAGCCAGACATGCTCGGCGATATCGTGATCTCCATTCCGGTTGCCGCACGCCAGGCGGATGAAGCTGGACATCCTCTGAACGTTGAGATCGAACGACTGCTCGTTCATGGGCTGGTCCATTTGCTCGGCTTCGATCATGAGCGAGGCCTCTTGGAAGCGCGTCAAATGAAGCGGATGGAGCAGCGGCTTCTGAAAAGGCTTGCCGCATGAAACCAAAGAACTGGCTGCAACGCGCAAATGTGGCAATCGAAGGGATCATTTATGCCGTCAAGACCCAGCGGCATATGCGCTACCATCTCTTTGCAGCGCTGGCTGCTCTCATCCTTGGCCTCGTCCTGAACATATCCCGAATCGAATTTATCCTTCTTTGTATGTCGATCGTGCTCGTCCTCGTAACCGAGATGCTGAACACTGCCATCGAGACGACGGTTGATATGATCTCTGAGGAATATCATCCTCTGGCAAGGAATGCCAAGGACATCGCCGCCGGTGTTGTGCTCATTGCCTCCATCGGGGCGCTGATGCTCGGATATCTTATTCTGTACCCTGCGCTCAAGGCAGCGGTCACGGTGGAGAACTGGCAAATACGAAAGACGCCGATCGACGTTGTGGCCTTCGTTGCTCTTGCTGTCGTTATCATTCTGGTCATCATCCTCAAGGCTTTTCTCGGCAAGGGTGAGCCGCTCCGGGGCGGGATGCCGAGCGGTCACGCCGCGATGTCCTTTTCCATATGGATTGCCGCATTACACCTGACGAACTCGGTACCGATCATCCTCGTGACATTTCTGCTTGCCCTCATGGTGAGCTGGAGCAGGTGGTGGTCGGGTATTCATCGGCCCATCGAGGTGATTGCCGGAGCACTGCTCGGTGCAGGGGTGACCTTTCTGTTTTTCCGGATGTTCGGTTGATCGGCGGGAGCAACAACATTTCAGAAACGAGAGGTCGGCACCCGAGACCATGTATCTCCGGAGGTATGTTTGATCAAACAGATATTGAACGACGTGGTAGCTGCGGTAAATGGGGCCCGGACAGCGATCTTTCTGGATGGTGAAGGGGAGACCATTTCTCAGTCAGGAGACCACGACAGCGATGTGCAGCTGATCGGCGCGTGGAAGGAGATAGAGCTCGACCGGATCAAGGATATCAGTAGACGACTCAAGCTGGGAGAAGTCCACGCGGTGCTGTTCTCGCTGGACCAGATGAATGAACTGGTGGTTCCGGTGGCGGATGAGTATTGTCTGCTGCTCCTGCTGTCGGCCTACGCCAATATCCAGGACGCCATGACCGCTGTGAAGAACACCATCGAACGGTTGAAGAAAGAGATCGGGTGACCCTTCTGCAGACTCTGCTACAACTGATCGTATATCCCTAATTTTCTGAACTTCTCATATCTGAGCTTCACGAGATCGTCCGACGATGTGTTTTTTATCTCCGACAGATTCCTCGTAATGGCTTCTTTGAGCAATTCCGCCGCTCTTCGCGCGTCACGGTGCGCCCCGCCGATCGGTTCCTCCACCACTTCATCGATCACGTTCATATGGAAAAGGTCCTGCGCCGTGATCTTAAGCAGTTCGGCGGCCTCGCTCGCCTTGGAGCCGTTGTTCCAGAGGATGGCGGCACACCCTTCGGGGGAAATGACCGAGTAGGTAGCGTGTTCAAGCATGAGCACGCGGTCAGCAACTCCCAGGGCGAGCGCGCCGCCGCTCCCGCCTTCGCCGATCACAACCGCAACGATGGGGACCTTGAGCTGTGACATGACATACAGGTTCCGGGCAATGGATTCACCCTGACCCCGTTCTTCCGCACCAATGCCCGGATAGGCGCCCTGGGTATCGATGAACGTGATGATGGGTTTTTTGAACTTCTCCGCGAATCGCATCAGGCGCAATGCTTTTCGGTAGCCCTCGGGATTCGGCTGCCCGAAGTTGCGGTACACCCGTTCCTTGAGGGTCCTGCCTTTCTGGTGGCCGATGATCACGACCGGCATCCCATCCAGTTTTGCCATCCCGCAGACGATGGCCGGGTCGTCGGCAAAGCCGCGGTCGCCATGCATCTCCGTGAAATCAGTGAGCATGGCCTCGATGTAGTCAAGGGTATAAGGGCGGTTCAGGTGTCGCGAGATCTGAACCTTCTGCCATGGCGACAGACGTGAATAGATCTCAGCCAGCAGCTGGTCGGATTTTTTTTGGAGCTTCAGAATCTCCTCTTCGAGGTCGATATTCCCATTCGACGTGAAGAGCGTCAGTTCCTCGATCTTTTTTTCCAGGTCAGCGATCGGTTTTTCAAATTCGAGATATTCAGATGGCAAATCCTGCTCCTTGTCGTTCACTGAAAGACTATAAAAAGACATATGCCGCTCATGATGACGCGGCAAAAGGACTGATCACATGTTAATGGCGACTTATTATCGGATATTAAAGGGCCATTGTCAAGGGTTTGTTAAATAACGCGATGCCAGTGGAGGAAACGATCTGTCTGAACGCCAGAACCTGATGCGATTATGGCTTTCAAGCCAGGTACTGTCTGTGTCAGTGGGAAATCGAATGCGCGTGCTCAATTCCCCAACGATAATCGAAGAGATGAGGGGGCAGACACCACTAACCTTGACATATAACCCCGACAAGCCCATCTAATTTCTTGCCTTTTAGCCTCTTTTATAGTAACTTCATAAACGGCGGATACAGACACCATCGCAGAGGTAAGGCAAATGACAAAATCCATCGGTCACAGCTCAAGCCGTGTACCAAACCGCAGCAGCCGTTTTCTTTTCGTTGTGCATTGCGACTCTAATGATCTGTTCACCATCTCCATAGGATACACCCGTACCTAAGATAATCAGAGCGGCATCCAACGATACCGACCCTTATCCCGTATACCATTCTGTCATGGATGATCTAACAGGAGGATAGTGCTCGCATGGAACTAGATATACGCATGGAGAAAGAATCACTTTCGATCACGATCGAAGACCCTTTTCGCATTGACCTGGATGCCCTTGTAGGGAAAATCGATGATTTTCTCGCTCCCAAGGGCGTGAAAATGGACAATCTGGACGTCCGCGGACTGTTGCCGCGTATGGTCAAGGGCATCGCAGGGTGCGAGGCCGGTTGTCCTTCTGATGCGAAGAGCGTTGTTAAAAAAGGACACCAGAATTTCAAGCTCGAATATATCGAAGGAGGCATTCTTTCCGCGACAGCGCAGCTCGGACAGGGGAAAACAATTTCTCTCAAGCTGTTCCCGGATTTTTAAAACTCAGTCTTTGCGGAACACACAGAAAGAAGGTTATAGTCACCTGATCGTTTCCTAAAAACTGGCTATTCGTTGAGCATGCAAAAAATATGTTCAGCTAATATATTGATTGCATTGATTGCTTTCCTTGCTATGCTCCGACCTTTGCAACTCGGACGCGGTTATTAGAACCAGGGAAATAACATGTTCCCGCGGACCACAATAGGCGCTTGAAGTTTGCATAAAACTTGTGATATGATAGAACAACGTCACATTTGAATTCTATCAACAGGAGGGAAACATTAATATGGAAAAGGTATCATACAAGGATATCGGCCTCGTCACGACAACGGAGATGTTTGCGAAAGCGATGAAAGGCAAGTACGCCATCCCCGCGTATAACTTTAACAACATGGAGCAGCTTCAGGCAATCGTAATGGGATGCGTGGAATCGAAATCACCCTTCATCCTGCAAGTCTCGAGCGGGGCACGGAAATACGCGAACCAGACCCTCCTTCGGTTCCTGGCCATGGGCGCGGTCGGGATGATCAACGATGCCGGGTCGCCGGTAAAATTCTCCCTGCACCTCGACCATGGCGACACGTTCGAGCTCTGCAAGTCATGCATCGATACGGGATTTTCATCGGTCATGATCGACGGGTCCCATCATTCCTATGACGACAACGTGAAGCTGACCAGGCAGGTGGTAGAATACGCCCACGCCAACAATGTCGTTGTGGAGGGAGAACTGGGGCAACTTGCGGGCATTGAGGACGCGGTTTCCGCGGAGAAGTCCACCTATACGAGACCGGAGGAGGTCGAGGACTTTGTGAAGAAGACGAACGTTGATTCCCTGGCCATCTCGATCGGGACATCCCACGGCGCCATGAAGTTCAAACCAGCGCAGTGCACGCGCGACTCGCGGGGGGTACTGGTCCCGCCGCCGCTCAGGTTCGACATTCTCGAAGAGATCGAGAAGCGTATTCCCGGTTTTCCGATCGTGCTGCACGGTGCGTCGTCAGTGATCCCCGAGTACGTCGAGATCATCAACAAGAACGGCGGGGCACTGAAGGACGCAGTCGGAATCCCCGAGGACCAGCTCAGGAAAGCGGCTCGGAGCGCCGTGTGCAAGGTCAACATTGACAGTGACGGCCGCCTCGCGATGACGGCGATGATCCGGAAAACCCTGGCTGAAAAGCCCGCGGAGTTCGATCCGAGAAAGTACCTCGGCCCGGCACGAGACGAGTTGATCAAGATGATCATCCATAAGAACAAGAATGTGCTCGGCTCGGCAGGGCAGGCGTAGTCTCCTGTCCATGCAGAAACACATCACGATCAGCTGTTGAAAGGCAAGGTGCTTTTTAACAGCTGTGCTTTTTTTTAGAGCTAGGGAATTGGTCGCGGAGCTTACAGACCTCATCAAGAGGGAGGAACTAGGGAGAAAGGCCTTTTCTCGTGGAGAAACTCACCAAAAGAGATATCCTTATGCTGGCCTCGTCAACCGGGGACGCTTCGAACTGCGACCTCTCAGGAATCAATCTGAACGGCATGGAACTCCTCGGACTTCGTTTCGATGGGTCGAATTTCAAGGGCGCGAGCTTGAGCAGTGCAAATCTGAGCGGGTCGAGCTTTAAAAACTGCGGCCTGTCCGGGTGCAACCTGAGCAGTTCGAACTTCACCGGGGCCTCGTTCAACGGGGCGGATCTCGAACAAGCCGATCTCACATTTTCCACCTTTGTGTCTGCTGATTTCTCTGAAGCGCGTCTCAGGGGAGCCAACTTCACAAACTCAAAGCTCTCCGCGGCAATCTTCGAAAAGGCCGACCTCACCAATGCAAATCTCCAGATGACCGATGCCGGAAAGATCAGGTGCGCGGGCGCGATACTGGTGAAGATCCACGCACGCAGTTCAAGCATGATCGGGGCTGATCTTTCTGGATGTAACATGCAGGGTGCGAACCTTCATGGGACGGACCTGAGTGTCGCAATCCTCGCCTCAGTTGATCTGAAGGACGCGGACATTCTTGACGCCACTCTCACGGCCGCTGATCTGACAAATGCGGACCTGCACAACGCCCGCATTAAACGGACTGACCTTACCCGCGCGATACTCAGAAATTTACAGTATGATGAAGAGTTGAAGGAATTGATATCAAGATATGACAGGAATAAATAATAAAGCCTGACCTCGGGGAACCTTTTGCGACGTATTGCTTTGTCTCGATGAGTACACCTGGAGAGAACCTACACTTGCGCGCGTCCGCAGCTAAGCCGCTCTTTCAAGGTTTGTTTTTTTGACACCCTGATTTTGCGCCTTCTTCACCGCGGGGTAGTATCATCCATCTCCCCAAGCTTGTATCCTCTTTTATGTATTCGATCATCATTTTTACGATCTTTTCCAGGTCCTTGAGCGGTTCCCGAGGTCCTGAATGTACAGACTGAATGTCAGCACCGACTGCCGCATCATGGGGCAGGGGAACAAAGCGAATGCCTGACCGGTACTGAGTCCCCACTTGTCTGCTCCAAAGCAGCACACCGCTGTGTTGACCCCAGATTCGGTTCCTGAACAATACAAAGCCGGGTTCCATAGGCGTATTCGATTCGATGCCTACGCCGCTCTTGCTTATGTCCACTATATGGCCACGATGATCTGTCCGGTCAAGCTCTTTGAACTTGATAACGTCCATGGCACAGTCCCGCTTTACCATGAGCGGTTGTCTTTGTGAATGCCTATTGTCTTGCATTTTTTTATTATACAGAAAAACTCGATAAAGTGAAGCTAATTTATGCATCTCTTCGAAATATTTACACTATAGAATAGTCATGACAACTGATGGATAATGTTGTAAAATAACCATTGCAACCACAGCGAACTTTCGGATACTTTTGTCTTACCCATGCGCTGTTTTATGCGAATTGTAAGGAGATATCATGAAAATTCTGCTCGTTTATCCACAATACCCGGTGACGTTCTGGAGTTTTAAATATGCCTTGAAGTTCATTTCAAAAAATGCGAGCCTTCCGCCATTGGGGCTGCTGACCGTTGCAGCCATGCTGCCCGCGGAATGGGAGGTGCGTCTCGTTGACAAGAACGTGACGACACCTTCGGACGCTGACCTTCGCTGGGCCGATTATGTTTTTTTAAGCGCCATGTCCATCCAGCGTGAGTCCGCCGAGAGGATCATTCTCCGATGCAAGTCACTCGGCGTCAAAGTGATCGCCGGCGGTCCTCTGTTCACGTCTGTGCCGGAAGAGTTCGGCGATGTTGACCATCTCATTCTGAACGAAGCGGAGATCACGCTCCCGCTTTTCCTCGCGGATATGAAGGAAGGGAGGGCGCGCCATATATATACGTCCCCCCTATGGGCAGACCTTGCTACTACGCCGGTGCCGCGGTTCGACCTCCTGGACAAAAAAAGATATGCATCCATGAACATCCAGTATTCGCGGGGTTGTCCCTTTGACTGCGACTTCTGCAACATCACCGTGCTCTACGGCCGTATGCCGCGTACCAAGACCGCGTCACAGGTCATTGCTGAGATGGATGACCTCTATTCCCGGGGATGGCGGGGAAGCGTGTTCATTGTGGACGATAATTTCATCGGCAACAAAGGAAAGCTCAAGAAGGAGGTCCTTCCGGCCATCATTGCCTGGATGGAGAAGCGAAAGCATCCCTTTGCGCTCTACACTGAAGTGTCCATCAACCTTGCGGATGACGCAGAATTGATGATGCTGATGGTCAGGGCAGGATTTGATCAGGTTTTTGTAGGCATTGAATCGCCGAATGACGCAAGCCTCGCGGAGTGCAGCAAGCTCCAGAACCGTAACCGTGACCTCATCGCCTGTGTCAAGAAGATCCAACAGGCTGGACTTGAAGTCCAGGCGGGATTTATCGTGGGGTTTGACAAAGATCCGGCAATGATCTTCGAACGGTTGATAGAGTTTATTCAGGAGAGCGGGATCGTGACCGCGATGGTGGGTTTATTAAACGCACCGCATGGCACCAAACTCTATCATCGCCTGAAGCAGGAGGGGAGGCTTGTGAAATCTGCAACTGGCGATAATACAGACTTCTCTATCAACTTCATCCCAATAATGAAGATGGATGCGCTCCTCTCCGGCTACAAGACAATCCTGAAAACAATCTATTCACCGAAACACTACTACGCACGAGTAAAAACATTTTTGAAGGGTTACCATCCTGGACCAACGCGTGGAAGACATATCCGGATTAATTATATCATGGCCGGGTTCAAGTCCGCTGTACGACTCGGCATTATCGGCAAGGAGCGGTTCCAGTACTGGAAGCTGTTCTTCTGGTCCCTGTTCAGAAGGCCGAGGCTCTTCCCGCTCGCGATCACCCTCGCGATCTACGGGTTCCACTTCCGGAAGGTATTCAGAGAGCAGGAAAAAGCTTTTCGTACGGGCATGGCGCCGTAGTCATGCGGTCTCTCCGCATCATTGCAGACAACCTTTCTTATCGATCAGGTCAGTGGATGCACCGCTGCGCCTTGCTCACCTTTCTCACTATATATCACAACATCTTTATGTTATAATCCCTTCACGACTGAAATGGAACCCTTATAAGAATGGTCGATTCTTCAGTCCCCTTATCTGTTTGCAGAATATGGCAAAAACACTTCCTATATCACAACCAGGAACAATTGCTGAACAGAGCGCATGTCACATCCCGTTGTACAAGGTGCTGCTTCATAATGACGATCATACTACCATGGAGCACGTGATAAAGGCACTGATGGGGGTTTTTAAATTCGAGTTGAGTATGTGCGAGCGGATCATGATGGAGGCTCATCAGAACGGCGTAGCGCTTTGTGCGGTGGAGCCGTTGGAAAAGGCAGAACATCATCGGGACCAACTGGTCTCATTTTCACTCATCTCAACCATCGAACCGGAATAGACATGATCAAGGGCAAACACTTTTACAAGGACGGCATTCGTTTCGAATGTCAGGGAGAGGGCAGGTGCTGTGTAACGCGCGGCAGTTACGGTTATGTCTATCTATCGTTCAGCGACAGGCGTCGCCTGGCCGCACATTTCAGGATGTCCACAACAGAGTTCACCAACGCGTTCACCAAAAAAGTGGACGGGCTCTATGAGTTGCGCTATGCCGGCAAGGATTGCCCCTTTCTTCAGGCCAACCGATGCCGGGTTTACGAAGCCCGTCCCTGGCAGTGCCGTACCTGGCCTTTCTGGCCGGAAAACATGAACAACTTAGTGTGGGAGAAGGAAGTATCTTCCTGGTGTCCCGGTGCGGGCAGGGGCAGATTGTACACCGCGGTAGAGATCGAAGAGATCCTCGCAAAGAAAAAAGACGTCTCATGACGCCCGAGGACGTTACACCCTCTGATTTTACTGGAACTGAGCGCCGTCTTTTGTTTAGAGGCCATTGACCGGCTGAAATGGAGTTGCCGTATTTTATCCCCAGATGACTCCTATGGAAAATAAAACCCAATTCATCGTCGTTGATGATGATGAGACACTGCTGGATGTTCTAAAACGCTTTCTCGCCATGCAAGGGCATGACTGCGAAGTTTTTTCCAGTGCCGAGTCCGCACTGGACCATATCGCCAATAAACCGTGCGATATCCTTATCACCGACATCGTTATGCCTGGCATGAAAGGACTGCAACTCACGAAGGAGGTAAGACAGTCGTGGCCGGATACGAATGTTATTGTGATGACGGGATTCATTGATGATTTTTCCTATGACCAGGCAATCGAGGCCGGGGCTTCGGATTTCATCAAAAAACCGTTTACCATGCATGAAATGATGCTCCGCATCCGGCATGTTCATCTGCAAGAGAGGCTGCGGGAGATGTCAAACTCTGATGAGCTTACCGGCCTGTACAACAGACGCGGTTTCTATGCTATCGCGCAGCAGCAGTTGAAAGTGGCGAACCGGGCAAAAGGGGAGGTGGCGCTCCTGTTTGCCGATATGGACAAGTTCAAGTCAATTAACGACCAGTGGGGACACCAAAAGGGTGATGAGGCGTTGGTATCCATGGCGGTCATCTTAAAGCAGACCTTCCGAGAATCTGATCTTATTGCCCGCATAAGCGGCGACGAGTTCGCATTGCTCCTTATTGATACACCTGAAAAGAACATGTCCATTGTGTTCAACCGGTTACAGAAGAACATTGATGCTTTTAACATCCATTCCGGAGGGATGTTCAACCTCTCGCTCAGTATCGGTATGTCTGTTTATTATCATGACAGGCCGTGCTCCGTAGATGAACTTCTGAGGCAGGCCGACAGGCGTATGTACGAACAAAAACAGCTAAAGAAGACCGGTCAAGCCTAGCATGATCTGTTCTCGACATTTTTCTTGACAAAAAACGGTATTTCACTATTATTCAGTCGTACTGGATTCATGCCGCTGTGGCGGAATTGGCAGACGCAAGAGACTTAAAATCTCTCGACGGGCAACTGTCGTACCGGTTCGATCCCGGTCAGCGGCACCACAATAAAAAGATTGGCTATTCAGCCGGTCTTTTTTTATGTGCCGATGAGCGCGAGCGAACAAGGGGGGGTGGCGGAAAGGTTCCCCCATGTTCCGGGGGTCAACGTTGCACCCAGGCGGGACGCAATAGGGGTCCGGCCCCCTGTGAAAACGAAGTGTGTGAGATCCCCGGTCAGCGGCAGCAGATTTCAATGACTTAACCTCGGTTTCGCCTTCCTGGTTGAGCCGCTCATCACAGACTGTAACTGTTATTGTAGTGTTTTGTAACTCTCGCTTCACTCGCAATGTTGTAACGATAGAAGAAGAAGTCGAGGGGTCCTTAACAGCGAAGACAGTTCCCTTTGAAAATGCCGCTGTAGGTGATCTTGCAAAACCTGTCTAAAATGACCCGGACAAATATGGCTATTTGACAAGGCGGTTTGGTTGTAAAATTAGAAGACGCTTATACTACCGTAATGTCGATTGTATCATTGTATGGTAAATCAAATGACCAAGCATTGGAATTGATCGCACATCTAACAGATATCTCTTCTGTTTTGAAAAAAATAGATGGCGCACAGCAAACGATCAAATTATCTGCCGAATTACCGGCAAGGGATTTGACTGCTTGAAGTCTTCTAGATATTATTCAGGGATCACAAAAAGGATATTTGCATCTTTTGTCGGGCTTCTTTTTTTGCGACATAAAGATTGCCCTCGACGTAACGTGGGAGATTATCATGGCGTTATTGGGATTGGCAGTGTTGTCGGCATTGGTTAAAAGAATCGACGTTCTCTACGTTGTGCCGATAGGTGCCACGATTTCCCTGGTTTTTTTTATAATTTCACAACTGAGCGTGTGTCTTCTCTGTGATGAGAGTATGAAAAAAGACGGGGACATTTCATCCCCGTCTTGAGCATGCCACTTGATACCTCTATCCTACATTTATTTAATGGTCACGGTCTTGGTGGTCTCGAAGAAAAGGTACTTGCCCTTATTCACTTCGACGGCCTTGTCATCGCGGTGGTCGCCGCCCGCAGGCAGATACCACAGCTTGACGGTAACATCCATCTCCTTGGCCTTGATGTCGCGGACCTTCTTGCCGTCCTTCTCCACGTCCTCATAGGGGAACTTTATGTCGAAGCTCTCGGTCTTCGTCTTGCCGGGTTGGAGGCTCGTGTCGCGCAACATGCCGGACTTCCTGAAGGGCCCATACACCATCTTGTCACCCCGTCCGTAAGCAGGGGACTGGGGCATATAGATCTTTGAGTCGTTGAATATCTCTTTTCCGTCCTTCGTTTTTGCGGTCACATCCAGGACCGCTCGATTGGGGGATGGTCAGCCATCGGGGATTCGGTGTCCCGCGTTGCTGGTCATCTTCACGACCACGACGGCCGTCGGGATGTGCTCGCCTGCCTTGTAGAGGGCTTGGTAGCCCTTGGCGTCCACATCGACGTCCACTGCAGCCTTGGCGATCGCAGGATCGCGGTACCCGGGCATGACATGTCCTGTTTTGCTTTTGTGCATGTGGCATTCCTGGCAGGTTTCTGGTGTGCCATTTGTGCTCTGCACGTAGTTATGCAGGTAGCTTCCGTAGAGCGTGGCGCACTGCGTGGGATTCGCCAGGTCGAAGTTTGGACCCAGACCGTGGCATTGACCGCAGATGATGGATTCATTCATAATGGGACTCTTTTTAAGCGCCGTGAACATCTTATCTCCGTGGGAACCTTCCTTGCTGCCGTAGATCACGTTCTTCTCAGGCACGCCGTCCACCAGCGTATGGATGAGCGCCTTCCGGTTATGGCAAATGATGCAGTTGATGCTGACCTTTTCCAGCGTGGCCGTATCGCTGTCGATCACCGCCTTCGCGAGCTGCTGAGCAACTGCGTCCGTTGCGTCCTTGAGCTGCGGAAGATGGCACTTCAGGCAGTGCAGCATATGCTCGACTTTGATGTCCTTCACCTCTTTGATGCCCGATTTCGCCCATTCCTTCATCATACCGTCCTGGATGGCCGTCTTGATCGTGGCCATGGTCCGGCCGGTGCCGATGAGGGAGCGGGCATGGATGGACTTCTCCCATTCTCCGAA
>Ga0210377_10001465_pt1 | contig 21628 bp, 20 predicted proteins | sample PLM4_65_b1redo_FD_155480 | JGI IMG/M metagenome (GOLD analysis project Ga0210377, IMG submission 155480) | Groundwater sediment microbial communities from an aquifer in East River, Colorado, USA - PLM4_65_b1 redo | ecosystem: Environmental > Terrestrial > Soil > Riparian zone | place: USA: East...
CAGGGCGATTGCATCTTAATGGTCTGGGGCGAGGACTTTGAGGAGATAATCTTCTTTCCAACCAGCTTGAAGTTGTTTGGCATGAATAGCGCCTTTGGCAGTTTTCTCGTGTTTGAGCAAATTGAGTGCGATGTGTCGAATGACTGCCAAGTTTTCTGGAGCGTGATCTTTGCGAACACGACTATGGTCTTCATTCAGAGCCACATCCAAAACCCAGTGCAATTCATTTTCAATCGCCTAGTGTTTCCGCACAACTTCTAAAATCTGTTTGGCATCGCTGGCTAAACTGGCAATATAAAAACGCACGTGCTTGGTTTCTTGGTTGCCAATCAGGCGTGTGCAAATGACCATAGCAATGCTTTGTAAACCAGCCCAGTTTTAGGCACGACGGATCAGGCGCAGATATTCGGAATTCGAAGTGCTCCAACATTCACGCACTTCAATGCGTCCATGCCCTTTGTTTGTGGTTTTCTCATGTTCAAATGAAGCATATTTGAACTCTTGGGCTTGGTCAACGGCAAATAAGACTGAAATATCTTCAAAGAGGTGACCCTGGTTCTCTTTGACACTCAGCACATAGTCCGCTCCGGCTTCGATAATGGTTTGGGCGATACTGGTTTGCGTGCCGATGGCGTCAATCGTCACAATACAGCCTGCAATTGCCAGTAGTTTGAGTAATTCAGGGATCGCCGTAATTTCATTCGACTTTTCGTCCACTTTGCGCTATCCCAACACAAGCTCATTGGCTTCGGCCCAGGCGCTCACCATATACACCGCCCGCTTCCCCAGATATTTATCATCCGAGCCACGCAAACATTTTCCGTCGATATTGATGATTTGACCTTGAATAATATCGTTGACTGCCCAGACCCATTCATAAAATGCCAACTGAAATTGTTGGGCATCAATCTTGGCAAAGACCTGCCCAAAAGTATCGTGCGAAGCTATGCCATTCGGCAGTTCAAGTCAGCCATGATGGCTACTCCTTTGAGTTAGCCAGTTTTACCTATTTTAGATGCAATCGCCCCTGGTTATAACCATGGGGTCTGCGGACCGCAGTAGTATAATAGACTTTATCCGAAATAGCGTGTATGCTAACAGGATGCTGACCTACGAAGAGTTGAAAACAAATGCGAGAAGATTTCTGACATTCACCAGTCTGACCTTGGCAGAATTTCATTGACACATTCCCTTTGCTCAGTTGCTGCCTGCATTCGAGAGAGCTTATCTGAAAGAATATCCTGCTTCCAAAACGAAAACGGGCAAGCGCAGAAGGAGAAAAACAGGAGCAGGTCGCAAGAGTTCACTTGATAGCATCGAACAGAAATTGTTGTTTGCACTGGTCTATCAGAAAAGCTATCCGTTACAGTCGGTGCAAGGTGAATTGTTTGGAATGGGTCAAAGTCGAGCGAATGAGTGGATTCATCGACTATTGCCAATTCTGAAACAAGCTTTGGATGATCTGGGAGTCATGCCAGAACGTGACCAAAGAAATTCAAAGCCCGAGAACAAAGCCAGCCGGATGCGGTAGATTCGATCATTGATGGTACGGAAAGACGCCGCCAACGAGCGAAAAGGGCTGAAAAGCAGGCTCTGTACTACAGTGGCAAGAAGAAAATCCATAGTGACAAGAATATTGGTATTGCAACTGCCAAGAGAAAACGAGTATCATTTCTCAGTCAGACCTACCCAGGCAAAACCCATGACAAGAAGGTGGCTGATACAACAGAAGAGATTTCTTATCCTGAACATATCACCTTACACAAAGACACGGGATTTCAAGGATATGAGCCTCAAGTTCGGAGATTGTGTCAACCGAAAAAAAGCCTCGCAAGAAAGAACTGACCGCCAGACAGAAGGAAAACAATCGCAAGATGTCTAAAGTTCGGGTCAAAGTCGAACATGCCATTTCCGGCATCAAACGCTCCCGGATTGTGAAGGATGTTTTCAGAAATACCAAAGACAATTTTTCAGACTTGGTAATGGTCATTGCTCGCGGGTTGCACAATTTTCGCATTGACCATCGCCTAAAACCTTTGGTTCTGTGACCAATTTTATTTCGGATAAAGTCTAATGAATTCAGACTGGGAATTATTGCCAAAGTCAATTACCTCGTAGGCCCAAAGAGAAAATATGAAAGACGAATCCTTTTATGAAGCTTCTGTTATTGAAGGGCTGGAGACAATAGGTTTTAGGGAATTACAAAACTTATTAGGCTCTCGATTTAGAGCGCTACACCCACCGGATAGGTGGCCTGGTGTCCTTCAATTCGAGTATACTGGCGATCCGCGTAAGTTATTTCAGTTAAAAACCATCCTGGCGGTCTTTGTCGTGCAACAGTTTTCGATCTCGCGCCCTAAAGCACTCCTTGGTCACCAAAATTTTCAACGGTTAGTGGAGCAGATGAATGTGATTCGACACCTTAATCCAAAGGGAAGTTTTCGGACATTTTATCTGGCAGCTGCAGGCTCTGATTCCAATTTAATGCTACGCCTCAGGAGGGAATTGGCGGATGCCATGGGCCTTATGCAATCTGATGAGGAGGGTGATCTATTGTTGCGAGTACGACATCCTCTGAATGGACAAGCTATCTGGGAGACTCTTGTCCGTATGTCGCCGCGGCCGCTTTCTACAAGAAACTGGAGGGTATGCAACTATGAAGGAGCGCTAAATGCGACTGTCGCTTATGCAATGGCTCTTTTAACGAATCCGACACCAACAGATATCTTCTTGAATCCTGCTTGCGGCTCGGGAACGTTATTGATTGAACGATTGTCTTCTGCGCCGGTCAAGCTGGCGATTGGATGTGACATTCAATCAGATGCAATCCAATGTGCAAATAAGAATGTCCATGCCAGTTCTTATTCACGGCCGATCCGAGTATATCCTTGGGATGCGCGTTTCCTGCCTTTCCCAAATCATAGTATTGATGCATTGGTTAGCGATCTGCCCTTTGGGCATCTGGTTGGCTCCCATGCAGAGAACAAAATCCTCTACCCCCGGCTGTTGAACGAAGCAGCGCGAGTTGCGAAACAAAATGCGCGCTTCGTCCTGATTACGCACGAAGTAAGGATGATGGATGCTCTTCTCAAAAATTCCGCCAAATGGATGGTTGATCATGTATTACCAATAACATTAAATGGTCTTCATCCCAGAATTTATGTTCTAAGGAATATTAAAAGCTCGTAAGTATCTCCAGATCAAACTACTCTTACAAAGAGGAGATCGGGTGCCGACTTTCTTAGCTGCAACATTATTTGACTTGAAGCAACAAATTTTCACCAGATTTGACTTGATAATCTTCAGCCATGGCCGAAATGCATAATCAATGGTGCAACGTAACTCTCATACACTGGAAACCAACACAGTTGGCTAGTACATCGAGGCATAAACGATTTACGAGTTAAGCGACCAGTGCCTTGCCTTGATAGGTCCATTTGAAAGGTTTCGCCATCGTGCGATTGTAGTATTCAATAAACGCCAGGACTTTTCTTTTAATATCTTCGAGCGAGATAAAATTGCCGCGTTTGATGACCTTGTGAACCAGGATGCTCAACCAAATTTCTACTTGATTCATCCATGAAGCATGCTTGGGCGCGTAGTGAAACACGATCCGGTGAGAAGGATCGCTGAGGAAAGCAGAGCGTGTGGCTTTGGATTTCAAGATGTCATATTTTCCTTTTTCGCCAAGTTCCATCACCAAATCGGATTCAGCCGCCAAGATACGAACCAGAGTTTCTGACAGGTGAATATTGAGATTATCCGTAACAAAGTGCCACTGCGCTACATGGGGTTCGGCTTCCACGCGCAGACGAATGTGGTCTGCAAAATCTTGCTCGGTACGAGTTGGACCGGCTTAGCAGGCGTCAATCGGCCAAGGGCAACCTCAAAATTGAACATGAATGATAAGACGCCATGTCCAATATACTCGAACTCTCGACGGTCAACCTTTCCAGGAGACATGGGCAAGCCGGGATGTTTGCGCTCCAAGGCTTGCACACCGGTCATTTCATCTTAAAAGCCTCGCCGCATGGCGGGGAGAAATTTGCTTGACGATGATCTGGCGAGAGATGATTTCATCGGCAATCTCTCGCGCAATCCAGTGTGTAATCGGCCAGCCTGTGTTTTCTGGTTTCTCGCATGTCAAGGCTTCGATCTGATAGCGTTGATCCGCCGTAATTTGGTGGGGCGCGCCCGGACGAGGCACATCTTGCAATCGCTCTTCGATGCTCAGTTCCTCGAGTGAAATGGCCTGCAAGAAAACCCAGCGATTGCGCCAAAGCCGTGTAGTATTGTGACTGACCTTGTTCTCTTCGGCAATGCGGCTGTTCGTTTTTCCAACCCTTGTTGCTCTGCTTCTGAAAGCGTCACCGTTTGCGCTTTGGGATTCGGCATTCTCTTCACCTTTGATTTTGCTGATTTTGCCTTATCCTATCACTCGTAACTCATTTCAGCCAAGATGTACTAGTATCTTTAAGAGGACATTGCAGATCGACAGCAAGGCGGTCGTGAGAGACCGTCGTGCAGGAGGATCGCCATGTCCATTCGTCAGGTGGGCCCGAACAGTTGAGAGGTCGTAGGAGACCGCATACTACCGTGGGCTCAACTCCATTATATGGATTGGAGCAGCAAATGACAACTAGTAGCGGAAGGTGTGTTTGTAACATAGGCGGTGGGCGAAATATGGAAAAACACAGGGCAAAGGCTTGATCCGTGCTGGAAGAGTGTTAACGCGCGTAGCAGCCAGCCAACAACAGACCGGCTTGCATACCCTGCCAGGATTTAAACCCACGCACGGTGCATGCCCGCATCTTCATGCGACCGATCGCCTGCTCGGTTGGGTTATTCGTCCACGGAACGGCGGGTTCGGATTGGAATGTACAATAGCGCTGCCAATCCTGGTTGAGCCGTAGAAGTAAATCACGTAATTGTTCCAAGGCAGAACGGGATTGACTGGGTAACGAACGGCGGCCCGGCAATTGTTTCCAGAGCGCATATAAAGTTCGGTTGCCATCCGGTGGCAAGACTTCGAGTAGTTGCTGAACTTCCTCCACGACCCATAACCATTCCTTGGGGAGGGTGGCTTGTAAATCTTTGAGTGTTCTTCCGACCCAACGTCGTACATGGAATTGACAGACCTGATGATCCAGTTGCAGCTTCTCAGTCACCACCTTGGAACTAAAGAGATCGTCAGTGACAACGACCGTAATGCCATGTTGTTGCACCAGGGGTTCTAGCCAATGCCAGACTGCCTGGGGGTCATGTTCATTGACGTAACCCAAGGCCAGCGGTTCGCCCGTGCCCAGATCCATGGCGACCGGCACCGGTTGCTTTTCGCCCCATCCCAACACATATGCTCCATCCAATCCCAGTATCCGTACCGGTTTCCACTGATTACGCTTCTTCAACTGTTGGGCAGCTTGTTGGACATCTCGTCAGATCGTCATGAAACTGACCAGCACCTGCACACCACTCAAGATCAGGCTACTAGCGCGGTGGCTCAAGCCCAAGCTCCACGGCAGAATGGCAAACTGGCGCAATCTTTCCGTCTGCTCGGCTCGGGTATTCCCGGCTGGATAATGTCGAAAGGTCCTTTGGCAATGACAACAACGATACCGATACAACTTCACATTTCGCACGCGCACATCTTTGACCGGTTTGTTGACTGCTCCCCAGCGCTGAAAGGTCTCCCCCGCACAATATGGACACTTACTTGGTCGAGCTTCCGCCTTCCGCTTGACATCTGGTAATTTCAGGACAACAATTGCCATGACAGGCTCCTTGCAGTGGCGACTTTGATCATCACCATCTTACTACAAGAAGCCTGTCTCTTTTTCAATTCACCTCAAACCCACCGTACTTGTTACAGAAACCGGAAGGTGCGTGGGAATCGATGTGTCGCAAGACAAACTGGATGGGGCAGTGCTGGGGGAGAGCCAGACAAACTAGGCGGACAACACGAGGGAAGCGATAGCAGAGTTGGTCGAACAGACGCGGGAGTTGCAGCCAGACCGGATCGTGGTGGAGGCAATATCTGGTTACCAACAGTTGGTGGTGGATGCCTTGTTTCGATCTCGGTTGGCGATAGCGGTGGTGAACCCTCACGAGTGAGACAGTTTGCGCGCGCCTGCGGTCTGCTGGCCAAGACTGTCAAGCTGGATGCAAAGACGTTGGCGGTGTTTGGGGAGCGGGAAATAAGCGGGATGTTGGTGAGGCGCAGGCAGTGGGAAGAGATGCTGAAAGCGGAAAAGAACCGTCAGAGAATGGCGCAAGCGAGTTTGCAGGGTTCCATACAACGGATCATTGCCTGTCTGCAGGGGGAGAAGAAGGCAGAGGAGGAGCAGATCGAGAAGCTCATGAAAGCGGAGGAGGAATGGCAGCCCCAGCGACAGATATTGGAGAGTGTGCTGGGCGTGGGAACGGTAACGAGTGCGACGCTTGCAGACTTGCCAGAGTCGGGCAAATTGAACGGAAAAAAGATCGCAACGTTAGTGGGCGTGGCGCCGATGAACCAAGACAGTGGCAAAAAGCGCGGCTACCGAAAGACCAACGGCGGACGAGCTGAGGTGCGAAGTGTGTTGTATATGGCGACCTTGGTGGCGTGTCGCTACAACCCGTTGATCAAGAAACAGTACGAAAGCTTGTTAAAACGCGGTAAGGAGAAGAAGGTGGCGACCACCGCCTGTATGCGCAAGTTCTTGGTAGTCCTCAATTACATGATGCGGGATGGGATACCTTCCCGTTACTCAACGCCTTAATTGCCTGTCCTTACCTTACCCTCGGCAAAATACCAACTTCGGTCTTGACTTTCAAGACAGTTGCTGCATGCTGTTTATCGGTAGGCAGCTTCATGATTCATGCTCTTTTCGTACAAGCTCTTCGACCATGTGGCGGCTAAGATTCGATCGGCCGCACGTTTGGGTTTCGTCGAAGGAAATTGTCCGGATCATATTTGGTCTTGATGGTTCTCAGACGTGCATAGTTGGAGCCATACGCAGATTTGACCGCTTGCTCGCCTTCGATGCTCATGTAGTTTGCGTACATGCGGCCACCGGAATATGGCTGGAGCAACTTCCAGGTATTCTCGACCCATGTCATCGATGCTACCGCGTCTGCAGGATCATCCCACCCAGAGAAGATAGGTATGTGGAAAGCACCGGGTGCGCGAAGCTCAAATGCAGTCGAATCCGGAGCAACACGAGAAACTTCCCCATGCACATAGTGATCAAATGCGATTCCACATCCTGCGGGAGCCTGTGCGAGACTTTCAACGACAATATCAATAACCTCATCCGATAGCTGTTCAAGGTAAGAACCCTTAATTGCGGTGAAAGCAGGCGGTACGAATTCGCCGGAGCCGGAGGGCGGAAACATTTCAGCGTAAGGTCGACGCTGCACCGTGTCGCGTGTAGGAGTCATGAATGTGCGAAAACGATCGATCAACTTGTTTCCTGCGTTCAAGTCACCCAGATAGACAAAGGTCACAATCACAACTCCAAAACCGAGACCGGCAGCTGCCTGCAGTTCATCCGGTGCGGCCGCCATAAACTCCTGGTGAAAGCGGAGTAGGTTTCGAGCTTCCTGCGCGGGATATGTAAGCCAGCCTGCAAGGACCTCGCTGACAGGATGCAACTGATATTCGAATGATGTCGCAATTCCGAAGTTTCCGCCTCCGCCGCGAATGGCCCAAAACAAGTCGGAATTTGATTCTGTACTTGCCGTAACTGAGCGGGCATCAACGGTAATCAAATTTGCGGAGAGGAGGCTGTCACAGACGGCGCCATATTTACCTGACAGCCAACCCAGTCCACCTCCCAAAGTGAGGCCCGCGATACCAACGGTCGAACATTGCCCTAAGACGGGAGCAAGACCATATTTTGCCGCGGCTACATCGATTTCGTGGTTGAGCACGCCAGCGGCGGCCCTGGCAGTTCTTTTGTTTGGATCAATCACAATATTTTTCATGGGTGACAGGTCGATGATCAGGCCATCGTCGCAGGTGCTCCACCCAAGAAAGCTGTGGCCTCCCGACCGCACAGCGACAGTGATGTTATGTTGACGTGCAAAATCAACACAGCGCGCGACGTCCTCTTCTCGTGTGCAAAGGGCGATGATGGCTGGATGCTTGTCTGTGGTTGGGTTCTTCCAATAAGCCTTTTGACGCGCCTGCTCGTACTCTTGATCGGCAGGCAGAATGAGCTGTCCCAGAAGACTCGCACGAAACTTGTTTATTGCGTCCGGATCGATCTCATTCCTTAGGGTTTGTTTGTTGAACTCTTGAGGTTTTCTCATAGCTTCTCCTTCAAACAATCAATTCCTCCAAACCTCGCCGACCAATCTTGACGATTTACTTCTCGCTGCTCTGAGGCTGTCTAACGTACCGCCAATATTTGCATTGAAATTTGGCCAAGTAAATACGTGGTTGCTCGAATAACTGCGATTCTTATAGTCCCTAACCTGTTTGAATTAATTGAGGTCTGGTCATAAATATCTATGCTCAGGCTATGCTTGGGCACAGAGCTCTCCGGTAATATTGGAGTTGCGAAACCACCAAAATACCGAGGCAACTACAATGATACCGCAAGACAAGCCTGCTGGTTGTGCTGGTGAAACTGATTGACCTGATCCCGACGCCACGGCTTGGCCCCGCCAAGCGCGGCCGCCCAATGACGTACCCGGAAAAATCGTTTTGAAGGCTTTGGTCATCATGATCATAAAACATTTGCACAAGGTACACGAATTGTTGAGTGTCTTGAACGAACCGACGTTTGAAATGTAACAACTCCGCAGTCTGTTGAGCGAGAACAGGCGGTATCCAGCTTGGCGCACCTAGGAAAGGCGTTTGAAAGGTTTGCCAACCAGCTTAGCGGCGCAAATCGGCTGTTTCGGGCGTTATCTGGTTGAGCTGATTACGCCTTGGGCAAGTGGCGGACGAGCCGTTGCGCTGGACAGTACCGTTTTGCGTTCCAACGGTGGTGTTTGGCACAAGAAGGATCGCGAGAAAGGAGAAGTGCCCCATTCTTCGATTGATACCGAAGCCCATTGGACAAAATCCGGCTGGGTCTATGTAAGAAGTTGCATATCGCCTGTGCGGTGGCGTCCGGCTGGATTCCTTTGAGTGCTCAACTGACCTCTGCAAATGAAGCCGATAATGAGATCGCGCCTGCTTTGATTTCCGAATTACCTGCCGAAGTCCGTTTCGTTTTGGGCGACCTGCACTACAATGCACCCAACCTGTGTGAAGTGTGCGAGCATACCGGGTGGATCTTGGTAACCACCAAATATGGATCTTATCCACATATGGATGCAGGTGTGGAGATACGTCGTATTTTCCATAAACTTCGTTCGCTGGCGATTGAAAACTTCAACGAACACTTCAAGGGCATCTTCGATGGGCATGGGCATGTACCTACCAAAGGGTTGATTTATGACCAAGGCTCAATTAATTCATCTGGCGTTTCTTTGAATTGCTGTTCAGGAATACCATAAATCTCCTTGTTCACCTAAAAGGACTCAATCGCTAGTATAGCCCAAAATAATTTTAGTATTAAAGCCGTTCGGTACAACGGAAACTCGATCAGTCACATCCCGGAACTGTCTGAAGGTCTGCAAGCCACAGGCTCTTACATACTCGGATGTTACGATAAGGCGATCACGTTGAAACGAAAACGCACTGGCCAGGTATCCGGATAAACAAAATCCTGAAATACGATAACAGTGGATGTGTCAGAATAGACCTCTTGCATAAGTGTGCCATAATAGGCGCATGCGCTACGAAACAATCGAACAGCTAAAAGATAGTGACTTCAAACGACTAACGGGTGTTCAATGCAAAACCTTTGGCTTGATGCAGAAAGTGGTCGAAAAAGGCCTACGGAACTTTGGCAGACCCAGCAAATTGAGTCGAGCGGACCAATTGCTGATGACCTTGATGTATTGGCGTGAGTATCGGACCGAGTTGCATATTGCGCAATCCTACGGCATTAGCGAGGTGACCGTCTGTCGAACCATCCGGAAAGTAGAAAACGCTTTGGTACGTTCAGGCAAGTTTCGGTTGCTCGGCAAGAAGGTATTCCAAGCCAGCGATACTGTGTTGGAAGTGGTGCTGGTGGATGTCAGTGAGCAACCAATTGAGCGTCCAAAAAAAGTCAAAAACGGCATTATAGTGGCAAAAAGAAGCGTCACACTCAGAAAGCGCAGATAATGGCCGACCGAAAGAGCGCTCAAATTGTTGCCACCGCTTTTAGTTATGGAAGTAAACACGATTTTCAATTGTTCAAAGACGACGGTTGTGAGTTTGCTGAACACCTTCGCCTCCTGGCAGATGCCGGATATCAAGGACTGACAGAACTTCATGAAAACAGCCAAACGCCTTTCAAGAAATCCAAATATCATGCGCTGACGAAACAAGAAAAGCGGAGCAATCGTGCCTTGGCTCGAAAACGGATTGTGATTGAGCATATTTTTGCAAGCTGAAAGTGTTTCGCATCCTGAGCGAGAAGTACCGCAATCGGAGAAAGAGATTTGCCTTACGTTTCAACCTGATCGCTGCGATCTACAACCTTGAACTCAGTTCATACTGACTTTTGCAAGAGGTCTAATATAGAAAAGGGAAGTTTAATTCACCATCATGCACATAAAAAACATCCGTCGTCTCAATAGCTGCTTCAACTATAGGATAACATCAGCCAAGTAGCGGGGCGCGGTATAGTGAGGCTCCGGATAGGTTTGTTTATACCGCAGTATGGGCTTAACCCGGACGTTCCCCGATAAGTCAATCTCTCTGTAATTATCATCGCGTTGTGTACAGTAAATCGTGCAAAGATGCCCTAGAGAACCGACGTAATTCATAACAGTTTGTAACGTTTTTTGTGAACCGCCATGGACCGCCGTTGGAAAGATGGTCCCCATTGAGAAGACACTAATCTTCATCTTAAACTTTTATCCCTTCTTGAAATCATACAAATTTGTTGATTCATTCTGCTGCGAAAAGCCGACACCATTGCTCAAATACAATTAATGACCAGAGTGTATGGCTGTCGGATAATTCCAATCTATCTTCGGATCTCAAGAAATCTGAAACATAGTTGCGGAATTTATCTTTTTTAACAATGCCCAATTCAAGCAGGCAACCATTAAGGAGGAGGTTTCTAACAAAACCTCTGAGAGGCCCTGTGAACCAATCTTGAATTGGAAAAGAGAACCCGGTCTTCTTTCGGGCGATATACTTGGAAGGCAGCAAATTCTTTTGTTGGGCATATCTGCGCAGCACTGTTTTCTCTGATTGTTCATCGATTTTATATTCAGAGCGCAAAGTAAAAGCAAAATTAACCAGATCACGATCCAGAAAGGGAACTCGGCCTTCGATGGACGAACGCATATGAATTTTGTCGGTTTTGAGGAGAAGGTCGTCGGAAAGCCAGTATCTGACATCTTCCTTTAGTAGACAGTTTAGAATGATATCCTGGTTATCTTGGGCAGCAATCCATTCATTACTATTGTCATTCATCTCCTGTGCAGTCTCGATCCCCATATCTGACCAGACCGCATGATCCTTCTGGTTCGTATTTGTTTGGTAAATCTCATTCAAAATCTCACTCTCTACCTCCTTGGGAAAAACACAACGGGCCGTCCTATGTTGATGAGGGGCAGAGAGAAAGTGACGATAAAGAGGGTAGCCGGCAAAGATTTCATCCGCTCCGTCACCTGATAAGAGTACACGAACATCTTCACGAGCACGTTGCGAAATCAGGTATAAAAGTGGTGCCGCGGCATCCCCAATTGGTTCCTCAATACTGTTAATAGATTTTTCGATTGCATCCGCAAAGGATTGTGGGGTTACTGCAACCCGGGTATGAATACTGTTGAAAGCATGACTTGACTCGAGAGCGAGATTAAACTCTGAAATGTCGCTGGAGCCCCATGGCCCATCAAAATCTACAGTGTAGGTATAGATGGGCCGCGAACTGATTGGCGCTAACAAAGAGAGAAGAATATTCGAGTCAAGGCCGCCGCTCAGTACAATGCCAGTTGCCACCTCATTCAATCCCTGATCGCGGACGGAGTTTGTAAGCAATTCATCTAAAGTAGTCAACACAGTAGGCCAGTTCTGGTTGACAAATTGATCCGTCGACAACTGCCAATATTTCCGTACTCTGGCCGAGCCGTGCTCAAAGCATACTTCAGAACCAGGAGGCACTTTGACAATGCCGGAAAACGGTGTTAAGGGGTTACGGATAAAACGATAGCAAAAGAAATCACGGATAGCATCGCTGTGGAAAGCTGGTTTCGTAGCTGTAAGAGATAAAAGGGGCTTTATTTCTGAAGAAAAGTAAAACTGTTCTTCTAATTTGCGAATATATAAGGGTTTTACTCCGATGCGGTCTCTCACCAAAAAAACCTTCTTTTTTTCTTCATCAATTAATGCAAATGCAAAGTCTCCTTTTAAATATTGCCATGCATTTTGACCATATTCCTCATAAAGATGGAGGATCACCTCTGTATCGGATGCTGTGCTAAAGATATGTGTTTTTTTTTCCAGATTCTGGCGAAGTTGTCGGTGGTTATAAATCTCTCCATTGCAAATCAAAGCAAGGTTCCGAGCTTCGTTAAAAATAGGTTGCCGCCCTTCCTCTCCACCTACAATCGTCAAACGCCGAAAACCGAGGCTGGCGCTCTCCCAGAAGACGTATCCTTCATCATCTGGGCCTCTATGGATTTGATCGTTAGCCATTTTTTTTAGTAAGATGCTATTTTCGCCTTTGCCATAGCTACCTATAATTCCACAAATACCACACATAAAGTCTCCTGGCTGGAATACGCTATCCCCAACGTGGGATGGTATCGATGGGAATATTTAGATAATGCTTACCAATTTTTTCCCGTAGTCGGAAGGGTTGGTTTCCATCTGCCAAACGGGCAATTTGGATATCCCGCAAAGCACGCTCAATCGGATTATGTTCAAAAACAGCCTCCCCTCCAATAATATGAAATAGTTGGTTGACAACCTGTACAGTCGACTCTGCAGTAAAGAGGGCGGTGAGATCTCGCTCGATTGTCTCCGATGCAGAATTCGCCAGAGCCTGCCGATCTGATTCTTCGATCTTTGCAAGTTGATCGTAAAGCATGCGCCTTATTGCCCATAAAGTAGAAGCACAATCTGCAATCGTGAATTGGATTCCTGGGAGACGAGCAATGGTACTTGAACTCCTGCCAAAGTCATTATCTCGGCGCATACCCCGGGATTGGACATGGGTAGCAACCCAGTCGAAGGCGCCTTGTGCAATGCCTAGAAATAACTCATTTTGTAGGAACAAGGCTTGCCAAATACCAGGATAAGGGCGCGGAACAAGACTAACAGGCGGAGGCGACTCGGGGGAGTATAAATAAGTTTCATCGTAGCGAACCACTACATTCTCCAGGATCAAGTCCACACTTCGGCTGGCCCTTAAGCTCATTGTATCCCAATGATCGTCTACCTTAACACCAGGTCGCTTCGCATCAAACCACATCACTCTAACATGACTGCCATCTTGATGGATATGGCCTGGAACTCTTGCTGGGAGAGACAACCAAGTAGCATGTTCACCTCCCCCACAAAAACGGGCACGACCATTGATGCAGTACCCCTCTTCTACAGCCTCAACTTGCAGTGTAACGATATTGGTCACGCCGGCAGCCGTTGCGCCTTTACTGACCATCCACTCGAAAATTGGCGCTGCAGCATCTCCTAGCAGAGTCGGCAGCATATAAACAAAACCAAAATGAATCATCATAAGCCAAGCTGTCGATGCACAGGCGCGAGCAATCTCTTCGATGATGAGTGCCCCAACCCGATAATCACAGCCGCTACCACCAAACGTCTCTGGTATGGCAGCAGCTAAGATGCCCGCGCGGTGAAGATCGATAAAATTTTCTGCAGGAAACAATCGCTCTTTATCGAATCTTGAAGCACGCTTAGCAAATACTGGAACAAGTTGCCTAGCACGATCCAGAAGGTTTCTCTCTTTTGGAGATAAATTAAATTGTTCCCAAGTGGGTAATAAAGGAATGCCGGGCCAATCGTATTTTATATCCATGAATAATCTCCGTATCCTTTTTATACAGAATCCAAAAATATAGTAAGGTCTACTTTCTCACTAAAAACGAGCCAATGGCAAGTGCGTCTAGATTTGTGGAGTAGAAAGTCCTCAATGCGTCCAGGGGAGTACAAACGATCGGCTCATAGGAAGCGTTGAAGGAAGTATTGATTAGGCAGGGTAAGCCAGTTCTTTTTTCAAATTCACCCAGCAAATGCCAATATAGAGGCTCGACTTGGCAATTGACTGTTTGAGGGCGCGCGGATCCGTCTACATGGACCACTGCCGGAATTTTGCTCCGTGCTTCGTCTTTTACAGGGTACGCTAATATCATAAAGGGGGAAGGGCGGGTAGTTCCAAACGTAGAATCCATATTTTCCTCTCGTAACGCAGGTCCTAAAGGACGCCACATTTCACGACCCTTAATTCGGTTGAGGTGGTCTCGCATCTTTGTGGTTGTAGGTTTTGTCAGAATGCTTCGATGTCCCAATGCTCGTGGTCCAGCTTCCATAGGACCCTGAAAACACCCGACTACCTTTTCCTGATCCAATAATTCTGCTGTTGCCACAGCAATATCTTCACAAGAAGTGTAAGAGATCCCCAGCAAATCCAATTGTTGTTTGACCTGGTCATCAGTGTAATCGGGCCTGAAGGCTGTGCTCGTAAAACTTGCTCGGGAAGTATGTCCCAGATTCGCGTAGAGTTCCAGGCATGCCCCCAAAGGTGCTCCGGCATCGCTGGATATCGGTTGAATAAAGATATTTTCTAAATCAAGAACTTGTGCAAGTTTTCCATTGGCAGAACAGTTAAGCGCAGCCCCTCCCGCAAGGACCAGATTCCGGGAACCTGTTCTTTGAAGCACGATTTTGCTGAGGGGGATCAGAACATCTTCCAACTCTTTCTGTACCGAAGCAGCAATATCCTTGTATTTCTGAGAGAATTGGGTAGTCTTCAAGAACCGCTGGATATCCGTATCAAATTTCGTCGTAGGGGGATTGGGAGCCCCAAAACACTGCGCAAAATATTTCATCCATGCATCAATGACCACTAACCAATCCACTTCGTGTGGATTCCAAATATCCTTATTAACCTTCAAATCGATCGAGTAGCCGAGATCAGAACGTGTAACGATGTCCAGGTTTTCGGTAGGATTTCCATAGGCTACCAATCCCATCGTCTTCCCTTCCACCATGTAGCTCAATCCAATAAAGCTTGTAATGCAGGCATACATCTGTCCTAAAGAATAAACTGTCGGAAACTGATCAAGCAGCTGGATCTCATTCCCTTGGCCGTATGCCAGGGTCGTAGAGACACGATCCCCCTCACCGTCCACAATCAAGATAGCTGCATCCTGGAACGACGTGCAGCGATAAGCGCTCGCGGCATGGGCCAAATGATGCGAAACATGGGCAATCAGCGGCAACTTCTTAAAAGAAAAATACGTCTTTTGAAATACCTTATCGATAAATGCAGGTGGTTTGTGGGCATCCTTATTTGATCGCAAACTTAAGGTAGTATCCGAAACGGGGCCCGCAGAAGCCGTAAAGGCACCCTCTTCCTCGATCCAGGGTGTAGCAATGTAATCGACCGGATCGAGAGTAATCTTCGCTTTGCTTAAACAGAACTGGATGGCATAAATGGGATACTGTTGCAGTGCATGTTTTGCACGAGTAAACCTCCCTTCTTCCGCAAAGGCAATTATTTGTCCATCCTTTAGGAGGCAGGCTGATGCATCATGGTGTCCTATGGCATTTACACCTAGAATATACATTTTCTCTCCTGATTGTTTTTCTTTTACAATAGTTCAAGTGTAGGCTTACTCTATAGCGATAAAATTAGATGTATTTCACTCGAGGTAAAAGCTCATGAAATCCAAGAGAGTCTGCTAAAGTTTTGGTTACCTACCAAAACAACAGCTGGAGATATCATAGCAATACGCACAGTGTCCTCAAAAGCTCCAGTGAGGATATATTGATCGGTTTCGCGAAATTATGTATTTTTGGCCCTTGTGCGAACGAATTACCTTTTCGTACATTTGCAGATATTTTTCAGCCATTCCTCGCGCATTGAAGTTGTGTTCGACGTGATCTCGACATTTGTACGGGGAAATCCTGTCAAGTTTTTGGATCGCAGAGACAAGTTCATCTCCCTCTTCTACAACGAATCCAACTTGGCCATCTACTATGATTTCCGGAACAGCCCCCTTCCTGAAGGCGATTACAGGCGTACCGCATGCTAGGGATTCGATCATCACCATCCCGAAAGGCTCATCCCTTGAGATTGGCACTAACAGGGCAGAAGCATTCTTATAAAGCTTCACCTTCTGTTCAAAATTAACCTCACCCACATATTTAATCTGGTCCCCATCTACATACGGGAGAATCTCCCTCTCGAGAAACTCTCGAGCATATTCCCTGGTTGGGCCGGCAATAATCAATGGCCGCCGGAATGCCCGAGCGGCCCGGATTGCTAAATGCGGTCCTTTATGCTCTGCAATGATTCCGATAAATAAAAGATATTCTTCCTTTTTGGCTGAAAAATCAAAGTCGGCGACGTTGACCGAATTATGCACGTTTCCTACCCAGTTGATCGTGGGCATTAATTGTTGTTGGTAAAGACTGATCGAAACCATACCATGAAGGTTGCAAAAGGCTTTATAGAAGTTCACCATCTTGGGATGATACCCTACATGGAAAGTACTGACACTGGGCATATCCGACAAACTAAGTAAAGCAGGCCCAACATGATATGTGTGGTTGTGAATAAAGTCAAAGTTCGACTGGCGGATAAACTCATACGCTTTGGTTACATGAACGATTTCGTCATTAATAAGGAAATCTGGCGTAGGTTCATCATACCAATACCATTTATCCGCTTTTGTTTCAGAATTCCCTGTGGCAAATAGAGTTACATCGTGACCCAATTCAACTAGTTGTTCAGCTAAGTAGCTAACCACCCATTCCGTCCCGCCGTATCCATCGGTTGGCGGTGTTTTGGACCAACAAGTGGATATAAGAGCAATTTTCATTGTTCCTCCGCTGGGTATAGTACCTGCAAACGTTCGATCTGTTCCGTCACTTTGTAAAAAGCATCGGCGATTTGATCGATGAGTTTGGCCTGATCACTGATCACATTGGGACCAATAACGACGGCCAAGTCATGCTTTTCGCCCCGAGCCTCAGCAACTGGACAATCCCCTTTCTTATGAAGAATACAGGCGGCAGTCTGTCCCCAAGAATAAGGAGAAACGATTACTTCGTCTCCTGACTCAACGCCGGAGGCAATTACCGCGATATGTAGCGCCGCGCCACCCGAGTTTGTCGAGATCGTATAGGGTACACCAAAGAAGGCCGCTAGATTTTGTTCAAATTCTCCAACTATGCCGCCGCCCATAACAGAGGATATATTGCGCCAATCTGTTCTGGAATCACGCAACACTTTTTCCACTGCTAGGATTTCATCATCATCGATATAAGGCCAAGGAGGCAAAATTTCTGTAACAGATTTCGAACCACCAAATAGGGCAAGCATATTAACCTCACTTACTAATAGTTGGATCACTTTTTACAGCACGAATTACTAAAACCAAGGGAAAGTGTGAGTAGCGAGGATCTCCCCTGCTACCAGAAAGCGGTTCAAGAACCATATCAATCGTAAGCCCTGCTTCGCGACAAGCTTGAACATGTGCCGAGTAAAGATGAATATGGTGTTCCAAGACGTACGTTTTGCCATCGCTTGAGATAAAATCCCGTTGCCAGCCTACAAGTGCCCCAATGGGATGCATATCGGAATATACCACGATGCCCCCGTTAACCAACACTCTTGAGATTTCCCGCATTGCTTGTTTCAAATTTTCTACGTGTCCAACGGCTAATCCACACGTTACCACATCGAAACTTTGGCTAGAAAACGGCAGGTATAATAAATCGCTGCGCGAAAGCCCCATCGTTTGGCACGCCTCTTTAGCTTTTAAAAGCATTTCATGAGAACTATCGGTTCCAAAGATCAGTTCTGCCTCTTGTTTTTTTTGATGTAGTAAATAACGTCCACTCCCACAGGCTAGGTCCAGACAAGTACAACCTTCCAACCGTGGAAGCAGCATTAGCATCGCTTCCTCTTCAACCTCCATGAAGAAGTTATGGGCCCGTGGTGGATAATTGTTTGCCCAGAGGGCATATCCGCTTTGAACATCAATCGGAATGACTGGCTTGTTCTTTCTAGACTTGGTTCGCATTATTACCGTCATCCTTCACAATTTCCATTACCGACGAGGTTGCTGATTCAACAGATTTGATCAAAGCATTCCGTTTCTCTTCCACTATGCGAGCAGCCTTAAATGCATTGATTTGAATTTGGGCGATCTCGGCTGGAGAGAATACTGAATGATGGATTAAGAGGAGGAGTTCTTCAGTGAGTGTCAGACCGAATACGGTCGGATCATCAGTGCTAACCGTGACCGGAATACCAGAATCGTATAGCCGTCGAATAGGATGAGAGGCGATATCTTTTACAACTTGTAATTTCACATTTGACATGGGGCAAAGATCAAGCACAGTCCCCTCGCTCACCAACCGGGTGAGCAACTCTTCATCTTCGGCGGCGCGAGTACCATGCTCTATTCGATGGAGAGGTGCAAGCAAATTTAATGTTTGGGCAACTGATAAAGGGCCACCAAATTCTCCGGCATGAGCTTTGGTCAATAAACCACGCTTATTTGCTTCGGCATAGATATCCACAAATGGGCTGACATCTTGAACGGCTTCATTGCCATAGATGTCAATCCCGTCTAGCTGCGGGAGATTTAGAATGAGAGCGGCTAATTCGTCCAAGTTTTTCAAGTCGTGCTGACGTGAAAACGCGGCGATTATGCAAACTTCTAAGGATGCAGGTGCTACATCCTTAATTGCAGTGATGATATCCGGGATTGGTAATCCCAATTCATAAGGGCCAGTGAGTCCAAAAGAGATTTCTACATACCGCACATTTTGCCGTTCGAGGCCCTCAAACACTTGGCTTGCAACCAAACTGTATTTCTCTAAGGTATCGAAATTATTGGTATAACAAACACCTAATGATCGAGCTGAAAACTCATCAAAACTTTGAAATCGAAAATCATCTTCCCACCATTGGGGAGTTGAAGGAAGCTGATAGTTTGAGTTAGCTCTTACGATAGGCCATGGAATGGCCCCTTCCAAATGCAAATGGAGTTCTGCCTTAGGAAGGTCTCTAATAAACTTATACACATCAGTAGAGCTGGTGCTACACATAAGATTAAATTCCTTGAAAGTGACGGAAGAATCAATTGATCAACCAACCCCAAAGACGAATTGAGCTTTTTGGCTAGTGAACAGTCGTTTTCTTTTGGACATGTCCTGTCTCGGCGAGATGTTTTTGTCTGGTGAGCTCAAACCGCTGATAGGCTTCAGCGAGCAAGATGTTAATTTCATCATTAGTCATAGAAACGGTTTCAATGTAACATACGTGAGGGTTATATTGTTCATGAGGTAATATGCGTACTATGCCGTGTTCCTGTGGATTCTCATAAATAGGAGTACCCGGCAAAGGAGAATATGCCCAAAATCTACAATTTGCTGGGCGGAGCAAATCAGCAAAATCCATAGTTGCCCTAATTTGATCTGCAGTTTCACCTGGTATGCCGATCATGAAAGACACTTGAACATCGGGACAAAGTTCGGTCATTAATTTGACCCTTTCGATAATATCACATGCCCGACGATTTTTCTTTATAAGCTTCAACGATGAATCATGAATCGTTTCAGCGGACACTCTAATTCTCTCCATACCAGATGCACAAAACTCACGAATCTTCAAAGGATCCATATCGTCTAGCCGCGTTTCACATCCCCAACGCATTGAATGTTCCTTCATGTAAGGAATAAGGTGAGGCATCAAAGGGTGTAGGAGCGAGAACACATCATCGAGAAAGTTTATCCTCGAGAAGCCGCTTTCTAAGTAAAAGTCTAACTCTTCACGAAGGCCCCCCCAAGATCGAATGCGCATCCTACCCCAATTGACGGGGCTGAGGCAGAACGTACACTTGTAAACGCAACCTCTAGAAGCAAGGATTGGCATATATGGATTCCTCTGCAAAGACCGAGGAATATTAAACAAATGGAAGGCTTTACTAGCAGGAATGACAGAGTCAATAGGTGGAGCTATTTTGGGTCCGACGCATCCCATTTTGTTACGGATTGCCAAATTGTGAACATCATCAGCACAGGCCTCCACAGAACCCCTCATTGCAATTAGATTACACAAAGTAACGAGACATTCCTCAGATTCGCCCCGCAAGATTCCATTTACCTCAGGAAACCGCTCCAAGGTCTCCTGGGGCGAAAAGGAGGCATGAGGTCCTCCCAATATAATCGGAATATCTTTATTAAGGGCGCGCACAGCCGCACATATTCGTTTTGTTATTACTAGGGAGTATGAATAAGTAGTAGTCCCCACAATATCAAAAGCGTTATTGGCCAGCAACACACTGAACTCATCCCAGCCGATGAATTGTAAATCTGCGATACGAACATCATGTCCTGCATTTATCAAAGCTGCAGCGAGATAAGCAAGATTTAGTGGCAGTTCATAATAATCAGATCCATCAACCATTGGCGGTTTTACGAGTAATATCTTTGTCATCTGATTGCCTCCTCTGGCTTGGCATTGGCTTGCTCGTAATGGTTCCAGTTCATCACAAAACAATATAAAGCCCTAAAGCAGGCGATTAGGGCAAACATAGTGAGCAACTCAGGCACTGCACTAATCAGGAAACTTCTCTTTTGTCTGTGATTTGGAATTCAAACTTGCAGATAAATCCTTGTATCAATCAACTGCCTCATGCTTAGTACAGTTCTGCGTAATTTTGTTCCTAATTCTACCATGGTTAGTAGAGAGCAATTGCGCCGAGAACTCGGAATGATTTTATGGAACGCAGTTGTCAAGTACCCATTTTAGGATTCTCCCGCACTTTATGTGAAAAGGTGGAAAAACAAGAAAAATATGATTTGCTTGGGGAATGCAACTCGCTCAATTATATTTACTCAAGGGTTTCAGTATCACCCAAATCGTTAAAACCCAGATCGGGCACTCCTAAACGCGGTCAGTTCCAGCCAGTCAGCCATTTGTCCATACTGTCAAACGCTATCCGTAAAACGACATAGTGGTTATGTTCGAAAACCACAGGCACTGCCTTGTGCAGCCACGCCCGTCCAATTAGTCTTGAGTGTGAATAGATTTTTTGTACAAATCCAGTTTGTCGCCACAAGACCTTTGTCGAGCGCATCCCAGACACTGCGCACTTTTATGCCAGGCGAACCACCGGCCTGGAATCCCTGCTCAGGTTCATTGCATTTGAAATGAGTGCTGAAACGGCTTCCCGTGTTTGTGAAAGGCTAAAAGTTCAGGCTCTAATGGACCCAAGAATCTGGACACTACCCATAGGGTAGAATCGCAAAGAAATGGAGTCCAGAATGGTACAACGCAGAACCTTCAGCGCCGAGTTTAAAACCAAAGTTGTGTTGGAGTTGATCGCA
>Ga0210377_10001466_pt1 | contig 21599 bp, 18 predicted proteins | sample PLM4_65_b1redo_FD_155480 | JGI IMG/M metagenome (GOLD analysis project Ga0210377, IMG submission 155480) | Groundwater sediment microbial communities from an aquifer in East River, Colorado, USA - PLM4_65_b1 redo | ecosystem: Environmental > Terrestrial > Soil > Riparian zone | place: USA: East...
GAGCGCGAAGTAGCTGAAGTCGTGCGTGCCGAGGTACGAGGGCGCGTTCGGCACGCGCTCGCGGTAGCGCGCGTGGACCTCCTCGAGCGCCGGATCGTCCTGACCGAGCGCGCGCGCGCGACCGAGCACGGTGACGCGCCAGCTGGCCTGCGCATCGCCGCTCGCGTGCGGATCCCGGACGAAGAGGGAGACGCGCGGATCGCGGCGCAGGTTCTTGGTGTGCTGCGCGATCTCGGACAGCAGCACGATCGGCGTGCCGTTCGCCGAGAGCGCGAAGGGAGCCAATGACCCGAACGGCCAGCCGGCGACGTCGCGCTCGGCGGCGAGCGTCGAGAGCGTCGCCGTGCCGACCGACAAGAGCCAGTGTCGGACCTCGGCGGCCGCGTCGACGCTCACGGCTTGGCGAGCCCCAGCCGCACGAACTGGTCGTCGGGTGCCTCGAGCTCGACGAGCGCCGTGCGCAGCAGCTCCTCGGTGCGCTTTTCCGCGGGCGTGCCGGCCAGGTCGTGATTCTCGTCCGGATCGTCGCGCAGGTTCCACAGGTGCGTTCCGCTGAACTGGCCCAGGCCCCAGAAGGGCAGGCGATCGCCCTCGACATACGGCTGGCGGATCACCGGCACGGCCGAGCCCGGCATGCGATCGAGTCGCGCGCGCTCGTCGGGCAGCGGCATGCGCAGCTGCGGAATGCGCGCGACCGGCATCGTCGACCAGCGATTCGAGAACACCGAGAGCGGCGCGTTCGCGCCGACGGGCCCGCGCGCGTACTTCTCGCGGCCGTCGATCACGTGCACCTCGCGGCCCCAGTAGCCCGAGAGCGCCCAGTCGCGGATGCGCGTCGTCTCGCCGCGTACGAGTGGCGCGAGCGAGCGCCCGTGCGTGCGCTGGCGCGCGCCGACGCCGAAGAGATCGAGCAGCGTGGCGTGCACGTCGACGTTCGTGGTCAGCGCCGCGCACGTTCCCGGCGCGACCCCTGGCCAAGCGATCATGAGCGGGATGTGCCCGAGCGTCTCGTAGATCGGCATCGCCGGCTTGCCGAAGGCGTCCTTCTCGCCCAGGTAGTGGCCGTGGTCGGTACAGACGATCACCGCGGTCGAGTCCCAGAGATCCAGCGTGTCGAGCGCGTCGAGGAGCTTGCCGAACCAGCGATCGATCATCGTGAGCTTCCCGCCGTAGCAGGCGCGCACCTGGCGCGCTTCGCGCTCGGTCAGCACACCTCCGCCGACACCGTTTCGCGTATACGGCGGCCAGATCAAATGCGGGCCCTGCCAATCGGGGTCGTAGAGCGACGCGTACGGCTCGGGCGTGTCGAAGGGCTCGTGCGGATCGAATTCGTCGACGAAGAGCAGGAAGCGCTCGTGATGCGGGGCGTCTTGCTCGAGCCAGCGCGTGGCCGCCGCCAGCGTGCGCGGGCCCGGGAATTCGGCCTCGTCCCTGAAGTAGCCGCGCGAGTTGTCGTAGTGGGTGTGGCCGCGCCCGTATGACGGAGCGCCGATCCAGCTCGGGTCCGGCCGCGTGCGCCAGGCGTCGCTCTCGTGTCCGCGCTGGTAGTCCCAGGCCGTGAAATCACAGTGGTAGTTCTCGCCGCCGACCTCGAACAGGTGCGGGTGGTCCGAGACCAGCATGGTGGTCACGCCGGCGCGCTGTAGCTCGACCGTGATCGGATCCTCCCAGATTTCGATCGAGCCCCATGGCTTCCAGAGAAAGTCGAGCGCGCCGCAGAGCAGGTCGTGGCGCGCGGGCATGCACGGCAGCGATCCCGCGTAGTGAGTGTCGAAGCGCACGGCGCGGCGCGCGAAGCGGTCGAGACTCGGCGTCGCGAACTCGTGCGAGCCGTAGGCGCCGAGCAGATGCCGGTTCAGGCTGTCGAGCAGCACGACGACGGCGTTCTTCGGGGTCTTCCCGTTGCTCGGCGCGTTGGCGGAAGCCGGCGTGTTCATGACAGGATTCTGCCACATGGAAATCTCCGCCGCGTTTCCTCCAGGTCGCGATCTGGTCGATTACGCCTCGCTCGCCGAGTCGCTCGGTTACCGGCGCGTCTGGGTCTACGACTCGCCGGCGCTGTACGAGGACGTGTGGGTCGCGCTCTCGCAGATCGCGGAGAACACCGACCAGATCGGCTTCGGTCCCGCCGTGCTCGTGCCGAGCCTGCGCCACGTGCTCACGACCGCGGCGGCGATCGCGACGCTCGAAGCGCAAGCGCCAGGCCGGCTCTCGGTCGCGATCGGCACGGGCTTCACGGGCCGCCGCTCGCTCGGACAGAAGCCGCTTCCGGTCGCGCGGCTCGAGCGCTACGTGCGCGACCTCCGGGGGCTGCTCGCGGGTGAGGCGGTGGTGGTCGACGGCGCGAAGGTGAAGCTCTGTCAGCCCGCCGGGTTCGGCGCGGAGCGGCCGATCCGCACGCCGATCCTCGTCGCCGCGAACGGACCGAAGGGCACAGCGGTCGCGCGCGCGATCGGCGACGGCGTGATGTGCGTGAGCCGACCGCAGCCGGGCTTCGCCTGGTGCGCCGCGCTCGTCTTCGGCACGGTGCTCGAGGAGGGCGAGACGTTCGACTCGCCGCGCGTCGTCGACGCGCTCGGTCCGGCGATTGCAGTGATCTACCATGGCATCTACGAAGCGTCGCCAAACGGTGTCGACTCGCTTCCCGGCGGCGCCGCCTGGCGCGCCGAGATCGAGAAAGTGCCCGCGGACGTGCGTCACCTGGCCGTGCACGAGGGTCACCTCGTGGAGGTCTCGGAGCTCGACCGCCGGCATATCGCGCCGCAGCTCGGCGCGCTCACCTTCTCAGGGACGCAGAGCCAGCTGCGCGAGCGGCTGGTGGAGCTTGCGGCGGAGGGCCTGACCGAGATCGTCTACCAACCGCTCGGCACTGACATTCCGAGCGAGCTCGACGCATTCGCGAAGATGGCCGGCCTGTGAGGCGCAGACTCGCGGCCGCGCTTTTCGGAGTCGCGGTCGCGAGCCAGGTCGCCGCCGCCGATCCGGATTTCCAGCGCACGGAGGCGCGCGCAGCCTGCACCGACTACGAGGCGCTGCGGCGGCCGTTCTTCGGCGACCTGCACGTGCACACGGCGCTCTCGCTCGACGCGAGCACGCAGGGCACGCGCAATCGCCCGGCCGATGCGTACCGCTTCGCGCGCGGCGAACGCATCGGCATCCAGCCCTACGATCGCGACGGCCAGCCGCTGCGAGAGCTGCGGCTCGCGCGTCCGCTCGACTTCGCCGCCGTGACCGATCACGCGGAGCTGCTCGGCGAGGCGCACATCTGCAGCTCGCCCGGTCTCGACGGCTACGACGCGTGGATCTGCCGGATCTACCGCGACTATCCGCGCGTCGCCTTCTTCGTGCTGAACTTCCGCGCCTCGCGCGGCGATGCGGCCGAGCCGCCGACGCGCTTCGACTTCTGCGGGGCAGGGGGCGAGCGCTGCCTCGAGGCTGCGCGCATGCCGTGGCGCGAGATCCGCGAGGCCGCCGAGGCCGCGTACGACCGCGGCCCGGAGTGCCGCTTCACGAGCCTGGTCGGCTACGAGTGGACAGGTGCGGCTGGCCCGGGAAACAACCTGCACCGCAACGTGATCTTTCGGAACGCCGTGGTGCCGGACCTGCCGTCGAGCTTCATCGACACGCCCGCGCCGGAGCTGCTCTGGCGCAAGCTCCGCGAGACCTGCATCGCGGCCGGGACCGGCTGCGATGCTCTGGTGATCCCGCACAACTCGAATCTCTCCGGCGGCCGGATGTTCGCGACCGTGAACGCCAACGGCTCGCCGATGACCGCCGACGTTGCCCGCTTGAACGCCGAGCTGGAGCCGCTCGTCGAAGTCATGCAGCACAAGGGCTCGTCGGAGTGCATGCGCGGCGTGGACACCGCCGACGAGCTCTGCTCCTTCGAGACGCTCGAGATGAACAACTTCAACGGACGCTACGTTCCGTACCTCGCCGAGAAGCCCGTGCCGCGTCAATTCGTCCGGTCCATCTTGCGCGAGGGGCTCGTCCAGGAAGCGCGCATCGGCGTGAACCCGTTCAAGTTCGGCATCGTCGCGAGCACCGATACGCATCTCGGCGCCTCGGGCGCGGTCGAGGAGGACGCGGAGTACAAGGGCAACGGCGGCGCGGGCACGCCGGCGCGCGACGAGGTTCCCAAGGGCCTGCCCGACGCGTGGGATTTCAACCCGGGAGGACTGGCCGTGATCTGGGCCGAGGAGAACTCGCGCGATGCGCTGTTCGCAGCGCTGCGACGCAAGGAGGTGTACGGCACGAGCGGCACGCGCCACGTGGTGCGTTTCTTCGGCGGATACGGCTACGGTGACGACCTGTGCACGCGCAGCGATCTCGCCGCGCGTGGCTACGCGGGCGGCGTGCCGATGGGCGGAGATCTGCCGGCGCCGCCCGCGGGCGGCGCGCCGCGCTTCGTCGTCTCGGCGCTGCGCGATCCCGGTACGGAGCGCCAGGCCGGGACGAAGCTGCAGCGCCTGCAAGTCGTGAAAGGCTGGCTCGGCCGCGACGGCGTGACACATGAACGTGTCTACGACGTCGCGGGCGACCCGGAGAATGCCGCGAGCGTCGATCTGGCGAGCTGCGAGCCGCGCGGCCCCGGCGCCGACGCGCTCTGCGCGGTCTGGACGGATCCCGCATTCGATCCGGCCGAGCGCGCCGTCTGGTACGCGCGCGTGGTCGAGAATCCGACCTGCCGCTGGACGACGCGTGCGTGCAACGCCGGCGGTGTGCGCTGCGAGGATCCCGCGACCGTCGGCCCAGGCTTCGAGGCCTGCTGCGAGCCGAAGGTCCCGAAGACCGTCCAGGAGCGCTCATGGACTTCGCCGATCTGGTTCTCGCCAGCGGCTGAAACGGGGGCAGGGCGATGAGACGCAGAACTGTGTGGGCCGCGCTCGTGCTCGCCGCGGCTTCGAGAATCGCGGCCGCCGACGTCGAGCCGGGCGACGTGATCACCGCCGCGAACAAGGAGCGGGTGCGGGAGCTCGTGCCCGGGGAATTCTACAGCTACGCGGTCGAGCCCGTTCCCGAGCTCGAGATGCGCATCGTCGCGCCCGAATCGTACCCGCCGCACCCGAAGTACATCGAGGCGACCGTGCAGTTCGCCTGTCAGGCGTCGGTCGACGCGGGCGGCCGCCTGGTGAACTACCGCGCCGGGCAGCCGTTCCCGTACTCGGAGTGGGCGAAGCAGGCGACGAGCCACCGCTGCGACCTGACGCCCGACGACCCGCAGTTCGCGCTGAAGCTGGCCTGGAACGTGAACCAGCGCTGGCAGGGCGGCTCGGGCTTCAACATCCCGCACTGGGGCTTCGCGAACATGCGCAACGCGGGCCGGGAGATGTGGCGCATCTCGCAGGGCGAGTACCGCCGCACCTACTTCAGCGGGCGCGCGGATCTCCTGCCCGCGGCGACGGAGCTCGAGCCCGGCACGAACGTCGAGTGGGCGGAGTATTTCGACGTGAAATCACCTTTCGATCTGCGCGGCACGATGTTCCTGCTCTACCGGTACCGCGACGGCAAGGAAGACGACACCTGGGCGTACATCCCGGCGCTGCGGCGCGTGCGCCGGATCGCCGCGACACAGAAGAGTGACTCGCTGCTCGGGACCGAGTTCACGCTCGAGGACTTCTATCTGTTCTCGGGCTACGTCTGGGATCATGCCTGGGAGTTCCAGGGCGAGAGCGTGCAGCTCTCGGCCGCCAACAGTCAGCGCATCTGTTTTCCGCGCGTGATGGAGAAGATCTCGCCCACGGGCATGGTTCGGCTGGGGACCGATGAAGAGTGGGCGACGTGCCGCTTCGAGCCCTACGGGGCCCTGCCGATGATCGGCGAGAGCTGGCAGAAGCGGACCTCCTTCGAGCTCGACGACATCCCGCGGCAGAAGGGCCATCCCTATAGCCGCAAGAAGATCTGGTACGACAAGGAGACCATGGCCCCCGGGCTCGCCGTCGCCTACGACCGCGCGGGCAGTCCGTACAAGCTGATCGGCGGCGTGGGCAAGTGGAGCGAGTCGACGGGGCTCGCCGAGAACCAGGGTCGCTTCGTGCTGCTCGGCACGTCCGTGATGATCGTGAACGTGCAGAGCGGCGCCTCGAACCTGGGCCAGTTCGACGGCATGAACGCGATGGAGTTCGACGTCGGCGCGAGCAAGAAGTACTACGACACCACCCGGCTGAAGACGGCGGGGCGCTGAGACTCGTGATGCGGCGGCTACTCGCGGCGCCGGCGCTTCACTTTCTGGTGTTGGGTGCGCTGTGCTTCGCCGCGGGTCGCTGGCTTCTCCCCCGCGAAGCGGGCGAAGCGCGCGAGCGGGCGCCGATCGAGCTCGGTGCTGCGCGGATCGGCGCGCTGCGCGCCGGCTGGGTCGCGCGCACGGGCCTTGCGCCGGATGTGACGGCGCTCGGCGCGCTCGTCGAGGCCGAGATCGACGAGGAGATCCTGCTGGCCGAGGCGCGCGCGCGCGGCTTCGCCGCTGCGGACCCCGTCGTGCGCGCGCGGCTTGCGCGGAACCTCGGCTTCATCGCGGGCGAAGACGAGCGCGACGCGCGCGCGGGCGAGGCCGGGCGCGTCGACGCGGCACTCGCGCTCGGGCTCGCCCCCGGCGACCTCGTCGTGCGCCGGCGCCTGATCGAGCGCATGCGAGCCGAGCTCGTGGCGCGCAATACCACGCCGCCAAGCGATGCCGAGATCGCCGCTCGCTTCGCGCGCGACCCCGAGCGCTTCGCGCGGCCCGCGCGCGTGCGGCTCTCGCACGTCTTCCTTGCGCGGGATCGCCACGGGGCGAAGCTGACCCAGGACGCGGCGCGTCTGTTTGAACGGATCGAGACGGAAGGACTCGATGCCGCGGGCGCGATCGCGCGCGGTGACGCGTTCCTGGCCGGCCACGCATTCCCGCCGCGCACGCAACGAGATCTCGCGCGCGTCTTCGGCGACGCGTTCGCGCGTGAGGTCTTCGCGCTCGAGCCCGGGCGCTTCTCGGCGCCGATCGCGTCGAGCTACGGGCTTCACCTCGTGCTCGTCCACGAGCGCGTCCCCTCGACCGCGGCGACGCTCGCCGAGGCCCGCGCGGAGCTCTCGTCCGAGCTCGCGCGCGAGCACGAGGCTCGTGCGCTCCGCTTCGCGCTCGCCGCGCTGCGCGCACGCTACGAGATTCGCGTCGCCGGAGCTGGCACGTGAAGCGCATGCGTTTGTCCGCGTTCGTGACGTCGATCGCGCTCGTCGCGGGCGCGGCGCAAGCGCATCCACTCGCACCGTCGCTGCTCGAGCTGCGAGAGCAGACGGGCGGGCGCGTCGAGCTCGTCTTCCGCAGCCCGCTCGCCGGCGCGGGGTTTGCGGCGCTCGTTCCGATTCTGCCCGAGGGCTGTCGTCAGACCGGGTCGCCGCAGCTCGAGCGCGATGCGCGAGCGGAGACCCTGCGTGTGACGCTCGACTGCGGAGCGACGCCGCTCGCGGGCCGCGAGCTCGGCGTCGACGGTCTGCGCGAGAGCGCGACCAACGCACTGGTGCGCGTCGCGCTCGCGGACGGCACCCGCGCCCAGGCCGCGATCGATGCCGATCACCCGCGCTTCACCGTGCCGACCCGCGCGAGCGCCGCGGCGACGATCGCGTCGTATCTTCGGCTCGGCATCCACCACATCCTCGGCGGCTTCGACCATCTGCTCTTCGTCGGCGGGCTCGTGCTTCTCGTGCGGAGCGCTCGGGCGCTCCTCGCGACGCTGACGGCCTTCACGCTCGGTCACGCGCTCACGCTGTCCTGCGCCGCGCTCGGTTTCGTGCGTCCGCCCGGCGCGCCGATCGAGGTCGCGATCGCCGCGAGTGTCTTCTGGCTCGCCGTCGAGCTCGCGCGGCGCCGAGCGCGCGAGCGCCGGCCCGCAGGCATGGCGGCGGCGTTCGGCCTGCTGCACGGCTTCGGCTTCGCCGCCGCGCTCTCGGAGGCGGGTCTGCCCAGCGCTGACGCGCCGCTCGCGCTTGCGAGCTTCAACGCCGGCATCGAGCTCGGCCAGCTCGCGGTCGTGGGCATTCTGCTGCTCTTCGTGCGCGCGCTGCGCCCGTACGAACGACCCGTAGCGTACGCCTTCGGCACGGTTGCGGGCTTCTGGCTGATCGAGCGTTCGCTCGCGGTGCTGGGCCTGGCCTGATCAGCGGAGCTTCGCGAGCACCTCGCCGCCAAAGCGCTCGAAGGCCTCGGCATTGGTCCCGCCGATCGCGAATGTCGGCACGACCAGGCGCTGCACGCCGAGGTCGGCATAGCGCTTGACCGCGTCGATGCCCTCCGCGGCCGGAATCCACATCGCCGAGATCTCCACGCTCGCGATGTCCCGGCCGATCGCCGCGCACGCCTTGCGCAGCGGCACGAGCAGCTCGGCCAGCTGCTCGACGTTTCCGGTGGGCGCGTACCAGCCGTCGCCGTACTTCGCGATGCGCTCGAAAGCCTTTCCCTTCGAGCCGCCGATGATGATCGGCACGCCGGGTCTTTGCACCGGAATGGGGTAGCTCTTGAAGCCCGACCAGTGCAGGAACTCGCTCCGGTGCTCGACGACGTCGCCCGACCAGACCTTGCGCATGGCCTGGACGTAGTCGTCGAAGCGCGCCCCGCGCTTCTCGAACGAAACACCCAGCGCGTCGAACTCCTCGCGCAGCCAGCCGATCCCGACGCCGAGCAGGAAGCGGCCGTTCGAGACGAAGTCGAGGCTCGCGGCCTGCTTCGCGAGATACAGCGGGTTCGTCTGCGAGAGGATGTTCACGCCGGTCGCAAGGCGAATGCGCTGCGTGTTCGCCGCGATCGCCGCGAGCGCGATCAGCGGATCCACCAGGTTCGTCTCCGGCGGCGCGCCCATCTTGCCCGTCGGGCTGTAGGGGTACTTCGATTGGTAGTCGACGGGGATCATCACGTGCTCGAACGTCCAGACGGACTCGATGCCGATGGCCTCGGCCTTCTGCGCCGCGGTCACCATCTGGCGCACGTCCGTCACCGCCATGTTGATGGGAATCAGTCCGATCTTCATCACAGCACCTCCACGGAATCGCCTACGGCGACGCGGCCCGCGCGCTCCACGCGCGCGTACACGCCGACGTTCTGGTTCGCTTCGCGCACGACCGTGCGCATCAGGCCGGGATCGCGCGGCAGGTCGGCGAACGCGTGCGTGATCATCACGCAGCGCGGGCAGGCCATCGCGATCGAGAGCTCTGCTGCTCCGACGCGCAGGCGCCGGCCGACCCAGCCGAGCTCGACGAAGTCCTCGACACCGTCCGGCGTCGCCACGACCAGGTTCGGGCGGAAGCGGCGCACGTCCACGCGCGAGCCGGGCGCGAGCCGTTGCAGACGGCGCAGCGTGGCGTCGGTCAGGAGCAGGAGCGGGAACGCATCGAAGTAGGTGCCGGGCGGGGATTCGAACTCGAAGATCTCGCGCGAAAAGCCCGAGAAATCCGGCAGCGGCTCGTCCGGCGTGCGGCCGAAGATCGCGCGCATCTCCTGATCCACGTCCGCGTGCGTCGGCGCGCCGCGCCGGTAGTGGTCCAGGCGCTCGGGGGGGAGCAGCGGCCAGAGCGTGACCTTCTGGCCGAGCGCGCCGCTGACACGCTCCCCGGCATTGGCGTCCGACGCGCGCAGCCGCGCGCCATCGGGCAACGTGATCTCGGGCGCGGGCGCCGGACCGAGCGCCGGCTCCTCGAGGTAGCGCGCGGCACAGCGCATGAGCGCGCCGATCTTCTTGGCGCCGCGGATGCCGCCGCGCTCCTCGTCGCGCACTGCCCACGCGCGGTCGCCTGGAATCCCGTTCACGCCGAGCTCGGCGCGCTCGATGCGCTCGCCCATCATCGACTTCACCGGGTGACGCCAGACCTGGTCGATCCTGCCGACGATCACTTCGCGAATTTCCTCCAGGTCTCGGGTCGCGCCTCGAGTCCGCGCACGAGCAGGGACTGCGATGAGTGACCGACCGGCCCTCGTGAATCGAGCAGACGCGCGAAGGCGGTGCCGGCGCCGTGCGAATCGTACGTTGCGCGCGCGTCCAGGCAGAGCCACTCGCCTTCGGGCATGCGGTGCAGGTTCAGCGTCGTGTCGGGATTGATCGCGACGAACGGGACCACCATGCGCAGCCACGCGGTCGGTGACTCGAAGCCGGGAACCGGTCGCAGCTCGAGCGCGTGATGGAGCGCGTGCTCCGGATCGGCGCCGCCCCCGTCGCTCCAGCCGAAGCTCGCCGCGCGCTCGGGCAGCGGCGGTGGCTCGGCGTCGTACTCGCCGGACGCCGCTGCTGAGATCGCGACGTCGTTGATGCGGAAGCGCAGCGCGCTCGCGCGCGCACAGAGCTCGTCGCCCGCGAAGAGCTCCGCCTCGATCCCCTCGACGCTGCTGCCCCGGCGCACGAGCCGAGTGCGCGTCGGCACTGGCGACATCGGGGCCGCGCGCAACAGGTCTACGGTGAGCCGCGTGACCTGGACGGGTCGCTCGGCGGGCAGGTTCTCGACGGCGCGGGCGAGCAGGCCGAGCATCGGCGAGCCGTGCTGGGTGTCCGGATACCACGGTCCGCGCGCGAGCCCGGTCGGCGCGAACGCGTCGCCGTCGGCGTGGAAGATGGCTTCGGGGAGCGGCACGGCTGGCGAGCGTAGCATGCGGATATACTGCGCGAGGCCGAGCACGAGCCGGCCGAGGAGACATCATGGAGATCCGCACCAGCCGCGAGAACGTGACCACACCCGACGGCGCGATGCCGGTCTATGTCGCCGAGCCCAGCGCGGCGGGCCGACGCTCCGCGGTGATCGTGATCATGGAGGCGTTCGGCCTGAACGCGCACATCGAGGACGTCACGCGCCGGATCGCGGCCGAGGGCTACGTCGCCCTCGCGCCCGACATCTACTGGCGGAGCCTGCCCGAGAACAAGGTCGGCTATGACGAGCTGCCCAAAGCGATCGGGCTGATGCAGAAGGTGAACGACGCGAAGGTCGTGCAGGACCTGGGCGCCGCGCTCGACGCGCTCGCGGTGCGCCCGAACGTGAACGCCGCGAAGGTGGGAGTGACGGGCTTCTGCATGGGCGGCCGGCTCGCGTTCCTGCTCGCGGCGGAGCAGCCCGAGCGCGTCGCGGCCGCGGCGCCGTTCTACGGCGGCGGGATCGCCGCGCTCCTGCCCAAGGCCGAGAAGATCCGCGCGCCGCTCTATCTCTTCTTCGCCGAGAAGGATTTGTTCATCCCGCAGGACCAGGTGAAGGCGATCGACGCCAAGCTGAAGGAGCTCGGCAAGGCGTATTCGCTCAAGACCTACACCGGCGCGGATCACGGCTTCTTCTGCAACGATCGCGAGTCCTACAACGCGAGCGCGGCGGCGGACGCGTGGATGGAGCTGCTGGCCTTCTTCCGCAAGCATCTTGGCGGCTAGTCTGACCGCCACGCGCTTCACCGAGCTCGTCGGCTGTCGGCTGCCGATCCAGCTCGCGGGCATGGGCGGCGTGGCAACCCCGGAGCTCGCCGCCGCCGTCGCGAACGCGGGTGGGCTGGGCATGCTCGGCGTGCCGCTGCTGCCGGCATCGGTCGTCGAGGCGCTGCTCGATCGGGCCGAGTCACTCACCCGCTCTCCGCTCGGACTGACGTTCCTGATGCCGTTTCTCGACCGCGCGGCGCTCGCGGTCGCAGCTTCGCGCGCGCGCGTGGTCGAGCTCTTCTTCGGCGACCCCGACGCGGCCGTCGTCGATCTCGTCCACCGCGGGGGCGCGCTCGCGAGTTGGCAGGTCGGGTCGTGCGACGAGGCGATCGCGGCCGAGCGCGCGGGCTGCGATCTGATCGTGGCGCAGGGCGTGGCCGCGGGCGGACACGTGCGCGGCACGCTCGGCCTCTCGCCGCTGCTCGCGCAGGTGCTCGACGCGGTGCGCGTGCCGGTACTCGCGGCGGGCGGCATCGCGACCGCGCGCGACGTCGCGGCCGCGCTCGCGGCGGGCGCGGCGGGCGTGCGTGTCGGCACGCGCTTCGTCGCTGCGGGCGAGGCCGACACGCATCCGGTCTACTGCGCCGCGCTCGTCGCCGCGCGCGCCGGAGACACCGTGCTCACCACGGCGTACTCCGTCGGTTGGCCCGGCGCGCCGCACCGCGTGCTGCGTTCGGCGCTTGCGGCCGCCGAGGCGCTCACAGATGCGCTCGCGGGCGAGACCGTGATCGGAGAAACCAGGTCGCCCGTGCCGCGCTTCGGCGTGTATCCGCCGAGTCGCCAGGCGACCGGCCGGATCGACGCCATGGCGCTCTACGCGGGCGAGTCGGTCGGCGCGGTCACGCGCGTGCAGCCGGCGGCGGAGATCGTGCGCGAGCTCATGTTGCAAGGCTTTGCATCGCCGTGAGACCGGACCGTGGGTAGACTGGCCGGGATGCAACCCGGAGGCACGCCCGATGAGCCCGAAAGCGAAGACCCTGCGCACGCATGTCGACGAGGGCGTCTTCGTGATCACGCTCTCGCGCGCGGCCGAGTACAACACGATCACCCCCGAGCTGCGCGACGAGCTGGCCGCGGCGATCGACGCCGGCGATGCCGCGCCCGAGGCGCATGTGATGCTTCTGCGGGCCGAGGGCCCGGCCTTCTGCGCCGGTTACGGGCTCGACTGGTCGACAGCGAGAAGCGGCCTGGAGGATCCGGCGACACGGAAACGTGTCTGGGACTCCGTCGCCGATCTGCGCATGATGGGCCGATTCGTCGAGACCTACATGAAGCTCTGGTACGCGAAGAAGCCGACGATCGCGGCCGTGCAGGGCTGGTGCGTCGGCGGTGGCACCGACATGGTGCTCTGCGCGGATCTGATCGTGGCCGGCGAGGGCGCGCGTTTCGGCTACCCGCCGTCACGCGTCTGGGGCACACCGACGACCGCGATGTGGGTCTACCGGATGGGCCTCGAGCAGGCCAAGCGCTACATGCTGACGGGCGACGAGATCCCGGCGCGCAAGGCCGCGGAGATCGGGCTGATCCTCGAAGCGGTTCCCGACGCGGAGCTGTCGCCCCACGCGCTCGCGCTCGCCAAGCGCATGGCGCGCGTGCCCACGAATCAGCTCACGATGCTGAAGCTCCTGTGCAACCAGACCGCCGAGAACATGGGCCTGGCCTCGAGCCGCATGCTCGGCACGCTCTTCGACGGGATCGCACGCCACACGCAGGAAGGGCTCGACTTCGTCGCGAACGCCCAGGCCCAGGGCTTCCGCCAGGCCGTGCGCGACCGCGACGATCCGTTCGGCGACTACGGCAGCCGTCCGAAGGCGGGCCGCACGACGAACGGAAAGGGCAAGCGCATGCGCAAGTAGCGCGCCTTGATCCGCGCGCGGCGGTTGCGCAGGATGTGCGCCCATGCGATGCCTCAAAGCCCGTCTCGCCGCGGTCTGCTGCTGCTTCCTGATCCCCGCGCTCGCGCGCGCCGCGGACGACGCGCTGCCGGCCGCCGACGGGATCTCGGGCCGCGAGATCTACCAGCGCGTGCTCGACAACAAGCTCGACACCTCGTACATGGAGCACCGGATCGTCTCGACCGATCCCGGCGGCAGCATTCAGAACCTCTACTTCTGGTCGCGCTTCAAGGATCTGCGCACACCGGATGCCGCGCCCGCGGGCGCCGTCATCTCGAAGACCGTGATGAAGTTCACCGCGCCCTACGACAAGCAGGACACCGCGTACCTGTTCATCGAGCGGAAAGGCGACGAGGACGAGGGCTTCCACTACTCGCGCAAGCGCACGCGCGTGACGCGGATCAGTCCCGCGAAGGAATCGATCTTCGGCAGCGACTTCAGCCTGGACGACCTGGCGGTGGTCCGCCACATCGACGACGCGACCTACGAGCGGCTGCCGGACGAAGCGCTCCAGGGACAGACCGTGTGGGTGATCGCCGTGAACCACAAGCCGGAGACGGATCCGACGTACAAGCGCAGCCTGCTCTACGTGGACAAAGCGCGCAACGTCCCGCTGCGCACGCGCCACTGGGACGACGCGGACGTGGAGGTGAAGCAGCTCGACATCCCGCGCGAGCGCCTCGAGCAATTCGCCGGCGTCTGGATCCCGATGGAGGCCACGATGCACGACCTCTCCGAGAAGACGCAATCGGTGCTCCATGTCGATCGCGTCGTGGCGAATCCCGTTCTCGACGACACGATCTTCTCGCCGCAGAAGCTGCCGAACCTGGAGAAGGCCGCGTCAGGCGCGGGCGCGGACGAGCAGGGCCGGTAGCATGATCAGGTCGGCCGACAGGCAGATCACCATCGTCAGCGCGGAGAGATAGCCGAACTCCACGATCGTCGCGAAGCCCGAGACGGTGATCGTGAGGAAGCCCGCGATCAGCATCAGCGCCGAGATCACCATCGGCCGGCCCACGCGGCGCATGCTCTGTAGCACCGCGTCCTCGGGCGAGGCGCCGCGCTCGCGCAGCCGCCGGTAGGTCACGAGCATGTGCACCGTGTCGTCGACGGCCACCCCGAGCACCACGCAGCCGATCATGCTGGTCGGGAGCGAGAGCGGCGCGATGCCGAGCCCGAGCATGCCGAAGAACAGGATCACCGGCGTCACGTTCGGGATCATCACCAGCATGCCGACGCGCAGCGAGCGAAAGACCCAGTAGACGAGCAGAAAGACGGTCGCGCTCGCGAGCCCGATGCTCGACACCTGGTTCCCCGCGAGCGCGTCGGCGCTGCGGTTCAGCACCACCGCGTTGCCGGTCACCTCGACGCGCAGGTCGGGCTCGAGATCGAGGCGCGAAACGACCGACTCGATCCGACCGACGAGCGTCCGCACCGCGCGCGAGCCGAGCTCGCCCGTGCGCACGAGCACGTTCGCCGCGCTGTGGTTCGAGTTGGCGAAGCGGCGCATCTCCGGCTTCGGAACCATGAACACGAGATCGCTGACCTCCTCGCGCGAGTCGGGAATGCGCTCCTGCGCGGGATCGCCGCGCTCGAGCGCGCGGTTCAGAAGCCTTAGCGGGTCCACCATCGAGATCGTCGCCGACACGCCGGGAAGCGCCTCGAGCTCGCGCTGCAGGGCTTCGATCCGGCGCAGATTCGCGGGCTCGCGGAAGGTGCCCTCGTCGCGGCCGACGAGCATGACGTAGAGCGGCACCGGCCCGATCAGCCGCTCGTTCACCGCGGCGAAGTCGCGACGCACGCGCGAGCCCTCCGCGAAGTACGTCAGGTAGTCGGTGTCGACGACGATGCCCGGCAGCGCGGCGAGCGCGCAGGCGGTGAGCAGCGTCCAGGCGATCAGCACCGGCTTCGCGCGCGCGGAGCAAACGCCGGCCAGCCCGACGAGCGCATCGTCGAGCCAGCGCCCGAACGCTGCACCCGCGCGTGTCGTCGCGCGCTGGCCGCTGCGGTGGGGCAGGAGCGCGAGCGCGGCCGGAATGCCGGCGAGCGAGATCAGCGTCAGCATCGAGCAGCCGAAGAACGCGAACAGGCCGAGCTCCTCGATGCCCGGAATGCCGCCCGGGACGAGCGCCGCGAAGCCGACCGTGGTCGTGACGCCCGAGAGGAGCTCGGGCAGGAAGACGTCCTTCAGCGTAGCCAGCGCCGCGTCGCGCGCGTTGTCCACGTGCTCGCGCTCCTCTTCCCAGCGCGCCACGATGTGCACGCCGTAGAGCCCGCCGAGCGAGATCAGGATCGGCGCGAGCACGATCGTGAGCAGGTTGATCGGCGTGCCGGTGAGCGCGAGCAGCCCGAAGGTCCAGAGCACCGACGTGAGACAGCCGAGCAGCGGCAGCAGCACGCCGCGCGCGGAGCCGGTGGTGACGAAGACCACGAGCGCGGCGACCGCCACCGCGAGCGGGATCAGGCGCGTGAGGTCCTCGGCCATGATCACGGCCGTGCGCGACTTGACGTGCGGCCGGCCGGCGAAGCGGAACTCGCGCCCGGGCGCGGCCTCGGCCTGCGCGATCGCTCGGATCGCGTCATCGAGGCCGAGGTCGACGAACGCGCGGTCGCCGATCTCGTGGAACGAGAGGTTGATCGCGGCCGCGGAGCCGTCGCGCGACACGACGAGCTTGGGGTAGATCGGATCCGCCAGCGCGCGCCGCCGCAGCTCGGCGAGCGCCGCGGGATCGCTCGGCACTTCGTCGATGAAGCGCGAGACGTCGAGCCAGTCTTTCGCCGCATCCCAGCGGTACGTGGGAATGTCGACCAGGCTCTCCGCGCGCCGCACCCCCGGCAGCTTCAGCACCGCGTGGCTGATGCGCCGCAGCGCCGCCAGGTTCTCGTGCGTGAACACGTCGTCCGTGAGCATCGCGATCACGTAGATGTCGTCGTTGCCGAAGGTGCGGGTCGCCTCCGCATACACCTCGCGCGCCGGGTCGCCGCGCAGCATCAGCGGCTCCTCCGACGCGTCCAGGCGCACGCGCACCGAGAGCGTGCGCACGTCCACGAGCGCGAGCGCGGCGGCGAGCGAGATGGCCCCGAGTCCGCCGAGCACGAGGCCGGCGTGATCCACGACCCACTCCGGCCGGACGCGCACGATCGCGAGCGCCAGATAGGCGAACGCGACGCCGGCGGCGACCAGTGCGAGCGGGGAGAGCAGCGTTGCGGTGGAGTCCATGCGTAGCGGCGCGCGTACGCTAGCAGACGCGCGCGCGTGTTACGGTGCAGCGGCAGAGCTCGGAGGACGTCGATGGGCAACGTGCGCTACGAGATCGATGGCCCGGTCGCGATCGTGACGATCGATCGCCCGAAAGTGCGCAACTGCGTCGACGGCCCGACGGCCGCCGAGCTCGCCGCGGCGTTCCGCCGCTTCGACGCCGACGCGTCGCTCGCCGCCGCGGTGCTCACCGGCGCGGGCGGCACCTTCTGCGCGGGCGCGGATCTGAAGGGCGTCTCCGAGGGGCGCGGAAATCGCGTGAGCGAGGAAGGCGACGGCCCGATGGGTCCATCGCGCATGCTGCTCGGCAAGCCCGTGATCGCCGCGGTCGAGGGCTTCGCGGTCGCCGGGGGCATCGAGCTCGCCGCCTGGTGCGACCTGCGCGTCGCGGCGCGCGACGCGGTCTTCGGCGTGTACTGCCGCCGCTGGGGGGTGCCGCTGATCGACGGCGGCACGATCCGGCTCACGCGCCTGCTCGGCCACTCGCATGCGCTCGACCTGATCCTGACCGGCCGCGGTGTCTCCGGCGAGGAGGCGCGCACGATGGGTCTCGCGAACCGGCTGGTCGAACCCGGCCAGGCGGTGCCCGAGGCGATCGCGCTCGCCAAGCAGCTCGCCGCGTTTCCGCAGCGCTGCCTGCGCAGCGATCGGCTCTCTTCCTACCGGCAGTGGGAGCTTCCGCTCGTGGACGCGCTGCGCATGGAGACGCGGCTCGGCCGCGAGGTGATCGCATCCGGCGAGACGCTCGAGGGCGCGACGCGATTCGCAAAGGGGGCAGGCCGTCACGGCGCGTTCGAGGGCTGAGGCGAGGCGCAACACCGGCGCGCGTGCAGCGCGCGCTCGTGCGGCCCGCGCGCCGGTACGGGATTTGCTGGGGTAGAATCACGGGACGGTTTGTTCGGAGGTGCCATGGCGATCCGGTTCCCATCGGTCGAGTTCTTTCAGGCGCTGCAGCAGCGCACCAAGGACGAGAAGGCCCGCTTCGAGAAGCTCGGCTACTGCGACACCACCTTCGGGGTGCGCATCGGCAAGGACCTTTTCACGATCGCCTTCGAGGTCTACGAGTGCGTGCACGTGCACGAGGGCGGAGACCCCGAACGGCTCGACTTCGTGCTGACCGGGCCGCCCGCGGTCTGGAACGAGATGATCGCGGCGATCGTCAAGGGCAAGGGCGCCGACGGATTGCACACGCTGAACACGCTCTCGCACGTCGGCGACGTGCTGCGGGTCGAGTCCGTCGACGCGGAGGGAAACGACAAGTTCTACCGCTACATGGCCTCGCTTCAGGAATTCTTCGATCAGGCGCAGCACCTCGACGTGAAGCTCTCGTAGGGGGACCCGATGTCGTACATCGCACCGAAGGACTACAGCCAGGATCCCGAGATCGTCGCGAAGATCATGCGCACCATCTCGGGTCAGCTCGACCTGTCCTGGATGAAGAAGATCGGCGAGCGCGCGTCGTTCCGACCCAGCCAGCCGGCGCGCGGCCTCACGCTCGACGACATCAATCACGGCGCGTACTCGCCCGACCGCCTGCCGGAGGTCGTGCGACAGAACTTCTCGATGGCCCCGCGCGGGGCGATCCTGCCCGAGGGGCTGCCGTCGCTCGGCTATCGCCTGAACCGCAAGAGCGATGTCTGGGCCGACGTCGCGCCGCAGCTCTTCGAAGAGGGCAAGTCGCGGCGCTGGGCGCCGGCGCACGACGTTCCGTGGACCGCACTCGCCGAGCCCGGCCACTCCGAAGAGGTCGCGCACGCACTCCGGCAGCTCAGCACGAACCTGATCTCGATCGGGCTCGTCGCGTGCGACACCGCCGCGCTCTGGGAGTGGCGGACGAACCAGGAGTTCCACGAGATCAAGTATCTGATGTGCGTGCAGATGTACGACGCCGCGCGCATCGCTGAGGCGTTCCGCAAGCGCTCGCTCGCGGGCGATGGTCAGCTCGGCGTCGACTGTCCGGAGCTCGGCGACTTCCTGAAGGCGATCTTCGCCTCCGACACGTACCCGGAAGCCTCCGCGTCGATGAATCTGCTCTTGTTCTCGTGGGTGCAGGCGCTCAGCCGGCACCTCGAGTTCACGGCGACGAACGCGGCCGATGCGTTCCTCGGCACGCGGCTCGCGCAGGACGCGACGCGCTTCATCGCCTACGGCGTGGATCACATCCGCAACCTGCTGCACGCGCGGCCGGTCGAGGCCCAGCGCCTCGACGATCACCTCGACCTGTGCGAGAACGCGCTCGTCGGCGCGCTCGGCGCGCCCGAGCTGATCGAGCCGCTGCTGATCCTGTCCGGCGGCTTCGAGCCCGTCGCCGGTCTCTACGAGCGCACCGTGAACGAGTACTTCGCGCGCTGCAGCGCGGCGGGACTTGGCGACCGCCGCTCGCGCAGCCCGTTTCCCGACTTTCTGCGGATGCTCCGCAGCTGACTCGCAAAAGGGAGATCCGATGAGCTACTACGGACCCACCGACTGGCGCAGCAACTCGGACCTCGCGCTGCGCATGCGCGATATCCGCAAGGGCAATCTCGATCTGGGCTGGCTCAAGGCGGGAACGGAGAAGCTCAAGTTCTCGCAGGAGAACCCCAAGCGCGGCTTCACGTACCTGGACGTGAACAAGGGCAGCTACGGCTACGACGAGCTGGCCGAGATTCCGCGCGGTCCGCGCGGAGCCGCGCCGCGCGGCGCGGCGTACGACCCGGATCACCAGGCCGACCTCGAGCCGGAGCTGAACCGCAAGTCCGACGTCTGGGCCTACAAGGTGGCCTCGTTCACCGAGGAGGCGGTCTCGCGCCAGTGGGACGCGACTACCGACATCCCCTGGAACGATCTCGACAAGTACGAGCGCAGCGAGGAGCTCGAGGTCGCGTTCGCGCAGCTCTGTACGTTCTTCACCGAGGTCGAGATGATCGCGACCGACCTCCCGGCGAAGTGGCTCTGGCGCATGAACAACCAGTTCCACGAGGTGAAGCACTTCATCGCCACCCAGGCCATGGACGAGGCGCGACACGCCGAAGTGTTCCGCAAGCGCGTGCTCGCCGGTGGCGTGGGTCTGATGGAGGCGCTGCCGCAGGCCGAGCACTCGCTGAAGGCGATTCTCGACGGCGACACGTACAGCGACGCGTCGGCGTTCATGCACCTGCTCGCCGAGGGCAACGTGCTCACCATGTTCCGCTTCAGCGAGCTGATCTCCCCCACGCCCGTCGACAAGCGCATCTTCCAGCTCGTCATGCAGGACGAGGCGCGCCACGTCTCGTACGGCTTGCAGCACCTGAAGTGGACCATGGACCACACGCCCGAGCGCAAGGAGCAGCTACACAGCGCGCTCGACGAGGCGGAGTCGGTCACGATCAACCAGTTCGACGCGGCGCTCACCGAGTGCATGATCGTGCTCGCGGGCAAGGGCACGAAGCCCGATCAGATCGCCGAGGGCGTGAAGATCGTCGGCGACATGCAGGTGAAGCAGATGCACGAGTACTTCCACCGCCTGCGCCGCGCCGGGTTCGAGGACCGCATCCCGCGCTCGAAGTTCACACCGATGTTGAATGATCTGGGCATCGCGCCGGGGTTCATCGGAAGGCCGGCGGGCTGAGGCCATGGCATCGTCGGGCTACGAGGTTCTGTCCACGCAAGACAGCTCGTTCCTGCACTTCGAGCACCGCGCCACGCCCATGCATGTGGCGGCGGTTTCGATCTTCGAGCGGGCGCCGCTCGCGCGCGCCGACGGGCGGCTCGACGTCGAGCGCATCGTCGCGCACATCGAGTCCACGCTCGACGAGATGCCGCACTATCGCCAGCGGCTGGCGTTTGCGCCGCTCACGCGCCGGCCGATCTGGGTCGACGACGAACACTTCAACGTGCACTACCACGTGCGCCACACGGCGCTGCCTGCGCCGGGCAGCGACGCGCAGCTCGAGGCGCTGGTCGGCCGCGTGCTCTCGCAGCACCTCGATCGCGAAAAGCCGCTCTGGGAGACCTGGATCGTCGACTCACTCGTGGGCGATCGCTTCGCGGTGCTGAACAAGGTCCACCACTGCATGGTCGACGGCGTGGGCGGCATGGGGGTGATCGCGAAGCAGCTGTCGACGTCAGCGCAGGTCGGTGAAGCGCCGAAGCTCGCGGTTTTCGAGGCGCGCGCGCACCCGGGCGCGCTGCGGCTGCTCCTGGACGAGGCCGGCCGGCGGCTGGCGCTGCCCGTGCGCCTTCTCGCCGCCGCGGCCCGCGTCGCGCGCGATCCCGCTGCGACGCTTTCGGCGCTCGGCGAGAGCCAGCGGGCGGTCGCGACGGCGCTCTCGGGCGCTCTGCTTCCGCCGGCCGAGACGCCCTTCAACGAGCGCATCGGCCCGCATCGGCGTGTGGCCCTGCGCACGACCGAGCTCGCGCGCGTGAAGGCGCTTCGGAACCGGCTCGACGGCACGGTGAACGACGTGGTGCTCGCGCTCGTCGCGGGCGCGATCCGCAGCTACCTCGCGGGCCGCGGCGTGCCGCTCGTCGATCTCGAGTACAAGGTCTGTGTGCCGGTGAACCGGCGCGCCGGGCCGCAGGATCTCGAGGCGGCGAACAAGGTCTCGGCGCTCTTCGTCCGGCTCCCCGTGGCGGAGGACGACCCGCTCGAGCGCTTCCGGAAGATTCGCGAGCAGACGCTCCGGCTGAAGGAGACCGACGCGGCGCGTGGCATCGAGCTACTCACCGATCTCGCCGATCTGAGCGGCTCGGTCGCGCTGACGCGTTTCGGTGTCGATCTCGCGACGCGGCTCCACCCGTACAACCTGATCGTCTCGACCGTGCCGGGTCCGCAGCAGCCGCTCTACATGCTCGGCGCGCGGCTGCTCGCGCTGCACCCGCAGCTGCCGCTCTTCGCCCGGCAGGGCCTCGGCGTAGCCGCGCTCTCCTACGACGGCAAGCTCTGCTGGGGGTTGATCGGCGATTGGGAACTCGCCCCCGACCTGGACCAGCTCGGCTGCGATCTCGACGCCGCCCTCGCCGAGCTCGAGCATGCGGCGCGGCTGACCGCGGTTCAGCCCGACTTGGCCGCGCGGCGCG